>Ga0306920_100000266_pt1 | contig 60412 bp, 50 predicted proteins | sample flu12Cox44000170_FD_204666 | JGI IMG/M metagenome (GOLD analysis project Ga0306920, IMG submission 204666) | Lab enrichment of tropical soil microbial communities from Luquillo Experimental Forest, Puerto Rico - flux4day.12C.oxic.44.000.170 (v2)... | ecosystem: Environmental > Terrestrial >...
GGGTTCCGTCATGAAGAGATCGAACGCCTTCTGCAATTCACCGGCGGTTTCGACCATGCGTCGATGAAAATCGGCCATCGGTTCGGGAGGAGTAAGCGGTGCAAATTCGGCATCAAAACGCCGGAAGAGATCACGGGTTGTCTCCAGCATCTGGGCCTGCGCCGGTTTTACTTCCCTGATCCGCAGATTCTCCTGAATAGACTCGGAGGTACGGAGGAAACCCAAAAAGGCATCGTCGAACGGCGAAAGTTTCGCCGCATAGTCGGTCAGCGCTTGTGTCATCGAACAACCTCTTTTCGTCAGGCTCCCCAAGGCGCATGGCATGGCTGGAAGCGAGTGTCACAGCTTAGCGCATTGAATCCGAATTCACACGGCGCGCATGGCTCGCCATGCTGCTCGCCCAAAAAACCGCCCCAATCAGTTGGCGCTTGACAAGCGCAACCAGCCAGAGTTATTTACCAAGCAAGCGTTTGTTTAATAAACGACGCAAGCCCTGTTGAGAGCGCAATTATGACCATTGCAACCGAGCACCTGATTGAAAGCCAATTCGAAACTCTCTTCCAGCGCGATTATGCGGTGCATGCGCCAGATATGCGCCGTCTTTACGAGAACGCCAAACGCGACCAGTGGAACGTCTCGAAGGACATTGATTGGTCGCAGCCGGTCGAGCTGGAAAAAGGAATTTTCGCTGACGGCCTGGTTGACGGATACGGCAGCGATATTTGGGACAAACTCGACGCTAAAAAGCAGCGTGAACTGAATCTTGAGTTTTCATGCTGGCGGCTGTCGCAGCTCTTGCACGGCGAGGAAGGCGCGATGCTCGCCTGCAGCCAGCTGGTGGATATGGTGCCGAGCAACGATGCGAAGTTCTTCCAGTCTACCCAGGTAGTCGATGAGGCGCGCCACGCCGAAGTGCTCAGCCGCTACCTGCTGGAAAAATGCGATGGCCGCATTTATCCGATGTCCCATAATATCAAGCTCCTGTTCGATTTTTTGCTGGGGCAGGGCAAATGGTTTATCAAAACCGCCGGGCTTCAGCTTATCGCTGAGACTTTTGCCGTGGGTCTGTTCCGAATGCTCGCGGAAAGCTCGATAGACCCGTTGCTGCGGACTATCTGCAAGCGAATCCTGGCTGATGAGTCGCGCCATATGGGATTTTCGGTGCTTGGCCTGCCCGGCATGATCGCAACTCTGAGCCCCTCCGAGATGGCGGAGCTGGAGGATTTCACCGCTGAAGCTTGCCGGCTGGTATTACGCGGACAATTCGCGCGTGAAGCATTCGAAAAGGTCGGCTTTAGCGCGAGCGAGATAACGCAGGTCGAGCAGACCCGGGTCAAGCAAGCCAAGACTAACGATTATGCTCTTTTCCGGCAGATCTTTCGGCGCGAGATGTATACGCAAGTGATGGCTAATCTGAAAAAGGTCGGCCTAATGACGCCGCGCATGGCTGACAACCTGGTCAAAATCGGTATCGAGCCGGCGGTGGACGGCCGTTCCTACTCGCTCGAAACCGAAGTTACGGCCTGACAGACGACGGCCTGGCCCGTGCCTTCCACAGCCGAATTGAAGAACCTCAAAGCTCGACACGCTGCCGCGCGTGTTGAAGCTGTGGCAGGAGAGATTCAGACCGCGGGCCGGATGCCACGACAAGATAACCGCCGCGTTCAGTTATTGGACGCCGCGGCCAGACTCTTCTGCCAACGCGGCTTTCATGCAACCTCGATGCGCGATATTGCCAAGTCGGTCGATATGTTGTCGGGCTCGATTTACTATCATTTCGACTCCAAGCAGGAAATGTTGCTGGCAGTGTACGCGGAAGGGGCTCGCCGGATTGGTGAGTTAGTCGACGCTGCGGTTGCGCGTGAGACTGAGCCGTGGAAACGGCTGGAAGCAGCCAGCGCCGCCCACCTTAACGCGCTTAGCATAATCCATCGCGATTACGCGCAGGTCATGATTCGCACGCTACCGCAGGAAGCCGACGGTATAGGCGGTCAACTGCGGGATATTCGGCGCGATTACGAGGGGAAGTTTCGCCGGCTTATTGAGGCATTGCCCTTGCCGCGTGATGTCGATCGTCATTACTTGAGGCTGATGCTGATCGGGGCGCTGAACTGGTCACATGTCTGGTACAAACCGGGCGGCGACCGGCCCGAAGTAGTGGCGAGATCGTTTATTCAGACCCTCCGTCGCCGATCCGAGAATGGTTGTTAGTGGAGGGCTCGTTTCCGCGCAAGGATCGGTCGCTACACGTCGCGATCTGGTACAGAGTCAGAAGGGTAAGGGTCGCGGTTCGCTGCCCGTCGTAGGTCTGATCGCGAAGTTCCGGTTCGCGACGCCTTCGAAACCATCTGCGCTGTTGGTCGCGATTCGCCTGGCTCTCCGATTGTGAAAACAGGATATTCTATTGGGCCGCAGCGTGGTGGATTTGAATTCCGTCACGCAAGCAATGATGGGCCTGTGTCAAGTAGATATTGCGCCACGCGCTTATCGACGACTTAGACTGCAACCAATCAGCCAGATTGATCGCGTCCTCGTTGGTGAGGCGTTCGCTTTCTCCGAGTCTTCCCTCAACAGGTCCCGAAACGACACATCGCAGGATTGCAGCAGCCAGATTGGTTTGTTCCATTGTCCGCCGGCCATAGGCCCCTCGACAAGTTCTCGAAGCAACCAGCGCGCCAACGCAGTAGCCATGAACGCCTGGCTAATGCGGTCGAATCAGGTGATATTCTCATGGGGTGTTCAGAAATCCCCATGTTCGTGAGGGTAGCAGCGGTCGGTTTTGCCAGGCTGCAGCTTACCCGGCTTAGCAGGCACTGCAGCTTTTTGTTAGCGCCGGTTAATATTCAGGCTTGAAGTCGAAATGGTGGATGGCCTCTATGAAGCGGATGGTGCGGGTTTTTGAGCGCATCACCACGCTATTAGTCATCGCGCCGCCGGACAGGAAACGTACCCCTCGGAGATAATCGCCGGTGGTGACGCCGGTCGCCGCAAACATGACGTTGTCACCTGCCATTTCCTCCAGCGTAAATTTACGCCGCAGATCCAGAATCCCGGAGGCGAGGCACGCCTCGGCCTCTTGCTCATTGCGCGGTGTGAAGCGGCATTGCATCTCGCCGCCGGCCGAGCGAATCGCGGCAGCCGCGAGGACGCCCTGATGAGCCCCGCCGATGCCGATGAGCAGATCGATTTCGCTTTCCACCCGAGTGGTGGCGATTCCGGCGGACAGGTCGCCTGCGGTTAGTAACTTGATACCCGCGCCGGCACGGCGCACCTCCCCAATCAGTTTCTCATGACGTGGCCGATCAAGAATCGCTACCCGCAGATCCTCGACGTACACGTGCTTCGCCTCGGCCAGCGCCTTCAGATTGTCAGTAGGCGAGCGGTCGAGATCGATTACGCCGCGCCCGATCGGGCCACAGGCGAGCTTATCCATGTAGGTGTCAGGACAGCGCAGGATCTTGCCGCGTTCGGCCAACGCGACACACGATAATGCGTTGGGACCGCCGGTCGCACAAATCAGGGATCCTTCCAGCGCGTCGAGCGCCACGTCGACTTCAGGCCCCACCCCAGTGCCGACTATCTCGCCCGAATACAGCATCTCGGTGGTCCCGGGCGCACCCTCACCGACAACAATTTTGCCATCGAACGCAATCGAATTGAGGGTATTGCGCATCGCCTCGATCGCGACCTTATCCGCCATCTGCTCATCGCCCTTGCCGATAAAGCGAGCCGCAGCCAATGCTGCGGCCTCGGTCGCCCGGACGACTTCCAACGCGAGATTGCGTTCCATCCCGGTTCCCCCTTTGAAGTCAGTTGACCGGCAGGTCCGCCCCGAAAAGCACCTCGATCAAGCGGTGGCCAGCGCTGACAAGAACATGTGTCCGCGCAGCTTCGGCTTCGGTATAGCGCCGCGTCGTCCCGCTGCCTGACCCTTCGGTCCAAAGACTAAACTGGTCGCGTTTGACAATAGCGAACGGTACGGGTTCGTTCGAGTGAGTCATCAGTTTCGACGGCGTTGAGTGGTCGGGCATCAGCAAAAGGGCGAAGTCGCCCAAGGCCGGCAATTCTTGCAACAGCGGGCTCAAAATCAACTGGTCGATGCGCTCAAGGGCCTCAACTTTGAGGTCTGGCCGGCCCATATGGCCGGCCTCATCCGGCGCTTCAATGTGAAGCAGCAGGAAATCGCGGGTCTTGAGCGATTCAAGACCATACCGAGCCTTTGCGCCGTAGTCGGTATCAAGAAAACCGGTGGCCCCCGGGACCGTTATGACGTTTAGAGCAGCCAGACGGCCGAGGCCGTTGACCAGGTCGACCGCCGAGATTACCGAACCATCAACACCAAAGCGCGCTTTTAGGGTGGGGACAGCCGGGCGCTTGCCCTGCCCCCAAAACCATATGGAGGTTGCCGCTGTTTTACCCTCGGCCTGACGCTTACGGTTCACCGGATGATCCGGGAGGATTTCCAGCGAGCGGCGCATCATAGCATTTAGCCGTTCGGCGCCCTCCCCGGCAGGTAAGTATGATTCTACGGGCTTGCCTGTAATATCGTGCGGCGGAGTCAGGCGCATCCCGCTAGGGCCACCTCGCCACACCATCAGATGCCGATAGCTGACCCCGTTGAAAAATTCGATCCCGTCGTCGGCCAATTCGCAGCGAATGTCCGAAACGATCGCTGCCGCTTCTTCGCTACTGATATGACCCGAGGTGAAATCACGCATCGTCGGGATCCCGTCCGCGCCAGACAGCAGCGAGACCAGATTCATGCGGAAGACAACATCGTCAGGACCGAGTGATATTCCCTGGCTCGCGGCTTCGATGGGCGCACGTCCGGTGTGATATCGTGCGGGATCGTAGCCGAGCATCGTCATCGTGCCGACATCACTGCCAGGCGGCATCCCGTCCGGTATCGTCGACACCAGGCCGAGCCTTCCGCGCGTGGCGATGAAGTCCATGTTGGGCTTGTGGGCAGCTTCCAGCGGAGTCTTCCCGCCCAATTCCTCGCAAGGCCAATCGGCCATCCCATCACCGTGAATAATCACGTATTTCATTCGATGCAGACCTCAGTGAACGTGGGGGCGCGCGCTTCGCCGGTACGATTACTGTTTCGTCAGGCTTCGAGCATCTTGATTAGCTTGCTGAGATCGGGTTCGGCCACGAGCGTATTGCTCAGATTCTTAAGCGCCGTATCCGGATCCTTCAGCCCATGGCCGGTTAGTGTGCAGACCGCGACCGTGCCGGGCTTAAGTCCGCCACTCGCGCTGTATTTTAGCAGGCCAGCGATCGACGCAGCGGACGCCGGTTCGGCAAAAATCCCCTGCGCAGCAATCAGCCGATAAGCCGCCAGAATTTCCGCGTCTGTGACCATATCAATCGTGCCGCCGGACTCGTCGCGGGCGGTGAGCGCCCCGTTCCAACTTGCCGGGTTGCCGATTTTGATCGCGGTGGCGACAGTATGCGGGTCGTCTATCGGATGACCGAGTACGATCGGCGCCGACTCCGCTGCCTGATACCCCATCATTTTTGGCAGCCGGCTCGACAGTCCCTCCTCAAGATATTGACGATAACCGGCCCAATAGGCAGTAATGTTGCCGGCGTTACCGACCGGCAAAAAATGATGCGTTGGCGCCTCGCCCAGTTGGTCACACACTTCGAAGGCGGCAGTCTTCTGGCCCGCGATGCGGTCGGGATTGATACTGTTGACTAACCGAATCAAAATCGGCTCATGCTCGGCCAGGTCGCGAACGACTTTAAGGCAAATGTCAAAGTTGCCGATGATCTCGATGACGCGTGCGCCGTGCATCACGCTTTGCGATAGTTTTCCGAGCGCCACCGCACCCTTGGGAATCAACACGAAAGCCTGCAGTCCTGCCCGTCCGGCATAGGCGGCCGCCGATGCCGCTGTGTTACCGGTCGAGGCGCAGATGACCTTGCGCACACCCTCGCCGACGGCTTTGCTGATCGCGACGGTCATCCCGCGATCCTTGAAGGACCCCGTCGGGTTCGTTCCTTCAAATTTCAAGTAAACCTTGACGTCGCGGCCGGCACGTTCGGCGAGCGGCCGGCTCTCGATGAGCGGCGTGTTGCCCTCATTGAGGGTAATGACCGGCGTTGAAGCGCTGACCGGAAGAAAACGGCGATAATGTTCAATCAAGCCCGGCCAGCGTTTTAGCCGTGTGGCTGTTGCAGATCCGTTCTGTTTCTTCACAGCCCGATGTCCTTCATCGCTTCGCGGTGTGCACGTCGCAGATCTCTTCCGGTCCGCCGCGGCACAGCGCAGGTCCGCTCCCGCGCTAAAGTTGCTCTTCGATTCTGATGAAGGCCGGGGAGCGCTCCACCATCTTGAGCTGTCCAATCGCGGTTAGCGCGCGCTTGAGGTTGCGCTCGGCCGCTTCATGGGTGCGCATTATCACCGGCACCGTGCTCGCCACACCGCGCCCCTGCTGAATCACGGAGGCGATCGAGATACGGTTGCGACCCAGTACTGACGCTATTGCGCCGAGGACGCCGGGCCGATCACGCGCCATGAAGCGCAGATAGTATTCGCATAGCACGTCGTCCATCGGCTTGACACGGCCCGGCTTTACTGCCGCGGTCGGATAGCCGAGCGCATGTGCCCCGCCACGCGAATCCGCTAAGCGGTGGCGCGCGATTTCGAGGACGTCCGCGATCACCGCGGTCGCGGTCGGCAGTTGACCCGCACCCTGACCATAGTACATCGTGGGGCCGAGTGCCTCGCTGTGGACGTAAATCGCGTTGTATGCACCCGATACGCCGGCCAACAGGTGGCGCTGCGGAATCATTGTTGGATGCACCCGGGCTTCGATCGCCCCACCGTCATCTTTTGCGATTGCGAGCAGCTTGATCGTATAGCCAAGCTGACGCGCATAGTTGATATCGGCCAGCGTTACGCCGCTGATGCCTTCGGTATAAACCTTTGCTGGTTTGAGCAGCACGCCGAAGGCCAGCGTTACCAGCAGGCAAAGTTTGTGAGCGGCATCGTGGCCCTCGATGTCTAAAGTCGGATCGGCTTCGGCTAGCCCGCTCTCCTGCGCCTGGTGCAAGGCATTGGCAAACTCGCTCCCCGCATCTGTCATCAGGCTCAGGATGGAATTACAGGTGCCGTTGACAATCCCGTAGACCGCACGCTGCCGATCGCCGGCGAGAGCTTCACGCAACGTCCTTATAATCGGCACTCCCCCGCCAACACTGGCTTCGAAGCCCACGGCGCGTCCGGACTTGGCGGCAACGCGGAAAATCTCATCGCCGCTTTCGGCGAGCAACGCCTTGTTGGCAGTCACCACATCTTTGCCGGCCTCGAGCGCTTTTAGCATCAGCGAGCGAGCCGGCTCGCGGCCGCCAAAGAGTTCAACGACGATATCAACGTCCGGGCGGACGACCAGGGATGCGGGGTCGCGGGTGATCAACTCTGAGTCAAGGCCCAAAGCAGTATCCGGTTTGAGACTTCGGTCTGCGACACCAACCAGCTCAAGTCCCGCTCCCAGCTTACGCTCAAACATTTCGGCGTTGCGGCGCAGCAGGCGAACGACACCCTCGCCGACAGTGCCGCAGCCGAGCAAGGCCAGCCTTACGAGACTTGAAGTACCGCGGGGCTTCACATTCTTTCGATCATTGCTCCGGAGCTGATCGCGCGAGGCGCGTACCCTGCGTGCCGGCTTTACAGGCGTACCAATTGAGCCCGATGAGGGAGCGCGGCGCATGCCGGAACGGTGCACAAAATGCCACCAGGGAAGACGCGTCTCTACGTCGCGGCTACGCGCAGTGCAGGTGCGCCCGCCCGACTCAAAGCGTAGCGTATGCCGCGGATGGCCTGGCGTGTGCGATGTTCGTTTTCGATTAGTGCGAACCGGACGTGACCATCGCCCGCGGCTCCGAAGCCCACCCCCGGAGACACTGCGATCTTGGCTTCGCGCAGCAGGAGCTTGGCAAATTCGAGTGAGCCCATTTCGCGAAACGCCTCCGGAATCGGCGCCCACACGAACATTGTCGCGCGGGGCGGCTCCACCGGCCATCCTGCGCGATTGAGTCCGCTAATCAATGCGTTACGGCGGCGGCGATACGTCTCCACAATTTCCGCGACGCATTGCTCTGGTCCGTTGAGCGCCGCGATTGCCGCGACCTGCACCGGCGCAAAAATGCCGTAGTCGAAGTATGATTTGAGCCGCGTCAACGCCGCGATCATCTCGCGGTTACCAACCGCAAACCCGACTCGCCATCCGGGCATGTTGTAGCTCTTGGATAAGGTAAAGAACTCGACCGCCACCTCGCGGGCACCTGGGATTTCCATAATTGATGGGGCGCGGTAACCGTCGAAGCAGAGGTCGGCATAAGCCAGATCATGGACCACCAGGATCTCGTGCTCGCGGGCGAAGTCGACTACCTGCTGCATAAACCAGTGGTCAACAGTTGCGGTCGTTGGGTTATGCGGAAAATTGATGATCAGCAACTTGGGATGCGAGCGTGCGCTACTAACTGCTGCGCGCATCTCGTCGAAGAATTCGTCACCGTTCTGCAGGGGAACCCCAATCACCTCGGCGCCTGCGATGATGCACCCATACTGATGAATCGGGTAGGTCGGCGTCGGCGCGAGCACCACGTCGCCGCGATCCAGTACGGCGAGAACGAGATGGCCGATCCCCTCTTTTGAGCCGATGGTGACGATCGCCTCCGAATCGGGATCAAACTCGACGCCATAGCGGCGCTGGTACCAATCGCAGATCGCCAGCCGCAGCTTGTATACGCCGCGTGACACCGAGTAACGATGGTTAGAGGCCTTGGTGCTGGCTTCGACCAGCTTATCGACGATATGGGGGGGCGTCGGCTCATCAGGATTTCCCATGCCGAAGTCAATAATATCTTCACCGGCGCGGCGGGCCTTCAAGCACAGCTCGCCGATCGCGTTGAAGACATAAGGTGGTAATCGCTTAATCCTGGGAAACTCCATTGCGCCCCCGTCAGCTCAATCAGCGCACGACCGGTTTGTTGGCAGTGCTCGCTATGTTACCCCTCAACGATGTCGCTTTCGAGACTCGAGATGAAGTTCATCACGTCATTGCGTTCGCGCTGCGGCACATTAAACTTTTCCAGCGTCGCCGCCAGATGCTTCTCAAAGGCGGCATAATCCTTTTTGTCGATCCCCATCCCTTTGTGCGAGGTCTTCATGTCCCGGCCGAGATAGATGGTAGGCCCCCCGGCGGCAGCGGCGATGAAGTCTATGGCTAATTGCCGTTCCCGGTTGTTGGTATCGGTGCTGCGCGGACTCGTCCAGAACCGCCCCAGTAAGGGGTCTTCGCGCAGTCGAGGTAACAGGTCGTCGAGCACCGCCGCGATCGCGTCGTAGCCGCCGAGCCTGGAATAAAGGGAATCTTTGGATGTTGCCATTGCGCTATCTCCCCTGCCGACCCGTACATGAGTAGTAATCCAGTCGGGCTTGTGAGGCCACGAATGCTCTCATTCGTATGGCGCGGATGCAAGTACGGAGCTGCCGCAGGACGTATTCGCCCACCGTGTTTAACCCGGAGTTTCGGCGATCGGGGCAGCGGAAACCCTGCGTGTGCGCAAGGCCAGATAGCAGGGGACCACCGCCAGTGAGAGCAGCCCGCCGAATTGCCAGGTGGCCTGGACGCCGGCCCGGTCGGCAATGACACCACCGGCGAGAAGCCCCATCGAGCCGCCCAGCGTCGCGAAGGTACTGTTGAATGAAAGCAGGGTTGCTCGCTCCGCCGCCCGCAACTGCTCGTTGAACCAGCTCTGCGCCAGCGGCATTAGGGAACCCCAGCAAAAATTGAGAGCGGCCAGGATCGGTAACACCATCGACGGCCGATGGCCAACCACGCCGGCAGTAAACATCAGCGCCGCCGACGCTATCGCGAGCAGGGTCAGGCGCTGGGGTCGCATGGTCTCATCGACGCCGGTCCGAATCATTGCCTCCGCACCCGCCATTCGCGCAATTGTGAACAGCGAATAGAGCCAGCCGACAATCCAGACTCCCACCCCGTAGGTGTCGTTGAAGAATTGGGGCCACTCGAGCCAATAGGGCGCCCACGCCGCGAACAGCACGCCATTGGAGAGGCTCAATAACAGCACGGAGCGGCGGCCGAATCCCTCGCGCAAGCCGTCGGAGATCCGCCGTCCAACTAGAGCTGCCATCGCTGGCAAATCAATCTGAGCATTTTTGCGCCCGCCATCGCTCATCAGCAGAGCGCCCACCATACCCGCAACCGAGTACCCGGCCGCACCGAGTACCCACGGCCATGCGATGTTGTGACCGGCGACGTAGGCGCCGATGACCGCCGATGCCATGTAGCCAAAGTTGGTAAGCTGCGAAATACGGGAGAAGAGACGGTCCTTGAGACCTTGAAAACCAGCCTGGTCGAGCGCGTCCACGCCCCATGCGTCGATGGCGCCGTTGCAGAACGTGGTGCCGATTCCGTCAATCGTCTCCCCAAGCAGAAACATCGGATAACGATAGGCGAAGAAGTAAACGGCGAAGGCCACGGTTCGCAGCGCGCATCCGAGCATGAAGGACCGGCGGCGGCCGAGAGCATCTGCAAAGGCCCCGGTCGGCACGTCGGTCAGGAAGGTGACCATGAAGTAGGTCGCAAGTACGCTGTTCATCTGCAATTGATTCAGCCCACGCGCGCGTAAGAACAATGGATAGACGCCGAAGAGGAATCCGCCGCCGAACGAATATACCCACCACACTGCAAAATAGTGGCGCATTATGCGCCGTACGCCGTGCACTGGATTACTCACCAAATGCTCTCCGCTTGGAGAAAGGCCGAAAGCCTGGGCGGGAGGGGTTTTTGCGCCGTTGCGGGTTTGGCCGGGGTTCTCCCCCCGCTCCCCATCGTTTAAACTTGCGCCAGGGTTACGCTGCCTAGAAGGTTCTGCTGCTTTGCTCACTGCGAACAATCCGGTCGATTTCCAAAAATCCGCCCCAGAGCCCTGGCTGCCAACGCGAATCTATCGGTTCGCCAGCGTGCTCCTGCTCGCATCGCGTATCTACAGCCGCTACAAGGCAATCCAACTCTGGTCGCGCTTCTTTGGCAAAGAGCGCAAAGAACAGCGCTACCGGCGCCAGGACTTGCGCGCCGCGCGGGCCCTTTACGCCGCTGCCATTCGGCTCGAGGGGCTGTTGATTAAAGCCTGTCAGTTCATTGCGACGCGAGCCGATATTCTGCCCGATGAATGGGTGGGAACGCTATCGGGGCTGCACGACAGCGTGCCGCCACGCCCATTCGCCACGATTCGGCAGCAGATCGAAAGGGAACTTGGCCGTCCGCTTGGAGCCATCTTTGCCCATTTCGACCCGTGTCCGCTGGCAGCCGCTTCACTCGCGCAGGTGCATCAAGCGCGCACCCTCGACGGCTCGCAGTGCGCGGTAAAGGTCCAATATCCGGGAATCGAGGGAATCATTCGCGCCGACCTCCGCAACCTGATGTTCACCCTGCGGCTGCTCGCCCGGCTTGAGCGGGACTTGGATTTTCGCGTCATCGCGCGGGAACTGCTGAAGTACATCCCGATGGAACTGGATTTCCTCAATGAGGCACGCAACTGCGAAACCCTCAGGCGCAACTTCGGCTCGCGCCCGGACGTCGTAATTCCGAAAGTCTATCACGAATTCACGACCCGGCGGGTGCTCACAATGGAGTTGGTAGAAGGGGTTAAGGTCACCGATGTCGCAGGGATGGCGCGCGCCGCAATCGATAAGCACGAAGTGGCGCAAAAGCTGATCGAGGTGTTTACCGAAATGATCCTGCGCGACGGCTTTTTTCATGCCGATCCGCATCCTGGCAATATCCTGGTGCAGCCCGGCCCGCGCCTGGTGCTGCTCGACTTCGGACTGGCCAAGGATTTCCCGCCGGCCTTCCGCGACGCCATGGTGCGGCTGACGTTCGCGATTTTGACGGTGAACCGCGAAGCCATTATCTCCGCGTTTCACGACCTCGGCTTCCGGACACGCGACAATTCGCCCGAAACCTTGCTGATGCTTGCAGACCTTTTTTTGGGAAATTCCGTGAAGCGCAACCGCGCTTACGCTGATCGGGAGCTGGTCGGGGAGTTCGCCGAGGAATTACCGCGCACGTTGCGCGCGAACCCGATCGTGGAGGTTCCCGCCGATGTGCTGCTGGTCAACCGGGTGATGGGCTTGCTCAGCGGAATCGGCAAGACCCTCGACTCGCAGGTAAACCTGTTTTCAACGCTGATGCCGTACGCGCATGAGCTAATGGGCCAGCAGAGCGCTGGAGCTCAATGACGACCTGCCAGTGGCGGTTCTCACACTGTAGGAAGCGGGCGTCCGTGCTATTCAGGGCGAACTGTCGCGGCTAAGCCGATGTAGCGTGCTGAGATGGCGCATGGCTTCACGCTTGTGTCCGAGTTTTTCATACAACTCAGCCAGATTGCGATGCGCCTCAACCGACATGGGATCGCATTCGACAGCGCATAGAAAACTCCGCACCGCATTCTCATTCTCGTTGCGCTTGCGATAGAGCAAGCCCAGCCGTTGGTGGACCTCCGCGTTAGTAGGCACCAGTACCGCCGCTCCCAACAGGCGGCGCAGAGCCCCGGCGAGATCGCCTTCCCGTTCGAGCAGCATTGCCATCCGCATGTGTAACTCGAAGTTTCGCGGTTCGCGTCCTAACAGGTCGCTGTACAGCGTCAGGGCGCGGAATGGATCATCCTCCGCGATACGCCGGGCCTCTTCAAATCGCTCGCGCACTCGCGCTGCGCCGAAGCGCTCCTCGACCTTGCCCGGGGCTAGCGCCCGGCCAAACTGAAGGCACAATTGCCCGCTTTCCGCTTCGAAAATAACGTTACCCTCGCGCACCAGGATAAGCCCGTCCTGAGCTTCTAGCTTCAGTGAAGTGAGCGGCCGCGACGGCTCAATCAACGCGCGAACCCGCGCAACGCATTTTTGCAGCGGTTGCAGATGGCGCCGGCCGGGCAAGACTTCCTTGGCCATGCGCATCAGCAGCAAATCGTGGAAGACAAAACGATAGCGCCGGCCTCGTTTTGTGGCCGGCTGGATGAGCCGTCGCTTTACCCAATAGCGAATACGATCGGGAGAAACCGCAAGGATACGCGCCGCCGCGCGTGTTGAGTATGTTGACGCACCAGCCTCCACGTCATCACCACCACTAATCAATATAAGAGCCGCGCTATGTCATCTCAACGTCACTCGCCGCCTTTTTGCACAGCTTATTAGTCTCACTTCAAGCAAGCTCTTTTTGCAGCTTGAGCATCCGCACCACTGATTCGACGGCGTTCTTTGCATTGTCGACGCGGTCGAGCGCCTGCATTCGATCCATGCCCGGGCCAGTGATGCCGAGGCCCACAGGCTTGTTGAACTGGAGCGCGAGGTCAACCACGGCGGCGGCGGTGGTGCCGGCGATCAATTCATCGTGTTTGGTTTCGCCCTTGATGACCGCACCAATGAGAGCGATACCGTCGACATCGTTTCGCCCCAGCAACTGCTTGACCACCAGCGGCATGTCGTAAACTCCAGGCACATGCACGACATGGCTGACCTCGGCACCGAGAAACTCCACCTGACGGCGCGCTCGTTCGAGCATCAGCGACGTTACGTCGAAGTTGAAGTCCGACACCACCAAGGCGATTTTCAAGTGCCGCTCCTTCTGACGATTCGGCAATGACGGATTAGCAAGCCGGCTCCACTCGCATTTCGATACCGCGCCGGCTCAGATAGCGTTTCAGGTCGGCAATCGGATACTCGCCATAATGAACGATCGAGGCGACTATCGCCGCGTCAGCCGAGCCCGCGGTGAATGCCTCATAGAGATGACCGGGCTCGCCGGCCCCGCCCGAAGCAATCACCGGAATCGAAACCGATTCGCTAATGCGCCGCGTAATTTCGAGGTCATAGCCGAGCTTGGTACCGTCGCGATCGATTGAATTGACGCATAGTTCGCCGGCACCGAGCGATTCACCCTGATGCGCCCATTCAAGTGCGTCGCGCCCGGCCGGCGTGCGCCCGCCGTCGATCATCACTTCGTAGCCTGAAGGAAACTGCGGGTTCGCTGCACACCGTTTCACCTGCATCGATAGCACGATACATTGGCTGCCGAAGGCGCGCGCGCCTTGCGCAATGATTTGGGGACTCCGCACTGCGCCGGAATCGATTGAAACCTTCTCGGCGCCGGCCAGCAGAACTGAGCGCATATCCTCGACCGTACGCAATCCACCGCCGACGCTGAATGGAATAAAGATCTCGCGCGCGACTGCCCGCACGACTTCGAGCATGATTGCACGCCGTTCGTTAGAGGCGGTGATGTCGTAGAAGACAATCTCGTCGGCGCCTTGCTCATCGTAATAACGCGCCATCGCAACCGGATCGCCGACATCGATATTGGCGAGAAATTGCACGCCCTTGGTCACCTTGCCGTCGCGCACGTCAAGGCATGGAATGATCCTTTTCGCCAGCATCTCAAGCCTCGAACTGGCGCACCTCGCATCTACAGAAATTGTCGAGCAGCCGCAGTCCCGCGGCGCCGCTTTTTTCGAGATGGAATTGAGTAGCCACGACGTTGCCGCGCGCGAGCGCCGCGGTAAAGTTCACCCCATAATCACACGTCCCTATCGTCACCGCGGGATCGGCCGGTATAGGATAATAGGAATTCACGAAATAGAAATGGGTATCATCTGGCACTCCGGCGAACAGCGGATGTGGCCGCACCCGGCGAACCCGGTTCCAGCCGATTTGCGGTACCTTGAGCAACCGTCCGTCGAGCGACGACGGGTAGCGTACGACGTGTCCAGGAACTATCCCGAGGCATCGCGCGTCATCCTCGTCGCTGTAATCGAGCAACACCTGGATGCCGATGCAGATGCCGAGGAACGGCTTGCCCGCCGCGGCCACGTCGTTGCGCAGTACCTCAGCAATGCCCAGCCGATGGAGGTTTTCCATCGTAGCGCCCGCCGCGCCCACGCCCGGTAGAATAACGCGTTCCGCGCCCCGCACCCGCTCGGGTTTATCCGTGATTTCCCAGCGATGGCCGAGATGCTCAAGCGCTCGGGCGACGCTGGTGAGATTGCCGGCTTTGTAATCCACGATCGTGATAAGGGCCACGACCGCGATTGTGGATCATAGCGGGAAATTGTGAAAGTCGATCTCGGAACCTGGAGACACGGACACCGACTCACTTCAGCCCGATGCGTGCGGTTTGCTAGAGTATGATTTAGAGGCTTGCAGCCTGGCAATGTCTCAAGGAGGAGTTCTTCTGGGCTATAGTCAGATCGGGTCTATAGAAGAGGCCGAACGCGCGGTCCTGGTCGGCGTCGAAACCGCCGCCCCGCATGGTATCGCCACGGCTGATTCGCTCGCCGAACTAGGCGCATTGGCGGAAAGCGCCGGCGCGACAGTCATCGGGCAAATCCAGCAGAAGTTGAAAGCGGTCGATCCCCGCACTTTCATCGGGCGCGGAAAAACTGCCGCCGTTCGCGAATTGGCCCACCAGCGCGGCGCGACCCTCGCGATTTTTGACGACGCGCTCACTCCGGCGCAGGCGCGCAACCTCGAACAAGAGCTGGAGATGCGGGTGATTGACCGCTCGCAGCTAATCCTCGATATCTTCGCCCAGCGCGCCCGGTCGTTGGAAGGTAAGCTCCAGGTCGAGATCGCGCAATTGAGCTATCTGCAACCACGCTTGACCCGTCAGTGGGCTCACTTGTCGCGCCAAACCGGCGGCGGTGGCGCCGCAGGCGGCCGAATCGGCACCCGCGGCCCTGGCGAGACTCAGCTGGAAGTTGATCGGCGGCGGCTGCGTGAACGGCTGACGCGGCTGCGAACCCGCTTGCGTCAAGTTGAGCGCACCCGTACGCTCCAGCGGCAACGGCGGCTCGAAGTTCCGTGGCCAACTGTCGCGCTGGTCGGCTACACCAATTCCGGCAAATCAACGCTGATGAACGCGCTGACCGACGCAGGGGTGGAAGCCGCGGATCGCCCCTTCTCGACCCTCGACCCAACCATCCGACGCCTGAAATTGCCCGGCAAGGCGCAGGTGATGCTGGCGGATACGGTCGGCTTTATCCACCGATTGCCACACATGCTGGTGGAGGCATTCAAGGCCACGCTGGAAGAAGTGCGGGTTGCTGACCTGTTGTTACATGTGGTCGATGCCAGCTCGCCACTCGCCGACGAGCGGATCGCAGTGGTCGATCGTGTCGTCGAAGAAATCGGCGCAGGCGGCACACCGCGGCTGATGGTCCTCAACAAGGCTGACCTGATTGAGCACGGCGCGTACGGCGCTCGTGCCATTGATGCTATCGAGGTGTCTGCGCTGAGGCGGCAGGGTCTCGAGCGCCTCCTCGCCGCGATCGCCCGCAGCTTCAGCGGCTTGCGCGAAGAAATCGCGGTAACATTGCCGCTGCTGCGTGGCGACCTGATTGCCATGGCACGCCGCGACGGCGAAATTCTGAGTGAGAAATACGCAGACGGTGTCGTCTCAATGCGTGCGCTAGTCAGCGCAGCCGTGGCCGGACGGCTGCGTAAAGCTGCGCTCGACGCCGTGTAACACGAGTCCCCAGAGCGCCTTGGCGTCGCTCGGGAGTGTGCCTGTGGCGAAAAAATGAATCCAGCGTTGGCCAAAGCTGCAGTTCGGACGCACCGTCCGCAAGGTTTGGTTCTGTGGCACCTGCTCAACATACCCAATGTGCTGACGCTCAGCCGGCTTTTCCTGGTGCCGGTCTTTCTCGCTTTGCTCAGTGAACATCGTTTCGGCTATGCGCTTTATGTCTTCTGCGCGGCCGGTTTGACCGACGCACTCGACGGCACGATCGCCCGATGGTTCGATTTGCGAACCGAGATCGGAGCGCTGCTCGATCCCTTTGCCGATAAACTCCTGTTATTGAGCGCCTTCGTCGGACTCACGGTCGAGAACGCGATTCCTGGCTGGTTGCTGGGCGTGGTAATCACGCGCGATATCGTGATCGTTTTCGGCTATCTGTTGCTGATCTTCTATACCGATGAGCGTCTGCCTGTGCATCCAAGCTACATGGGCAAAGCGGCAACTTGCTTCCAACTCGCTTGCGTCGTCGGCGCGCTGGCAGGAGCCGGCCAAAGCTCGGAGGAGCTATGGCCTTTGCTGCTGTATGCCACGGTGGCGATTACCGCCGTGTCCGGAATGCATTACGCCTACAAGGGGCTGGTCTGGCTCAGCTCGAGCGAGCCACAAATGTTCGAATAGAATTGCAGGTGCGCGGGAGCCGTCGCGAATGAGAGCCTCAACCATTAGCCGGCCGCGCGCTCTATCCGTTGGGTAGGAAGTAGTCGCTCCGACTTCCGTCCAGCTAATAAACCATCGAGAATTCGGGGATCAACCGGCTTAGCCACTACAGCATCGACCAGCTCGCGGCGCGGGTCGCCCGCGGGAATCTCTGCGGCCCAGCCTGTGAGCAGATAAAAAGCCGGCGAGTCGTTCCGGGACTTTACCCGGCGCGCAATTTCCCACCCATTTAGCTGTGGCATCCCGAGGTCGCAGAAAACCATGTCGACCGGCGAGTACGACAACTTCTCCAATGCTTCGAGGCTGGAACGGGATCTTATTACGGTATGACCTTTCCCTTCCAACAACGCGCCCAGAGCCTGAAGATTGTCTTGGTCGTCATCTATCAGCATCACGCGGCGTGGTTCGATGCTCAGGGAACAATCCTGCGCGTCGTGGAGCGCCTCTGCCGGGGCTATCGGGAAATTCAATGTCAATACAGCCCCGCCTTCCGCACGATTGGCGGCAGAAATAGTGCCGCCGATGCGCGCCATCGAAGCCGCTGCGATAGCTAATCCAAGTCCGGTACCGTGCTTCCCTTTCGTGCTAAAAAATGGATCGAAGATGCGGTTAAGGTTCTCTTCAGGGATGCCTTGTCCTTCATCTTTCACGGTGACAACGATCTTGCCGTTGCTGGCATCTCCCGTGATGCTGATGGTACCGCCCGCTGGCATCGCATCCTGCGCATTCAGCAGGAGGTTAAGAAAAACCTGACGCAATTCGGCCGGTTCGGCCACTATTAGTGGCAAGCGAGGCACCTTCAACTCAACCCGTATCGACCTGCCCAGCAGCAAATTCCGGTCTTCCAAGGTGCTTTTCGCGATTTCAACTGATTGGGCGAGGATCGCGTTCAGGTCTACGTTTTCCACCGGCAGCTCATGACCGCGGCGGGCAAAATCCTGTAGCCGGCCAATCGTCGCAGCGGCGTCACGGACAATACGGGAAATCAATTGGAGGGCATCGCTATGACGCGATAACAGGGCGGCATCGCTGCACAACAGCTCGACTCGCAGCCGCAGGGCATTGAGGCTATTGTTCAGATCGTGGGCGATACCGGAAGCTAGTTCTCCCACCGCCTTCAGCCTTTCCTGATTCACCAGCACTTCGCGATTCAGACGCAGAGCTTCCTCTGCCTCGACCCGTGCCGTAACGTCCTGCCCGACAATCAGGACGCAATTGCGCCCGTTCAGTTCGAGCGTCGTCCACGAATAAACGCAATGGACCAGATTACCTCGGGCTCCGCGAAGAACAGCGGGTACTCGCGCGGCGCCGGCATCGCCGATTTTCAGCGAGTTGACCCATCGAACAAAGCCGCCGGGGTCAGGCGTGATTGCCAAATCGGCGGGCGCTCTCCCAAGAACCTCGTGCCGCCGATAGCCGAAGGTTCTTTCCCACGCCGGATTCACATCGATTGTGCACGCGCCCGGAATCGTGTGAATTGCGATGGGTGAACCGCTCGTTTCGAATATCTTCCGGAACTTCTCCTCGCTTCGAAGGAGCGCGTGGAGGTAGTCGTAAATGCTGTTTCGCTGTTTGGTGAGCGCCGCACTCACCAAATGTGATCCGAGGATCGAAGCCACCATTGCAGACAGGCCCGAGATGACCAAATGGTTGCGCCAATCGAACTGACTCGAGAACAGCAAGCCAAACAGCAGGCATAATGAGCTCATCCCCGCCTGCCATTGAGGCTCCCAAGGCAGGATGGTGCCGCCTGCGGGCAAGAGAACCAACAGGAACATAAACGGGGCCAACGAGGCGCCTTTAACCGATAGAATCCCGGCACTAAGGATTAGGCCGGCAGAAAAGAGCAGCACCGCTGGCTTCCAGACCCGGCCAAAGCGTGGGTGCCAGGTCGCGGCCCACAGGGCAAGCGTCAATACGAACCAAATGCTTTGAATTTCAATCGCTAACCAGTCAGGCCGTGGGAAGAAAGCCGCCTCAACCGCAGGAAGGATTATTTCAGCGAGCACGCTGACGGCCGCGGCTAAGCGCAGCCGGCTGATAGCCTCAGCTTCCACCGACCTGAGCTGGACCGTCTGATCTTTAGAGTCTGTTGGGCCAACCGATCCCGGACTCATGAACCGCCCCTCTGCGGTGAGGAGCAAAGCCGGTCAGCGTCTAATGCGACGAAACAGGTGCGGCAAAAACCTTTAGAAGAAATGGCGCCTGCCCACGGCTCGACCCCCCGTCATCGCACGACCGCTCAAAGCAGTCCCCCGCCAGCGAACGTGCACCTCCAAACTATCATTCTTGACTTTAGGTGAGCAAGCCTTCGGAACCAACCGCGTAGCGTCGCACGAATCTCGGCAAGCTTTAGGGTTGCCGTCATCGGGATCGATGCCTGAAAAACTTCGCTGACCAACCATTTTCGAAAGACGCCGAACGCCTGCGAAGGCATCGTTCCAGCCTCACCGCCGCCGGGCAGAGAGCCCGGCAGTGCTTGCCCTTAGGGATTAAGCGCGATATGGTGCGCTGGTGCCCACCTTTAATAAAATCCTCGCGCCGACGGATTTCTCCGAAGACTCCAAGCTCGCACTCAGTTATGCGGTGACATTGGCGCAGAAGTTCTCCTCCGAGATTATTGCAGTGCACGTCGACCAGCCGCTGGCCCCTGTTATGGTTAGTGAGCTGAATCCCGGTCTCGATATCAGCACGATGAATCGAATCGCGGAGGAAGGGCGGCTGCTGGCTTTGAAAGAACTCGATGCAACCACTGGACGGTTGCGCGAAAGCGGAGTGAAAGCGCGCGGACTAATGCGGGTGGGGGCACCCTTTCTGGAAATTCTAAATGCGGCGCAGAGCGAAGGTGCCGATCTGATCGTGATGGGCACGCACGGCCGTACGGGGCTTGCGCACGTGTTGATGGGCAGCGTTGCCGAAAGGGTGGTGAATAAGGCGCCCTGCCCGGTGCTCACCGTGCGCCATCCAGACCGTAAGTTCAAACATCCGCTGGACAAATGATCCACGGCGCGGGCGGATTCGAGTCATTTCTCAGCATCGAACAAGGCCTTTAATCGCCCAACGAACCTTAGCTAAGAATTACACTTTGCCGTTTTGATCCAATCCGTTCCCGTTCCTGCGGGCATTAATGGCTTCATACCCATTCTGCTTGCGCACCTCGGCTACGTGCGTGCCGTTTAGATCCGATTCGTTGCCGTTTCTGCGGGCAGTAATCGCTTCATACGCATTCTGCTTGCGCATCTCGGCGACATGCGAGAACACCTGAGCCATCATCCTGTCTCGTCTTAGAGACGCGTCCATAAACGCGGCGATGTGCTCCGAATGCATTCGGCCTTGAGCAATAATTCTGAATGCCGCGTGCAGCTCATAGTCCGTAACCTGGATTTCCTGCATGACTCGGCGTAGCCCCTCCGGTGCCATCAAACCTTTTCCCCCCAATCGCTCTAACCTGGTTACGGAATCTAAAAGCCGTTTTCCAGCAAAAACCTGTGCTTACTGAAAAGATTGTTCTACCGAATGATGTTACCTAGATTACATTTTAGGGAGGGGGTTGTCAAGCTATAAATGGGTCCGTTTGATACATTTACTTGACTGAATGTTGACAGAAAATATCTTTCGGATACATCCAGATGACTACCTGTTAAAGTCATTGAGTCTCAACAAGTAGGCTGAAGAGCCGGAACCGGCCGGCGGCGCCGCCCTAAACGGATTTTTATCTCCTCTTTTACCTCCTGTCGGCCACCTAGCAGATCATGTCGCGGAGAGCTGCATGACGAGCAAGGGCCGGAGCCTGGCCGCGACGCGCCGCAGCGTCACGGTAGGGTTGTCATGAACCTTGTTGCTCTCCGCGATCTAGCGTCGAAAGCGGGATGGCGCCCGCAGGTCGCCGCCGACGATTTTAGGCGAGCTTATAATGGCAGTATAGTTGCTGGTTAATCACTAATTCTCATGCTACAATCCCGCCACGCCCGCCGAAGCTTGCAGCTCAAGGCGGGTCTTATTATTCCTTCGCCAGCACGAGGGGAGCACATCGCGTGAGCGTAAATTCGGGAGCTAATCGCAACGTCGAAAGCCACGCGCTCAGGCAATGGGTTGCCGACAGTGCCCGCCTTTTGCAACCCGATGACATTGTCTGGTGCGACGGCTCGCCGGAAGAGCGGGAACGACTGCTGGGTGAGGCGGTTAAGTCCGGCGTATTGATTCCGCTCAACCCGCGCAAACGCCCCGGTTGTTACCTGCATCGCTCCAACCCCAACGACGTCGCGCGCACCGAACACGTTACCTTTGTCTGCACGCCGTCGGCGGAGGATGCTGGCGTCACCAACAATTGGATGGCGCCCGGCGAAGCATATCGCAAGCTCGGAGCAATGCTGGACGGGTCGATGCGCGGGCGCACCATGTACGTGATTCCATACGTGTTGGGACCGGTCGGCTCACCCTACGCCAAAGTTGGGGTGGAAATTACCGACAGCATCTATGTCGTGCTGAGCATGGGCCTCATGACCCGGATGGGCGAGTGCGCCCTCAGCATGCTGGGCGATTCGGATGACTTCAACCGCGGTCTGCATTGTACGCTGGATCTTAATCCCGAGCAGCGCTTTATCTGTCATTTCCCACAGGACAACACGATCTGGTCGGTCGGCAGCGGTTATGGCGGCAATGCGTTGCTCAGCAAGAAATGTTTTGCGCTGCGCATCGCCGGTTGGCTCGGCCGCAACGAAGGATGGTTCGCTGAGCACATGCTGATTGTCGGTGTGCGCAACCCCGAGGGCCACACCCGCTATATTGCCGCGGCATTCCCCAGCGCCTGTGGTAAGACCAACCTCTCCATGCTGCTACCGCCGCCGGCGCTGAGCCGATGGAAGGTTTTTACGGTAGGCGACGATATTGCGTGGCTTAGGATTGGCCCCGACGGCCGGCTATGGGCAATCAACCCGGAGAACGGCTACTTCGGTGTCGCGCCCGGCACCAGTGCCAAGTCCAACGCGAACGCAATGCGCATGCTCGGACATGATTCGATCTTTACCAACGTCGCGATGACCCCGGACGGCGACGTCTGGTGGGAGGGGATGGATGTCGAGCCACCGCAAGAGTTGCTGGACTGGCAGGGGCGCCGATGGCGGCCCGACTCGGGCGAGAAGGCGGCCCATCCGAATAGCCGCTTCACCACTCCGATTGCGAATAATCCAGTCCTCTCGCCCCATGTCGAAGACCCCTGCGGCGTTCCAATTTCCGCGATAGTCTTCGGCGGGCGGCGCGCAACCACCGCCCCGCTGGTGCTTGAGGCCAAGGATTGGCTGCACGGGGTCTTTATCGGCGCGACGATGGGCTCCGAGACCACCGCGGCGGCGACCGGCAAGGTGGGTGTGGTACGGCGCGATCCCATGGCAATGCTGCCGTTTGCCGGTTACAACATGGGCGATTATTGGCGGCACTGGCTGGCCATGCAACCCAGGATAGCCAACCCGCCCCGCATCTTTATGGTCAATTGGTTCCGCAAAGACGCTCAAGGCAATTTTTTGTGGCCCGGTTACGGCGAAAATCTGCGGGTGCTGAAGTGGATCCTGGCGCGGATAGACGGGCGCGTCGAAGGCCGCGAAACGCTTCTCGGCACGGTTCCCGAACCGTCGGAGCTCGATCTCTCAGGGCTTAAGATCGACCCTGAGCAAATTGCACAGGCACTCGCGGTCGACCGTGACGAATGGAAGGCTGAAATGGCCTCGGCGGGTGAACTCTTCGACCGCATCGGACGTTCAGTACCCGAGCAATTGCGCGAGCTTCATCGCGATTTGACCAACGCGCTCGAAGGCGGCCGAGAATAATTTGGCTTCATCTGCAAGGTTCTTCCTGCGTAACCGATAGCGCCACGACGCCGGCCGGATGGTCCTGGATCGCGAGGTGCGCGACATCGTCTTCACTCTCGACGGTTGCCCATCGCGGCGAAGACTCGATTAGCAATGGTGCAGGTGCGTTTTGTAGCCGAGGCTTTGCCCGGCGGCGCTACCGCGCCGACAAAAAACTGATAATCAGCCGCGCCTCCACACCAGGGCGAAGCTGACCGGCCAATTCAGGTATTCCCGCCATTTCGGTTTGCTCAATAGCCATTGTTGGTCGATAACGCATTCACGGAAATCGGCGATGCTTAGACCTGCCTCGGCTCCAGCGTGAAAGTGCTCACTGAACAAGTGAATATGGCTCTCAATCGTAACGGCTTCACCGTCAGCACGATGATAATGCGTCGGCACCCCATTCATAAGGAAGAACGGATGATAGCCAACCAGGACGAAATAGCCCTGCTGACGCAGCAGACGGGCCGCTTCACGATAGACTGGCTTTAGCTCGGCGAGATGCTCGTCGGCCAGCACCATCGTGCATAGCTCGTAGCTGGAGGAACGGAGCGCGGTCGCGGCGACGTCGGCAACGTGCAAATGCCGATACACAGTCTTGGCTTTGGCAATTTCCAGCATTTCGGTTGTGACATCCACCCCGTCGATATGTCTGACGCCGTGCTGCGCCAGCCACACGCCGGTGCGGCCGGTGCCGCAGGCGAGATCGACTGCAGTTGTGAGATTAATCCAGTCAGGCGTCGTAAGCTGATCCAACAGCGGCTGGTCTAACCCTGTGGCGACCGTGGCTTCGTAGTCAGCCGCCCATTCACCATAACCGATTCGAGCGTTGACGGTTGGATAGCCGCGTTTATCGAACGGGGAAAAATCCATCGTATTGGTTATCCGAGCAGCCTTATAATGCTAGTGCCGAGGTCCGAGTCAAGTTAGACCAAAACGAGCGATTTCTAAATGCGAGGCTTAGCCTAAATGGTTCTTATTCCGTTTTAAGAGGCGAAGCTGTAATGAGCTGCGCAATAGTGCTTGCCTTAGCTTACGCCTACAGCTACAGTTCTAGGCGAGTCGACTTATATGACTAGAGAAGGTTGATTACTCATCAATCGGGGATCATTGGAGCACATGGGCGAAGGCTTTACTCTCTGGTTCACCGGCCTCTCGGGTGCAGGCAAATCTACGTTGGCCAACCTGGTCGCCGACGAGTTGCGACAGCGCGGGCATCGCGTGGAGGTGCTCGACGGCGACGAGGTGCGGACGAATTTGTCTAAGGGGCTGGGATTTTCCAAGCAGGATCGCGACACCAACATTCGCAGGATTGGCTATGTCTGCAAGTTGCTGGCGCGCAATGGCGTGATCGCAATTTCGGCGGCAATCTCGCCTTATCGTGAAATTCGTGACGAGGTTCGAACCCAGCACAACCACTTCTTTGAGGTCTATGTCAAATGCCCGCTCGATACTCTGCTCGAGCGCGACGTCAAGGGTCTCTACCGCAAAGCCCTGAATGGTGAGATCAGCAACTTCACCGGCGTTTCGGATCCGTACGAGGAGCCGTTCAGCCCCGAACTCGTGATCGAGAGCCATCGCGAATCACCTGAGCAAAGCCTCCAGCGTTTGCTTCAAACGCTGGAGCAAGCGGGGTTCATCTTTGGCGAGAGAACCGGCCGATGAGCATCGGAAACGGTGACCCGATTACGCCTCACGGCAGCGGCGAGCTAGTCGAGCTCAAAGTACCAGTTGCTGAGGGCCCGCGCTTGCGAGCATACGCCGAGAAACTGCCGGCGGTAACGCTGAATGCGCGCGATCTTGCCGACCTCGAGATGCTGGTGACCGGCGCATTTTCGCCGCTGACCGGTTACATGGCCGAGGCCGATTATTCGCACAGCCGCGATGAGATGCGGCTGGCGTCCGGCGTCCCGTGGCCAATTCCGATAACCCTGGGCGTTGAGGAAGCGGCAGCCCGGGGGCTTAGCCGTGGCCAGGATGTCGCGCTCGCGGGTGACGACGGCAACCGGATCGCACTGCTCAAGTTGGTTGAAATCTATCAAGTCGACCGCAGACGCGAGGCAGAGGCAGTCTTCGGCACGGGTGATGAAGCACACCCGGGGGTGAAGAATGTCGTGACGATGCCGCCGTGGTGTCTGGCGGGACGGGTGATGCTGTTCGAGGACGTTCCTGGACGCACCTTCCTCCAATATCCGCGTGAACCGCGCCAGACGCGAGCGCAATTCCGCGCAAACGGATGGAAGAAAATCGTCGCCTTTCAAACCCGTAACCCTACCCATCGCGCGCACGAGTATATCCAGAAAGCGGCACTCGAAATCTGCGACGGGCTCATGCTCCATCCGCTGGTCGGAGAAACCAAGGGTGACGATGTACCGGCAGCCGTGCGGATGGAGACCTACGAGCTACTGCTCAAGCTTTACTACCCGCAGGGACGCGCGATGCTCGCGGTGATGCCGGCGCACATGCGCTATGGCGGACCGCGCGAGGCGATTCTGCACGCGATCGTGCGGCGCAATTATGGATGTACCCATTTCATCGTAGGCCGCGACCATGCCGGCGTCGGCAACTATTACGGCAGCTACGACGCGCAGAAAATCTTCGAGCGTTTTACCCCGCAGGAAATCGGGATTACCCCGCTGACCTTCGAGAATACCTTCTATTGCAACAAGTGCGCCTCGATGGCTTCATACAAGACCTGCCCGCATGCCGACGCCGACCGCCTGCTGTTGTCGGGCACCAAGGTGCGCGAGATGCTACGGCGTGGCGAATCCCCGCCGCCGGAATTCACCCGCCCCGAACTGGCGGCGATCCTCGTCCGCGCCATGAAGGAAAACAGCTAAACCCACCGCAGAAAGCGATCATTCGCGCCGGAGTGATTGCATTAGCCTGTCACGAATCTCTCGTTGTTGCGCGTCGAGAGTCGCGGGGGCGCCTTTGAGCAACGAGATGAGCAGATCGTCGAAGATCCTCTTGGCGGCGGCAGTCTCGTTCAATTGAATGAGAGTTAGAAAAAGATTCCATGCAGACACAGTGGTGTCGGGATGTTCCTCGCCCAGCACCCGCCGCTGGATTTCGAGTGCCCGTTCTTGAAGCTGGCGGGCGCCCGCTAGCTCGCCCTGCGCGAAAAGGGTTTCGGCGAGGTTGTTCATCGAAGCCAGGGTGTTGGGATGCGCCTCGCCCAACAGCCGGCGGAAGATTTCGAGCACCCGTTCTTGAAGCTGGCGGGCGGCCGCCAGGTCGCCCTGCGCGTGAAGCGTTAGCGCGAGGTTGTTCATCGAACGCAGGGTGTTGGGGTGCTCCTCGCCCAGCACCCGGCGGCAGACTTCGAGCACCCGTTCTTGAAGCTGGCGGGCGCCCGCTAGCTCGCTCTGCGCGAAAAGGGTTTCGGCGAGGTTGTTCATCGAAGCCAGGGTGTTGGGATGCTCCTCGCCCAACAGCCGGCGGAAGATTTCGAGCACCCGTTCTTGAAGCTGGCGGGCGCCCGCCAGGTCGCCCTGATCGTGAAGCGTCGAAGCGAGGTTGTTCATCGCGTTCAGCGTGTCGGGATGCTCGTCTCCCAGTGACGATCGAGCAGCGGTGACCGTCGATTCTTCTATCGTGCGAGCGTGCTCGAAAAGACCCTCGGCGGAGAAAAGAATTCCGATCCTGATCCCCAGGTCTATTATCGGTTCGCCGAGCTCGCGACTTTTAGCGGCGCCAAGCTGCCGGAACAACCATTCGGCGTGCGGCAGACAGGCGTTCATGAGCCGCCACCGTTTTGGATCTCGGCACGCGTCCGGCCGCATCACACTAACGAGGGCATTGCACATCTCGAGCGCTTCGTGTCCAGGATCGGGTGAGCAGCTGCTCAAGAAATCGGCCAGTACGCGGTGCATCCTGCCGAACCAATTAACCATGCCTGCGACAGGAACCTTTGTTACGAAGGACCGAGTGACCAGCGCCGCTCTTGCGGCTGGGCCAAAGACCTCGGCGCCGACCGCATCAATGATTTCCAGCGGCACCGGGTCAGGAGCAAGAAACGCAAACAATCGGGCTGCCTTCTGCGTGTTCTCCGCGAGTTTGTCATAGGAGATGTGCAAGGCTTCCGTTATACCCCGAAGTGAGCCGACGGGAAGCTGTCCGCGTATCGCGTCCATCTGCGAATCGAGTGCCACGGCCAGACCAGCCTGCCTATTAGCGAAATCAAAAAGTTCACGTGGAGAGATCGCCCCGGCCTTCAGAGATTGCTGCAGAAGCTCCAGGGCGAGCGGGAGGTCGCCGACCCATTCCGCGATTCGATTCCACGAGGGTTCATCGAGGCTCGCTCGATCCACGCCGTCCTTGGTCAGTAGAGCTACGGCCGAGTTGCGGTCGAGAGTATCAACCGGGAGTGAGCGGAGCCCGGGCATCCCCAGAAGCTTGGCCCGCGAAGTCGCCAGCACAGCCACTTTCCCGATCCCGGGGCACCAGCTATCTAGCGGCTTCGGCTGGGCACCCGCTGGCGCCTCCGGCACGTTATCGACCACGAATAACACCGGCCGCTCAGGCGGCAGCGCGTGCAGTGCTTCTGCTAATCGCCGCCGCAATTCATTGGCGAAGCCATCGGAGTCGTCCTTGTGCGCTTGCCGGAACTGCTCGCGCAGCGCGTAAAGCTCCGGCGTTTCGGGTTTAAGCGCCTTCAGGATGCCGTGGAAACGCTCCTGGAGCGCTTCGTTGGAAACATCGGCGTCCACCCAAAACAGCCCGCCCGGATAATGGCCGCCGAAGCGATGCAGGTACTCGAGCGCAAGCCGGGTCTTGCCAAAGCCGCCGCCAGCTTCGAGAGCGCCGCTCAATGATGCGCTTGCGCCGGGTTCACCCCGCATCGTGGAAAGCGCGAAATGTATCCGCCACATATCATCCGCGCGCCCGACAAAACCCTCTCCTAATGAAACCGGCAACGACAAAGGAAACTGCGCCGCGCCCGCCAGATTGATCGGCGGCGGCAGCGCCGATTCCTGTAGCAAGGTCGCTCGAATCGCCTCCGCTGCCTGATCGTCGCCGATATGCTCGCGGATCGATTCGCCGATAGACGACAGCCTCGTCTTGACGAGTTGAGCCAGAACTGCGGTTTGATCCGCGGACGGCCAGCTCAGTTGCCGAATGAGCGCAGGCAGGCTATCGAGCAGATTCGCGGGTGCGCCTGGTGGGAGCGCGATAACAAGATGTGAAAGGGTCGCGGCTTTTTGCTGCTCCGATGCGCCGCTGCACCGAAGCAGAGCTTCAAACGGCGCCAGTGCAGTCCGCAATTCGCGCAGGCAGTACCATCTTTTGAAGTAAGTCTCGTCCGCGAATACGACGATCACCCTGGCATCGAGCGCCGCATCGACCAGGATCCTGGGGAAATGACCGCCCGCCTCGATGTCGGAGGTGTCGAGAAATGCAAGCCCGTTCTCACTGCCAAGCTCGCGGTGCAGCCGCTCTGCCATCTCACGGCTGGTCCTGCGCGCGTATGAGATGAAGACAGGGTATGACATCAAGTTATATCCGCATTCTCTCGACTTTTGCCGAGCGGAACCACCGGAAAATATCAACTGAGCGTATCTTCTTCAAAACATCTGCAAGCTGTCCCTCTGATGGCTTGCGTCCGCCTTGCATTTTCATGAGCTGACACATTATTTCTGGTGGACCTGCGAGAGGCGCGCTGACGCTGGGACTGCGATATCCCTTTGTCGGCGAACGCGGTAAAAGGAGGGATGCGCCGCGACGACGTTTTGCTTATGGCGCAAAGGAGCTCGACGATGATCCCGTCTGTGATCGCGTTCCTCTTTCTGCTCGCCGTCAACGTAGCCGCGGCAACCTCCACGCCCCATCCGCTCGACCCTCTATCGCAGAGCGAACTCGCGACGACCGTTGCCGTGCTGAAGGCGGCGGGCCATGCGGACGAAAACACCCGTTTCGTTTTCCTCTCGCTCCGCGAACCGGACAAGGCCATCGTGCTCAAATGGCGGCCCGGCGCACCCGCCATCCGCGAAACCTTCGCGATGATCAAGCAGGGCAATCACACTTTTGAAGCAGTCGTCGATGTAACACAGTCCAAACTCGTATCATGGCGCGAAATCAAAGGCGTGCAACCCGCGTTGCTGGTTTATGACGAGCTGAACAGTTTGAACGACATCTTGCGTGCAGATCCCGGATGGCAGGCGGCGATGCGCAAACGTGGTTTCGAAAAATTCGACAAAATCGCATGCATGCCGTTCTCAGCCGGGTATTTTGGCGTCGCCGACGAGGAAGGCCATCGGCTCGTGCGCGCCGAATGCTATGACGGTGGTTCCGCGATCAACTATTGGGGCCGCCCGATCGAAGGTGTGGTCGCAACGGTCGATCTGAATCAACGTCGGGTGCAGAGGCTGGTCGACACGGGGGTGGTGCCGGTCCCGCAAGAGCCTGCAGAGTACGACGCTAAATCAATCGCGAGCATCCGCTCGCCGCTCAAACCGATTACGGTCCAACAACCCAACGGTCCCGATTTCACCGTCAGCGGCTCAGAGGTGAATTGGGACAACTGGAAGTTTCGCGTGCGCATGGACCCACGCTTGGGAATCGTGGTTTCGACCGTGAGTTTCGCCGACGGAGGGCGCGCTCGCTCGATAATGTATGAAGGCCATCTCGCGGATATCTTTGTGCCGTACATGGATCCGTCTCCGGGATGGTATTTCAGGTCATACCTGGATGCGGGCGAGTATGGCGCGGGCAAACTCGCGTCGAGCCTGATGCCCGGCAGTGACTGTCCCGCTAACTCCTATTTTTTCGATGACTGGATCGCCGACGAGCGCGGCACGCCGCAGCCGCGGGCACGGATCGCATGTTTGTTCGAGCGCGGTGACGGCGTGATCGCCTGGCGCCACTGGGATTTCATCACCAATCAGACCGAAAGCCGGGCAGCGCGCGAGTTGGTCCTGCGCTGGATCGCGACGGTCGGCAATTACGATTACATCTTCGATTGGACCTTTCAGCAGGACGGCACGATTCGCGTAGCGGTGGGCGCGACTGGAATCGATGAAACCAAAGGCGTGGCGGGCAAGCGCCACGGAGCCAAACCCGGCACTGACGACAAGTATGGAACTTTCATTGCTGACAACCTGGTCGGTGTGAACCATGCACATTTCTTCTGTTTCAAGCTCGATCTCGATATCGACGGCGCCAGCAATAGTTTCGAAACAGTCAGACTCGAGAAGATTCGCAGTGAGCGCAGCCTGCGCAAGAGCATGTGGATCGCGCAGCCCAGGGTCGCGGCGCGTGAAGCACAAGCCAAACTGAACGAAGACCCGCGCAGGCCGGCGTTGTGGTGGGTCGTCAATCCGAAGGTAACAGGGGCGATGGGCTATCCCGTCGGTTACGAGTTGGTACCGGCGCCGCAGACCGCCGACCTGCTCGACCCGGACGACTACCCCCGCATGCGAGCCGGCTTCGCAGATTATCAATTATGGGTCACGCCCTACACCGCGGAGCAAGCGGCAGCCGGACTCTATCCGAACCAGAGCCATGGGGGCGAAGGTCTGCCGGCCTGGAGCCGCGAAAATCGTTCGATCGAAAACACCGATCTGGTGCTCTGGTATACGGTCGGCTTCAACCACGTGCCGGTCAGCGAGGATTGGCCGATCCTGCCGACGATGTGGCATGAATTCGTGCTCCGTCCGCGCGGCTTCTTTGCCCGCAGTCCAGTAATCGATCTGCCGGCACCGCCAACCCAAAGCGCAGCCAGGTAGAGGCATGCGGGTAGTGTGAGGAAGGGGTGAGGTGACCAAGCAGGAACTTCCGGCCGATCGAAGCGCGATTGCGCTGGCGCGGTTCGACGCGCGCACGCGCCTTGTGATCCGCCCTCTTCTCACAAAAAAAGTTATCGCCGAACATAGGCGCAATCCCCTGGGCGATCACAGCGACGCCCTGAAGCGCGTGCTTAACTACTTGCGCCGCAGCAACATGCTGACGCCTTACGTCGTGATCTGCACCAAGCCGTTTCGCGAGTGGCGCTTGGCGCGGCTCAGCGGCGAGCGCGGCAAGGCCCCCACCCTTATTGAGGCGCCCAGCTACAATTCCGAGGCGAAGGCGATGCATGCCGTCTTTCTCAAGCGCGTCGAAGAAGTGATGCACGACTGATTGGCGGCGGCCCATCCAATCGCAGAGCAAGATATGACTGCCGTCCACCTCCACGGGTACATCGACCGGATAAGCGTCCAGCCTGGTGAACGAATCAATTTCATGGTCAGCGCCGAGGGCGTATCACGCTATCATGCGGAGATCGTCAGGCTGATCAACGGCGACCGCAACCCGGCCGGTCCTGGCCCGAAAGAAGAGGTCGTCACCACGACCCTCGGTGGGGAATATCCCGGGCGGTTTCAGCCGATTTGTTCAGGTTCGCATATTGTCGTCGAAGATCACGACGGCTTACTTAATCTTGGCGCAGCCATCTCGATCCATGCCTTCATCATGCCGACGACCCCCGCCAAGGGTGCGCAAGCAATCATTTCACGGTGGGACCCCGAACGCCGCGCCGGCTGGGCGCTGGTAGTCGATGAGCATGGACGACTAGCCCTCTGGATAGGCGATGGCGGGGGCAGCCCGGTCATAGCCGCGGCGCCCGCGCCGCTGGTGGCGAACGTCTGGTACTCCGCGGGGGCGAGTTACGACCGCGAAACGGGCCGGGCGATCGTTCATCTGGCGCCGGCGGTTAATTCCGTTAACTCGGCGCTCGGCCGGGTGGCGAAGCTGACACCCCCGGTTTGGCTTGAAATGCAGGGGGCTAGCCTGACTTTCCATTGTGATGCCCGGGCGGTGATCGCGGGATGGGCCGCCGGAGCGACTCCGGCGGGCACGCTCCTGGTACACGGCCATTACAACGGCAAGATCGATCGGCCGCTGATCCACGGCCGCGCGTTGAGCGTAATGGAACTGGCAGCGCTAGCAGGCGGACGCGAACCCGATGGCCGCGGCCTCATCGCGCGTTGGGACTTTGCCGACGGCATCGGCGATCAAGGAATTCCGACCGATCATGTTACCGATACCTCGGGGAATGATTTGCATGGGCGTTGTATCAACCTGCCGGCGCGCGCAATGACCGGATACAACTGGAATGGGCGTGAGGAACACTTCATCCATGCCCCGGCCGAATATGGCGCAATTCACTTTCACGACGACGATCTCGAGGACGCCGGATGGGAAGCCGATTTCGAACTGACGGTGCCCGACACCATGCGCTCGGCGATTTACGCCGCCAAAGTCACGGCCGGAGACGCGATTGATTACATCCCCTTCGTGGTTCGGCCGCCCACCGGCGCGCCATCGGCGGGAATCGCGTTTCTGATGCCAACCGCATCCTACATGGCGTACTCGAACACACAGATAGTATTCGCACCCAGCGAACTCTTCGTTGGCCGCAGCGCGGTTCTCACGCCCGACGATATCTATTTGTACGAACACCCGGAACTAGGTCTCTCCACCTACGACTATCATTCGGACGGAAGCGGCGTGTGTTATGTGTCGCGCTGGCGGCCGATTCCCAACCTGCGGCCGCATCATAGGTTCGACAGCTTGCTGTGGGGCTTACCTGCCGATCTGCATCTGATCGATTGGCTCGAAGCGCGCGGCTTCGACTACGACGTCATCACCGACGAGGACCTCCATCGCGAAGGCGCCGCTCTCCTTCGCCCTTACAAGGTCGTGCTCACCGGTACTCATCCCGAGTACTACTCCGCCGCTATGCTCGACGGGATGGAGGATTATCTCGCCGCGGGCGGCCGGCTGATGTATCTTGGCGGCAACGGCTTCTATTGGGTAACGTCGTATCATCCCGGCAAGCCTCACGTCATCGAAGTGCGTAAAGGCGAAGGTGGTTCCCGGGCATGGCAAGCGCGCCCCGGTGAGTATTTCCATAGCACGACCGGTGAGCGCGGCGGGCTTTGGCGCAATCGCGCGCGGGCTCCGCAGAAGCTGGTCGGGGTCGGCTTTGCCGCGCAAGGGTTCGATTATTCGACCTACTATCGCCGTATGCCCGACAGTCACGATCAGCGTGCAGAGTTCATCTTCGAGGGTCTCCCAAGTGACGAGGTGATTGGCGATTTCGGCCTGTCAGAAGGGGGCGCCGCCGGCCACGAGCTCGATCGCTACGATTTGACGCTTGGTACACCGCCCGACGCGCTGCTGCTTGCCAGTTCCGAGGGACATTCGGACAATTTTCAGCGGGTCGTCGAAGAAATTTTTTTTAACTATCCGGGCGCAGGTGGAACCCAGGATTCCGGCGTGCGCAGCGACATAGTCTACTTCACCACCGCGGGCGGCGGCGCAGTTTTCTCCGCCAGCTCGATTGCCTGGTGCGGCAGCCTCGCCCACAACAATTACGGCAACAATGTCTCGCGCATCACCGAGAACGTTCTGCGCCGGTTCAGCAGCGACAGACCACTCGTCGAGACTTGAGTTCACGCATGCGCTCTACGCATTTTGCGCCAGGCAAGACCGACTCTGCAGGTGATGAAAAACGCTCTCTCCGAGGCCTCAAAATGACACGTGCCAAACCACCGTTTCGGGCCGAACATGTCGGCAGTTTGCTGCGCCCGCGCCGTCTGCTTGAGGCGCGCGACAAACATCGGCGCGGCGAGCTTTCGGCGGCCGGGCTCCGCGAGACCGAAAACCAGGCCATCTGCGAGGCGGTGCGCATGCAGGAGGAGGCCGGGCTATGCGGCATCACCGATGGCGAGTTCCGACGTGCCACCTGGCATCTCGATTTTCTGTACCAGGTTGGCGGGGTGACCAAATCCGAGCAGAACCTCAACATTCACTTTCGCAACGAGCAGGGTGAGCTTGAATTTACCACCGCCGCATTGCGCATTGAACAAAAGCTCCACTTTGAGCATTGTATTTTCGCCGACGATTTCAGCTTCCTGCGCTCGGTAACCAGCGCGACGCCCAAACTGACGATTCCGTCACCCAGCATGATGCATTATCGCGGTGGCCGCGCTGCGATCGATCCCGCGATCTACCCAGACCTCGAGGAATTCTGGCACGATCTCGGCGAAGTGTACGCCGCTCAACTGAGGGCGCTGGGAGACTTGGGTTGTACGTATTTGCAGCTCGACGACACCAGTCTGGCCTATCTGAATGATCCGAAACAGCGCGAATACATTTCCCAGCAAGGCGGCGACGGTGAACGCCAGCATCTGACTTATATACGGGAGCTCAACCGTGCGGTGGCGAGGAGACCGCCGGGCATGACGATTTGCACCCATATGTGCCGGGGCAACTATCGCTCTTCATGGGTCGCTTCGGGCGGTTATGATTACGTTGCCGAAGCATTATTCGGCGAGCTCAATGTCGATGGCTATTTCCTGGAGTATGACGACGCGCGCTCAGGTGGCTTTGAGCCCTTGCGCTTCGTGCCATCCGGCAAAATCGTGGTACTGGGATTGGTCAGCAGCAAGCGCAGGATGCTGGAAAGGAAGGACGACCTGAAGCGCCGGATCGACGAGGCGGCCAGATACGTGCCGCTGGAGCAGCTTTGCCTGAGCCCGCAGTGCGGTTTTTCGTCGACCGTCGAAGGTAACCTTCTCACGATTGACGAGCAGTTCGCGAAGTTACGGCTGATAGTGGAGACCGCGCACGAAGTCTGGGGATGAGCCTGGGGCAACGCCGTATTCCCAGGCAGCTTGCTCGATAAGGGCTCGTGCAGTAGCGCCACAAGTCCTTATTCCGCTGACGGCCGCACATCCTGCGCCGGCGTGGCAAGAGCTTCGGTCCCGAGCGAAAAAGCTCTTTCCGAGACCGGACCGCTCGCATTCCACTCCTCGTGCAAATTGTCCACGGCGGTAACCGTACCGCTGGGGTCGCGCAGCACTAATTCATCGTAGCTGACGCTAATCGGGTTGCCGCCGAGATCGGCCAACTCGAACTCAGGTTCCGAGGGTGACACGAAATGGCAGCGCATGCCGCTGTAATACACCGTGGTCGGCAAAGGCGGGCCGGCGAAATATAACTCGCCGCCGCCGCGGACGGCGGCGAATGCGACCGCCCGCATCGCCATTTCATAACTGGGACGGCTGCGCGCGCGTTGCAGCGCAAAATCTGATTCGATTCGCGCCAATTTCGGCGCCGCGGTAAATGGCAGCAGCAACAGTCCGGCCGCCGCCAGTGGACGGCAATAGCTTCGGGCCGGAGCCACTTGCATCAAGGCACCCGCTGCGGTGGCGGCACCAAGTAGGGCAACTGGAATCAGTGCCGGCAGCACGTACCATCCGAGTTTGGTCTGGACGGCGCACGCCGCGGTAAACGCCACCACAAACCACAGCAACCAGACTCTCACCGCGGGGCAGACGGACCCGAGCGTTGCCCAGCCGCGGTCGCGCATGGCGGCGCACACAACTCCTGCCAATGGCAGTAACAATGGCCACAGAAAGTGCACCTCGCCGATAAAGGTACGCGCAGTGAACCCGGCAGCGGTGGGATTGTCCTCGAGATGCTTGCCGATGCGCGCCAGGGTTTCGTGTTTGATGTATGTAGTCCAAAAAATCGGGCCGTTGTGAATTAGCTGGTAGACAAACCATGGTGCGGCGACGGCCGCGCTTGCGGCAAGGATCGTTATCAAACCGATAATGCCAAGCTCTGAAAAAGCAGGAACCGTGGCCAACGCAATCGCAACCACGCTCAGCGGAATCAGCCCGGCTGCGCCCTTGCTCAGCAGTGCAAACCCGCATGCCACTCCCACCACAGGCACCCATCTGCGATGCGAACGCGCGCGGCCGAGCGCAAAGATCGCCAGGGTGCTGAAGAAAATCAAAGGCGCGTCAGTCGCACATTCCCGTCCGCCGCGCGCTACGAAAAAATAGAACCCGAGCGGAATCGTGCCGGCAACCAACCCGGCGAGGGGTCCGAAGTCCGCCGCAGCCATCGCATACATCAGGAGTAAAGTGCCAAGCCCCATGATTACTGACGGCAGGCGTGCGGAGAGCTCGCTCTCGCCGAAGGCTTTGAACGATGCTGCGAGGGTCCAAAACAGTAACGGCGGCTTTTTCACATAGCTCTGGCCGTTGAAAGTGAAATCCAGGTACGAATGACTGACCACCGCTTCGTGCGCAACCTCGGCGTAGGTCGCTTCGTCCCAGTCAATCAGCGGAGGCACGTCGATGCCCTTGGCGAGTACCACAACCCCGAGTATCAACACAAAAATGATCGCAAGCCCGGGTAGCAGCGCATGCAGAATGCGTACTGGACGAATGAGAGTCTCGCCGTCAGAGAGGTCGGCAACGGATGGGTTCGCCAACTGAAAGATCCTCCACGCGAAAAGAATAGATGAGCCGAATCCGGAGCGGCGCCCATGCGGCGTCGATTACCGGGAAAGCGGGCATAGTCGGGAGCGACTGGTGCATCGGCGTTTAAGCAAGAGCTGGACTCGTCGCGAACTCAGTCTACGTGACACAAATGCGCATGCAACTGTGCTCGTGGTGACGCAAAACGTCTAGCCTGAGACGTAGTGGGTTATTGCGGGAAAGTAGTTCTTGGCTGTCTCAATCAAAGGCGCGCGCTTTCAAGTCTTGCACTGGAAGCCGGTTTTGAGGCGTGCCTGAACAAACGGGTGGAACCGGAGCGCCTTATCGATTATATAGCCAACGCCACGAGGCGCTCCGCCAGAGCGAACTAGCGGCGGCGGTCGTGATGATTCCTAAGATTTTTCGCGCATCGTCACAAACTCTTCAGCGGCAGTTGGATGGATTCCGATAGTGGCGTCGAATTGAGCTTTGGTGGCGCCGCATTTGAGCGCGATCGCGAGCCCCTGGATAATCTCTCCCGCATCAGGCCCCAGCATATGCGCGCCAATCACGCGCCCGCTCTTCGGTTCCACCACCAGTTTCATCAGGGCCCGTTCGTCACGGCCGCTCAAAGTATGTTTCAATGGCCGGAAAACGGACTTGTAGATCTCAACCGTACCATAGCGCGCACGTCCCTCAGTTTCCGTCAAACCCACTGTGCCGATCGGCGGCTGGCTGAAGACCGCCGATGGTACATTGCCGTGATCAATGATTCTGCTGCGGCTGCCAAAGAGCAAATCCGCGACCGCATGTCCCTCAGCGATCGCGACCGGCGTCAGGTTCCTGCGATTAGTCACATCACCAACTGCATAAATGTTGCCGACCGAGGTTTGCGAATACTCATTGACTACAATTGCACTATTGCCATCGAGTTCAACCCCGGCTTTTTCCAGGCCCAGGCCCGCAGAATTAGGGTGCCGTCCGGTCGCGAAGATGACCAGGTCGACTTCGAGCCGTATTCCGCTCGAGAGCGTAACTGCAATCCCATCTGCGGTGCGCTCGAGACCCTTGACCAGCGTGTCGAAATGCAAAACTATACCCCGCTTCCGCATCTCACCAGCCAGCGCCGCGCGCAGGTCATCATCGAACCCCCGCAGGAAGAGCGGTCCCCGATGGACCTGCGTCACTTCGGCACCAAGCCCGTGAAAAATCCCGGCGAATTCGACGCCGATATAGCCACCGCCGACGATTAGAATGCGCGCCGGGAGCTCGGGCAGGTGAAAAGCTTCGTTGGAACTTATCGCCAGCTCCACCCCGGGAACCGCCGGCATCGTCGGCCAACTGCCAGTCGCAACCAGGATGTACCGCGCCGTCAACCGTGTGCCATCGACGGCCACAGTATGCGCGTCCAGCAGTTGCGCCCGATGCCGCATGATCTGCACCCCGGCGCCGGTCAACAAGCGCTCGTAAACCCCATTGAGCCGCTCGATTTCGCGGTCCTTGTTGGCTAATAGCGTGCGCCAGTCAAATGACGGCCGGTTGTGAGTCCATCCAAAGCCCGCCGCGTCTTCAAACGCCTCGCTGAAGTCTGAGGCGTAGACCAGCAGTTTCTTAGGTATGCAGCCGACATTCACACAAGTGCCGCCGAGATAGCGCTCCTCGGCTACTCCGACCTTTGCGCCGTAGCCCGCCGCGATACGGCTGGCACGAACGCCGCCGGAACCAGCACCAATCGTGAACAGGTCGAAATCGTAAGTCTGAGGCATTGGTAACTGATTGACAGTCTGACTTAACAGTTGTGCAATTAGCCGCTCACCGGTTCGCTTTTGCGGCTATCTCATCGCCTGGCGCGAATTGACTGGGGCCTTGGCGCGCGCCAGTTCCTCGTCGATCACTTCGTCGAATTTTGGCGGCGGCTGCGCCCCGGCCAATTCGCGGCCATTGATAAAGAAGGTTGGCGTGCCGGTCACGCCGAGTGAATTTCCTTCTGCCACGTCCTTCCGGATACCTGCATCGTGCTTATCGCTGGTGAAGCAGGTATTGAACTTATCGCCATCAAGTCCAATTTTTGCGGCCGTCTGCTTGAGGTTATCGGAGTCGAGTTTTTTCTGATCCAGGAACAGCGCATCGTGAAATTGCCAGAACTTATCCTGGTCGGCGGCGCAGCGGGCCGCCCGCGCCGCATCCATCGCATGCTGATGAAAGCCGAGCGGGAAATCCATGTAGACCAGCTTGACCTGGTCGCCATATTTCTGCCGCACCTGCTTGAGAGTACTTTCGGCCGCGCGGCAGAAGGGACACTGAAAATCCGAAAATTCAATGATTGTCACCGGCGCCGACGCGGCGCCGCTGCTGGGGTGACCCGCGCTGGCGACACTTACATGCGGTGCCTGAAGCAGCACGGAAATATGATTCTCGGCACGCAATTTTCGGATTAACTCCTCGTGGCTCTCTTGATCCCGCTGATGCTGCAGGGCGGCAATGAGCCTTGGCTTGATCTGGCCGAACGACTGGCCCCCGGTCTGCGCGTCGAGCTGCGCCTTATGCTGGCTGTAAAACTGCTCCGCCTCACGATCGGTGACGCGGGGGGCATTCATTTTGATTTGCCGGTCGATGTACTCGTCAGGCTTGAGTCCGGCCATCTTGGCTGCGCGTTGCACCAGGTAGTCGTCAATGATCTCGTCGAGCGCCTGTTTGCGCAAGTCGTAGAGTTGCACGGCGACTTTGGCGTCGACCTCACCCTGCGTGACGCGATGGTCGCCGATGGTTGCGAGGACCGTGTTCATACCGCCGCCACCAGAAAGTGCAGGCGTTGCAAGTGCAGCCGTTGCTGATGTTCCTTCAGTAACGGCCGCACCTGGCATTGGTAAAAAGATGAATGCCGCAATCGCTGCCAAGACTCCAAAGTGCAGGGCCTGGCGTAAAGCGCCGCGGCCCGATAATTCTGGTGAACGCGTCATCGAATCCTCGCCCTCCTCAAACGCATATCGCACGCAAATGGCCGGCCCGCTATCGCGGCTCCCGTTGATTTGCAGGACCGCCGAGCTGTTGAGAGATTATCACTTGCGCGACGCCCTGTCGTGGCGCTCGCAGCGGTTCAACACTCGGCGGCGAAGGTTGTTGCGGGTCAAATTTTGGCAGCCTCGATGGCCGCAAAATGGGTAATTAAGCCAGGAAGGCGCGTTGGCAGCCGGGATGGCACCGGACGTTGATGTACGCAAAGCATCGGAGAATTCCGCTCAGTTCCTCTCATTTTTGCGGTGGTAATTGGCTGGTCAATGCGGATGCTTTTTCTGCCAGGCTTGACGCCGCCAGATAGTCCTGGTCAGCCATCGCGCGCTGCGCGGCGTTGATTAGCTCGTTTGCCTGTTGGTAGGTGGAGGCGGTGCTCTCGGCAAGTTCCGCGCGATTGACGCGCGCCAGCTGAACTCTGGCCTGAGCGAGCAAATGTTGCGCATCGGCTTTAGCGTCGCCGCTGTTCTGGAGGGTGACCAAAGGCGCGGGCGATGACGGCGGCGGCGCGGGCGACGATGGCGGCGGCAGATTCAATTGCGGTTGCGGCGGTTTGCTGACAGCGGTGGGCGCCGGACGAACTCGAGAATAGTGAATCGTGAGCGGCAGTTGCCGCGCCGGTGCAGCCGACGCCGGGTGAACCTCGGCCGGTGCGGGGGGGGCTGGATGAGACTGAAATAGTGAGCAGCCCGCAGACCAGGCGACCATCGCGCTTGCAGTTAGCGCCCACAGAGGTCGCAGCCTGGTTACGCAATTACGCGATTTCACGGTGGACGGCCGCAATATGCTCAGCGCTGATAGGCAGGCGAATCTTGAATGTGGCTCCGGCGCCGGGTTGCGAGTCGACCTGGATAGTGCCGTGGTGGAGATCGACGGCGCGCAATGCCAGGGGCAGGCCCAGCCCGCTGCCGCCCTTTTTGGTCGTGTAGTAGAGATTGAAGATCTGGCTGGTATCCTCGATTCCGGCGCCTTCGTCTGCCACGCGAATTTCGACGAAGCTCTCCGGTAGACGCTGGGTGCTGATCGCCAGGCGCCCACCCCGCGGCATCGCTTCCACCGCGTTGGCGACAATATTGCGCAGGGCCTCGGCCAGCAGTGCACGGTCGGCGTTAACCGCCAGCACGCTCGGATCGAGGTCATACTCAAGCCGAATCTCAGGCTTCCGCACTGCGCCGGCCACCTCGGTCAGCAACTTGTTTAATGGCACGCTCGCCAGCTTGAGTTGTTCCGGCCGCATGAAACGCAACAGCGCATTTATCGCACGGTCGAGCCGCTCGATCTCGTCACGGAGGGCCCTGACCCGCCGGGCGGCGTTCGCGCTCTGCGCGACGTCATGACTGAGCAGTTCCAATTGCAGACTCATCGCATTGAGCGGGTTTCGCAACTGATGGGCGACGCCGGAAATCACGCTGCCGAGCCGTACCAGCCGATCCGAATGTTCGACCACGGTCTCGAGTTCCTTCATCAACCTCAGGTCCCGCGCCACGAGCAGCATTCCCGGCGGTTCGGGCCCCTGCCCCAGCGCGAAGAGAGAAACCAGCAGACGCTCGGGGCGATGGCCGGGAGCCATTTCGAGTGCTGCATCGTGCAGCTCGATGCCGGTGGCAGCCGCGGTTTCTATTGCGCGGACGAGCGGATGGTCGCTGCCTAGCAACAACTTGAGCGGCCTACCCTCGGCCAGACCGCCCGCGGGCAATCCGAGCCGCTCGTGAGCCTCGGCGTTGGCAAATAGTACGGCGCCGCCTGCGTCAAGCAGCACGACGGCGTCATTGATCGAACGGAAAATATTGAAGAACTGGCCGCGTTCGGTCTCCCATTGGGCGCGATTCACTTTAATCCGCGCCGCGAGTTGATTAAATTTTTCGATCACGCTTTCCAGCTCGTCGCCGTCTGCGGCAGGCAAGCTGAGTGTCTCGCCGGCCGGAGCCATCGCTTCTGCGCTCGAAATCAGCGCCGCGATGGGCTCGCGCAGCAGGCGGCTCGCCAGCATGGCGGCGGCTAGCGCGAGTAGCACCCCGGCCGCACCGACAAGGCCAATATAATAGACCGAGCGTCGGGCCTCGCTGTCGATCAGCGTGGTTGACAATCCAACTCTGATGACCCCGAGCGGCTTACCGTTCAGATTGACTAGCCGACTCATCTCATAGGTGCGCCTGCCCCACACCGCGGCGAACGGCGCCCATGGCCACCACGAGGCTGCTTCCCGCTTGAGGGCGCCAAAGCTCGGCGGTGCAATCGCACTGGAGGTTCCCAAGCCAGTGATCGTACGTCCACTCAGGGTTTCGAGCCGTGCATAGACCACGCCAGGCGCGAACGCTGATGACGATGATAGTAACTCCGACATTGACGAATCGGCGCCCAGGGCTGCAAGCGGGTCTGGCGGAGCACTCTTCAAGTCGGCCTTGATCTGTCCGAAAATCTGTTCGATTAACAGGTTGCCGGTCTGCTCAAGCTCCGAGACCATCACGTTAATCGTGCGATCGACCTGTAAAATGGTCACTGCCACGAACGGCACAACCAACAACAGCAGAAAAGTGAATTCGAATCTGTGGCGTAGCCTCATTCGCAGCTCTTCGCGCTTCTATTCCCGAGTGAAGGGTCAAATCTGTCCGGCTTATAATTCTTAACCCGGTCAGCGAACGCCTCGAACGGATTTTAGCCCCCATTTGCGGCGGGAACAAAGGCACCGGAGGAGCTGTGTCATAAACATTGGAAATGTCCGGGGCATAAACAGCTAAACATGACCGGCGACCGCGCTGATTGGATTTACTGATCAGGAAAAGGCCGACCTGGTAGCTCTTCTCAAGGCACTTCGATTGCCGAGAAGGCTAACTTCGCAAAAGCGGCAGCACTTGCGCGTGCGCGCACCGGCCGCGTAAGACATGTATCAGAATCAACCAGGTTGCGGCACTCGGTCTGTTTTCACCGGGCCGGATGTAACGATCCGGCTTACCGCGACCATCGGCGGGTCCATTCGGGAATCACCTCGGGATTGCGGACGTAAAGCGGAAGCTGACCGCGAAGAACACGCGAAACATTCTCGATCGCCGCCGGGGGCAACGCAGCAAGACTTTCCTGGGTGTGGCCGATCGCATGTGGCGTCAGGATCGCATTCGGGAGAGTGCGCAGTGGACTTTCGCGGGCAAGGGGTTCCTGGGCGAACGTATCCAGTGCGATTCTCAAGCCCGGCCGTTCGCGCGCAATCTGCGCCAACGCCTGCTCATCGATTATTCCTCCGCGCGCGGTGTTGATTAGTGCCGCGTCTGGCTTCATCAGCCGCAAACGATTAAGGTCCAGCATTCCGCGCGTCTCGGTATTAAGGCTCGCCAGCACGCAGACGACGTCGCTCGTCCGCAAAAGTTCGTCGAGCTCGACACGAACCACGCCATCCGGGAGCGGAAGCCGAACCCGTGGAGCGTAAGTCTGAAGCCGGACCTCCCAGGCGTGCAGACGATGAGCCATTGCGCGCGCGATGTGGCCGAAACCGATCATGCCCACGGTTCTGCCGTTGAGCATCCGTCCCGGAACACGCGGCGGATGTGGGAGATTGTCACGCAGCTGTTGCTCCCACCAATGCAGCGAATAGAGTGAGGCAAGAATCAGCAGAATCGTCGACTCGGCCATGCTCAGGAAGTTCTCGGGCACCTGGCCATTGGCGACGATTATGCCAAGAGCTGTCGCCGCGGCTTCGTCGAAACCCTCGGTCCCGATGAAAGGCGAAACCAGTGCGCGGAGCTGGGGCGCACGCACCATCAGTGCCCGTGTACACGGGAAATTGCTCACGGCGACCAGCACCGCGGCGCTCGCCAGCACCGCTGTGCAATCGCGCTCGAAGTGCGAGTAGTCGGTGTAGTGGACGACTTCATGGGCGAGTTGGCGGAGGCCGGCCACGATCGGGTCGAAAATGAAATCGAGCGTGGGCGGACCCACACAAACCACTTTACCCGGGCTCATGGCGCTTCTCCTTATACAATAAGTCCTCGCAACTGTAGTACGGCCCCAGGCAGAGCCTCGAAGCAATATGTTCACAACATCGGTTGGCAAGGAGGGCTAGTCCTTTTGGCCGCATACCAGAGGTTGTGGTTAAACTACATGAGTGAGTTCCGAGGGGGACTCGCTCGGGAGCGCCTCATGTTTGACGGAATCGTCGGGTGGCCTGCGGAAGTAGCTGCCCGGTATGCGGCGAATGGTTACTGGCAAGGCGTTGCCATTGGCGACGTTTTCGATCAATCCAGTCGCAATCACGGCGAGAGCGAAGCGGTGGTTGATGGTCAGCGGCGAGTAAATTATCGGGAGCTGGGATTGCTGGTCGACCGCCTGGCGCTGCACTTCGCTTCGCGTGGTATTTGCAGCGGCCGCCCCGTTGTTTTCCAGCTCCCGAACTCGCTCGAATGCATCGCGGCGTATTTCGCTTGCCTGAAAGTTGGCGCCATCCCTATCGCGTGCTTGCCGGCCCATCGCCACTCGGAAATCGAGCATGTGGCCCGCTTCACCGACGCTTACGCATGGCTGATTCCGTCGGAATATCGCGGATTCGATTTCGTCGCGATGGCTGATGAATTGCACACCAATTTGCCTGCGATGCGCGAAATCATCGTCGCCGGCGGCCGTTGTGGTCGCGGCATGACCTTGTTGAGTGATTTGGCAGGCGACCCTATCGAGCAGCGCCGCGCCCGCTCCTCGCTTGGGCGCTTGAAACCGCGGCCGGAATTCCCTGCAGTATTCCAGCTATCAGGCGGTAGTACGGGATTGCCCAAGCTGATACCACGCACGCACAATGACTATCTCTACAATTCGTACCTGCTCGCGGCCAAGTCGGGATTTGACGCCGATGGCACCGCGCTGATCGCAATTCCGATGATGCACAACTTTCCCCTGGCCGGCGCAGTGCAGCCCGGCCTGCTCGCCGGCGCCAAAATAGTGCTGGCGCAGGGAACTGAGCCTGAAACGGTCGGCGAGTTAATCGCCAGCGAGCGTATCACCTGGCTCTGCGCGGTGCCGGCGATGGTGGTCAACTGGCTCAACGCCCCGCACTTCCGGCGCGCGGATTTATCATCGCTCAAGTCACTTGCGGTTGGTGGTGCACGTCTCAATCCCGAACCCGCGCGGCGCGTGGTGAAGGAGATTGGTCCTGTTCTCACCCAGGTGTACGGAATGGCCGAGGGTCTCTGCTGCACCACGCGGCAAGATGATCCCGAAGAGGTCATCGTCGAAACGCAGGGACGGCCGGTATCGGAAGCGGACGAATTCAAGATCGTCGACGATCAATCCAGGGAAGTAGCGCCCGGCGAGCTGGGCGAGTTGATTACGCGTGGCCCGTACACGATTCGCGGCTATTACAAGGCCCCGCAGCACAATCGCGCCTCGTTCACGGCCGATGGATTTTACCGCACGGGAGATATGGTTCGGCTGCATCGGAGCGGTAACTTTATCGTCGAGGGGCGAAACAAGGACTTGATTAATCGCGGCGGCGAAAAGATCAGCGCCGAAGAAATCGAGAATCTGATTCTTACTCATCCGGCGGTGCTCAACACTGCAGTAATCGCGATGCCGGATCCGGTGATGGGTGAGCGTGCGTGCGCGTATGTCGTGCTGCGGGAAGGTGCGAGCCTCGACTTTGCGCAATTGTGCAGGTTCCTCGAACAGAAACGCATCGCCCGCTTCAAACTGCCCGAACGGCTGGAGCTCATCGAAGCACTACCGACTACCGCGGTTGGCAAAATCTCGAAAAAAGACTTGCGCGAAGATATCAAACGGAAGCTGCGACAGCCGCAGAGCCGCTCAACATAAGCCAGCCGGCACAGTCGAAGATACGGACCGAATGTCGTAATCGAACTCAGCAAGTAGCATAACGTCGTAAGTGTTTGTATCTTAGGGGACCAGGCGCAGACGATGGAAACAGCAAATGCAATCAGCCGCGAGTTTACAATCAACGCAGATGCTGCCACGGTGTTTGCGTTCTTCACCGATCCGCAGCGGCTGATACGATGGATGGGAGTCTTAGCCGAACTGGACCCGCGCCCCGGCGGGATATTTCTGGTCGACATCAACTCTAACCGGGTCGCTCGCGGGGAGTTTAAGGAAGTCGTGCCTATCTCACGGCTCGTGTATACATGGGGCTATGACGGGGCCAATCATATTGTTACGCCAGGTTCCTCGCTGGTCGAGATTGATTTGTTGCCGAGCAACGGCAGCACAATGGTCCGCTTCACTCATAGCGGCCTGCCGGCGGAAGCGGTGCCGGGACACAGCGAGGGATGGACGCATTACTTAGCGCGTTTGACGATAGCCGCAGGGGGTGGTGACCCGGGTCCCGATCCGTGGCTCAATCGTTCATGAATAGCAAGGTGGCAGTGACTTCGGCTGCGATGGGCGGCGTTGAGACCTCTGTTTTAAGCTCGCCTAGAATTCGCCGTTCCAGAGTCAGAAGAAATGCCGTTGTTTAGTTCCTAATGGAGACTGATCGTGGCTCTCGACGACACGGATTTGGATAATTTACCAGAAGCTGGGGAATCTGCGCAGAGAGGCTCAGAACTGTGGCCCTTTTGGTCCAGGGTTTACGCGCTAGGAGATCCACTGCCCGACCTCAGATGCAATGCGGAACGGCCGCAGTATTCATTTAATGAAGGCGAGGAGCTGCCTCAGGAATACCGCCTGTTGCTGATGAAGATGTTGCGCCATGAAGGCGAGCGCGCGGGCAACAAAAGCTTCCTTGGGCTGATGGGCACATGCCTCGAGCTCGCGGAAGCACAGGCGCCGAATAAGGAAGCTCGATTACTCAAAGCGGAGTATGTGGCCGAGGAACTAAAGCACGCAATTATGTTTCATCGCTTGGCCCTCGGGCTCGATGAGAGTTTCGCTCTGCAGGACGTGCCCTATGCCCATTACGCGTTCCACCTGCCCAAGGAAACCTGGGCCGATGACGCATTTTTCCACTTCCTGATTGATCTGAACGGCGCGTTTCACGCCCGCGACTGGCGCGACTCGAGCTACATTCCATTGCGTAAAATATCTCGGACGGTCGAGCGCGACGAATTCGGCCATTCGGAAATGGGTTACTACTTCCTCCAGCATATCTGCAGCGGCACCAAGGGACGGATCCTCGTTCAGCATCTGCTGCCCAAGTGGTATTCGGCGGCACTGGATATGTTCGGCCGCTCAGATTCGCCCAACACGCCGAAATTCATCAAATGGGGACTCAAAGGCGTAGGCAACGCGGAAATTCGGCAGAAGTATAAGGCTTACGTCGACGCTAAAATCGTGGCGCTCGGACTCGACCTTCCCGACGAACACCAAGGCCGCCGGTTCGTATAGTCTCGAGTCTCGCAAATAGCAGTAACAAGCGACACCTCCGCCTCTGTTATCCCGGCCGAGGCGGAGGTATCGCACACCGGCAGTTTATTTCTTATTGATTGCTTCGGCACCGCTTATCAGTTCCAGGATTTCGGCCGTGACGGCTTCTTGGCGCAGCCGGCGTGCCAAGCGGTTGAGTTCCGCGCTCTTCCGGTCGATATTCTCATGAGCGGCCTGCATCGTGCGAAAACGAGCAGCGTTCTCGCTGGTAAACGATTCCATTGTGGCCGCCTCCAGCATCGCGAACATATACTCAGCGGCGAGTTCGTCACGCAGGCGTCGCGGCGGCATGTTCACGAGCGGGGGTGCTGTGGTCTGATGGGCAGCGACGGCTGGCGCTTCAAAAGGCAGAAGCGTCACTTTTGCCAGGCTGGTCGTGTCATTTGTACTCTCGCGCATATAAAGCATTTCGGCGCTGGTAATTATCTGCGCGATGAACATGCGGTAGAGTTCGGCGGCCACACGGCGAGCGGCCGCCCCAACGCCGCCTATGTGGCTGGCCATTGCCAGCGTCAGATACGGGCGGAGACCATGCTCTGCCGCGCGCAGGGTTCCGCGACTTCCAACGAAGAGCAAACGAAGATTGGGCTCTCGCTGCGACGCGTCGGCCGCCGCTCTGATGACCGGCTCGTTAAAGGCGCCGCAGAATCCGTGCTCGGAGCAGAAGACCACTAGACCCGGCCGGGGCGGGAGCGGCGTCGCCGCGGCATCGGGGTCCTCCGGCACAAGGGCAGCCGCTTCGGCGAAGGCGCGGCGGATTATCTCGGTATAGTTTCGTACTGCATCCAAAGCACGCTCGCCCTGCTGCATCTGCGCGGTCGCCATCACACGAATTGCGGCGACTACTCCGCTCAATTCCTTGAGCGAGCCAATTTGTGTAGCAGTCTCCTGAATTCGTGCCATGGATTCCTTTGATTCACTTCGCTTGCGCTCCGGTATGCGCCGTTGCAGACTCCTTTGCGCGACCGCCCTGTGCTCCGCCTTCAGGTGTCGCGGGAATGCAGGGTGTCCGGAGCAGCACTTACTCTGGCGATCAATTCCGTGATGAGTTTGCGAAGCGCCATTCTCGCCGCCTGATCGAGGATGCCTGAGGACTTAATTCGGGCGAGCAGGCCGGAGTTCTTTTCATTGAGCCATTGAGTGAGCACTGCGCCGAAGCTGGTGATTTTTTCCAGTGGTAAGGCGTCAAGCATCCCTTCGTTGAGGGCGAGCAACAGCGCTACCTGATGCGGCATTGCGAGGCCGGAATATTGCGGCTGCGTCAGCACTGCACGGATGCGGCGGCCGTGTTCAATGACGCGGCGTGTTCGCTCATCAACCATCCCGCCAAAGCGTGTGAAGATTTCGAGTTCGAGAAATTGGGCGTACTCAAGGCGCAGATGCTCTGCGAGTCCGCGCAAGGCCGGAGGCTGGGTTTTACCGCCCACGCGCGAAACGCTCTTGCCGACATTGACCGCAGGTTTCTGGCCCTCTTGGAACAGCCGCGGCTCGAGGACGATCTGCCCATCGGTAATCGAGATCAGGTTAGTGGGAATGTAGGCGGAAATATTTCCTTCTTCGGTCGCTGCGATCGGGAGGGCGGTCAGCGAACCGCCGCCGCGTCCAGCGCACAGCTTGGCGGCCCGTTCAAGCAGCCGAGAATGAATATAAAAGATGTCACCCGGATACGCTTCGCGTCCGGGGGGATTTCTGAGCAGGAGCGAAAGCTGGCGATAAATAACCGCATGGCTGGTGAGATCGTCGATCACCAGTAGGGCATCGCCTCCACGCTCACTAAAGTATTCCGCCATCGTGCAGGCGGCATAGGGGCTGAGCCATTGCAGCCCCGGCGGGTCATCTGCGGCGGCGACCACGAAGATGCATCGCTCGGGTGCGCCGAACCGCCGGACCGCTTCGATCACTTGGGTGACGGAAGAAGTCTTCTGCCCGACCGCGCAATAAACGCAGATAACTCCTGAATTCCGCTGATTTACGATCGTGTCTGCCGCGAGCGCAGTCTTGCCGGTTTCGCGATCGCCGATGATCAGCTCTCGCTGCCCCCGGCCTAAGGCCAGCATTGCGTCGATCACGACCAGGCCGGTTTCAAGTGCCTGGCTTACCAGTTCGCGCTGAATGATGCCCGGCGCCGGCCGTTCCACGGGTTCGAAGCCGCCGACCTCCGGCGCGGGGCCGCCATCGAGCGGCATACCGAGTGGATTGACGACCCGTCCGAGCAAACTTTCACCGACCGGCACACTGGCGATCGCGCCCGTCGAGTGCACTGCGTTGCCCGCTTCGATCGCTTCGGCCCGGCCCAGCATCGCGCAGCCGATCAGGTCAGGATCGAGCGCCAGCACCATCCCGGTTACTGGCGGCAGGGTGCCTTGGCGTTCGAAGAGCAGCAGTTCGTTGAGCTGTGTTTGGGGCAGGCCAGAGACCAGCGCTACATCGTCGCCGACGTTCTCAACACGCCCGATCATGCCCAGTTCCGGCTGGAAAGCGAATTTGAGCGCGCGCCGCGCCGCCTCGCTCAGGCGCTGCCGTACATTCTCAGCGAGCGTTGTCACTTTGGCCTAACTCCTGCTGCGCTTCGGCCAGCGCCTGGCGCCAACTAAAGCGAAGGACGGCTAGCGGAAACTTCAGTTCCGTGCCGGCGATCAGCTCCTGGTCAACCGCAAACGAAATGTCGGATGACACGCCGAGATGCCTGGTCAGGGTGCTGCGCCATCTCGACTGAGTGTCGGTGTCGAGTGGAGAGGCGGTGGTCACTAACAATACGCCGCGATGGGGTCCGGATTGATCAAGCAGCGCCGCGCGCTCGGCCATGGTGAGATGATCAAGGTGATTGAGCAGCCGCTCCAGAAACAGTTCGTCGAGCAACGGCGCCGTGCACTGCCGCAATAAGCGGCCGGCGAGTTGCACGGCGATTTGCAAGGCTCGATCACTCATCTCACGGGCGGCGTTCTCCCGCTCTTCATCAAGTTGTTTAAGCATTGCCGACTTCAATTTGTCGATCTCAACTTGTGCCGCCTGGATCATCTGCGCGCGTTGATGCGCGAGTTCTGCCTGCGTCTGCTCGCTAATGGCTAGCCGCTGCATCTCAATTTCGGTGCGGCGCTGTTCGAACTCCTTACGCGCCTGTTCGCTGCTTTGCCGAGCCGTTTCCGCCTCGGCCTGCGCACGTGCGATTTCAGCTTTGCGCCGGGCGACGATCGTACTGACAGGTTTGAAGAGAAAACGCTTGAGCAGCCACACCAGAACAAGGAAATTGACCACCTGTAGCGCAAAAGTTGACCAACTGAAAGACATCAGCGTACGGCGTACGGGTTTGCAAACAGCAGCAGCAGCGCCACCACCAGGCAATAGATCGCCATCGTCTCAATCATCGCCAGGCCGACGAACAGCGTGCGTGACAGCGCTCCCGCCGATTCCGGCTGCCTCGCGATCCCTTCCATTGCGGCGGCAATCGCGCGCCCTTCGGCCAGGGCGGGACTAATGGAACCGACGGCCACGGCCAGCGCGGCGCCCACGATACTGATCATCTGCACAGTCATTCCTCATCCTCCGTTGGCTGATTAATGCGCACCTCGCAGACTCGTTTGCTCGCCTCTACTTCGTTCCACCTAAGGGTTTAAGCGCACCTTTTGAAACCCCGCATTCACGGCCTCCCTCGCTACAGTTTGTGAACTGCCTGCAGCAGACTCGTGACCCTTCGCTATTCTCAGAGCTTCGGCCGCCTGTGCCCGACCTCAGCCCGCCTCGGCTCCGCAAGTGACTACTTCCCGATTGAGCCGACTGCGCCGCCAATGTAGACGGCGGCCAACACAGAAAATATGTATGCCTGAATCAGGCCAATCAGTATCTCGAAGGCCATGAATGGGATTGGCACCAGCAGTCCTGCAAGGGCCAGTACCGTCGCAATTACCAGTTCATCGCTCATGATGTTGCCGAACAGGCGCATCATGAGAGAGAAGGAACGGGTGAATTCGGAAAGTATGTTCAGCGGCAGCAGCAGTGGATTGGGCTTCAGATAACCCTTCAAATAGCCAGTCACTCCGTGCAGCCTTACGCCGAAAACATGCACCGAAAAAAAGATAATGGCGGCCAGTGCCGCCGGCGTCTCGATCGACGCGGTCGGCGCATGGACGCCGGGCAGCACTGCGGCGAGATTAGCCACGACGAGAAAAATGAACAGGGTCCCCAATAGCGGCAGAAATTGAGACGGATCGCGGTTGACGATACTTCGAATCTGCTCTTCGATAGCACCGATTATTGTCTCGATAACAGCTTGCAGACCACCGGGAACGATACTCATCCGGCGCGTGGCTAGCCCGCAGGCAATCGTCAAAGCAGCCATCAACAGCCAGGTCGTGACGACCGTTCCGGTTAGTTCAATCGGACCGATGCGAACTACGACTGCTGCCGCGAGCGGAGAATGGCTCATAACACGGCCTCTAACGAGAAGAGCGTGGCCGTGGAGACGAAGACCTTGGCCAATTGAAATCCGGCAACGCTCGAAAGCAACGGGGCAGCGCCGGCACGCGCGAGCGCAACCAGTATCGCGGCCGTGCCCAGAAATCGCAGCAAGTGCAGGAACAGTGCCAACAGAGTGGAGCCCGTGCAATAGAGACGCACATTCCATGCAAGCGCACTCAGGTACGCAGCACCAAAACCGGCGCCGAGGGCGACGAAGGCTAATAGTTGCCATGACTTCATGATTCCGTGCGTATCCTCTCCCATACCATGTAAAAGCCGGCCGCCACTCCGAGGAAAACCAGGGTCGCGCTCCAGAAGACTCCGGACTGAAATGTGCGATCAAGCCAGCGGCCGACGAATGCTCCGAGCAATGGCGGGCCCACGATAGTCCAGCCAAATCGGCCCATCATCCCGAGCGCGCGCCCCAGCGGCAATTCGCCGGTCCGCTCCCAGTACTCGCGCCGCTTCCTGACCTGAGTGACGGCCCGCTCGAGCTTGCCCTCCTCCTCCTGCGCGACACCGTCGTTTGCTTCGCTGCTCACAGTTCGCGCACCAGCGAATCGTGCCGTCGTTCAGCGGGACGTAAATAGCGGTAAATCTGCTGAATCACTGCTTGTTGAAGCCCCAGTGCGCCCAGCCGCGCGGCCCGTTCGGACTCAGCATTCCTACTCATTTCAGCCAGCACGACGTCGCGCAGTTGGCCGAGGTCTTCGCCCAACACGGCCTCTCTTGTGGCAACCTCGACCACGCTGCCGCCGCGCACGCGCAGCACGCCGCCGCGGAGCGCAGCATAGTGTTCCGCGCCAGCAGCATCGCGCCAGATGAGGACGCTAATTGCGAGTGCGGTGAGAAAGTCGGCGTGCCGGGGCTGGATGCCAAAGGCACCGGTCGAATCCTCGGCGCGGACGTAACCAATGTTGTCTGCGCTGACGAGTATCGCGGCCGGCGTGGTGACGACTAGTCTCATGTGATTGAGCGGTTCAGCCCCCGGCATCTTTCAACTTGGCTTCCTTAGCCCGCGCGTCGTCCAGCGTGCCAATCATATAAAAGGCGTTTTCGGCCCACTTGTCACCCGCGCCATCCATGATTGCGCGGCACCCTTTCAGGGTCTCGGCGATCGGGACGGACCTGCCGGCGAGACCGGTGAACTGCTCGGTGACCAGGAACGGCTGCGACAGGAATCGCTGCAGGCGCCGGGCGCGTCCGACCACGAGCCGATCCTCGGCGCTCAATTCATCAACGCCAAGTAGCGAGATGATTTCCTGCAGCTCACGGTAGCGCGCAATTGTCTTGCGCGCCTCTTCCGCAACCGCATAATGCTCCACACCGACGACACGCGGGTCGAGCAGGATCGATGAAGAATTTAACGGATCGATGGCCGGGTAGAGACCTTCCGCGGCCATCTCGCGCGAGAGCACAATCGACGAGTCGAGATGACGAAAGGTCTCAACCACCGCCGGATCAGTAAAGTCGTCAGCCGGGACATAAACTGCCTGGATCGCGGTTATCGCTGCCCCCGCAATCGAGGTGATGCGTTCCTGCAGCTCGGAGATCTCGGTGGCCAGCGTCGGTTGATAGCCGACCCGCGACGGCAGACGTCCGAGCATTCCGGAAACTTCCGCACCGGCCTGGACGAAACGGAAAACATTGTCCATTAAAAGCAGGACGTTGCGCCGCATCGCGTCGCGAAAGTACTCCGCCACCGTGAGCGCCGTCATTGCGACCCGCCAACGCGCGCCGGGCGGTTCATTCATTTGCCCAAAAATCAGCGCGGTACGCCGCAGGACGCCCGAAGCGCGCAATTCACCCAGCAGTTCGTGCCCTTCGCGCGAGCGCTCGCCAATGCCGGCGAAGACCGATATCCCCGAGTATTGTTCGACCGTTGTCCGGATCAATTCGGTAATCAGCACCGTCTTGCCTACGCCGGCACCGCCGAACATGCCCGCCTTGCCGCCCTTGGCGAGCGGCGCGAGCAGATCGATAACCTTGATTCCGGTCTGGAACACTTCGCGAGAGGGGTCCTGGCGGCTGAAGGGTGGCGCGGTGCGATGGATGGGCCACCGCGGCACGCCGGGGGGGAAATCTCCCAGCTCATCGATTGGTTCGCCCGCGACGTTGATCAGGCGGCCCAGCACCTGCTCGCCAACCGGGACGGTAATCGGTCCACCGACTCTGCGAACCGCCGCTCCACGCCGAAGGCCGGCCGTGTTCTGCATCGCGACTGCCCGCACGGTGCGTAGATTGAGATGGTCTTGCACTTCGAGCAGCAGCGGAGCGGCCTCACCCCAGTCGACCAGCAGCGCCTCTGCGAGCGCCGGCAGCGCGCCCTCGGAGAACTCGGCGTCGACCACCGATCCTCGCACGCGGACTACGGCACCTGTGTCAGCGATGGGGGAGCCAGCCGTTTTACCGGCGCCAGCCGGCTTGATTTCGGAGGGTTCCTCCATTGTTCAAGAATTACCTATAACCGAACGTGAGTAGACCCCATGCGTAACGCGTTCGCCGTAACACTAAACCATGCGGGTGACGCCGGGCGGCAATATCTTCAACGAAACCACAGTATCTGTACGGCTTCCAGCGGTACGCTCGCCTCGGGATGATACGGAACCACACGCGGGGTATAGTCGTCGGCCGGGCGCTTGTTGTCGATCGTTGTCTCGTATAGCCAGCCATTGACCGCGCCCGCGACAGCCCCGCCGCGCTCCATCGGGACCCGCACTCGCTCGCTGTCGGCGGCTCCATTCGCGTACAATTCAACTCTCACGAAGTTGTGATCGAGCCTACCGAAGTAGACCTGCACACGCACTATCTGGTGGCCGTCGGTCTCCTGCACGTAACGATTACCAAAGTGAAGGTCCGACCAATGATTTTGAAGGGACTCGTGCCAGTGCTCTAGCGCGCCAGCCAAGGCCGCTTTATCGGCTGCTCGGCGGCGGTAATGCCGGGCGGCCGGCAGGTAGCACAATTCAACGTATTCCCGGACCATGCGATTGCTTGAGAAGCGAGGCGTCAACCGCGCAAGGCTGGCACGAATTCTTGCGACCCATTGGACCGGTATTGCACGTTCGTCGCGGTTATAGAACGCCGGAATTATCTCCTGTTCCAGCAAACGATAAAGTTCGGCCGCTTCATGCGCATCATAGTCCGGATCGTCCTCATGCTCTTGCCCGTCGCCCAACGCCCAGCCGACCTCGGGCGAGTAGGCCTCAGCCCACCAGCCGTCGAGTTCGGAAAGATTGAGCCCGCCGTTGACCAGCAGTTTCATGCCGCTTGTACCGCAGGCTTCCCATGGACGGCGCGGGGTATTGATCCAGAGATCAACCCCCTGGACGAGTTCAGCGGCGAGCGCCAAGTCATAATCCTCAAGGAACACGACTTTGCCTTGTACTTCCGGATGCCGGGCATAGTCAGTCCACTGCCGTATCATGCGTTTCCCCTCATCATCGGCAGGATGCGCCTTGCCGGCCACGACCAGTTGAATCGGGCGGGTGCGGTCGGTCAGCAAGTGCGTCAGGTGTTCCGGATCGTGCAGGAGAAGGTTAGGGCGCTTGTATCCGGCGAAGCGGCGGGCGAAACCCATCGTGAGGACATTAGGGTCCAGATGCACCACCGGCGGTGCAGAGTCGCTGCCCAGTGCGACATGATGACGCGCCGAGCGGCGCCGCACGGCCTCCACCAGCATCGCTCTGCTCTTGGAGCGAAGGCTCCAAATCGCTTCATCACTGATAGCGGAGATCACTGCTTCAAGTTGCTCGAGCGTTCCGACCCAGCGAGCCTTGCTGCAGTTCTCAGTCCAAAACGTATCTGCTTCTGACGAATCCCATGAGGGTACATGAACGCCGTTGGTGATAGACCCGACAGCGACCTCCTCTTCCGGCCAGCGCCGGAACAACGGCTGAAAAATCCGCTGGCTCACCCGTCCGTGCAGCCGGCTTACTGCATTTGCGCTCCCACACCCGCGCATTGCCAGATAAGCCATATTGAATAACTCACGGGTATCGCCCGCTTGCGCGCGGCCAAACGCGAGCAACTGCTGCAGCCCGATACCGAGAGTGCGCGCATAGTTGCGGAAGTAAGATGCCATCAGCTCGGGCGTGAAGCGGTCAAAGCCGGCTGCCACCGGAGTGTGAGTGGTGAAGATATTCCCGGCGCGCGTGCAGCGTAAGGCGGCTTGAAATGTGCAATCCGCGGCTTGCATGAAGTCCCGTGCGCGTTCCAGCACGACGAAGGCTGGATGGCCTTCGTTGAGATGACAAACCTCGCAATCAAGGCCGAGTTCGCGCAGCAGGCGCCATCCGCCGATACCCAATAAAATTTCTTGTTGGAGCCTGGTCTCCGGACCGCCACTGTAGAGTTCGCCGGTGATGCCGCGATCGGCCGGCAGGTTAAGCGGGTCATTGCTGTCAAGCAAATAGAGCTTGACCCGGCCGACGTTGACCTGCCAGGCGCGCAAATAGACGGTCCTTCCTAGTAGTTCCACCGCCACCCGTAGCCACTCATCCGACGCATCGCGCACCGGTGTTATGGGCAGCATCGCAGGATTGTTGTACGGGTAGACCGCTACCTGGTTGCCGTCGGCGCCGATCGATTGGCGGAAATAGCCCTGTTGATAGAGCAGGCCGACGCCAATTAACGGCACTGCCAGATCACTTGCAGTTTTAAGCTGATCTCCGGCCAGGATGCCAAGGCCGCCGGCATAAATCGGCAGCGCTTCGCTGAGGCCGAACTCCATGCTGAAATAAGCTACCGGCTTGAGCGCATCGGCGCCGTAGATGCTGGTGAACCATGCATCGCCTTGCAGATATTGATCGCGCGATTCGCGCAGCGCGCGCACTTCCCGCATAAAGCCATGGTCGCGGGAAAGTGCAGCGAGGCGCGCCGATGATACGCTTTGCAGTATCAGCCACGGGTTTCCGGTGGCTTCCCATAGTTCGGGATCGACTCTTTCCCAAAACGCGTCCGCTTCATGATTCCAGCTCCAGCGCATGTCCAGCGCCATTTCACTGAGCGCTTCGAGACCATCCGGGAGCATTCTGGGCAAATAACGATATACTGAGCCTCGAACTGAGATTTCCAGTTCACTCATCCCCCCTGACTTCCCCCTATCGTTCTGTAGAATTGCCTTCCTGAGCGATTTCGGCCACTTGCCGGCACAGCCGACGGGCGCCTGTGCATTGTGCTCGATTTGTTACAAGGGCGAAATATTGCGAAAGTTGCGACGCAAGAGCGGTGCCGCGAATCGAGCGACGGAGGACCATAAAGACACACAAAGGCGAGTAGGCAGGATCTGTGGCAGGCCATCATTCGGATTGCGACGCAAGCGTTCCAGCTCCCTTTGGGCTTTGCGGATGCCCTCTGCGACCTGAATTAACCGAGGCCGGGTATTGGATCGACGTTTCGGGTGACAGACTTGCGTAGGCGATTATACACCGACATGGGCATAAGCCACCTGGTATATGCTTTATCGTCGCTCAACGACCAGATCAGGTAGTAGCGCGATTTTACATCGCCGGGAGCGGAAAATCTCTACAGCACTCGAAGCAATTGCGCAAAAGAACATCAATGCAGCAAACCTGGAGAGCATCCAGTTGTTGGCAGCTGGTGTGGCATGAAGTTTGGTCCTTTGCGTATGGGCGGACGACACGGACACCGCGAAGCCCGGCACACCCAAGGAGGTAATATGCGTAGACATCATCGTATTTTGTTACGAGTAATAGCTGCGTCTGTTGCATTAACGATTGCCGGATGTTTTTCCAGGACAGTGGAAAATGTGCCGGCCCCCGCTCCGGTGGTCCAGGTAACGCCTCCAGTAGTGGCTCCTGCGCCGGCGACACAAACTACGACGACGACTGTTCGCGAAAACAATGTGCCTGCTCCCGCGATTCCTCCGGCGCCTGTGACCAGCCAAAGCACGACAACGACCTGGGACAACGGCACAGTAGTGGAGAGAAACTCGGTAACTGAGCCGCGCCCCGGAGTGGTGGAGAAACAGACCACAACAACCTGGAGCGATAGTGCCTCAGCCCCTTCAGAAACCACGAGCGTTACTACATCTACTAACCCTTGAATCGAATCAGGCTAGCAGGCCAAATTTGATCGGACGGGCGCGTTTCAACTATTTCTGCAAAGGCGGTAATAAACGCGCTTGTCCACAATCCCATTCTCGATAGGCTGGACCAGCCCCGCCGTGATCGGCTCTTGCTGCTAAGCGACGCCAGCGGACAAATGGCACAGCACCAACACCCCAGCGCCGGGCTGTTAGACGTGCCCTTGCGTTCCAGCAGGGCCGGCTTGATCGCATCCTGAAGTAGGCTCTCAGCGAAGGCAGGATTACGCGGTAGTCTTGCAGCACCTGTCGGCCTCCGTGAGCAGTTACAAAAAGCCGATTGAGAGCTTAAAGTATTAGCGGCCGACCGAAGATCCGCATTCTTTTAGGTTCTGACGGCTTCCGGTGCCGCAACAATTTCGCCACCGATTGCGGCCGCCAGGCCGAACTTCTCGCACCCGCGCGTCGCTAACATCGCAACTACTGCGCAAACCATGCCCAGCGCGAAGGCCGGACGATAGCTGTTCGTCAAATCGAAGATTCCTCCGAGCACCACAGGTCCCAGCACCGCTCCGGTCGCCTCCGCGATTCGCAAGATTCCCCCAAGCGAAGCGTAGTGCTTAAGCCCGAGGGACTCGATCGTGACGAGGGGGATAAGCGCGAGCGGAGCTCCCCACGCGGGCCCATATACGGCAAGAAAGCTTGCCAGGACCAAGACTTCGCGCGAGCCGAATAGCAAAGGTATCCCGCATGCGATGATCGCGAAGGATATCATTATCGCCATCCTGGCTCCGATTCGGTCGGCAAGAACTCCGAACAGAACCTTGCCTCCCCCGTTAAGCCCTAACATGAGGCCGAGCACGATCGCCGCCGTCGCTGGCTGGTATCCCTCTCCGATCAGATAAACCACGAGCTGAGTGAGAATCCCGTAAACGGTGAACGCGAACAAGAAAGTGGCCGCCGCGATAAGCCAAAACGAGCGCGTCCTGATAGCCTCGACGAGTGAAAATCCCTCCGCCTTCACCGATTTCGATTGCGCTCCTGCTGCAGGGTCCATCGGCGAACCTTGATCAGATTCGCCTGGGGGTCGAGTTCTGACTATGAAGACGGCCAGAGGGATCGCGATCAACAAGATAGGCGCCGCCAGTGCAGCGTAGCCTGCCCGCCACCCCTTGGTCCGAATGGCCGTGGCCGCTACCTGCACCATGATCATTCCGCCCACCGAAACCCCCGCAATTGCCACCCCCATCGCCCTCCCGCGCTTCTCCCGAAACCAGTTGGCGACTACCAGCGACATGGGCAGCAAGGTCGCCAGCCCGACACCCATTCCAGCGAAGAAATAGCAACCTAGTAAGGCAAAGTACAAATTGGCCTTTGTCGCGAACAGCAATGAACCGGCAGTCAGCGCGGCGCCGCTCACGATCGGGATTCTTGCGTCGATTCTTTCAAGGAGGAATCCCGCGGCTATGCTCCCTGGTATCGCTCCGAGCGTGACCGCGCTTGCCAGCGAAGAAACCCGGGCATGGCTCCACCCGAACTCCTTGATCAGTGGTGCGAAAAATACTCCGGGGGTTGATATAGTTCCGCCGAAGATAAGCGCCCCGATAGCGAAGAGCGCCAGCACTATCAGCCAAGCCCGCCGGTCCTGCCTGAGCATGGAATCGTTTTCGCTTTATGCTTTTCTCGCCTCGGCCATATTAATACTGCCTCGATCGGCAAAGGGGAAATCAAGTAGCCGCAGCGGGAACCTGCACTCTACGCGCGGTTAGCAGTGAGGCTGCGGCTTTGTCCACCACTGTGCCGGCGAAGAAATCGGGATTCACCCTGCCTTTGGCAAGTACCGGGTTGGTAAACACGAAGTCACAGAAATCCTGCTCGCTTATGAGCCCGTGCTCGACCAGCTCCCACGCCTCGCCGGCGGCGTCGCGCATGTCGGGCAGGTCGTAATGTCCCAGGTCGGAACTGTAAAGGACATTGAGGCGTGCGCCGAACGCATTCTTGCGCGTGTCAAAGGCCAGCGCAGTCATCGAATCGTCGCCTTCACAACCGAAGAAAAAGTTCGGCACGAACAGTTCCTTGATATCCTCTTTGCGCTTCACTCCGCAGCGAGCCCACTCGTCGATATCTTCGGGCTGCTCTTCTCTGCCCCATAACAGGTTCGAACGAAACTCCGCCGGAGAGGGCATGCGGCCGCGATAGGCTGGAGGGCTGTACTCGCGGAACAGCCGTTCGATCAGAGCCTGGTCCAACCTCGCTGGATTGTACAGTTGCGCGGCTTCGGCATTGTGCTTTTCCCAGTGTCCGACCAGGTCGGCCAGCAATGTGCACCCCCAGGCGGCTCCCCCCTCGAGAAAGGAGAAGGTGAGGCCGGGGAAGCGCCGGGTCACGCCGCCAAAAAACAACGCCTTACAGATAGCTTCGCCCGCCGCTGCAAAATGTCCGATATGGTTAAAAGTGAAATTCGAAATCGAGCTGCGCGTGAAGAGGCCGGCCGAGCTCGAATGGAAGGTGGGCGCAATCTTGAGTTCGAGACATTTCGCCCACAATGGATCGTAATCGTATTCGCTGTCCAACCCGATAAGATCAAGCCAGAACGCATAGCGTGCGGCCTCCGCGGACTTGCGCGCAGCCGCAGCCACCGGCCGTCTTACGTATCCCGGCATTAAAGCTGCCTTCAGACCAAGTGTTCCCACCGCATATTCCAGTTCTGCGATCGCTTCGGCGGGCGAGTGCATCGGCACCACAGCGACCGGCGTCATGCGGTCGGCGTACTCGCGGAAGCTATCGGCGTGGAGCTTGTTGATTGCGCGGCACGCTACTCCTCGCAGTTCGTCGTCGCCCAGATGCGCCAGGAACAGGCCCAGGCTCGGATAAATAATTGTAAAGTCGAGACCCATCTCGTCCAGGCGCTGATAAAGCAACTTCGGCAGCGAACTGGTGGCGCGGTCCAGTGTATTGGCGGCCGGATGTACCCAGAAATGAGGCCGTATCTGCCGCTGGTCACGCCGCTCCTCTGGCGTCAGCCTGTACCAGCGAAAAGCAAACGGAGTATCGGGCAGCGCCAGCAAGCGATCAACCGCGCGTGAACCGCCAACGTCTCTCAAGTAATCGAACAGCACGGGTTCGAATTCCGCGGTGTGGCCGTCGGAGTCAATGATTGGATGGTTCAGCCGCTGTCTGATC
>Ga0306920_100000268_pt1 | contig 60377 bp, 36 predicted proteins | sample flu12Cox44000170_FD_204666 | JGI IMG/M metagenome (GOLD analysis project Ga0306920, IMG submission 204666) | Lab enrichment of tropical soil microbial communities from Luquillo Experimental Forest, Puerto Rico - flux4day.12C.oxic.44.000.170 (v2)... | ecosystem: Environmental > Terrestrial >...
GACTTCCTGCAACAAGATACGGTCATCGACGCAACTGAGGACCTCCTGCTCCACACCGACACGTCCCTGCTGCCGGTACGACTCCGCTCCGGCAAAGGTCGCGCCTGCCAATCGCTCCCTCCACACGGGTACCGGAATTACCGGCTTCGTCTCGGAAGTCTCGTATTTCGCTCCGATTCAAGTTCGAAAGTCGAGTATCCACACACAGGATCAGTCTCCGCCCGACCGGCAATCACTTCTCTGTGTCCTCCTGATCTAAAATCTAAAACCCTGTCAGGGTGCGCGCGAAAGCCATTGCTTCCGCCCCGCCACCGACCCACACGCATCCCTCAAAAGTCAGATTCAGAACCAAGGATCGCATTGAGATTTCAAATAAAAGGAGAATTACCATGAAAAACTTGGTATTGGGTGGTCTAGGATTCCTATTGTTCTCGGCTGCGATCGCAGCCGTTCCGATGCAAAAGCAACATGCGATGAAGGTGGGTAAGAGAGGCGAGATTACGCTCACCCAGGCGACAAAGGCTGGCGACAAAGTGCTTCAGCCAGGCACTTACGTCGTTCAACATCGTATCTCAGGCAGCGATCATTTCGTGCGCTTCGTTGAGTTGAAGGAAGTGGAATTGGCGAACCCGAGTACCGATGCGGGCCCCGTCACCTATACGGAAGCACACAAGGCTGGTGAGATCCCGTGCAAAGTCGAGCCTGCGACCGCGCCTATCGAGGAGACCGTGGTGTACACCCTGAAAGACAATGGCGTACTGCGCATCACAAAGGTCGCGATCAAGGGGGAGAGCGTCTGGCATATCCTGTAAAGCAAGGCGAGAGGGGGCTGCTCTCCTGCAGCCCCCTTTCCCACGTGAATCGACGGCGGTGCGAACCAGAAGCAATACCCAGGTTGGCGAAGCCGACTCGACGCTCCGCAACGTCTAGACCACGGGTATCGCGCTAGAGGGTTACCTGCTCACCGACGGTCTTGAAGCACCCGCTCGGCCAGGAGACGTCGATCGGCCGCTCCGCGAAACAAACGTGCCCACGAGCATGACCATGAATCCTCAGCAGTAGGTGGGAGCACTGCTCCCGAAAGGAACGAAGTTGGCCTAACGTGTTGGACAGTCCGGACTTGGAGCGCCAAAGTAGTTCCATCCCGCCCACTGAGTCTCGGTTCATAGAGCACTTCGCCCTTGGAGTTGGTCGCCGGGGAAGAGCGGTAATTGGGCACGCGCAATGACACTCGATGGTGTCCCACAAGGGAGACGCTGCCAACCGGCGATTGGTTCAGATGCGATACAAAACGTGCGCTCGGCCGAGTTGAACACACAATATCGCAGTGGCTCCGCGCGGACCACGCTCTCCTATTGCGCGGTAGTCACCCGATCAGTCGGAAGTGACGAAGAGATGACAGGCGAACCCCGCCTTGTAATTCACAACCTGAGGCAAGGGACAGTTTTTGCTGCCTATCTCATTAGATTTTCACGTAGAAAGAAAAGAAAACATGCTTAGCTGATCCTTTGATCAAGAGCCAGAATCACTTTTCGATCCTCAAAAAGGGCAATTGACAGCGCCAATTATTCTGTTAGTATCCACGCAGCGTCTACTTCCCAGCCAGTTGTTTCTTTCCGAAAAACTGTTTCTGTGTTCCGCTTAGTCCTTTCCGGGACGGTAGCGGAAAGTAACCCCAGACCCCGGGGGCCCCTGCAGGAGAGCGACTCTTGCAGGTTCAGCGTGGTGGATTCTGGCACGCGCTGCCCTGAGACTCTGCTCATTCCGGCACCAAGGTCCCGTTTCGATTGAATTAGGTTTGCGTCTGAGAGTAGTTCTCAGACCAAATTCAGTCGATTCCACATCCGGCATTTTCCGAAATAAGATGCAGGTCACAATCTTCGATTGATTCGTGAGGAGGACAATCCATGAAAATCAGGTTCTCAGTTGTCGTAGTGCTCCTGCTGATCCTCTGCATTCCGGTCGTCGCGCAGGAGTCGTCGAACTTCAAAGTTGTCGGCCAGAACCCTCTATTCAACCGCGGTATGAATTCCGCCGCGGCCATTTTCAACAACTTCATCTACATCGGCAACCGCACGGATGGCTCAAACCGCTGTGGCTTCGGCGATCCTCGTCGGACCGACCCAAATTTTGGTTTGGATGCTTGCCCACATCCCCACCCAGGGATATTGATTATCAACATCCAAAACCCGTCGAACCCTACCGTTGTGGGGGAGATCCCCGCACCGCTGAACGCAGCGGGCATACCCCATAGTGAGACATCCCGCGAACTCCGCGTCTGGCCGAGTGCCAAACTTCTCATCTCTATGGTCTTTCGCTGCAGTTCTGTGATACACGCATGCGTTGGCAGCAACAACACCCTCGCTCCGTTCGACATCAAGTTTTTCAGCTTAGCAGACCCGACGCATCCGAAGTTCCTCTCACACTACGTACCCACCTCAAAGGCAGGCCTGGCAGTGGAGCCTCACGAGATGTTTTTGTGGGTTGATCCAAATGAGGACAATCGCGCCCTGCTTTTCATCTCAACTCCCCCTGAAAATCTGGAGGTTGACCGCACCATTCCTCAGCTACTCGTCGTGGATATCAGCAAAGTTCCAAAGGGCGGGCCGGTGACCGAAGTGGCCGAAGCAAATTGGAGCGATCTCTTTCCGGGCACAAGCGACCCCTCCACTTATCCATTCGATCCCAACAGCCTGGACGGTTGCGGCCCGTATGACTGCAACCTTTTTGTCCACTCCATGGGAGTGAAGCCTGACGGCACGATCACCTACATGTCGCTCGAGGCTGGCCAATTCCTCATCCTCGACACAAGCACCATTGCGGAAAACAAAATCCCTACAGGCACTGTGTTGGATCTGCATGACAGGCTTCTTACCAATCCCACGAACCGACCAGTCTGGCTGCAGAATCCCCCGAGCCCTGCGGCTGTCCCAAACGAGCAACCCGACGGTTGTGCGAGGACTGGCGACTTCTTTGGATTCACTGTCGCGAAAGACTGCCCCAACGGCCACTCGTCCGTACAAGTACCTTCCCGGCATCTCGCCCTCACAACCGATGAGGTGTATGGCACTTTCACATTCTTCTCTTTCGGGTGTCGGTGGGGCTGGATGCGCCTGATCGATACATCTAACCCAGCGCACCCGTTCATCACCGGAGAGTACCTCATCGACCAGGACCAGCTCTCCTTCTGCGGTAGCGCTGGTGATACCCCAATCGCAGAGCAATTCCGCAGCTTCTCGTCACACAACCCTACAGTTCTTCAAAATCTTGCGCTTATTGACTGGCACTCCGGTGGAGTTCAGGCCATCGACATTTCAAATCCGTTCAATCCAACCCAAGGTGGCTTTTTCAGACCAGCGCCAATTAAAATGGTCGCCACTGAGGACCCAGCCCTGACCGCAGGTCCCGCAACCACGGTGGATGAACTCACCAACCCGGATACGACGAATCCAGACTTCAAGACTAAACTCGCGCTATGGAGTTATCCGATCATCAAGGATGGGCTAATCTACGTGATTGACATCCGTAATGGGCTGTTCATCTTGCGTTACACCGGTCCCCATTCGGACGAAGTTAAAGCAATAACCTTTCTCGAAGGAAACTCTAACCTCGGAGATGCTGTAGATCTCGATCAAAACCATCAGGGACAAGAGTGAACGCAGTACGAATCACCAAATAAATATGATCGCACGGGCGGGGTTTGACTCCGCTCGTGCGATTTCAAGCCAAGGGCTCTAGTTAAAGTCGCTAGTCCTGATTCTCTTCTCGGATTGTCGGTGTAACAAGTGTCGGCGTCGTGGGTGTGTTGTCCGCACGATTCGTACCGATGTATCTGCCCTTAGATTCGGGCCTTCGACCATGATTCTCCGAAGATCGCTCTCAAGTGAAGTAACAACCCCTCTATATCAGTGCCCTAGGTCAACTATGCCCTCGCCAGCGGGGAAATGCTTCAGGTCATACAGATGAACGCGCAGAGCGTGCTCTACAGGGGCCTTGATAGGCTCCCCGCGATAAGTTTTTCTGCCCACGACTTGAGTGTAAGCTCTTTTTCGGCCCGTTACGGCCTATCTTCTATCCCACGGTTACGAACCTTTTCCGGCAAATTAGCGAATTTCGGACGATGAAACGTGCAGAGTAGCGCCGCGAAAACAGCCTTGGCGGGTCTGGAATCTCGTCGAAAATGAATAGAAAATGTCCTCAAAACGCTCCAAAAATGAGGCGCTATGACTATCGGTCTGGATTTTGCTGTGCCAATGCTGTCGTACTTTGTGCGGATACACAGGCAAAATTACGACAACAGTAAACAGGCAGCACGGCGGGTCACTCCGGCAACGGAGAGATCATTGGTTGCAAGGGTGGTCCGCTAGGCGGGTCACTGCTCCAGTTGAATCCGTTCAAGACCCTCGACAGGTCCATTTGTGAAGTTGGACCCACTGGCATTCCGCTGGGAAGAATCATGCTATTGACGACTGTGTTTGTCGCTCCGAAATCAGTCAAGCTTCCGGCGTACTCGACAATGGAATCTCGAATTTCACATCCATAAAAGAATTGTCCATCAAGCCGAAGTCTTGGATTTCTGATACCTACCAATTGTGTTCGTATGAAGACGAAATGATTGTCCGGGCCCCCATAGAACATGAGGGCTCCTTGAATTTTCACATTTGAGACTACGGAGAAATGAAGAGGCCTCGTGGGGTCCGGCATTTGCGGCTGGATTAAGGAAATGATCTTGCCGTCTGCGAGAACAGCCACCTGATTGGGACCGCCGACAGCCGGGGTATTCTTTGCGGCCACAGACGCCATATATGACGCTAGAGAAACCATCTCGTCGCGCGTTAAAGATGAGCCGCCATCATACTTTTTCGCGTTCATATACTTGCGCACGATATCGCTCTGGGCGAACCTTTGCGGATTGTCCCAAACCGCCTGCGAAAACTCTTGGATACCACCGAAAAGTGGAACCAGCTTTTTCCCAACTTGACTGACGGCAAGCTCCGATGTATGCGACCAATACTTCTTGCCGTCTGTACCCGTGGTGACGTGCGACGAGATCACCATCTTCTCAAGTCTGATGGCTCCGTTTGCATCATAGCCCGCCAAGATCAGCTCGAATTTGTAGGTATCGGGCGTTCTGCCACCGGCCACGATTTCATGCCGATTTGCGATGAGATCGATGTAGAAACCTACCATGAACACTAACGCGCGAAGCTTCGCATCAAATTGCCGCACAGGTTTCTTGGAGAGTTGATCGCGGAAATCAGCGATAATGCCGGCGACGTCAGTATTCATTTCTGATCGAATCCAGCCGGTCTCCGAAGCGAAGCCTGCAATTGAACAAACGGTCTTGTCATCGATACGAAATAACTTCGGCACCGGCTGTTTGAAATGGTCTCCGACAGTTTGCACGCTGTCAGTCAGCAACACGATTCCGTTCGCGTTTGAGAGTGCGATATTTACAGTGCCGCGCGAAATGTTGCCGGGTTCCTGCGCCGCAAGCACGCTCTTTGCTCCGAGAAGAAATAGCAAGGCACCATTTACCAGTCGCATTATTGCTCCACGTATGAGAACGAGAGACGAGCGAAACCTTGCAACTTGTTTTCTCAAATTGTCACCAGCTTACAATTCCACGAGTCGATTAGCTACCAAGGTGGGTTCTTTAGCCAGACGGAGCGTGGAGAGTTAGCCGTGTACTTGGCTTGGCATACTGGGACGGTTGCGATTGAAGGCTAGTGTCACTTGACAAGCCTTCTTCCAGATAAATGTTGCGAACAGGGATTATCACCACCTATCTCAACGTGAGACATTCGAGCGTCGTATGGTGGGGAAATTTTGAGGGCACTTAGTAGTACAGGTTTGAACTATACCCCGGTCGATTTTTGCCCCTTCGACCCTCAAAAGCATTATGCTAGTACGCTAGGAATTTGGTGCACGATTTGGTGCACACCACGATCGCTCTCCGTAGTAATTGGACAGCAATCACATGAAGGTTGTATCGAGGTTATGTCTCATAAAATCAGCGACAATTACTTTCATCACACTCAGTAGCAGATGGCTCGTTTGCGCTTCGTAATCGGCAGGCGGAGAAGGATTAGTGCTGATAAATCCTTCTTCGGACCACCAATTCGGTACGAGTCTCGTTCTGAGATGGTCGTAGGAACTCCCGTTCTCGTCGAGAACATGCTCGTCGCGAAGACATCAGCAGAAATACTTTCGAATGTAACGTGATTCTAAACTTCACCACCGGTGCTATAGTTTGCTCCATGCGATTCCGAACGTCGCGAGTGACTGTTGCTGGGTTAGTTTTGTTTACCTGCCTCGTTTGTCCTCTTGTCGAAGTGTTTGACCAGTGGGATCACACCGTCCAGACCGGAAGCGACACCGAGTACACTCTGGTCGTTCTTGCATTGTGTATAGGCGCCGTTTATTCGTTTGCGCGTTGCATCTTCACAACCCCCCTTTTTGCGTCTGCGGCAGGATTTATTTCTGATTCGAGCGCATGTAATCCTCTCTCTTCCTTTCGGTGCAATTCCTTGGCAGTGATTCCTTTCTCCGGCAGTCCCCCCGCGCTCGCACTCCGTATCTAGACCCTTCCGATCCGAACGGCTTGACGCGAAGTTCCAGGAACTCGTATCGCATTTTCACTTCAACATCTTAGATGTCAGGTGATCCGTGATTATTTCCAGCAGACGTTCTTCCGGTGTCCGTTGTGGTGTTGTCGCGCTTGTACTCGCAAGGTTCCTTTTACATTCTCCGGATTCAAACGCCCAAGCTTCGAGAGTTGGAGCAGGTCTTGACGGCACCGTAAGCGACAGCAGCGGTGCTGTGATACCGGGAGCAGAAGTTACGATGCGCAACACTCTGACAAATCAACCTCGTACTACCACGACCGATGATCATGGATTCTTTCGTGCAGATCAGTTGGCTGTTGGCACATATGAGGTTCGCGCAGAACATTCCGGCTTCACATCGTATCGCCACACCCGCGTCGTCTTGAGTCTGGGGTTGACCAGTCATCTGGACATCGTTCTGGTCCCGGCTTCCGCGTCCGCAGAAGTCATAGTTAACGCGCAACCTTCGAGCATAGATACATCGCAAACGTCGATCGTATCCTCAGTGGATCAGGAAAGAATCGAGGAACTGCCCGTACGAAGCCGTAATTACCTAGACTTCGTCTTACTCGCACCCGGCGTCTCAACCTCACCGGCACCATCCCCCGCGAGCGGCTCAACGCCGCTTACGGGTAGCGGGTTCACTTTCGGCGGGCTGAGATCACAGAGCAACAATGTTTCCATCGACGGGCTCGATAACAACGACGAATACACTGGTTCGAGTCGCGTCGAGCTTTCGCCAGAAATCGTGAAGGAATTTCAGGTAGTCAACAATGGTCTCTCTGCAGAGTCTGGCGGAGCCTCAGGTGGTTCGATCAACGTCATCACGCGTTCCGGAACAAACACGATTCACGGCGACGCATTCATATTTGCGCAGGATGGCGCACTGAATGCGCGGGAGCCATTCGAGGTTCAGCCTGGCAAGCCATATTTTCGACGTTTTCGCGCTGGCTTTGCTTTCGGCGGGCCCATCATCAAGGACCGGACTTTCTACTACGCCGCCGTCGAACAGGAACACAAACGGGGACAGATCGGATCGGATATCGACCCGGTCGTTGCGTCGATCATTAATTCGTTCCTCGCGACAGACGCATTTCCTGGCTTGGCAACGCGACAGATCACCACGGGTCTCTCTCCCACCGGTCGTGCGGAAACCGAAGCTGCAGGCAAGCTCGACCACCAACTTACAAAGAACAATGCGCTGATGCTGCGCTACGCTTTTACGAACAACAAGGAATCAGGAGATGCGTTCAACACTAGCGGGTTAATAGACGCGAGCGGACGCGGCAGCAGCTTCACGAGCGACAACGCTCTTTGTGGAGCGCTCACGACTATATTGGGGTCAGAGGCTGTGAGCGATTTGCGGTTTCAGGCAGCCACGCGCCATGCCGTCTTGCGTACAAACGAGCCTTTCGGCCCGGAGATTGATATCGCTGGAGTGGCCACGTTCGGGCGTCCCTACGCGGGGAACAGCGAGCGCCGCGGAAATCACTACGAAGCCAACTACACGTACACTCGTGCGCGGGGCAGACACCTTTGGAAGGTGGGCGGAACTCTGAATCGCGTTAGCTTGCGAGCCGACGTATCGGACGGCTTCGACGGTCTATATCTGTTCGGCTCTCTCACTGATTTTCTTGTGGGGAATCCTGATCAGTTTCGGCAGGCATTCGGGAATTCCAGCGTGGAGTTCCCGGTGACAAGTTTCGGTGCATTCGTGCAAGATCATTGGCAAGTCGCACGAACACTGACGGTCGACCTAGGCGTGCGATACGATTTGGAGCACCTCCCAGGTGCGTTTAATCAGGACTGGAACAACGTCAGCCCGCGAATTGGACTCGCCTGGAGCCCGGCGCCCAACTGGGTATTGCGCGCTGGATATGGAATTTTCTTCGACCGCTATATTCTCGCCAACTTGGCGCGACCGATAGAAAAGAACGGTTCTCGGGCTTTCGAGCAGGTTGCCGACGGAGGGGCAGCGGCAAGCTTGTTCGCCTTAGCTGAAGGCGGCCCGCTGGCCTCGCCCAAAGCCGGGATTGCACCATCCATCTTTCGTGCCGATCCCAGCATGGACACACCCTACAGCCAACAAGCGAGCGCCGGTGCGGAATACCTGCTGGCAAGGAATCTCACTCTCCGTGCCGATTATCTGTTTGTCCATGGTGTGAAGCTTCCTCGAACGCTTAACGTCAATTTGTTACCCCCGGTTGTCCTGACACCCGCTAACGCCTCTAGCCTGGGCATCCCGAATCCAACCCCGCAGCAGCTTGGCAGGGAGGTCTTCTCGCCTTTGCGAGGCAACCCGCAATTCAACGACACCTATCAGCTCCGGAATTCCGCGAGTTCGACCTATGACGGTGTTTCGCTGACGCTGAACCGGCGGATGACTGATGAATTGGCATTCTCGGCGAGCTACACAATTTCGAAAACGTTTGACGACGCCTCGGACTTCGACGAACAGCCCCAAAGCCCGTTTAATCTCACCGCCGAGAGCGCACTCTCGCGTCAACATCAGCAGCAGCGATTTGTATTCAACGCACTCTGGGAGTTGCCAATCGGGGACGAAGAGGATACAGGTGCGAGCGCCGGTTGGCTTGCTCGCAGTTTCAGTCATATTGAAGTTGCGCCGATCTTCACGGCGGAGAGCGGCCGGCCGCTTGATGCGTTGACGGGACTTGACTCGAGTCGGAGCCATGCTATTCCACTCTCGGGAAGGCCTCTCGATTTCGGGCGAAACTCCATCCAGGCAACCGGAGTTGTCACAATGGACTTTCGCATCCTGAAGTATTTTCCATTCGGTGGGTCGAGACGATTAGACGCTGTAGCAGAATTCTTCAACCTCTTTAACCGAGCGAACGTCGCTCAAATCAACACGGTATTCGGCTCCAACCTGACGCCGATACCAGGATTTGAGCAACCGATTCAAGCCGTCGGGGCTCGTCAGATCCAGTTCTCGCTCGACTTCGAGTTCTGACTGTGTCGTGCTCCTCTGGAAACGGAGCGATTGGGTTAGAGACTCGAAATGTCCGAGGCAGCAATGATTGTATTCGAGCGTGTCTGCGGTGGATACCGACAAACCTAACCGCCACGATTTGTTCGACAGTGAATCGCTTCTGTTTCACGGCAAATCTCCCTTCCTGGGGTATCAGATTTTGCCGGAAACTAACCTTCGGAGTGGTTCAAAAATACCGGGGCCGATCAATTTCGCCATGAGCGTAAGAATGGCTTCAATCTTTTGTGTCGCTGACAGTTGGCTGTCCGGGTTACCAATGTCCCAGATGTCGCAGATCAGTTTGTCCCATTGACCATGAAGCGACGGGACACCCATACGATATTCTTTCCAACACGGCGTCCGTAATGTGACGATGAACTCCGCTATTTCCCGAAAAGTGATATGCTGAACAACAGCTATCGTTCGGACAAGCCGATTTGGACAGCTTACGAAGTCTTCCCCGCAGCCCTACGCGATGGGTCGAAGGAACTGCCGCAACATTATCCTGGCCAAATGAATGAGTCAACAGCACCAGGCAGAACTTCTAATTCACATAGCGGATCATAAGGAGAGGTAACGCGAGAACGGAGAATCGAGACAATTCGCAAAATTTTGTCGGGCGCTTAATTGCAACGTGAACATGCCCGCCCCGGTTTTTGCCCCTCGACCGCCAAAAGCATAATGCTGCCCGACCCAGAATTTGGTGCACAATTTGGTTCACACCGGGATCACTATTGGCAGCAATTGGTAGCCTACCCTCGAACAGGTTGAATGGATTCCAACCCAAACAGATAACGGGCCTTAGCTGACAGTAGCAGACGGTAGCAATCCTCTAACCGAGAAGTGTCAAGGAAGCGCTCTAACCAACTGAGCTACGGGCCTACATTCGCGGAGTCAATCAGATGGACAAATTTGATTCTATCGTATTTCCAGGTTTAGTGCCCAGCTTGGTTTACGTTCCGAATTCGGATTTTCGCTGTGCACCCAAGTAACAGGCCCCAACTTGACTTGTAGGGGAACGGCGCCTATAAGTAATGAGGAAGAGAAACACGGCAAACTGTCACGATTAGAACGGGGTAAGCTCCCGATGAATCGCCTGACGAATCCCCTGATTAGTCGCGCCGCTAATCACATGACGAGTCGCCTGCTCGGCCTGTCCCTCGCCATCCTCGCCGCGATGGTTTTTGTGCCCTCCGCGCATGCTCAGGCCCACGCAGGTTTTTCTTCCGCTCCCGCCGGCCGAACGGGCATGATCTTCTCAGGTCGTCGCGGCGTCAGACCGATTGCGCGCCTGCACCGTTCCCACCACTCCTCTAGGGGCTCGGGCTGGGTCCCATTTTTTGATTCCGATTATGATGATTTCGGGCCGCAAACAAGCGAGCCTACAGACCAGACCGTCGAGCCAGCCGCTCAGCCTGCCCCCGCCGCAACAGTTTCGAAACCTGGACTGGTGCTCGAACTGCAAGGCGATCGTTGGGTGCGCCTCACAAATTACGGCGAACTACAGGCTGGTGAACAATCCACCCAGCCCGCGTTGGAAACCGGAGCCAGGCAGCCATCTCCTTCCCGTGCCGCCAGCCCTCACCGGACTCAGGCCGCGGAACCTTCTAGCCAGCTCCCGCCCGCCGTGCTCGTCTTTCGCGATGGGCATCAGGAAGAAATCAGAAAATATACAATCGTGGCCACCACCATCTATACCAGCTCGGACTATTGGAACAGCGGATCGTGGACACGAAAGATTCAAATTGCTGACTTGGACGTTCCCGGCACTCTGAAACTCAATCAAGACCGCGGCGCCAGGTTCACCCTGCCATCCGGACCGAACGAAGTGATGATGCGGCCGTAAGTTCAAGTGTTGGTTCCTTCCCGCAGTCTCTCTCTCAGCCGGCATCGAATTTAATCCAATATCAACATTTATCTTGCCGCCCGCTCATGTAAACTTGCCGTCCAAATTCGCGCTACATGAGGCTCGATGGACAAGAAAAATTTCCTGTTTGTCTCGCTCACCGGACTGATCAGCGACATCGCCTGGCAAGTCTCGAAGGAAGGCCACGAAGTTCGCTACTTCATCGGCGATAAGAAGGAGCGCGATATCGCCGATGGTTTTGTCGCCAAATCGAAAGACTGGGAAAAAGATAAAGAATGGGCGGACATCATTGTCTTCGACGACACGCTGGGCCAGGGCGAGAAGGCCCAGGCGCTGCGCAAAGAGGGCAAGCCCGTGATCGGCGGCACCGCCTACAGCGACAAACTCGAAGACGACCGCTCGTTTGGTCAGGAGGAGCTGAAAAAGGCCGGTGTGAACATTATTCCCTACGGCGAATTCGAATCATTTGACGATGCGATCGATCACGTTACGCAAAATCCCGGCCGCTACGTCATCAAGCCGAGCGGCGAAGCGCAAAACGTGAAACGGCGTCTCTTCGTCGGCGAGGAAGAAGACGGACAAGACGTGATCCGCATGCTCGAGGCCTACAAAAAGGCCTTCTCTGACGAGATTAAAGTCTTTCAACTGCAGCGCCGCATGATCGGAGTCGAAGTGGCCGTCGGCGGTTTTTTCAACGGCAAGAGCTTCGTCAACCCGATCAACATCAATTTCGAGCACAAGAAATTGTTTCCCGGAGATATCGGTCCGCCCACCGGCGAAATGGGCACCTCCATGTTCTGGAGCGGCCCGAACCATCTTTTCAATCAGACGCTTCTCAAGATGGAGTCCAAACTCGCCGAGGAAGGGTACGTCGGCTATATCGATCTGAACTGCATCGTCAACAACAACGGCATCTATCCGCTCGAATTTACCGCCCGCTTTGGATATCCCACGATCAGCATTCAACAAGCCGGCATGATCACCCCGATTGGCCAGTTTTTCTGGGACCTTGCCAACGGCGCGGATCCAAGACTCAAAGTGCGCAGCGGCTTCCAGATCGGTGTTCGCATCGTCGTCCCCCCGTTTCCCTTTGACGACGACGAAACCTTCGACTCCTTCTCAAAAAATTCCGCCATCATCTTCAAGAAACCGCCCGCGGACGAAGTTCACATCGAAGACGTGAAGCAGATCAACGGCCAGTGGCTCATTGCGGGCACTTCCGGCGTGATTTTGATCGTAATCGGTACCGGCCAGACGATGAAGCAAGCTCAGGCGCAGGTCTACTCCCGCATCAAGAACGTTTTGATTCCGAATATGTATTACCGCACCGATATCGGCGACCGCTGGGAGGAGGACAGCGATCGCTTGCACAACTGGGGCTACCTGCGCTGAATCGTGAAATGTTCCCAGGCTTACGGCTTCAAATTCTGAATCGCGGAATGGCCATTTCCATTCTCGCTCGGCGTGCGCGCGGCAAAGGGCCGCGAAACAAGCTCTAGATCGCGTGTTACCGAAAGCTTGCGGGCTGCCGCCGCGATTGCATCTTCCTCCGCTTTCGGCATAACTCCGCCATTGGCTCGCATGGCCAGCATCGAAGCGAACTGTTTCCGCGAATCGTTTTCGAGCAACGCCAGCACTTTTGCCTTCAGTTGCGAAAACACGCTGCGCGCATCCGCCGACGCATCCACTGTCTCGAATTTGAATTCCTCGCTCAGCCGGTCGAATTCCGCCAGCAGCACCGCCTGATAATTGCAGAAGCTTTCGTACATATCCTGCCCGGGATAAAGATCCATTCCAGACTCCCAGTAGTCAAAGCCTCGCGTGAAAACGACGCGCGGCACCAGTTGCTCGATTCCCAGGCGCAAATAGAACACGGCATCCGGCTTCAGTGCCACGCTGTAGATGCTGCGAATCCATTGCGCGTCCGCTCCGCGCACCATCGCTCGCGCCATGAGCGAATAGACATAGCGGTCCGTCAGCACGATGAACCCCGCACGCAGTGCCGGCGCGATTTCGTTCTCCAACCGGTCCACAAAATCGGTCGCGTAAAAGAGGCTCTGCGTCACGCGCCCCAGATTCACTCCTTCTTTCGCGCGCCTGATTCCGTCTCCGGCCAGCGTCGAACGCGTCATGCCCGTATCCAGCACCGCATGCCCCAGCTCTTCGAGCCACGGCTTCAAGAGCTCGATCTGCGTCGTGCGCCCCGCGCCGTCGGTTCCTTCGATGACGATCAGCTTTCCGCTCACATGCGAAAGATCCATACCGGGCAGGACTTTTCCATATGTTTCTCTCATGGCTGCATCCTCAATTCAGTTGTGTTGGAAATGTGCGACTTCACGATCTGCCTCACCCGTGTCTGTTGAATCTCAATCGGTAGAGTTGCGTCGATCACGGTAAGTCCGAATTCGGGAATCATCTTTTCGTACTCGTCAATGATGCGGCCCTGAAACAGCCGGAAGCTCTCCTCCGCATCATCACTCAGCCCCAAATCCATGCCCGCTTCGTAGAATTTGAATCCGTCCCGCGCGTCGAGCAGGCGCCCGATGGCCGTCTCCAGCGGAACTCGAAAATAAAACGCCACCGTCGGCTGCACTGCGAATCCGTACAGATCGCGCACCCACTCGCGATCCATCCCCCTCGCCACATCCCTCGCGAACGCCGTGTACATATACCGGTCGCACAGCACCACCGCTCCCGCCTTCAGCAGCGGCAGGATGCTCCGTTCCGTCCGGTCGGCAAAATCCGTCGAGTGGATCAACGAGAAGGTCGCAGAGGTAAGCAACTTTTTCTTCTTGCCCAGTTTCGTCGTATCCTTCACCAGCGGCGAAGAATTCCATTCGCTGAACACCACGCCGTACCCTCTGGATTGCAGCCACTTGTGCAGCAAACTCACCTGCGTCGATTTTCCCGATCCGTCGATCCCTTCCACCACAAACAGCTTGCCAGGGAATTGATGCTCGCCGCGTTTCGTTACTGTTGAGGTTGCCGCTCTTATCGCCGTTTCAAATCCTCCAATGCCCGGAGAAATCCCCATTTTTCTCCCTTTGCGCGCGAACAATTCGCGTTGCTTCGCAGAAACAAAACTAATTTGTCGTGGTTGCCGGCCTCTGAGTTCCGGCTTGCGACTCAACAAAATCCGCCATGTTGGCGAACTTGTCAGTAAAGTTCAGAAGTTTGTGTATCGAAATATAAACGGTCAGGTACTAGTCCTGGGTCGCGCGGAAGCATCCAAGAGAAGGAAAAAGAAGGTCTAACGCCCGGCTTTTTCCGCCCACCACTCGCGCCAATCGGTGGGATTGGTGCCGTAATGAGCGCCTGTGATCTGGCGCAGAGCCTGATACGTCCAATTTCGGGTGTTGGAATCGAGCGACGGATCTTCGCCGATTCTCATCAGCGCCAGCACGGCAGTGAATCTCTGTGTTTTCGTCAACATGCCCGACTGCGCCAGCGCAGATCCCGCCCGTTCACGCACCTCGAGCGAAGGATCATTACGAAAAATGTCGAGGAGCGGCTGAATCGTCGCATCAGTTCCCAGCAGCGACAATCCCTCCACCGCCCAGAATCGTGTTTTCTCGTCCGCATCATGCGCATACTGGGTCAAAGTCCCAAGCGCCTGCTCAGGCTGAATCCCGCGATTTCCGATCGCTCCCAGCATCCACAGAGCCCACGAGCGCCCGGCCGGGTCCTTCGCGATGCGCTCGATCAAAAGGTCCGAACTCTTCCGCGTTTTTGGCAGATTGTAAGCCACCAGTTCCATCTCAATGGCCGTGGCCCGCACGCGCAAGTCAGGCGAGTTAAGCCCGGCATCGAGCAAGTTGAACAGCCGCGGGCTCATCGTCAATTGGCCCCGCCAGCCGTCCATGCGAGACGCGAGTTGCGCCTCGCCAGTCTCGTAATCGCTCACGGTTTCTTCTAACAGCAGTTCGGCCTGAGCCTGCGGCGGCAAAGCGCCCAAATTCACATTCATCGTCGCGGCCGGCTTCCCGGGGTTTGCGATTCTGCCGTTGCCCTTTAACTCGATCATTCGCGCGAATTCTTCCCATACCACCCGCGCCGAAGTCGGCTTCAACGCCAGAAAGAAGACCAGCGGCAACACCAGCAGCGATGAAAAAATCGCCAGCCGCAACCCGTGGCTGATCCCCCGCCGCGTTTTGCTGCTGCGCGCGGGATCATCGAGCGGCTGCGCCGCAATTCGCCCGTTGTCGAATTTCTCGTTCAAATCTGCCGCCTGAACTGCATCTTCAAGCGTACGCGTCTCGGCCGTGCGAGGCAAGGCTGCCCCGGTTAAATCGAACTCGGATTGCCCTCAAAGTTAGCTTGTACCAAAGGACGGGTCGCGGGGCGGGGTTCCTAATGACGCGGAAGCGTTCCGAGCCTATTTCACAATCGCTTTCAAAAATGTCACAGTACGTTTCCACGCGTCCGCCGCAGCTTCCGGCCGGTAGGCATTCGCATCGTTCGGATTCTCAAATCCGTGCCCCGCGTTATCGTATATTTTCAGGCTTACGAATTTCTGAAGTTTTGTCATGGACACCTGAAATGCCTTCACATCTTCCGGCGTTATCCCCCTGTCGAGCGCTCCAAAATTTCCCAGGACCCCGGCGCCAATGTTCCGCAAGTCGGCCGGATCGGTCGGCAGCGCTCCATAATTCACCACGCACGCCTTTAGCCGTGGTTCGTGCGCCGCAAACTGTATAGCTAGGCCTCCGCCCATACCCCAGCCGATGACGCCGGTATTGTCCAGCTTCACGTCCGGCCGCGCCGCAAGATAATCAAATGCAGCTTTCAGATCCTTAATTGCCGTTTCACGCGATAATTTGCGATTCAGTTCGCGGGCCTCCGCCGGATCGGCAGCTGTTTTCCCCCCATACAAATCAACCGCCAGCGTTACGTAACCCTCCTCGGCTAATTTTTCTGCCTGCTCCTTAATCCAGTCGTTCAATCCTGAGGATTCATGAATCACGATCATCGCCGGGCGCTTTCCACTCTGCCCAGGCAAAGCTAGAAATGCGCTGACCGTCTGATCCCCGCTCTTGAACTGCACGGTCTCGGTTTTTGGCTTTTCCGCCGCCATCGCGCCGGCGAACGCGAGCAGCGCCACCATTGCCAGAAATCCTATGCACGCGCGCTTCGCTCGCTCCCCGCTCTCCGGCGCAATTTCCCCCAACCTCATCCACGCCTCCTGGCTAAAATCCCCGCGCCCCCGCAACCCTCAATTCTATTCCGCCCGCGCCCCCCTGCGCCATCACCTCACGCAGGCTGCACCTGCACCGCCGACCCGTACGCCAACACTTCCGTCACGCCCTGCATCACTTCTGTCGCGTCGTACCGCACGCCAATCACAGCGTTCGCCCCGCGCTCGATCGCATGCTGCATCATCAACTCCAGCGCCTCTTCGCGCGTTTTTTCGCACATCTCTTCAAACAGTGTAATGTTCCCGCCCACCAGAGTCTCCAGCGAAGCGCCGATCGTCCCAAAAATACTCCTCGACCTCACCGTCACGCCGCGCACCAGCCCCAGATTTTTCCCCACGCGGTAACCCGGCAATTCAAACGCCGTCGTCACCATACTGATGTTTACGCTCACGTTCATGATCCCTCTCCTTAGCCGCGTTTTCCTGGCTCGTTATTTTGCGCGAAGCGTAAATCTCGCCCTACTTCACCACCGGAACCTCCACGTTCGACGGGTATTGCTCCGTTCTGTAAATTTTCTGCGTCGCCATCTGGTAATCCTCCGCCTTGGCCTCAAAAATATTTGGCACGAACTTCTGCGGATTGCGGTCAATCACCGGGAACCACGTGCTCTGCACCTGCACCATGATCCGGTGCCCCTTCTGAAACATGTGGTCGTTCGTATGCAAATCGATCGTAAACGGCGTCACTTCCCCCGCAACGATCGGCTCAGGCTTCTCGAAACTCTTCCGAAAGCGCCCCCGAAACACTTCGTCCGCAATCATCAGCTCGTAACCGCCCATCTTGCGATCCGCCTCGTACCGCTCCGGATACACGTCAATCAATTTCACGATCCAATCGCTGTCCGTTCCCGTCGTCGACGCGAAAAGATGCGCCACGATATCCCCTGCCACCGTCATATTTTCAGCCAGCGGTTCCGTCTTCCACGATAGCGTGTCCGGCCGCTGCTGGACGAACCGCTGGTCCTCCACGAGCCACGTGTACCACCGGCTCCCCTCCGAATATGTTTCCTCCACCGGACGCGTGCGATACGGCACCGGATTTGCCGGATCGGAGATGTACGAATCGAATGTGTTCGCCTCTTCGGGCCGAGGCACGTCAAAGGAAAGCTTCCCGTCCCCGTGAAAGTAAAGTTTGCGCGGCGTCACGCCTTCCCGCGGCGGCCACGCCTCCCACGTTTTCCACTCATTGGCCCCGGTCTCAAAGGTCATCGCCTCCTTCACCGGCTGCGTTCCCTTGTCCTTCAGCCAATACGCAAACCACGGAGCCTGAATGTACTTCCGGAAATACGCGCTCGTGTTGCTCCCAAAATCGATGTTGCCCAGTTTCGTCCCGTCCGTGCGCGCCCATCCGCCATGATTCCACGGCCCCACCGCCAGATAGTTGTTGTGCTTCGTGTCGTTCTTCTCCAGCAGCTCGTACACCTTCATGGGACCAAAAAAATCCTCCTGGTCCCACCATCCCGCCACGTTCAAGTTCGGCACCGTCAGCGTCAAATCCTTGAAGTACGGCGCAAACGCCTGCTTTTGCCAGAACTGGTCATAATTCGGATGCGCCACGAAATCGTTCCACGTCGGCAGCGTCCCGTGAAAATACAATTTGTTTGCATTGGAAAGCGGGCCGAGCCCGAGATACCACTCGAACGTGTCGTACTTGTCGAACTCAAATTGAAAATTCGTCTTCCCCGTCTCCATCATCGCCGCGTATTCAAATCCATAGCTCAACCGGAACGCGCCGTTGTGATGAAAGTCGTCGCCCAGAAACATATCCTCGGGTGTCGCCTGCTCCGATACCGCCTTCAGCGCCGGATGCGGCTCGATCAGTGCCATCGCCGTCAGCCACCCGCCATAGGAAATCCCCGCCTCACCCACGCGCCCGTTATTGTTCTGGACGTTTCTCAGCAGCCATTCAATCGTGTCGTAGGTGTCCGTTCCCTCGTCGATCGACTTCGCATCCTTGCGATCCCGCGGCGCCTGCCCCATCACAAATTTCCCCTCCGAAAGGTAGCGCCCGCGAACATCCTGCATCACGAAAATGTACCCGTCGGCAAACATCTCCCGGTAAAGCCCCAGCAACCGCGAATATCCGGCCTCATCGTCTGCCAGCCCGTATGGCGTCCGCGTAATGAGCAACGGTAATTTTTCCGCCGCATTTTTCGGCGTATAGATTTCCGTATGCAGCTTCACCCCGTCGCGCGTCGGAATCATCGCGTCCGTCTTCACAAAGATCGCGCTAAACGCCTCCTCGTCGGCTGCCCTCCCCAGCGCCGTTGCATCCTCCGCCCGCGCGGAAACTCTCCCAAATTCCGCCGCGCAGACTGCGCAAATCGCCACCCCAGCCACCATCAAAGCCCAAAAATTCCTGCCCGCCCCTCGCACCCTCATCGCATCCCTTTACAACGATTCTCAATATCCCCGAAAGCGCGGCGAGAATATCACACAGTAGCGCAGCCTTCAGCCCGCGCCCCGGTAACAACACGCCCACGGGCCGCTACAAGGCTCCCGCCCGGCCCAACACAGTAGGGGCGGGTCTAAGACCCGCCCGTTTCCCCTTCAGCTTCTCTGTAACTCTTCAAATCCGAGACCGCCTTCTCCCCCGAGCGGTGAGCGGCTTCTCGTTTACCCTGAGGAACTAAGGGGCTCTTGTCACCTCGTCTTTTGGAGCCGCCGATCGGCCCCAATAAACGCTCCCAATGTGGTATAATCCATGCGCGGTTGTTGCTCACTGAAAAATCGGCGGGCATGATCTCAGGGCTGCAGGGTCGAACATGCAGCCCTTTTTCTTTGGCTGCAGGAGCGACGAAAGAGGGGCCGATTTCTAATCGTAACATCGCGATTAGAAATGGGTAAGCAACTGAAAAAAAAGGAGCAACGGAAAGTCTAATCGTAACAAAACGCGTTTTTTGCATCCGTATAAGAGTCCAATACCATGACCGCCCCCATCCGCAATATCGCCATCATCGCTCACGTCGACCACGGCAAGACCACCCTCGTCGACGCCATGCTCCGCCAGAGCGGCATCTTCCGCGCTAACCAGGAAATCGTCGAACGGGTGATGGACTCGAACGACCTCGAGCGCGAACGCGGGATCACGATTCTCGCCAAGAACACCGCGCTCACCTATCACGACACAAAAATCAATATCGTCGATACGCCCGGCCACAGCGATTTCGGCGGTGAAGTGGAACGCGCTCTGCGCATGGTGGATGGCGTCCTCGTTCTCGTGGACGCGAGCGAAGGCCCGCTGCCGCAGACGCGCTACGTGCTGCAGAAAGCGCTCGCCGCGAAGCTCCCGCCGATTATCGTCCTGAATAAAATCGACCGGCCCGATGCGCGTCCCGCCGAAGTGCTCGACGAAATCTACGATCTCTTCATTGATCTCGACGCCACCGAAGACCAGCTCGATTTCCCGATCATCTATACGAATGCGAAGACGGGCGTCGCGCGCCGCAAGCTCGGCGATTCCTCCACCAACTTGCAGCCGCTGTTCGACGAAATTGTCGCTTCGATTCCGGCGCCGCCCGGTGATCCCGCGGCTACGCTGCAAATCCAGGTCACCAATCTCGACTACAGCGATTTTCTCGGCCGCATCGCCATCGCGCGCGTTTTTCAGGGAACGCTCGTTCGCGGCACGGAAGTTGGCATCGCGAAGCTCGACGGAAAAATTCAACCCACGAAGATCACCAAGCTCTTCACCTTCCGCGGCCTCGAGCGCGACGAAGCGCAGGAAGTGAAAGCGGGCGACATCGTCGCCATCGCCGGCGTCGAAGGCATTCAAATCGGCGAGACCATTACCGATCTCGCGAATCCCGCTCCGCTCGATCCGCTCAGCATTGACGAGCCTACTCTCACCATGGTTTTCACCATCAACACCTCGCCGTTCGCAGGCAGAGAAGGCCAGTACGTCACTTCGCGCGACTTGCGCTCGCGCCTCGACCGTGAATTGCTTACCAACGTCTCGCTGCGCGTCGAAGACATGGGCGCCACCGACTCTTTTCGCGTTCTGGGCCGTGGCGAATTGCAGCTCGCCATCCTGATCGAGACAATGCGCCGCGAAGGCTACGAATTGATGGTCGGCAAGCCGGAAATCGTGGTGCGCACGGAAAACGGCCGGCGCGTGGAGCCGCTCGAGCTGCTCGTCATCGATTGCCCGGAAAATTTCATCGGCATCGTGATGGAACTGCTTGGCTCGCGCCGCGGCGAAATGAAAAAAATGGTCAACCACCATTCCGGACGCGTGCGCATGGAGTTCAGCATTCCCTCGCGCGGCCTGATCGGATTGCGCGGCCAGCTTCTCACCGATACGCGCGGCACCGCGCTGATCCATTCCATCCTTGAAGGATGGACGGATTACGTCGGCGACATGGCCATGCGGCCCACCGGCGCTCTCGTCGCCGACCGTCCCGGCGTCTCCGTCGCTTACGCGCTGTGGGGAATTCAGGAGCGCGGCGAAATGTTCGTCGGCCCCGGCATCGAAGTGTACGAAGGCATGATCCTCGGCGAGAACGCGCGTGAAGACGACATGAACGTCAATGTCACCAAAGAAAAAAAACAGACCAACATGCGCTCGTCCTCCGCCGACGAGGCTATTCGCCTGATTCCGCCGCGCGAAATGACGCTCGAAAAAGCCATCGAATTCATCGCTGACGACGAATTCGTCGAAATCACTCCGAAATCCATCCGTCTCCGCAAGAAAGTTCTCGACGCCAAGCGGCGCCCCAAGCGCTGGCAGGAAATCAAGGCGAGCGCCGAAGCCGCTTCTTAGTCATGTCCAAGCGGCTTTCCTGAGGCTGGCCGATTGTTCGGTCATGGGACGGAGGATTCCCAACTCCGGGCAAGATCGCTCCTTGGCGAGCGCTCTGAACCTCTGTAACTATCTAAATATAAGCAACTTATCACAGGGCTCGCGCCGGAATTTGAGTTGCGATATATATAATCCGAGGTTGTTTCCCGTGGACATAGCACGTCCCGAAGCCAAACGACAAAAGCGCATTCGCCGGACGATATATATCGCCGTCGCCGTGGTACTAATACCGCTCGTCACTTATGCTCTCTCGAAGTTGAAGCCGGCCGCGCCCAGCGTGGATCGCGCGACGGTTTGGACCGACACGGTGAAGCGCGGCCCGATGCTGCGCGAGGTTCGAGGACTCGGAACATTGGTTCCGGTAACGATCCGACTGATTCCCGCCATCACGGACGGCACTGTCGAGACGCGCTACCTGCTTCCCGGCACGCTCGTCAAAGCCGACACGGTGATTCTCGACATGCGCAATCCGGAATTGCAGCAGGCGGCGCTCGACGCGGAATACCAGCTCCGTGGCGCGGAAGCGTCGCTGAACAATATGAAGGCTCAGCTCGAGAATCAGCTCATGGACAAGCGCGCGCAGGCAGCGGCGATCCGCTCCGCATTTCACACCGCCGCACTGCAAAAAGCCAACAACGAAAAGCTTTACTCTCTGGGCCTGGTAGCGGACGTGGTGGTGAAGACCTCGGAAGTGCAGGCGGAAGAACTCGAGAAGCAAAACGAGATTGCCGAGAAGCAGGTGCAGACTTTCTCCGACTCGATTGCCGCGCAGATCGCCGTTCAACAGTCTAACGTAGACGAAAAGCGCGCGATGTACGACCTGAAAAAATCGCAGGTTGACCAACTGAAAGTGCGACCGGGAATTGATGGCGTGCTGCAGGATCTCACAGTCGAAGTAGGGCAGAAAGTAACGCAGGGAACGGTGCTCGCGCGCGTCGCCCAGCCCACACACCTGAAGGCCGCGTTGAAAATCGCGGAGACGCAGGCAAAAGATATCCAAATCGGGCAGAAGGCCTCCGTCGATACGCACAACGGCATAATTGCCGGGCATGTGATGCGCATCGATCCGGCCGTGGTCAACGGCACCGTAACTGTAGACGTCGCGCTTGATGACGACTTGCCCATCGGCGCGCGACCTGACCTGAGCGTCGAAGGCACCGTGGAAATCGAACGCTTGACGGACGTGCTGTACGTCGGCCGCCCTGTGCACGGCGAAGCGAATAGCACCGTGGGTCTTTTCAAAGTGATTGATGGCGCGGATGCCGCGCGCGTGCAGGTGGAATTGGGCCGCACGTCGGTGAATACAGTGGAAATCAAGAAGGGCTTACAGGTGGGCGATACGGTGATTCTCTCCGACATGTCCGCCTGGGATAATTTTGACCGGGTGCAATTGAAGTAAGCGGGAACATTTCGGCCTTGTCGTTCGTAGTTGGATAGCGAAGGAGCGCAGAATGAATAGCGACGCACAATCCCTGATTCGCCTCGAAGGCGTGACGAAAGTTTTCTACACCGACGAGGTGGAGACCCATGCCCTCGGCGGCGTGCACCTCGATATCAAGAACGGCGAATTTCTTTCCATCGCCGGACCGTCGGGCTGCGGAAAGTCCACATTGCTTTCGATTCTCGGCCTGCTCGATTCGCCGAGCGACGGCAACTACTGGATCAATAAGCAGCCGGTGGCGAATCTTTCGCTCTCCGACCGCACCCGCATTCGCAATCGCGAAATCGGTTTCATTTTCCAGGCGTTCAACCTGATCGGCGACCTCACCGTTTTCGAGAACGTCGAGTTGCCGCTCACGTACCGCAGCATGGCGTCTGCGGAGCGCAAAAAGCGCGTGCAGGAAGTGCTCGAGCGCGTGGGAATGGCGCACCGCATGAAGCACTATCCTTCGCAGCTCTCCGGCGGCCAGCAACAGCGCGTCGCCGTGGCGCGCGCCCTGGTCGGCCAGCCATCCATCTTGCTGGCGGACGAGCCGACCGGTAACTTGGACTCGAAGAACAGCGAAGCCGTGGTGGATTTGCTGCGGCAACTGCATCGCGAGGGCGCGACGATCTGCATGGTGACTCACGATCCGCGCTACGCGAGCATTGCCGACCGCACGATCCATTTGTTCGACGGCCGCATCGTGGAAGAAACGATCGGCACGCGGACGGCGACTGTTTAGCGGCGCGGCTTCATAAGTTTTCCCCAGCACAAAAGCCAAAGAAGCGATTCGGCGCTTGTGCAGGGGTGTGTTTGGAATCTTCCCGATTCCAAATTGCTGCAGGGAAATTGTAAGGGGCGAGATGGGAACACTGCTGCAGGACATTCGTTACGGAATCCGGATGCTCGCGAAGAATCCGGGATTCACAGCTGTAGCAGTTCTCTCGCTCGCGCTCGGCATTGGCGGCAACGCCACCGTCTATAGCTGGCTCGAAGCTGTCCTTCTGCATCCGCTCTCGCTTGTCGAGAATTCCGGCGAACTGGTCGCCGTTGAAAGCGTGATGCCCGACGGTTCCTATCACACAAGCTCTTACCCCGATTACAAAGACTACCGCGATCACAACCAAATTTTTACCGGCATGATCGGTTTCGAGCTGATCGGCACGAATCTGAAACTTGAAAAGGAGCAGCTGCCGCAGCGCGACTGGGGCTTGATCGTCACCGAAAACTATTTCGATCTGCTGGGCGTGAAGGCGGCGCGCGGAAGGACGTTTCATGCCGACGACGCGCACGGCCCCAACTCCGATCCATACATCGTTTTGAGCGACGGCTTGTGGCGCCGAAGGTTTGGGGCCGATCCCAAAGTGGTGGGCAAGTCCGTGGAAATCAATCAGCACCCGTTCACGGTGATCGGCGTGGCACCGCGCGGATTCAACGGCACGATCGTGGGCATTGCCGCCGAATATTTTGTGCCGATGATGATGCAACCGCAGGCGTTGCCGGGTGAAGACCTGGAAAGCCGCAATCCGACTTTCATTCACATGATGGGCCGGCTGAAACCCGGCGTGACATTGGCGCAGGCGCGCGCCGAAATGAGCAGGATGGCACGGCAGCTCGAGCAGCAGTATCCGGATACCAGCAAAGATGTCAGCGCGTATGTCTGCCCGGTGTGGGAGGCGCACTACGGTTTGCAGTCGTTTCTTCTGCCGGTGCTTGCGTTTCTGATGGTGGTGGTGATTCTCGTGCTGCTGATTGCCTGCGCGAATGTGGCGAATCTGCTTCTCGCTCGAGCCACGGTGCGCGAGAAGGAAATAGCGATCCGTTCGGCGCTGGGCGCGGACCGCGCGAGGCTGATTCGCCAGTTGCTTATCGAGAGCCTGTTGCTTGCCGGATTGGGAGGCGCCGCGGGAATTCTGCTCAGCCTGTGGACGACGAATTTCCTGACCGTGTTTACGCCGCCCGCACATCTGCCGATCGGCTTGCCGCTTGGGGTGGACGGCAGAGTACTCGCCTTCACGCTGGGCTTGTCAATTCTCACTGCGATGATTTTCGGCCTTGCGCCCGCCTTGCAAATTACGCGCCCGAGCGGAAATGTGTCGCTCAAGGATGGCGGGCGCACTTCGTCAAGCAGCACGCGCCAGCATCGGCTGCGGAATCTTCTGGTCGTCACGGAAACGATTCTCGCCGTGGTGCTGCTCGCAGGGGCGGGTTTGCTGGTGCGCAGCTTGCGGGCTGCAACGGCTTCGAGCCCAGGGTTCAGCGCCGATGGAGTGCTCTTGACTGCCTTCGATCTTCGCGGCAACGGCTATTCCGACGACAAAGCGGCCGACTTCTTCGAGCAGCTGACCGACCGGCTGAAGAGGGTTCCGGGAGTGGAAGGTGCGAGCCTCGAGCGCTACGTTCCAATGTGGTTTACGGGGCGCAGCTATACAATCCCCGAACTCGAAGGTTACACACCAAAGCCGGGCGAGCAAAATCTGATCGATTTGAACGTGGTGGGCCCGAACTACTTTTCGCTGATGCGCATCCCGATTCTTGCCGGCCGCGAGTTCACCGCGCAAGACCGGAGGGACGCGCCGCTCGTCTGCATCATCAACCAAACCATGGCGCAACGTTTCTGGCCGGGACAAGACCCGATCGGCCGCCGCGTGAGCACATGGCATCACCAATGGACGATTGCCGGCGTGGTGAAAGACGTGAAGTACCACAGCCTGAGCGAATCGCCCGAGCCGTTTCTCTATTTTCCTTTCTGGCAGGACACGGGCGCAGACGCGAACGTCGTGATCCGCACTTCGGGCGACCCGTTGAAATTCCTGCCGCAAGTCCGCGAACAGGTGCGCGCGATCGACCCGGGCGTCGCTGTCCTCGAAAGCGATTCGGTGACGAATCTTCTCTCTGTGTCGCTTTTTGCGTATCGCACGGCGGCAACGCTTGCAGCGGTGCTTGGCGGGCTCGGCCTGCTGCTTGCGGCCATCGGAATGTATGGAGTGCTTTCGTATTCAGTGAGCCAGCGCTCGCATGAGATCGGGATTCGCATGGCGTTGGGGGCGGATCAGCGCAATGTGCTGGGGTTGGTGGTGGGCGAGGGAATGCGGCTCACTCTCTTCGGGGTAGGTCTTGGTCTCATCGCGGCGCTGGCGACGATGCATCTGCTGGGCAGCCTGCTGTACGGCGTTACCGCGAACGATCCAATCACGTTTGCCGTGGTGATGGCGACACTTTGCGCGGTGGCGCTGCTGGCTTGCTTCATTCCGGCGCGAAGAGCGATGGCGGTGGATCCGATCGTGGCCTTGCGCCACGAATGAAGGCGGAAATCCGAACAATGAAAACGGAAAATCGCCGATAGCGATTGCGGACACCGAAACAGAAACCGCCTGGCCTGAAGGAAACGAAACGATGGGAAATTTCATGCAGGATGTTCGATACGCAATCCGGATGCTGGCGAAGAATCCGGGGTTCACGATCATCGCGGTGCTCACGCTGGCACTTGGAATCGGCGCGAACACGGCGATCTTTTCGGTGGTCAACGGCGTGCTTCTCAGGCCTCTTCCTTATCCCGAGCCCGACAGGCTGGTAGCGCTTTCTGAAAAGACGGCGAACTTCGAGAGTTCCTCGATCTCTTATCCGAACTTCCTCGATTGGCAGCGCCACAACACCTCGTTCTCGGCCATGGCCGCCTATCGCCAGGATGATTTGAGCCTCACTGGGAGCGGCGAAACAGAACGCGTGCGCGTCGGCATGGTTTCCCACGGGTTCTTCGAGATTCTGGGCATCCGTCCTGTTCTCGGGCGGTTGTTCGCGGCGGAGGAAGACCGCCTCGGCACAGGTCGTGTGGCGATCATCGCCGGAGGATTGTGGCAGCGCAAATTCGGATCTTCGCCGGACATTATCGGAAAAACAGTCACGGTGAACGGCGACGGCTACACCGTTGTGGGCATCATTCCCCGGAATTTTCGTCTCGACGGCGTAAATTTTGACGAGGTCAAAGACATCTACGTTCCCATCGGCCAGTACACCGATCCGCTGTTTCAACGCCGCGACGTGCACGAAGGCATGCGGGCGATCGCGCGCCTGAAACCGGGCGTGACGCTGGCAGCTGCGCGCGCCGATATGGATCAGATCGCAAACGATCTGGCTGCGTCCTATCCCGATGCGGACAAAGGCGCGGGCATCCAGGCGTCGCTTCTCCGAGATTCGATTGTCAAAGAGGTGAGGCCGTTCTTGCTGATACTGCTGGGTGCGGTTGGTTTCGTTCTGCTGATCGCGTGCGTAAACGTCGCAAACCTGCAGCTCTCCCGCGCAACCAGCCGGGCGCGCGAATTTGCGATTCGAGCTTCCCTGGGAGCGACGCAATCCCGCGTCATCCGGCAATTGCTCACGGAAAGTATTCTGCTGGCACTCGCCGGTGGCGCCCTGGGCTTGTGCCTGGCCGCGTGGGGCACGCAAGCGGCGATTCGATTGGTCCCCGAAACGCTTCCTCGAGCGCAGGATATCGGCCTTGATGGGCGCGTTCTGATCTTCACCCTTCTCGCGTCTGTCGTGGCGGGAATTTTGTTCGGACTGGCGCCCGCGCTGAGAACATCGCAGCCGAATCTGCAGGACACGCTGCGCGAAAGCGGGCGTGGCGGAAGCGGAGCGCGGCACCGGGCGCAAGGAGTTTTCGTGGCGGTGGAGATGGCCATGGCGCTGGTTCTTTTGATCGGCGCGGGACTGATGATTCGCAGCCTGGTGGACCTGTGGAACGTGAAGCCGGGCTTTAATCCGCGAAGCGTATTGACGTTTGGAGTGGCGATGTCGCCTTCCCTGGGAGCGACTCCGGCGTCGAGCCGCGCTGCAATTCGTTCTTTGGAAGAACAATTGAAGAGCGTGCCGGGTGTGGAGGCAGTGGCGCCTACGACCGGCGCCTTGCCGATGTACGGCGATGACGAACTTCCTTTTTGGCCGGAAGACCAGCCGCGGCCGGCGCATGAGACCGAGATGCATCAGTCGCTCTTCTACATCACGCAGCCGGGATATTTGAATGCGATGGGGATAGCTCTGCTCGGCGGGCGTTTCTTCAACGCAGATGACAATGAGAATTCGCCGGCCGTCGTAGTGATTGATGAAAATTTTGCGCATGAATACTTTCCGAACCAGGATCCCATTGGCAAACGAATTCATGTGGGCATCTTTGACATGGATCCGCAGATCGTCGGCATCGTGGGGCATGTGAAGCACTGGGGTCTTGGCCTGGATGGAGACGCGAAACATCCCATCCGCGCCCAGGCCTATTTGCCGCTGATGCAACTTCCCGACCGGCTTTGGACGGGAGCGCCCGCAGCAGAAGTGGTGGCGCGAACGAAAGGATCGCCGGGGGTGCTTGTGCCGGCAATGCGCGATGCTGTCCGGAAACTGAACGCGGAGAACGTGGTCTACGACGCCAAACCAATGGAAGAGATTATTGACGACTCGCTGGCGGGGCAGCGCTTTTCGATGATTCTTCTCAGCGTATTCGCGGTGATCGCGCTTGTGTTGTCGAGCATCGGCATCTACGGCGTTCTCTCCTACGTGGTGGCGCAGCGCACTCGCGAAATTGGTATTCGAATCGCGCTGGGTGCGCAACGCTCCGTCGTGTTGCGGCTGATGCTGGGCGAAGGAATGAGGATGGCGTTTGTCGGCGTCGCGATCGGCGTTGCGCTGGCGCTTGGACTCACGCGATTGATGGCGAGCCAACTGTATGGCGTAAGCGTGACCGATCCGGTCACGTTCATGGGCGTCGCGCTCGTTCTCGTGGGGGTGGCGCTGTTTGCCTGTTACATCCCGGCGCGGCGGGCGATGCGCGTGGATCCGATGGTGGCGCTGCGTTACGAATGAAATTGGAAGTCAGGCGTTAAAGACAAAGATCAGGAATCAGAAGGAACGAACATGGGGAACCTGGCGCAAGACGTTCGGTATGCATTGCGGATGCTGATGCGGAGCCCTGGATTCAGCGCGATTGCGGTGCTGACGCTGGCGCTGGGAATCGGCGCGAACACGGCCATTTTTTCGTTGACCGACCAGATTTTATTGCGGCGCTTGCCGGTGCGGAATCCCGAGCAGCTTGTGACGCTGCGGACAACCGGTTCGAATCAAGGGCATGTGTGGAGCGACAGCACCGACGATTCGGGAATGTTTTCCTATCCGGTGTACAAGGACCTGCGCGAGCGCAACAAGGCTTTCTCCAATTTGCTGGCGCGATTCCCAACATCGGTGAGCGTCTCGGGGCAAGGCGCGACGGAATTGGCGCAGGCCGAGCTGGTGTCCGGGAATTATTTCGAGATGCTGGGAGTGCAGCCGGCGTTGGGGCGCGTCTTTAGTGCGAGCGATGAAACTGCGCCGGGCGCGAATGCGCTGGCGGTGCTGAGTTACGGATACTGGGCGCGGCATTTCGGAGGCGATCCCGGCATTCTCAACAAGCAGATTGTGGTGAACCGCACGCCGCTGACGATCGTGGGCGTGGCGCGAGCGGGATTCACTGGAATTCAGGTTGGACAGCTCCCCGACCTTTTCGTTCCGATCACCATGAAAGCGCAGATGACGCCGGGCTGGAACGGGCTCGACGATCGCAAAGATTATTGGATCGCCATTCTCGGCAGGCTGAAACCCGGATTCAGCCGGGCCAAGGCGCAAGTGGCGCTGGCTCCCACGTATCACGCGATTCTGGAGTCGGACGTTCATTTGATCGAGGGAACAGAAAAGAGCCGGCAGAAATTTCTTCAGAAAACGCTGCAGGTGGATCCAGCTTCGAACGGCCGGCAAATCGTACAGGCGGGTACGCGAGAACCGCTTCTGATTCTCACGGCGATGGTTGCGCTCGTACTTTTGATCGCATGCGTGAACCTGGCCAGCTTGCTGGTGGCCCGCGGCGAAGCGCGGCAGCGCGAAATTGCGGTGCGGCTCACCATGGGCGCGAGCCGCTGGCGATTGGTGAAGCAGCTTCTTACCGAGAGCCTGATGCTTTCGATCGCCGGAGGAGCGGCGGGACTGGCGCTGGCGGCGTGGACTTTGAGCGCGCTGGTCGGCTCGATTCCGAAGAGCGAGGGAATTTCCGGGCTCGAGGCGAATCTTGACTATCGCGTGCTGGCTTTCGCAATCGCTTTGACGATCCTGACCGGCGTGTTGTTCGGGCTGGCGCCTGCGCTGCGCGCCACTCACACCGATCTGCAGAGCACCTTGAAGGATCAGGGCGCGAATGTTTCGGGCGGCACGGCCAACGTGCGGCTGCGGAAAGGGTTGCTCGTCTCGCAGGTGGCGCTGACGGTGATTCTGCTGGCGGCGGCCGGATTTTTCACGAAGAGCCTGGTGAACCTGAAGAATCAGGATCTGGGATTGCGCACAGACCACGTGCTGCAATTTTCTCTGTCTCCGGACTTGAATCTGTATTCTCCCGAGCAAACGGCCGCGCTCGTAAAAAAAGTTCGCGATCAGGTGTCGACGCTTCCGGGCGTGCGATCGGTGAGCGTTTCGCGAATGGGGGTTCTTGCCGGTAACAACGCCGGTTCCGACATGGCGGCGGAGGGTTACGTTCCGCAGGAGTCGGAAGACACGCACGTCAATGAGGATTGGATCGGCAAAGGCTTTTTCTCAACGATGGGAATTCCGCTGCTTGCCGGTCGTGAGTTCACAGCCAGCGACACGGCGGAAAGCCCCAAGGTAGCTATCGTCAATGAAGGAATCGCCCGGCGATTTTTCGGCGGGCGCAATCCAATCGGCATGCACATAGGAATCGGGCCGAAACAAGACAAGAACCATCCGGACATTGAGATCGTGGGATTCGTGAAGGACAGCAAGACCGCCGACGCGCACGAGAAGCTTCGTCCCATGGTGTATTTGCCTTACACCCAGGATCCAGCGCTCGGAAGCGTGACGTTCTTCGCGCGCACGGGACAGGATCCTGACGCGCTGACCAATCCCGTGAGGTCGCTGGTCGCCGGCCTTGATTCGAACCTGCCCGTGTTCGACGTTCGGGCGTTAGCGACGCAAGTGGCCGACACGGAGTTCGACGACCGCTTGCTGATGTTTTTTTCGGCGTGCCTGGGTTCGCTGGCTGCGCTGCTGGCCGCGGTGGGACTCTACGGAGTGATGGCTTACGTGGTGGCGCGGCGCACGCGTGAAATCGGCATCCGCATGGCGCTGGGCGCGACGCGGGAAAATGTGGGCTGGCTGATTTTGCGCGAAGTGGTGCTGATGTCGGCCATAGGACTGGCGATCGGTTTGCCGCTGGCTTATGGAGTGGGCCGGCTCGTCGAATCGCAGTTGTTTGGGGTGAAAGCAAGCGATCCGCTGGTTTTCGCTGCGGCAGCGGCGGCTCTCGCGAGTGTGGCGATGCTTGCCGGGTGGCTTCCGGCGCGCAAGGCCGCGAGCGTCGATCCGATGGTCGCGCTGCGTTACGAGTGAGATTCAGTCGCGCCTGTTCGTCCGGGATTCGCTTTCAAGATCTGAAGTGAAGGAGCGGAAAATGGGATCACTGCTGCAGGATATTCAATACGGCTTGCGGACCCTGCGAAAAAATCCGGGATTCACGGCCGTTGCGATCTTGACTCTGGCTCTGGGCATCGGCGCGAATACCGCCATTTTCAGCCTGGTGGATTCCTTCCTCCTGCGTCCCCTCCCGGTGAAAGACCCGCAGCAAATCACCACGCTCGCCTATCAATTGAAGGGCGGCCAACTGATCAATATTTTTTCCGTGCCGGACTATCGCGATATCCGCGAGCAAACCGGAAAAGTCTTCTCGGACTTCATTGCCTACCAGCTCAGCCTGGATGGCCTGAGTGTGAACGGAAAGGCGGATCGGATCGTAACCAATTATGTCACCGGGAATTTCTTCTCCACGCTGGGAATCAAGCCGGCGGCTGGACGATTCATCTTACCGTCAGAGGAAGACATCGCCGCTCCCGTCCTTGTGTTGGGGCATTCGTACTGGATGACTCGTTTTGGCGGCGACGCGGGAATTGTGGGGACAAAAGTTTCGATCAACGGCCGTCCGGTAACGGTGGTGGGAGTTGCACCCGAAGGATTTCACGGCCTGTTTCCCTTGGGAGAAATGCAGGGATATTTGCCGGCCGGCATGGCGACCATGGCAGGGAATCCCAGCGACTTCACCACGAATCGAGGATTCCGGAACTATTTTATATACGGACGGCTGCGGCCCGGAGTGAGCTTGAGAGAAGCGCAAGCTTCGCTCGACGTCGTCTCGCAAAGGCTCTCGCAGGCAAACCCCAAAGAAGATAAAGACTTGGCTCTCCAGGTTTTTCCCGAGCTGCGCTCACGGCCGAATCCGGATCCGAAAAACACACTCATCGTGATTTCCACGCTATTTCTGGGCCTTTCCTCACTAGTGCTGTTGCTCGCTTGCGTGAATGTGGGGAACATTTTGCTGGTGCGCGCCACCGTGCGCAAACGCGAAATGGCGATTCGCTCGGCTTTGGGCGCCGGACGCATTCGCTTGATCCGGCAGTTGCTTACCGAGAGCGTTCTGCTAGCTGTTTGCGGTGGTGTGGCGGGAATGGCGCTTGGCTACTGGGGAAGCTCCTCACTGGAACACATGAATCTAGGTACGGATCTGCCAGTGCGTTTGGACTTCGGATTTGACTGGCGCGTATTCGGATTTGCATTTGGCGCCGCGCTGCTCACCGGAATTATCGTGGGAATCGTGCCGGCGATCCGCGCGTCGCGGGGAAATCTCGCGCAAATCCTGCATGAAGGAGGGCGCGGGCTGGTGGGAGGGCGGCATCGCGTGCGCAACGCACTCGTGGTGGCGCAGGTGGCCGGTTCGCTGATGCTACTGATCATCGCAGGGCTCTTCACGCGGAGCCTGGGCGAAGCGCAAAAAACGAACCTGGGATTCGATCCGAATCACGTTGCAAATTTCTTCATGGATCCCAATGAGATCGGCTATAACGAAGCACAGGGGCGCGCGTTCTATAAGACTCTGCTCGCTCGTGTCCGCGCGCTTCCCGGAGTGATATCGGCGAGCACGGCGAACTCAATTCCTCTCGGCTACACGAACAACGGCGACACTATCATCGTGGAAGGCTACGAAGTGCCGGCCGGCCAGCCGACGCCCGTTTCCTTTTACGGTGCGATCTCGACCGATTACTTCAAGACGATGGGCATCCCCATCGTTCAAGGACGCGTGTTTACAGACGCGGATGATCAGAATACGCAATTCGTCGCGATTGTGAACGAGGCCATGGTGAAGAAGTACTGGCCGAACGAAGATCCCATTGGCAGGAATTTCAAAATCGGCGCCGAACCCGGACATTCCATCAGCGTGGTTGGCGTGGTGAAAGATTCGCGCTATCAGGGCATGACCGGCGTGATCAACCCCTACTTCTATGTACCTGTTGCGCAGCACTTCGCAGCCAACACATTCGGAGCACTCCAGGTGCGCACGGCTGCTGCGCCGGAATCTATGATTCCGGAGATTGAAAGAGTGGTGCAGTCGATTGCACCGGACCTGCCGGTCTTCGACGTGAAAACAATGAACGAGGCGCTCAAAACATTGAATGGGATTTTGATCTTTCAAATCGGTGCAATTCTGGCCGCGGCCTTAGGAATTCTCGGTTTGATTCTCGCGCTCGTCGGGGTCTACGGAGTGATCTCGTTTGCGGCCAGCCAGAAAACGCACGAGATCGGAGTTCGCATGGCGCTGGGTGCGCAGCGCCGGGACGTGTTGAAGATGATTTTCGGCCAGGGACTCACGATCGTGGGCGTGGGCCTTGCGCTCGGACTAGCCGCTGTGCTGGCGGCTTCGCGCGTGATGCGTCAATTTCTGATCGTCAGCGCGACCGACCCGCTCACCTACATTACGGTGTCCGCTTTGCTCGCTCTGGTGGCGCTGCTCGCGTGCTATATCCCGGCGCGGCGCGCCATGAACGTGGATCCGATGGTGGCACTGCGCTACGAATGATCCAGGAGGCGTGATGCAATCCCTGCTGCAGGATATTCGCTACGGCGCGCGCATGCTGACGAAGAACGCCGGCTTTACCGCCATCGCTATGCTGACGCTCGCTCTCGGGATCGGCGCCAACACCGCCATATTTTCGGTTGTAAACACCGAGATGCTTCGTCCGCTTCCGTTCCATGATCCGGCGAAGCTGGTGAGCATTGGCGTTACGAACTCCCGGAACGGCTGGAAGTCGGGCAACTCCGACTATCCCGATTTTGAAGACTGGCGCTCGCAGAATCAGGTCTTCGAGAAAATGGCCGCCTATTACGAGAACAAGCTCATATTGACGGGCGTTCAAAGACCGGCTCACCTCGAAGCGGAAGTTGTCTCCGCCGATCTTTTTACGCTTCTGGGCGTGGCTCCCGCACTCGGCCGAACGTTTCTGCCGGTCGAAGATGAAGCCGGCCACAATGTCGTGATCCTCGAGCACCAGTTCTGGGAGCAGCAGTTTGGAGGCGATCAGGGAATTATCGGCCGCACCATCACGCTCAACAACAGGGCCTACACGGTAGTGGGAGTAATGCCCGCCGGCTTCGAATTTCCGCTGCAACGGAAGCCTGTCTCCGTGTGGACTACATTTTCCGCGGACCAGACCACGGACGACAACACGGAACCGATGACGAAGCAGAGAGGCGCTCACTGGTTCCGCGTGATTGCGCGCTTGAAACCGGGGGTCTCGATTACGCAGGCTCAAGCAGCGATGGACGTGATCACTGCCGGCTTGTCAAAACAATATCCTGACACCGACAAGTACTTCGGGGTCCATCTGGTATCCGAACGCGAAAGGATTACGAGCGCCATTCGTCCAGCCCTTCTGATGCTGATGGCGGCTGTAGGGCTCGTCCTGCTGATTGCTTGCGTCAACGTTGCGAACCTTCTTCTCGCTCGAGCGACTACTCGCGGAAGGGAAATTGCGATTCGCGCTGCTTTGGGCGCCGGCCGCAAGCGTCTGGTGCGGCAGCTCCTTACCGAAAGCATGCTGCTCGCGGGGCTTGCCGGTATTTGCGGCGTGCTGATCGCTGCGTGGGGCAGTTCATTGCTCGCGAACTTGAGCCCGCAGGATCTTCCTCGTTCCGCTGAAATTCATACGGACGTCTGGGTGCTGGCCTTTACGGCAGGGATCTCCATTATCACCGGGCTCGTCTTTGGTTTGGCGCCGGCGCTCCAGATTGCGCGCTCGAATTTGGTGGATGCTTTGAAAGAAGGATCGCTCAGCACGACGGCTGGCGGCGGCCGCTATCAACTGCGAAGCTCGCTTGTGGTTATCGAAATGGCGATCGCTCTGGTGCTGCTGGTAAGTTCGGGTCTTCTGATCCGCAGCCTCGTGCGGCTGCAGAACGTGAATCCGGGCTTCGACCCGCGCAACGTGCTGGCGGCAGACGTGGATTTGCCCGACCAGAAATACACGAATACGAAGCAGGATCAGTTTGCGCGCGAACTGATGCCGAAGCTCGCGGCGCTTCCTGGTGCGGAATCCGTCGCAGGCGTCTTTCCCTTGCCCATGACGGGCGCCGAAATGCAGACCAGCGTCCAGATCGAAGGGCGCCCGGTGGCGGAAAGCGACGAAGCGCACGCTACGATCTTCTCCGTGACGCCAGGTTATTTTCCGACGATGAAGATTGCTTTCCAGCAAGGACGCGACTTCACCCCGCAGGACGACCTGGACACCGCTCCCGTCGTGATTGTCAATGAATCGCTCGCTCGCCAATTGTTCCCCGGCGAAAATCCAGTCGGGAAGCGCATTCGCCCGGGCATTTCGGTGGACGATAAGCCTTCACGCATGCGGGAGATCATTGGTGTGGTGGCTGACGTGAAGTTCAAAGATCTCACTTCGGAATGGATGCCCACCACTTATGTCCCCCAGTCGCAGATTCCCATCGGCCGGCTGACCGTGATCGTACGCGCCGGTGACCCTTCTGCCCTGGCTCGACCGCTAGCGGAAACGGTGCGCTCCATCGATCCGGACCTTCCCGCTTACAACGTGAAGACCGTTGAGGAATATCTGGACGGAACCATCGCCATCCCGCGCTTCAATACAATGCTGCTCGGGATTTTTGCGGGGCTCGCGCTTGTCCTTACGGCCATCGGGCTCTATGGCGTGATCTCGTATTCCGTCGCGCAGCGAACGCACGAGATCGGCATTCGCATAGCGCTGGGCGCGCAGCCCAGCGAGATGATGCGTCTGGTCATCGGACAAGGGCTGCGCCTGGCATTCGTCGGTGTAGGATTAGGGCTGATCGCGGCGTTCGCTTTCACGCATTTTTTGTCGAGTTTGCTGTTCGGAGTGACGGCCACGGATCCGGTTTCTTTCGCCACGGTGGTTGTCACCCTGCTCGGAGTCGTTCTGCTTGCTTGCTACGTTCCAGCCAGGCGCGCAATGCGCGTGGACCCGATGGTGGCATTGAGGTATGAATAGTAGAGAGCGGCGAGAGGCAGAATCTCGAGTGTCCGAATTCGCAACGGGCATTCCCGCAACTGGTCAAAAAGACCGTTCGTGAAGCCTGTAAATGCTTGTAATTGTATGATTTGTATAGTCTTATAATACTTTACTGCTGGAATCTGACCTGCCCATATTTGGGAGACTCCGATTCGATAAGACCTCAGATTTGAGGTCGGGGGTCGCGACCCATGGCTACGATGGCGCTTGAAATCAATAACGGGATCGACGCGCGACTGCCGCGAATTCTGATAGCCGACGACCAGCCGGACGTGCTCGAAGCACTGCGGCTGCTTCTTAAGGGCCACGGTTACTCCACCGAATCGGTCACATCGCCTTCCGCCCTGATCGAGTCCCTCGCGAAGAAAGAATTCGATCTGATCCTCATGGACTTGAACTATGCGCGCGATACCACGTCTGGCCGCGAAGGGCTCGATCTGCTGACGCAGTTGCAAGCCAACGAAAGCACGCCCCCGATTGTGGTGATGACGGGCTGGGCCAGCGTGGGGCTCGCGGTGGAGGCGATGCAGCGCGGCGTGGGCGATTTTGTGGAAAAGCCGTGGGCCAACGTGCGCCTGCTGGAAATCCTGAAAAAACAGATCGAAGCCGGTGAAAAAAAGCGGCAAGCAAGAAAACAGGAGATGGAAAAAAGCCACGCGCTCGACGAAGCCGCGCAGAAATTGCAGCGCCGCGAACGCGAGGTGGAAGAAGCGCGGGCGATCCAGCAGGGATTTTTGCCCCAGGAAATCCCGCAGATTCCGGGCTATCAAATTTCCGGCGCGTGGCAGCCCGCGAGAATCGTCGGAGGGGATTATTACGACGTTCTGCCGTTTGAAGATGACTCTGTGGGGCTGTGCATAGCGGATGTAGCGGGCAAAGGAATGCCGGCGGCGATGCTGATGTCGAATTTCCAGGCCAGCGTCCGCGGATTTGCTTCGCCTTCCTTATCGCCCGACGCGCTCTGCGAAAAGCTGAATCAGCTGGTGTGCCGGAATATCGCCGCGGACCGGTTCATCACGTTTGTCTACGCGCACCTTGATGGGCCGTCTCGCCGGCTCTCTTATGCGAACGCCGGCCACAACGCCCCGATCGTGCTGCATCGTGACGGCTCGCATGAGCGGCTGGATACGGGCGGCGGCGTGCTGGGCATTTTCAAACAGCAATCCTTCGACGTGGGGAGTTTTCAACTCGCACCCGGAGACCGCATCGTGCTTTTTACCGACGGCGTCACGGAAGCTCACGATGGCGCAGGCACGGAGTTTGGAGATTCGCGCCTGATCGAGGTTCTGCAGGATTGCCGCGATGCCGATTCGCAAATCGCGCAGGAAAAAATATTCAGCACCGTGGAGCAATTCTGCGGCGGCAATTGGGAAGACGACGCGACGCTGATCGTGCTCAGCGTCGAATAGGCGCGCCACTCAGACTTGAAAGAGAGCGAGGCAACGTGATCAAGTTAGCAAATGTAGAAAAGGCCTACGAATCCGGCGCGGGGAAGACGTGGGTGCTCCGCCGGATCAATCTCGATATTGCCGAGGGCGATTTCGTCACCATCATGGGCCCTTCGGGTGCGGGCAAGTCAACGCTCATGGGCATCGTGGGGATGCTCGATGGCGCCTGGAAGGGCGAATATCATCTGCTCGATAATCCCGTACATAAACTCGACAATCGCCGCCGCGTCGAACTGCACAAGAAATATATCGGCTTCGTCTTCCAGCAGTATCACCTGCTGGACAATCTCACCGTCGCGGAAAATCTCGACCTCCCGCTCTCCTACCGCGACATCAAGAAAGCCGAGCGCGAAGGAATGGTGGCCGATATTCTCGACCGCTTCCAGATCGTGGGCAAAAAATCTCTCTACCCGAACCAACTTTCCGGCGGACAGCAGCAGCTCGTCGCCGTGGCCCGTGCCGTGATCGGCAAGCCCAAGCTGATTCTCGCCGACGAGCCCACGGGCAGCCTGCACTCGAGCCAGGGAAAAATGATCATGGACCTGCTTAAGCGCCTCAACGACGACGGCACCACGATTATTCAGGTGACGCACAACGACGCCTGGGCTGCCTACGGCAATCGCATCATTCAGCTGGCCGACGGCTGGATCGTCGACGGGCAAACGCAAGCGGGCGCCGCTGAGATTAGCCGGGTTCCTGCGTTCGGGAGAAGTACGAAAAATAGTAACTAAGTCGGGCGCATCAGTTTCGCGGGAAGTTGGCAAATTCTGGCAAGGCGAGGTCCAGAAAATATCTTGGCGTATGCGAAGCAATCGTCCAAAAATTCATCGGCGCGCGGCACCGTCTTCGCGCTCAACTGGCAAGGGGCACTGGTGGTAAGCAAAATGGAGGAGTCCAGCCGGCATTCCGAAGAGCCGGTTCCCGCTGGAGTGCCGGCTCTGGCCAAGGAAATTGACGAGAGGCTCTCGAATCTTGCCGGCCACGCGGCCACCGCGGAGCTGCGTGAAGTTCGCCGCGAATTCACTCATCGCCTGAAGGACGCGGCTCCCCACGTGGTGATTGAACTCGCCAGTCTCCTGATCGATGTTCCGCAAAGCGCCTATCGCTTCATCGCCTACGAACTGATCCACTATCATCCAGCTGCGCTTTCTCACTTGAACGCCTGGCAACTCGAACAGCTGGGGCGCGGCATCGCCAGCTGGGGAGCGGTGGATTGCTTCGCCGTTTTCCTCTCCGGCCCCATTTGGCGCGATCGGCGCGTTCCAAACAGCCTGATTCACGGCTGGGCGCGCTCGGCCGACCGCTGGTGGCGCCGCGCCGCGCTCGTCAGCACCGTTCCACTCAATAGCAAATCGCGGGGCGGCGCGGGCGACACGTATCGCACGCTCCAGGTATGCCGCCTCCTCGAGCGCGACCGCGATTCAATGGTCGCCAAAGCGATGTCCTGGGCTTTGCGCGAGCTCGCCAAGCGCGACCCGCGCGCCGTCCGCGACTATCTCGCCGCTCGCAAAGATGTGCTGCCCGCGATTGTGTTGCGCGAAGTGACGAACAAACTCAGGACCGGCGTAAAAAATCCCAAGCCGAAAGCGGCGGCCGCGAATTAGTTGGCCATGAGCCGCGTTGCTTGTACGCAACGTGCCGGCCAGGCAAGCCGCGCGCGCCGGCTCGGTGTTTGCATTGCGTTACTCAAACTGCCCGGGGAGGTGGAAAACCAGCAGGTAAGCAGTAATATAGCTGCTCTTCTTACCATCCCTCAGGGGCGATTCTATGGGAACCATTTGGCAGGACCTGCAATACGGTTGGCGCATGCTGCGGCGAAGCCCGGGCTTTTCGCTGGTCGCTATACTCACGCTCGCCATCGGCATCGGCGCAAACGCCGCTATGTTTAGCGTGATCAATACTGTCCTGTTGCGTCCGCTTCCCTTTCCGGATGCGCAGCGGGTCGTATTTGTGTGGGACACCGATCCAAACCGCAACGTTACGAGCGGTGTTGCTTCGCCCGCCGAGTTTCTCGATTGGCGTGATCAGAATCACTCGTTTGAAGAGCTTTCCGCCTGGCGCACCTGGTTCTACAACCTCACTGGCACCAATGAACCCGAGCAGATTTTTGGCGTCCATGCTTCCGCAAATTTCTTTCGTCTCCTTGGCGTCAAGCCAGCCCTCGGCCGCGACTTCATCCCGGAGGAAGATCAAGTCGGCCACGATCAGGTTGCGATCATTAGTTTTGGATTGTGGCAACGGCGCTTCGGCGGCGATCCCGGCATCGTCGGCCGGAGCATTTTGCTCGACGAGAAACCCTTCACCGTCGTCGGAGTTCTCCCACGGGGTTTTTCGCTCTTCGGCACCAGCCGCCAGTACGACGTGTGGATGCCAATGGCTTTCGATCGCGCGCAATTGCACCGCGAAGACCATTCCGTGATTGTCTTCGGCCGCCTCCGCAAGGGTGTCACCGTGCCCCAGGCGCAAGCGGAAATGGAAACAATTATCGCGCGCTTGAAACAACAGTATCCCGGCATCGATCAACAAAATGGTATCCGCATCGTCGATTTTCGCGAGGATGTTTCGCGCGGGCTGCATAAAGCCCTGGTCTTTCTATTTGGCGCGGTCGTTCTCGTCCTTTTGATCGCCTGCGTGAATGTCGCCAATCTCGTTCTGGCACGCTCTGCAACTCGCGAGCGCGAAATCACCCTGCGCGCCACGCTCGGCGCAGGCCGCGGCCGCATCATACGCCAGCTGCTCACGGAGAGCGTTCTGCTTGCGCTGATCGGCGGCGTCTTCGGCGTCGCTGTTGCCTACGGCGGAATTCATCTGCTTCGCCTCGCCCTTCCGTCGGAAGGCGGCTACGGCGAAATCCCGCATGTGGAATGGCTTGGAATCGACGGCACGGTTCTCGCTTTCACGCTCGTCGTCTCCATTCTTACCGGAATGCTCTTCGGCCTCGCTCCCGCGATTCAGATCTCGCGCGCCGAACTCTACGAATCCCTGAAAGAAGGCAGCCACGGCTCGATCGGTGGCCGCCGCAGTCAATTTATTCGTTCCGCGCTTGTGATATGCGAAATGGCTTTTTCTCTTCTCTTGCTAGTCTGTTCCGGCCTCTTGATTCGCAGCTTTTATCTCTTGATGTCGGAAGATCTCGGCATCGATCCAGACAATGTGCTCACCGCTCAAATCTGGCTCCCCGGATCGCACTATCCGCCCGGTCCCCCGGTGATGAATTTCTATCAGCAAGCGATCGATCGTATTGGCGCTTTGCCGGGAGTGAAATCCGCCAGCGCCGTCAATTTTCTTCCGCTCAGCGGCTGGGGCGATTATTGCAATTTCGATATCGCCGGGCAGCCCATCGCGCCCGCCGATAAGCCCAACACAGCACAATACCGCGTCGCCGACTGGCGTTACCTGCACACGATGGGCATCAACGTGAAATCCGGGCGCGATTTCGCAGCCTCCGATGGTCCCGACGCCCAAGGCGTCGTGATCTTGAACGAAGCGCTCGCTCATCGCTACTGGCAGGACCAAAATCCCATCGGCCAGCAAATTCGCCTGAAATTTGCGCCCGCAAAAACTCCCTGGCAGCCTGTGGCTCGCGATTCGATGCTCACCGTCATCGGCGTCGTCGCCGACGTGCGCGAATGGGAGTGGGGCGACGAAAAAATCGGCCAGGTGTATCTGCCCTACGCGCAGAATCCTTCGCGCATCATGCGCCTTGTCGTCCGCACCACTGGGGATCCCATCGCGATCGCCCCGGCTGTTCGTCACGCAGTGGCTAGCGTCGATTCGGGCCAGCCCATCACTGAAATTCACACGATGGATCAGATCCTCTCTCAGGCGGTTGCCATTCGACGCCTCAATATGCTCTTGCTCGCTGTATTCGCCGCCATCGCAACCATTCTTGCCGCCATCGGAATTTACGGCGTCATGGCCTACGGCGTCACCCAGCGCTTTCACGAAATCGGAGTTCGCATGGCCCTCGGCGCCGAACCTTCGGACGTGCTCAAAATGGTCGTCACCGACGGGATGAAGCTCGCGGTTGCTGGAGTGCTGATCGGCATCGTGGGGGCAGCGCTCCTCTCCCGCTATCTCGAAAGTCAGCTGTACGGCATCAAGACCACCGATCCGTTCACCTATTCCGGAGTTGCCTTGGGCCTCGCAGCCGTCGCTGTTGCCGCTTGCTATTTCCCGGCGCGCCGAGCGACCAAGGTCGATCCGATTTCTGCGCTAAGGCACGATTAGTGGATGTCGATGGTTGGGGCTGGGCAGCTACAAAAAGGTACAGAGTGGATAGCTTCTTGCACGATTTGAAATACGGCGCCCGGATGCTCCTGAAGAATCCGGGGTTCACCATTGTCGCGGTGCTCACGCTCGCGCTCGGCATCGGCGCGAACACCGCGATCTTCAGCGTTGTGCAGCGCGTCCTGCTTCGCCTGCCGCCCTATCAGCAGCCTGAATCGCTGGTCCAAATCTTCAACACATATTTTCCCGCGTGGCCGCAGCTCGGGCTTTCGCCCGGCGATTTTCAGGATTTCCGGCGCCAGGCGCAGAACTTTTCAGAAATGACGGCGTACATCGATATTCCACAAGGCTTCAATTTCATGTTGTTCGCGGCTGTAGGACTGGTTCTCCTCATCGCCTGCGCGAATATCGTCAATCTGCTCCTCGCGCGCAACGCTGCGCGCCAGAAGGAAATTGCCCTCCGCATTGCGCTCGGCGCCAGTCGCTCGCGTCTCGTCGCGCAATTGCTCACGGAAAGCGTCTTGCTATCCGCTCTCGGCGGCCTCGGTGGAATCGTACTGGCCACCGCTGGGCTCAGCGCACTTGGCACGCTCGTTCCGCCCGAGCTTGCGATTGTGAAGTCAGGAGGCCTCAACGCCCAGGTGCTCGCGTTCACGGTCGCTGTCTGTTTCCTCTCCGGAATCGTGTGCGGTCTCGTCCCTGCGATTCAAACATTGAACCAAAATCTTCAAGGCGTCCTGAAGGAAGGCGGCCGCACTTCCGCCACATCCGGCGGCAACAATTTACGCAGCACCCTCGTCGTTTCTCAAATCGCGCTCGCCCTGATCCCGCTCGTAGGCGCAGGCCTTCTGATCCGCAGTTTCCACCGCATGCTGAGTGTCGATCCCGGCTTCCGCCCTGATCATATTCTCACGATGCAAGTCCAACTGCCGGCGATTCCCCTTGCCCAACTAAGTAAACTTTCGAACGATCAGCAGAACGAACTGGCTCGCAAACAATCGCTTCAATTCCAGCAAATGGCCGAACGTATTCAGAGCCTTCCCGGCGTAAAAGGGGTCAGCGGCATCAACGTGCTTCCTCTCGCCACCGCGCTGCAAGCTGCATCGCGCTTTCTGGTCGAAGGCCAGTCCGCTCCGGAAGCCGGCGCGCGCCCGGTCGCACAAACGCGCAATACCAGTCTCGACTATTTCGACGCAGTGGGTATCCCGCTCGTCAAAGGACGCCTCTTTACCCCCGCCGATCTCGGCGGCAACAACATCATCATCAACGACGCGCTTGCCAAGCGCTTCTGGCCCGGCGCCGATCCCATCGGCAAGCGCATCAATTTGTGCTCGCTCAATCCCCAACCATGCTGGTTGTCGGTTGTCGGCGTAGTCGGCAATATTCATCAATTTGGTCTCGATGCGCCTCCCACATTTGACGTTTACAGCGCAGGCGGATGGACGCCGAACTTCGTTATCCGCACGAGCTCCGATCCTGTCGCCATCGCTCACAGCGCAGCGGAAGAAAATCATAAAATCGATTCGAGTCTTCCCGTCGTCCACGTAACCACGCTCGACAGCCTGTTGGATGACACGGTCGCGCCGCGCCGGTTTTCCACCGTCCTGCTTGGCGCTTTCGCCCTTCTCGCACTCGTGCTGGCCGCCGTTGGAATTTATGGCGTGATGAGCTACATCGTCAGCCGGCGCATCAACGAAATCGGCGTGCGCATGGCGCTGGGCGCCCAACCACGCGACATCTGGCGTCTGATCGTCGGCAACGGCGCAAGGCTCGCGCTCGCGGGTATCACTATAGGAGTTGCGGGCGCCCTGGCGCTCTCTCGTTTGCTTTCCAGTTTGCTGTTCGAAGTGCGCGCCAGCGATCCCGCTACGTTTGCAGCGGTGGCGGCAGGCCTTGCGATTGTTGCGCTTTTCGCGTGCTACATCCCGGCTCACCGCGCTACGAACGTCGATCCGATTTTGGCATTACGGCACGATTAGTGAATGTGATGGTTGGGTCGGGATAGGTACATAGTGGATAGCTTCTTGCACGATTTGAAAAATGGCGTCCGGATGCTCCTGAAGAATTCGGGGTTCACCATCGTCGCGGTCCTCACGCTCGCGCTCGGCATCGGCGCGAACACCGCCGTCTTTTCGCTCGTGAATTCCGTCATTTTGCGCCCGTTGCCGCTTCCCGACTCCCGGCAGTTAATGGTCCTCTTCGTAAAAGACGGAGACGGCGCGCCGGGCTGGGGTGCTGCGTATCCGGATTTTGAAGATGTCAGGCAGCAAAATCGCTCGTTCCAGGGCATCACCGCTTACGCGCCGCAAAGCGTTAATCTCACCGGACGTGAAGAGCCCACGCGCATTCGCGGCGGATTCGTTTCCGCGAATTTTTTTAACATCATCAACGTTCAGCCTTCGCTTGGCCGCGCGTTCCAGCCGGGAGACGACACGCCCGGCGCCGCTCGCGTAACCGTCGTCACCTACGGCTTCTGGAAAAATTATCTGGGTGGCGATGCGGGCGTTCTCGGCAAGCCGGTCACCCTGAATGGAGAAGTGTTCACAATCGTCGGCGTGCTCCCGCAAGGCTTCGAGTTTCCCATCTCCGCCAGCGATGTTTGGATTCCGGTTCTGTACAACCCGCATTTTTCACGCAATCGCGCTGTCGGTTCCGTCGCTATGATTGCCCGGCTGAAGGAATCCGTTTCGAAGCGTCAGGCACAGGCCGAGGTGGACACGATCGCGCAGCGCCTTGCCGCGCAATATCCGAACACCGACCGCAATCGCACCATGCGCGTTACATCGCTCCAAGAAGCGGCCACTTCGGACATTCGCCCGGCGCTTCTCATTCTCATGGCGGCCGTCGGTTTCGTCTTGTTGATAGCGTGCGCCAATGTGGCGAGCCTTCTTCTCGTTCGCGCCTCCGCTCGCCATCGAGAGATGGCGTTGCGCGCCACACTCGGCGCCGGCGGCTCGCGCTTGATCCGCCAGATGCTCACCGAGACGCTCCTTTTGTGGTTTAGCGGAACATTTCTCGGGTTGTTTGTCAGCCACTGGGCTGTCGCCGGTCTTGCTCGTTTGCGCCCCGCCGATTCCTGGGCGCAATTCCCCGCAAAGCTCGACGCTCCGGTGCTTCTGGCCACCCTCGGGATCACAATTCTCACGGGCTTGCTCTTCGGCCTCGTTCCGGCAATCCGCCTCGCGAGCCCCGATCTCATAGGCTCGCTCAAGGCGGAAAGCCGAGGCTCGGGGCGCGACGCCGGTTCGAGCCGAACAGGCCGCTGGCTCGTGATTTCAGAGGTGGCTCTTTGCCTCGTGTTGCTTCTGGGTGCGGGACTCACAATGAAGAGTCTTGCGAAACTCACAGGTGTCGACCCTGGCTTTAATCCAAAGAATCTGCTCACGCTCGAATACCGCTTGCCGCGCAGCAAATATCCGGAAAAGTCGCAGCAATGGAATTTTCATCGCGCAGTCGTCGAACACGCTGCAGCGCTACGGGGCGTCGTCTCGGCTGCCGAAGTGATGGGCTTGCCGATAAGCGGCAATGGTGGCGATACGCGGGTGGTGTTCACGGACCGGCCTGCTCCTGCGCCTACCGATATGCCGCGCTCGCAGATTAACTACTGCGACTCTCACTATTTCCACACGATGGAAGTTCCGCTTTTGCGCGGCCGCGATTTCAATCGTGAAGACACGCCCGATTCCGCGCGCGTCGCGATCGTCAATCAGTCCATGGTGGATAGGTTCTGGAACGGCAAGGATCCCGTCGGGAAGTCGTTTCGTCTTCCTGATGAGGACAATGTCACTGTCACGATCGTCGGCGTTGTCGGCGACGTGAAGCAATTTGACCTCGATGACCTGACAGCCGCACAGATATATCTTCCCCAGGCGCAGCATCCGGACGTTTTCACTACTCTCATTGTGCGCACACAGGGCGATCCGATGGCGCTTTCCAGTGCGCTCCGCAGCGCCGTTTGGGCCGTGGACAAAGATCAGCCCGTCTGGAAAATTCGCACCGAAGAATCTCTCCTCGATCTTTCCGTTGGTCCGCGCCGGTTTTTGATGTTGTTACTGGAAGTTTTCTCCGCCCTCTCTCTGATGCTGGCGACGATTGGCATCTACGGCGTGACCTCCTATTCGACAGGCCAGCGCCTTCAGGAAATCGGAGTGCGCATTGCTCTCGGTGCGCAGAAACAAGACATCTTGAGGCTCGTGCTGCAGGAAGGGCTGTGGATTGCCGCACTAGGCGTGGGGATCGGAGCGCTCGCCGCCCTGGGGCTTTCGCGCTTTCTGGCGAGCCAGTTATACGGCGTGAGCGCTGGCGATCCGCCCACATTCGCAACGGCGGCAGCGCTGCTCACGCTCGTCACGCTTCTCGCCTGCTACATCCCGGCACGACGCGCCACGAACGTCGATCCGATTTCGGCATTACGACACGATTAGTTGGATTTGGATGGTTGGGGCGGGAAAGGTACAAAGTGGATAGCTTCTTGCACGATTTGACATACGGCGTCCGGATGCTTCTGAAGAATCCGGGGTTCACCATTGTCGCGGTCCTCACGCTCGCGCTCGGCATTGGCGCGAATACCGCGATCTTTACCGTGGTCAATGGCGTGCTGCTTCGCCCGCTCGCCTATCGTGATCCATCTCAAATCATGCTGGTCGTCGAACGCAACTCCATGTTCCAGACGATCACCACGTCTTACCTGAACTATAAAGATTGGCGCGGCCAGAGCCGCTCCTTCGAATCCATGGAAGCCTCCTGCTTTACGAATCTCACGCTCACCGGCCGTGGCGAGCCGGAGCGCTTCAAGGGCCGCTACGTCACTTCCGGACTTCTGCCGCTCTTGGGCGTCACGCCTGTGATCGGCCGCGTGTTCCTTCCCGAGGAAGACCACGCGGGCGGCCCTCCCGTGGCCATGATCAGCTACTCGCTCTGGCAAAGTCGCTTTGGCGGTTCCCCGGATTGGATTGGCAAGACCATCGCGCTCGATTCGCAACCGTACACGCTCATCGGCGTGCTGCCTTCGGGCTTTGAGTTTCTGCAAGCTGCCGACATTTTTGTGCCCTTTGAGCCTTGGGCCCACACTCTGCCCGACGATCGCGATTGGCATCCCGGAATCATCGCCACGGCGCGCTTGAAACAAGGGGTTCCGCTCGACCAGGCTCGCGCCGAAATGAAGACGATCACCGCGCGTCTCGCCAAGCAGTATCCCGAAGCGGATGCTACCGTCAGTGCGGACGTGGTCCATCTTCAGGATCAGGTTGTGCAAAATGTCCGTCCCGCGCTGATCGTTCTGCTCTGCGCGGTGAGCTTCATCCTTCTGATTGCCTGCGCCAACGTGGCGAATCTTTTACTCTCTCGCGCCGCTTCGCGCTCGAAGGAAATCGCCGTGCGCACGGCTCTCGGCGCCTCGCGCACACGCGTCATTCGTCAACTGCTTACCGAAAGTGTCGTTATTGCCTTGGCCGGAGGCGCGCTGGGGCTTCTTCTCGCAAAAGTGTCCATACCTCCGCTTCTGCGGCTCGCGGCCGGCACCGTGCCGGATGTAGGAGTGGTGCGCATCGATCGCTGGGTGCTCTTTTTCACGATCGCAGCTTCTCTGCTCACGGGGATTCTGTTTGGATTGGTGCCCGCGCTTCGCACTGCGAGACTCGACCTGCGCGAAACACTCAACGAATCAGGCCGCGGCTCCACAGGCGGCGCTTCGAGCCATAAACTTCGCTCGATTCTCGTCGTCACCGAAATCGCGCTCGCCATGTTGCTGCTCGTCGGCGCAGGATTGCTGCTGCGGAGTTTTGAGCGCATGCAATCTGTCGCGCCGGGTTTCCAGACGGATCATCTCCTCGCTGCGGACCTTCCTCTCTCGCAGACCGAATATCCCAAAGCCGAGCAGCGCTTCCAGTTTTTTGATCAACTGCTCGAACGCGTTCGCGCTCTTCCGGGTGTCCGGTCCGCCGGCGCGTCCTCGTTCCTGCCGATGAACGGAAATGGCGGCCTCATCCGCTTCAACATCATGGATCGCCCGCCCAAAAATGCCAGCGAGTACGCTGCCGTGGGCTTCCGATTTATCACTCCAAAATATCTTGAGACGATTGGCGTTCCGCTCGTTGCGGGGCGCATGTTCACGGACAACGATCGCGAAAAAGCGCCGGACGTCGTCATCATCAATCAATCGATGGCCAAGCAGTATTTCCCTGATCGCTCCCCGATCGGAAAGCGCATGCAGATCGGTTCGCCGCCCGACCCACAAATTCCCTGGATGGAAGTTGTCGGCGTCGTCGGCGACGTCCGTCCCGGCCTTGGAACCGAGCCGCAAGCCGAAATGTATATTCCTTATCGCCAGATCGATGCGCTTCTTCCTGTGTTTCAGCTTTCCGTCATCTTGCGCACCACGCTCGACCCCAAAAGCGAAACGTCCGCGCTGCGCGGCGCGCTCAACGAAATCAATAAGAATCAGCCGCTGGTCAACGTCCGCAGCATGGAAGACAGCATGTCCACCTCCGTCGCCCAGCCGCGTTTCCGCACCTGGCTGCTGGGGCTCTTCGCCGTTCTCGCCCTGCTGCTTTCCACGATTGGAATCTACGGCGTGATGTCCTATTCGGTCACGCAGCGTGTTCACGAAATGGGAATCCGCATCGCGCTCGGCGCTCAACCGCGCCAGGTTTTCCGGCTTGTCACCGGCCAGGGATTGCGCCTCGCCCTTCTCGGAGTCGCGATCGGCTGCGTGGCTTCGCTCGCGCTCACTCGCGTCCTCCGCAGTTTTCTCTTTGATGTAAGCGCGCTCGACCCGATCACCTATCTTTCCGTCGCAGCCGTACTCGTGTCCGTCGGCCTGCTCGCATCGTATCTGCCCGCGCGCCGCGCCACGAAAGTGGATCCATTGATTGCATTACGTTACGAATAGCGAGTAAAAAACCATGAACAACACACCCGAAACGCTTCGCGACAATAATGGCGGTAAAATAACGGGAGACGCCCCACGCAACATGACAAGTGCACATTCCAATCGCACGAGAATTCTCGTCGCCGACGATCAGCCGGACATCCGGGAAGCGCTTCGCCTCTTGCTGAAGGGCGAGGGGTTCGACGTGGAAACCGTCGCATCTCCCGCCGCGGTGCTCTCCGCGCTCGAAGCCCGCGAATTCGACGGACTGCTGATGGACTTGAACTACGCGCGCGATACCACTTCCGGCCAGGAGGGCCTCGACCTGCTTTCCAACATCCGGTCGAAGGACAGCACGCTTCCGATCATCGTGATGACGGCGTGGGGCAGCCTCGAACTCGCCGTCGAAGCGATGCGCCGCGGCGCCAAGGATTTCATCCAGAAGCCCTGGGAGAACGCGCGCCTGCTCGCGATCCTGAAGACTCAAATCGAGCTGTCGCAAGCTCTGCGCAAGAGCCAGCGCCTGGAAGCCGAGAATCGCCTCCTTCGCGCCGATGGACGTCCGACGCTCATCGCCGAATCCGCCGCGATGCGTCCGGTGCTGGACTTGATTGCGCGCGTGGGCCCGTCCGATGCCAACGTGCTGATCACCGGCGAGCACGGCACTGGAAAAGAAGTGATCGCGCGCACGCTCTACGCCCTCTCGCCGCGCGCCGGGCGCCCGCTTGTCACCGTCAACGCGGGCGGATTGCCCGAAGGCGTTTTCGAAAGTGAGCTTTTCGGCCACGTGAAAGGCGCGTTCACCGATGCGAAGTCGGATCGCGTGGGGCGCTTCGAGCTGGCCGATGGCGGCACGCTGTTTCTCGACGAAATTGCCAACGTGCCGATGAATCTTCAGGCCAAGCTTTTGCGCGCGCTCGAAACGGGCGAGCTCGAGCGCGTCGGCTCTTCCACCACGCGGCGCGTGGATGCGCGCATTCTTTCCGCGACGAATGCCGACGTGCAGGCCGAAGTGGCCGGCGGGCGCTTCCGTGAAGATTTGCTGTTTCGCCTGAACACCATCGAGATTCATCTGCCGCCGCTGCGCGAGCGCAAAGAGGATATTTCGCTCCTCGCGCACCATTTCCTGCGGCAATCGGCGCAACGCTACCGCAAGCAGCTTGAAGGTTTCGAGCCTGTCGCGTTGCAGCTCCTTCTCGATCATCCGTGGCCGGGCAACGTTCGCGAACTCGACCATTCGATCGAGCGTGCCGTGCTGATGGCGGAGAGCTCACAGGTTCGCGCGAGTGATCTGGGTTTGCGTCCCGCGCGCGAAGCGGCGATCAAACTGGATGAAATGAGCATCGAGGACGTGGAGCGCGTGCTGATTCAAAAAGCGCTCGCGCGTTTTGGCGGCAACGTGAGCCATGCAAGCAAAGCGCTGGGCTTGAGCCGCAGTGCTCTCTATCGCCGTCTTCAAAAATACAGCCTTTGAAACCGCTCCTGTACGAACGCCGCATTCTGCTCCTGGCCCTGTGCGCGGGCCTGGCGAGCACGGTCGTCGCTCTGATTCTTTTGTGGAGCGGCGGGTATTCATCGAAGCTCCAGTGGACGCTCACCGTGCTGATGGTTCTTACCTGGCTCAGCTTCGCGTTCACGGCGCAGAGCCGCGTGGTGTTTCCGCTTCGCACTTTGTCCAACCTGCTCGCCGCGCTGCGCGAAGGCGATTATTCGATTCGCGCGCGTGGCGCCAATGAAGGCGACGCGCTCGGCGACGTGCTGCGCGAAGTAAACGCGCTTGGCGAGACGCTTCGCCAGCAGCGCCTCGGCGCCCTGGAAGCCACCGCGCTTCTTCGCAAAGTGATGGAAGAAGTGGACGTGGCCGTTTTCGCGATTGCCGGCAACGGCGCGCTGCGGCTCGTGAATCGAGCCGGCGAGCGCATCCTGAACCAGCCGGAAGAGCGGCTTCTGGGGGTGAACGCGGCCGAACTTGGCCTCGCCGAATACCTCACCGGTGAAACACCGCGCATCGAGCAGATTGCTTTCCCCGGAAAATCCGGCCGCTGGGAAATTCATCGCGGAAATTTTCGCGAAGCAGGACTCGCACACCAGTTGCTGGTGATCACCGATTTGAGCCGCGCGCTGCGCGACGAAGAGCGTCAGGCATGGCAGCGCCTGATTCGCGTCCTCGGCCACGAATTGAATAACTCGCTCGCGCCCATCAAATCCGTAGCCGAAAATCTCGGCAGTATGCTCAGCCGCAAGGACCGCGATCCCGACTGGGCGGACGACATGCGCAGCGGCCTGAACATCATCGCGGCTCGCACCGACGGCCTGGCGCGTTTCATGAGCGCGTACGCGCGGCTGGCGAAATTGCCGCCACCCACTTTTCAGGGCGTCGACGTGGGCGTGTGGATTCGCCGCGTCACCGGGCTCGAATCGCGACTGCAGGTGAAGCTGCAGGCCGGCCCCGAAGTGCGAATCCAGGCCGATCCCGACCAACTCGATCAGCTCCTCATCAACCTGCTGAGGAATGCGGTGGACGCTTCGCTTGAAACCGGCGGCGGAGTGCAGGTGGGCTGGAATCGCGAGGATGGCTACATCGACGTGTGGGTCCAGGACAATGGCCCGGGCATCCCGAATCCGACGAACCTGTTTGTGCCATTCTTCACAACGAAACCCGGCGGGTCGGGCATCGGGCTGGTGCTGAGCCGGCAGATTGCGGAGGCGCACGGCGGCACTTTGACCCTCGAGAACCGCGAAACGGAGCGCGGCTGCGAGGCGCGTCTGCGCCTGCCGATGAACAACTGAGCTCGGCGCAATTGCTTTACCCCCTATTTTGCCGCCGATTGGAAATTGTAAAGTATAGAAGCGTTGAGACTTGTGTGGTGTCTTAATCGCAGAACCGTAAGTGAGGCGAACCGGAAGACGGAATGAATTGGGCTTTAAGATCCTTGTTGCCAGTCGTCATTTTCACCTCGCTGAGCGGAGGAATCCCAGCGCAGACCGGGCCCGCCCCGAATGGCATGAGGGAAAGGGATTATCTTCGCAACGTACGCTATTGCGAAGTTTTTGTAGTCAGGAAGCATTTCTTTTCTACTACTGCGGACGTTTACAACACCCTGGGCTTAAACAATTGCCTGGCGGAGAAATGGGCGTCGCTCGACCCCGCCAAATTGAAAAAGGAATGGAATGTAGCCGCAATTGTTCTCAACGGCCTGCGCTATTTCATAATGGATCGCAACGCGATCCAAAATCCCGGCAAAGTTGAATCCTTTGACGGGATCGAGGCCCGCCTACTCGCCGAGCTGAAGATAAATATCCATTCAAGCAAGCGCCCGCCATACACCGAAAACGGCGTGAAGCGTCAAAACCGCTACGTCTATGAGCGCGGAAAGAATGTATATGAACTTCTTGCTCCGGACGGCAAGGTTTGCGTAATGCAAAGCTATTCGCAAGAGGTGGACAGGCAATTGAATGAAGCAGCGCTTCTGAATTTAGCGGATCGTCTCAAATTGCCGCACGCCTGGGAATACCGTACGCGCACACTCGATGAGGATCTCGTCATCCAGAACGTCGGCGGCAAAGCCTACGTAATCCAGGACGACCTGAAAAATACCTACCAGCTCAAGCCCTAGCGCCGCCCCATAACGGCGTGCCGTCGGGCGGGATTAACCGGCCTGCGTTCTAAAAGTCAAAACAATCTCTCCCAAAAGGGCCGCGGACTGAACCCGACTTGCACGAGTTGTGCGTCTAACGAGATATGACCGGGCTCGGATCACCTGCTGCTTTTCGTCGTGCCGTAATTTTGAGCGCCGCCGTATTGGCGCTCTGCTCCGCCCGCGCACAAGCCGCAGGTACGCCGATCCCTCACGGCACGCTGGAACTTATCTCGGAAAAGCAGTGGATCGCGGCTGGACATCTGTTTGATGTAGCGTTGCACTTCGAACTTGAAAAGGGTTGGCACGTCTACTGGGTAAACCCCGGCGATTCAGGTGAGCCACCTCGCGTCACATGGGACTTGCCTGCCGGAATCAAGGCCGGTGCCATCGAATGGCCCGCTCCGCGGCGTCTCGGAACGTCTACGATCGTCAACTATGGCTACGAGGATGCGGTCACATTAGTCGTTCCTATGCGCGCGGAAGCGAGCCTGGCGTCGCAAAAACCGGTTCAGATCGCGGCGAACGTTAAAGTTCTCGTCTGCCGCGAAATGTGCATTCCAGGCAACGGGCAAGTTTCGCTTACGCTGCCCGTAAAACTGCAGCCGCCTCCCGCAAACGCACAAAGCACTCCTTTCTTTGCAGAAGCGCGCAAAGCCTGGCCGCGACCGGCTCCGGCCAGTTGGAAATTTTCCATCGCGCAGACCAACGACTCGTTTGTGCTGACGGCGAAACTCGGACGCAAGATCACTGACGCTACTTTCTTCCCGGTGGCCGAGTCGCAGATATCCAACGCCTCTGCGCAAACTCTCGTGCCCACAGCGATGGGTTTTACTCTCACGCTGAGGAAGTCCGATCAGCTTTTCAAGCCGATCGCGCGCTTGAAAGGAGTGATCCTGCTTTCAGGCGATAAGGCTTACTCAATCGACGTGCCCATTGGCGTGCCTGGCGCCTCAGGTCCATAAGCTCAAAGTAAATGCGCGGCCAACCGCTGCAGAATTGGTTTCACGCAGTACAATTTCTGAAGGAGGACCGACGGAAATGAAGCGCTCAACTTTTTACCTGATGCTGGTTGCCATGATTCCCATGACAATAATTCTATGCGCTGCCACGCTGCTTCTCGCCGCGGTGAAGGTCGGCGAGCTGGCACCCACGTTCGCCGCCACCGCCAGCGACGGTAAGACCTACAAGCTCGCCGACTATCACGGAAAATACGTTGTCCTCGAGTGGCACAACAACGGCTGCCCCTATGTCGGCAAGCAGTACAACAGCGGCAACATGCAGAAGCTACAAAAGCAATGGACGGGCAAAGGCGTCGTCTGGTTCACGATTCTCTCTTCCGCCCCCGACAAGCAAGGATTCGTCACCGCAAGCGACGAGAACAGCTACATGGCAAAAATGCACGCCGCGCCGACGGCCGCCCTGCTCGATCCCAGCGGCGAGATTGGCCATCTCTACGATGCGAAGACCTCACCGCAAATGGTGGTAATCAATCCCCAGGGCATCGTCATCTACGATGGCGCGATTGATGACAAGCCCACCACCGATGTCGCGGACGTTCCCGGCGCAACCAATTACGTCTCGCTCGCTCTCGAGCAATCCATGTCCGGCAAGCCTGTGGCGACGCCTGCAACGCGCCCCTACGGCTGCTCGGTGAAGTATTCCGATTCGTCGCACTAATAACTCCAAAAAAACCGCAGCAGAGCGACAAGTAGTAGGTGCCCGTAGCTCAGGTCCCTCCCGATCGATTTGGGATCAGGATGAACTGAGCCGTCGGTTCGTCCGCAACGAAAAATCTCAGCTCAATTCTTGGCCTTCGCCCGCCCGCGTACTCGCGTCCGCGCTATAATTTCCTCCCCGGTCAATTTTCTGGAGGCATGCCATGGCGTCACGACAGGATCGGGTGGAGCTAAAAGGCAGCGCGCGAGCCGCATTTCCAGGCGGACAAGATGCCGGCCCGGCGGATCCAAACCAACAGATCGAAGTTAGCATCCTGCTGCGTCGCGGATCGAAGCCCGGCGCTTTTCCCGATGCCAATCAAATCGGCTCCTGCCTCCCTCACGACCGCAAATATCTCACCCGCGAAGAATTTGCTCAACAATACGGCGCATCGCCGGCCGATACGGAAAAAGTTCGAGCCTTCGCCGCACAACATGGCTTGAAGGTCGTGAGCGAAGATCGTGCCAGCCGCACCATAAAGCTCAGCGGCACAGTGCAAGCTTTCAACGCCGCATTCGGAGCCAGCCTCCGCCGCTACGAACACGCTTCCGGCTCATATCGCTGCCGCACTGGCGCGCTGACAATCCCCGCCGGCCTTGACGGCATCATCGAAGGCGTTCGCGGCCTCGACAATCGCCCGCAAGCCAAGCCGCATTTCCGTCTGCGTAAGAAAAATCCCAGCGCTCAGGCCAGGGCCACCGATATCTCTTATTCGCCTCTTCAAGTCGCGCAAGCTTACGCATTCCCGTCCGCTGCGAAGGGCTCCGGCCAATGCATCGGGCTGATCGAACTCGGCGGCGGATACAAAGCCACCGATCTCACTCAGTTTTTCAGCAACCTCGGCATCCCTGCGCCCAAAGTCACCGCAGTTTCTGTTGACGGCGCGACAAATTCTCCCACAGGCGACCCCAGCGGTCCCGACGGCGAAGTGGAACTTGATATCGAAGTCGCGGGCGCGATCGCTCCAGCCGCACAAATCGCCGTGTATTTCGCGCCCAACACGGATCAAGGCTTCATCGACGCGATCACCACCGCCGTCCACGACGCAAAGCTGAAGCCGTCCATCATCTCCATCAGCTGGGGCGGTCCCGAAGATACTTGGACGGCCCAATCTCGCGACGCGCTCAATTCCGCTTGCCAGGACGCATCCACAGTGGGCGTCACGGTACTCGCCGCGTCTGGCGACAACGGCTCGTCCGACGGCAGCACAAGCGGGAATCCCACCGTGGATTTTCCCGCCTCGAGCCCGTTCATGGTTGGCTGCGGCGGAACAAAATTAATCCTCTCCGGCAATTCCATCAGCAGCGAGCAAACCTGGAATGAGCTTTCCGCGAAAGAAGGCGCCACGGGCGGCGGCGTGAGCGAGGCATTTGCACTCCCGAGTTTTCAGCAAAGCGCCAAGGTGCCAAAAGCCCCGAACGGATTTGTCGGCCGCGGTGTTCCCGACGTCGCCGGCGACGCCGACCCCGCCACCGGCTACAACGTCGTGGTGGATGGACAGCAATCCGTGATCGGTGGAACGAGCGCCGTCGCCCCGCTCTGGGCCGGCCTCTTCGCCCTCATCAATGAATCACTGGGAACAAACGTTGGTTACGTGAACCCGCTGCTCTATTCCGCGAAAGCAGAAGCCACTTTTCACGATATCACCGCCGGAAACAACGGCACCTACTCCGCAGGCCACGGCTGGGACGCCTGCACCGGCCTCGGCAGTCCGAATGGCACCGCACTCCTCACCGTCCTACGCGGCTCTTAATCTCTACGTGGTCTGCGCTTCGGCAATCATTCGTGCCGCCCGTTCGCAGAAATCTGCCGGCAGCACATCCGATTTTCTTGCTACCGTGTCGAAGTAAACTCCCACCAGATGCGTAATCGCGGAAACCTCGCCGGTCGCATCATTCGTCATCTCATGAGTAAAGCGCACCACCTTGCCTTTCGCTTCGACCATCTTCGTCCGCACCGTCAGGGTATCCCCGGCGCGCAGCTCGCGCTTGTACTCGATGCGCTGCTCCACAGCCACCACCCCGCGATTTTCTTTTTGCATCCGCGAACGCGTTAACCCCAGGCTGGCAAAGAGGTTCCAGGTGCCTTCGTCAAACTTTCCCACGTACCACATCACGTTCATGTGCCCCATGTGGTCACACTGCTCCGCCCTCACCACTCCGCGGTAAGTAATCGGAAGCTCAGCCGCAGCCATGCTTCGTTCCTCTCTCAAGCCGACCCGGCAAGAAATGAACCTGTCGAGGATGATGAAGGACGCCCGGCGCTAAGAAGAGTGCCGTAGCGCTCGAGGTTCAAAGACCGTCACCGCGTCACTTCGTCTCGCCAGTAGCGAACGCATCATCTCCTCGCCGCCAGCGCACCACATAGATAAGAATCCGGAAGAACGGAGTATTTCGGATTCAATCGTTGCCGTCAAGCCGCGACGCATTACCGGATTTCAGCACCAGTAGCCGCGCGGAAGAGGTTTGTCAAAGGGCGAAAGACATTGACGCCTCTGCTGCGCGGTGCTAGCGTTCACCTTTCTCACTCGAGTCGTGAGGTTGTTCACCCTATCCGCATCCCGCGCCGTCCTCACGATTCATTTTCCTGAAGAGTGATCCTTTGGGAGAGCGGTATGGATTCCGCACATGCACGCGCCCCGCTGTCTCGCTTCTCTCGCGACCCAGCCCACGACTTGTTTGGAGAGGGTGGGGCCATTGACGCGATGTTCCATCCGAAGACCGTCGCGGTTGTCGGTCCGATTTCGCAGCCAGGAAGTCTTGGCTATCAAACGCTCGCGGCACTCAGCGGCAGAGGGTTCGAAGGTGTAGTGGTGGTCGTCGACCCGAGTGCTCAAGCGAACGCCTTCGCCGTCCCAGTCTATCCAAGTTTCCAGGACCTCCCGGCAAAGGCCGATCTGGCCGTCGTGGTCGCGCCTGGCAGCGGCGTAGTCGGCGCTGTTGAGCGATGCGTCGCCGCGGGAGTCAGAGGCGTCGCAGTTCTGTCCGCCATGGACGCAACCGGCCAAGACTTTCGCAGTCTCCAGCGGCACGTCTGCCAGCCACTTCCCCAAGGCCGCCGGATGCGGATGATTGGCCCGGGCTGCTGCGCTCTGATGAATCCCTCGATTGGCCTCAACGTCAGCCCCAACCTTCCGATGCCTGTGCCCGGCAGTGTTGCGTTTATCGGTCAAAGCGGTTCCCTCGCCACCGCCATCCTCAATTGGGGCCGCAGCAGAATCGTCGGGTTCAGTGCGTTTGTGTCGCTCGGCGCGCTCGTCGACGTCGGTTGGGGAAATCTGATCGACTACTTCGGCAGTGATACGAACACGCACACCATCCTGATTCACATGGAATCCATCGTCAACATGCGATCTTTTCTCTCTGCCGCTCGCGAGGTGGCTCTTCAAAAACCGATCATCGTAATCAAAGCAGGACGAACGGAAGCGGCCGCGCGTGCTTTCCCTGCCCACTCGACCTGCACGGTCAGTGACGATGACGTGCTCGATGCGGCCCTTCGCCGCGTGGGTGTGATTCGTGTGGATAGCGTCGAAGAGCTATTTCACACCGCCGACGCGCTTTCGAAGGAGCGGAGACCGGAGGGTCCCCGCCTCGCCGTGGTAAGCAACGCTGCCGGCCCCTGCGTGCTCGCTGCCGACCAAATCGAAAGGGAAGCAGGAGAGATTGTTCCGCTACCGGTTAACGCATCAGGTGGCGCGATGGCCGTGCCGGAGAGCGCAGCGGCTGCAACCCCGATGGACACTCTAGGTGACGGAAGCAGTGCTCCGTTTCTGGAGACGACCGAAGCCGCGAACAAGGATCCGGGTAACGACGGTGTGTTGCTGGTTCTCGTTCCGCAGGTGATGTCCGATCCTGCGTCGGCAGTTCAGGGTTTGTTGGCGATGGATCATTCGCGCAAGCCGGTTCTCCTCTGCCTCACGGGCCTTGCCGAGCTCCCTCAGGAGCAGGAGCTTCACGCCTGCTTTCCCGTGTTGCCCACCGTCAGCACGGCAGCTCGCACGTTCAAGCACATGTGGCATTACAGCTACGATCTCAAGGCCATCTATGAGACACCGGAGCTGCATGCGGATGTCACGGAGCGCGCCTTCAGCCAGCGCGTCGGTGAGCTCATGGCAGACGCCCGCCGAGAGGGGCGCGATCTCACGGAGCGGGAGAGCAAAGAAGTCGTCGCCGCGTATGGTATCGCGACTGCCGACACGTTTGCCGCTGGAACCAAGGATGAGAACGCAGCGCAGCCAAATGCAAACGCCCACGCAACCTCCGCACCCGATGGATACGAGCTTCAGATTGGCAGCCGGAACGATCCGGAATTTGGCCCGGTTCTATGGTGCGGCGCTGGCGGCCGCTCCGCGCACCTGTGGGATCACCGTGTCGTTGGTCTTCCACCGCTGAACGCGACACTCGCGCGGCGGATGTTGGAGCGTAGTCCCTTCTTCGCCGGCCTCGAGGCCTTAGCCGCTCGCGGGGCGCTGAATCTCGCAACCATCGACGCCGTGCTCGTGCGTCTCAGCCAACTTGTGATCGAACACCCGGGCATCGAGGATCTGCAAATCGACCCGCTTGTCGTTTCCTCCGCGGGCGCCTTGGCGCTCGACGCGCGGATCACTCTCCACGGGCCCGAGGTTGAAGAACACGACCTCCCCAGGTCCCCATTTCGTCCTTATCCGCTGCAGTACGTTTCAAGTTGGACGACGAAACCCGGTGACACCGTCACCATCCGTCCGATTCGCGCCGAAGACGAGCCCCTGATGGTCGCATTTCATAAACAACTCTCGGAAGACACCGTCTACCAGCGTTATTTCCAGCTAGTAACCGTGGGCCGGCGTACCGCTCACGAGGCGCTCACCCGAATCTGTTTCGTTGACTATGACCGTGAGATGGTCCTCGTGGCTGAAAGGCGCGACGCGCGTACCGGAGAGCGGTCCATCGTCGCGATGGCGGACTTAACCAAGTTGTACAATACGAAGAGAGCTGAAGTGGCCGTCGTCGTCAGGGATGACTGCCAGCGCCACGGGCTCGGATTCGAACTGATTCGCCGCCTTGTGGACGTCGCTCGCGACGAGCGCCTCGATGATGTCGTGGCCACAACCATGTCCGAGAATCGGGGGATGTGTGCGGTCTTTCGTCGTTTGGGTTTCACACTGACAATCGATCCCGGCGACGACACCGTCGAGGCCAGGCTCACACTCTGAAGAGGCGCATCGCTGGCATGGATGCGATTTAATTCTGCAATTCTTGGCGGCTGTTTTTCGCAGCATCCCGTCGACAAAATGTTGGGAACAGCGATGGTGCCCAAGAGAGGACTCGAACCTCCACTCCCTTGCGAGAACTAGCTCCTGAAGCTAGCGCGTCTGCCAATTCCGCCACTTGGGCATTTCCTGCGGCAGGAACAACAATTCATATTGCCGCGCACTCCCCGGTTTGTCAACGAAGGGGCCTTCGACAGAACGGCGCGAAGAAATTTTCAGCGCGCTAGTCGGGCCGTCTGAGCGTGCGCTGCGGAGATAACCTTGGGAGGTACCGCTTGGAAGCGGAAAAAAAAAAGGGGCGATTGCTCGCCCCTTCTCCTCAGTCGCGAAAGTCGCAGCTGCCAGCTTTCTCACCGTTTTACCAGCAGAAGCCGACCACAGCAAGTCGCGCTAGGTCAGGTCCGTGGTTTGCGTCGCGCCTTCCATCAGTTGCCTGACGGTAGAACGTCCTGCCCACCGCTGATCCAGACCTAGAGCCTCGCCGTGACGCCGTGTTGCTCCGAACTTTGCCGAAGCCGTTCTATCCTTCCGAGCCCCGTGTAGCTCGTCAAGCTTTCGCTTGCCGTGCTTTCCGAGACTCGACCGATCAGAACGCTCTCGCACCGCTCTTGTAACTCTGGCTCCCGCAAGCGGTCAAGCCGACCAAAAAGAATTTCTGCTGTGGAAATCGAGGAAATGTGGAAATCGCGCGGCTCTGAAAATCCTGCCCCCGCGGAGTCCGAAAGGGCTCGAAACCAGGCCGCTCTCGCGTGAATCTAACGCGTAAGCGCTGCTGCCGGAATCGGAGCGCAAGCCCACATACCCGGAGATCCACGATGCATCTTTCCATTTCACCCTGCCGCGCCCGATGCTTGCAGCTCTCTCGCGCGGCGCTAGTCGTTTCCATGTTCTTCTCAACATTTCAATCGCCGGCCCAAGCCCGAGAAAACGCCCACGCA
>Ga0306920_100000269_pt1 | contig 60293 bp, 57 predicted proteins | sample flu12Cox44000170_FD_204666 | JGI IMG/M metagenome (GOLD analysis project Ga0306920, IMG submission 204666) | Lab enrichment of tropical soil microbial communities from Luquillo Experimental Forest, Puerto Rico - flux4day.12C.oxic.44.000.170 (v2)... | ecosystem: Environmental > Terrestrial >...
AGTTCTTCGGCGCGCTGCTCGATGCGCCACGCGCGATCGTAGGCTTCAGGATCCATCGCAACTCTCCCTTGGGTAGACATCATGCCGGGCATCATTGGTCGCCAAGCCGGAGCTGTGGAGCAAATTGCCGGGGTGCTGCTGCACGGCACGCCCCAGCATTCCTCATCGGGCCTCCTCATCACGCCGCGGCAGGCTGTCTAGAGTCGGCGGGAGCTCGAGAACCTGCCAATCGATCGGCCGGCCGTCGGTGAAGTGTGGGCAGCGCGTCGCGGCATGATCGCGCGCCAGCTTGGCTTCGTCTTCGGTCGGGTATTTGATCGCAACGAAGCGGTTGGCGCAGACGGTGGCGCCCAGCGCTTCGACCAGCCGCACAGATACATCCGCCCGAATTTGTGCTGTTGGATGACTACATAGGCCATTGAATGCTCCTGTTGCTGTCTTGGCTCCTTTCGCAATGTATTGCCTCGGTGCTCGGACCCGCCGCCGGCACGACATAAAGGCGCCTGAACGTCAGGTTTCGGCTGGGCGGGGCCACAGTCCATTGTGTGCGGCGCCTACAGGAAATCGCGTTCCAGTGCTGTGGGACAGGGGCGCACGTAGGCGATGCGACAGTGGGCTGCGCAGTAGGGCTTGCCGGTGAGGACCGGTTGACGGCAGAACCGGAAATTGGCGGTTCCCGGCTTTCCGAAAGGCCACTGGCACCGGTCTGTGGCAGCCGGCATGATCTCGGCGAGGCTCGGCACGGGGCTTGGGCCTTCCGAAACGCGGCGCGGCGGCAGTTCGAGACGCCAGGCTTTGCCGATCACGGCATTTTTGGTGATGCCGAGCCGGCGGCCGATTTCGGCGGCGGGGTGTCCCTCGTCCCAGAGTTCGCGTAGTCTCGCTGTGTTATCTTCGTTCCAGCTGCCGGTCGTCGTGTTGTGCTGCATGGGGCACTCCTCTTGCAGGATTGCCCCCTCCCCCGCCGGCCCGGCGGCGCGCCGCGCAAGGGCGCCGATAGGCGCCCGGCTCGACCCTTGCGCGGCGTGGCGCCGGCTGGCATCCCGCGCAATTGTCTCGTTCGCGGCCTTTATCGGGCGGCGAAGTTGCTATCGGCTTGCGGCTCGCTTCCTGTTGCCGGCGCGTCTTCCGCGGTGATCGTCGCGGCGAGATGACGAACGGCGTAGTCGGGATGCAGCGCAAGCAGGTAGTCAGCGATGCGCTGTGCGTCGGCGGCCGCGCGGAAGATTTCTTTCCGATCAGAGCGCAGCGTCTCGAGCCACGACGAGATGTACGCGGCGCCATTGGTGAACTCGCACTCGGCGATTCCCAGCTCCGCGCATACCATCACCTGGGCAATTTCCGCGCGGAGTTCCTCACGGGCATAATCGGGTGACCCGAAGGGGTTGCGCAGATCGCGATTGAGCCGCGACGGATGGCCGGTGGCGTGCCCGAGCTCGTGGAGCACGGTGCTGTACCAGCCGTCTGCCGAAGGGAACACATGACGCGGCGGCATTGGATGTGATCGGTGCCGAGCGCATAGAACGCTCGGTCGCCGCCGATCCGAACCGTGACGCCGCTGTTCGTGACGAGGCTCTCGGCAGCGTCAGATGCGCGCCACGGCGCTTCAGCGGCAGTCGGCGGCGCGAACTCGGGAATACTCTCGATCTGGCTCGCGTGGAACAAGGTGAAGGCACGCAGCAGCGGAATGTGCCGTGTTTTTCCTTTCTCGTCGCGTTCCGCACTTGGCCTCGGATCCGATACCTCAACTCGCTTGAAAAAGTAGGCTGTCGTTCCGCGAGCGCCCTTCTTCACCTGCCAGGCCCGATCGGCCGCTTGCTTGTAGGTGGCCCAACGCGGGTCCGCGCCGGCAAGTGCCAGAGGTGACGTCGCCAGTGTCACGACATTGATGCCGCGGTAGCGTATGCCGGTGACGGCATTGCACGGCATCCCGGGGGTGCCAGCCTTCCCCGGATCCCAGGGTTTTCGCCAAGGTGGCGTGCCGGCTTCGAGGGCGGCAATGATCTGGTTAGTAACTTCCATGTAGTGGTCGCGCGGCGTGTACTCACCTTTGGGGCTGCGACGGCCGACCTTGCTCATCAGGGTGTCCTTTCGTCCGGGGTTTGTGGATCACCCTCCCCGCCCCGCGCCTGGCCGGCCGGGGCAAGGGCGCGCCTTCAGGCGCGCGGCCGCAGGCCGATCTCCCTTGCGGCGGCCGGTTCATGGCGCGGTACACGCCTCGCCTTTCGTTAGTTCTTTGCCGTGTTGATCAGGCATCTCTGGTCGGGCGCGGCCTCATTGCTGCCGTCGTAGGACGGCGCGCGGCCGTACGACACTGCTGACTTCAGCTCTGCATCAAGGCGCCGACCAGTGCGGCGGCGAGATTGACGGCAACCGCATTGCCGATCTGCTTGGTGATTTCGGTCTTGTTGCCGGCGAACTCGTATGCCGTCTCCGCATCCGAGAAGCCCATCGCGCGGGCGAGCTCTTTCGGCTCGAGCATGCGGAACCGAATGTCGAATTTCCGGCCCTTGATGATCGGCTCCACGAGCTGGACACGGCCCTGGGCGCAGATCGTCGGGGCCGGATCGTCGACCGAGTGGACCCGGGGCGCCCGTGCGCTCGCCCCAAGCGGCGACGATGCAGGCGAGTTCCTCGCGGTGCGCGCCGGTCAATGTCGGCAGCGGCTCGTCGACGGTGCGAGCTCGGTTGCCGCCATCGGCGTGGGTCACCGGGATGACGACGGCAAATTCGCCGCCCTTGGCCGTGGTCAGCGTCGGCAGAGGATCGTCGGTCGATCTGGGCGCCCTACCGCCATTGCTGCGGGTCACCGGAACCACAAGCCCGAACCTGGCCTTGGTCGTCACGGTCGGCAGCGGCAACTCGGGAGAGGAGCAGCTTTCGCCGGAGCCGTGGCCATAGTACGGCGCGATCAGCACAGATCCGAGTCGGCCGGTCATGCCCGGCATCGGATCGCTGATCTCGCGCGGTGCGCCGCCGCTCTGGCCCGACATGATAAAGGGCTCAACCAGGGCATGAGACCCACCGCCCGCGTGCAGCGTCTGCAGCGGTTCCCCGATCGTGCGGCAACGGCTTTCGTTGGCACCGGCGTGAGCGAGGGTCGCCACAAAGGGCTCGCAGAGATAGCCCGCGCCGCGGCAGTCCGCGGTCGGCATGGGCTCGTCGAGGTCGTGCGCGTGCGTTGAGCCGTTTTCGCCGTGCCGGTTCAACAGGAACGGTTGGACAAGCCCGATGTGGCCCCCGCCCGCGCACAGTGTCGGGACCGGCTCGTCGACGCTCTGCGCATCCATGTGGTTGCGCAGGATCACCAGAAACGGTGCTGGCCAGCGAAAATTCACCGCGCCGGCATAAATCCGGGCGATCGTCTTCCGGCTCAAGGGCCGCTTGCGATCGAAGGTCGACTTGCCCTCGATCGACCAATCGATGATCTCGCGCGCCGCGCGCCATTTGTGGCGGCCGTGACCCAGCAGGTCAGCCTCGCCGGCGCGGCTGTGGGTGGGGTCTGGCCAATGGACCCGCTTGCCGTCGGAGCGGGCCATCAAAAAGAAACGCTCGCGTGTCGTCGCGTCGCCAAAATCGGCTGCATTGAGCACGCGCCAGTCGAGCTTGAACCCGGCGCCTTGCAGGGCCGCTATCCAGGCGCGGAAATATTCGCCGCGACGGCGCTCGATCGGCCTTCCGGTGCGCAAATCGAGCGGGCCCCAGTCGACGAATTCCGGCACCGCAATTCGGTGCACCAATGAACGATCGCCCACGGGTCCATACGGCCTTGATCACTGATCGGTTTGCCGCCGCGGGCTCGCGAGTGATAGGTACAGGTCGGCGATGCCATCAGGAGATCGAGCTTCCCCTCAGGCACAACCTCGGCCGGCTTGACCGCGTTGACGTCCTGGCAATAGTGCCGCGCTTCGGGATGGTTCCGGCTGTGCGTCTCGATTGCGACGTTCCAATGGTTCACGGCGACCAGATTCATCTGGAGACCGAGCGAGGCGAGTGCGCGCCGCGCCCCGGTGCTGGAACCGCCGGCGCCGCAGAACAGGTCGGCGACAAGGGTGACGCGAGTTTTTAGGGGTCCGGGTTCACACGGCATTCGTCGCCTCCGGCCAATCGATCCATAAGCCGCAGGCCGGGCAGCGCCGTTGCGGGCCGGTCCGTCCGATGATCGCCCTGTCGGGACCATCGAACGACTCCCAATCGTCTGCGCAGTGTGGACAGGTCAGGTGCCGGTCAGCGACATCCGCTTTGACGTCCATTGGCCAGTGCACGAAAAAGAGGGTCATCGGTCGACCCTCATTCCCGCCACCGATTTCAGGCGTTCGAGATCATCGCCGTCGATCAGCACACGGCCTTTGCCGCAGTCATTGCGTTCGAGGATTTCTGCGAGCTCGCCTACCTGGTCTGCTTCGGTGAATTTGCGAGGGATCTCGATGAATTCGTGACGGCCGTCATACATCAGGCCGGACCGCTCATGCTGCGATTTGGAGACAGTCGCCCACTCGGCTTCGCTGGCGATCTCGATAGCGGAGACTATGGTGGTGGGCCGCGAGCTCTCGTAGTCTTCCTGCGCGCCCTCCCAATCGTGTTCGCCATCGTCGAGCGCTTCACTGCACGCCGATTCAAGGTCTGGCGACTCGAGAGCCAGATGCTGATACACCGGCAGCAGATACTGCCGTTCTATGATGTAGCGAGGCATTGGTTGCTCCTGTGGGGCTTCGCATCGCGCGCTCAACTCCGCCGCGGCTGCAGCGCCGCGAGCGGGCGTTGAGGGGTGGTCGAGGCCCTGCTCCCCGGATCGGCTCCCGGGGCAGGTCGCTTGGATCGGGGCAATCTCCTCAAGCGCCTCGATCAGCGCGGTGATCGCCGATTTCGGGAGCACGATCCGGCAGGCCTCGCTGTTGATGCCGCGGGTTGTGATCGGTTCGAGGAACAACTCCTCGCCGAGGTCGACCACGTTAATGCCGGTTGTGCCGAAGTAACCGTTGCGGCCTTTGCTGTCGAATTTCGTCCGATCGAAACGGATGGGTTCGCTCACTGATTGCTCCTATGGGAGGAAGGTTGCAGTGCTACCGGCCGGCCGGCGCGAGGGCGCGTCCAGAGGTGGACTCTGCGGCTGCCGGCCAGGCCGCGGTTCACCGCTTGCTGTATTGTTTCCGTGCCGCGGCCGGCCCGGTCACCAGGGTCGGCGGTTAGAATGGGAAAGGACCAGCGGGGGGCTGAGTGTCCTCTTGCTGTTCCGATAGTCGAGCGAGGCTACTGTCGATCTCCTCGCTGGACAGCGACCAGTTGGCGCCGCGTATCTGCGCAATGCATGCCCACTTGAAATCCTGATACAGGTTCAGCGCAGCGTCATCGTCGCCGAGGTGTTCTGCCAGAATGGCGACGATGACGCTGCGCCGACCCGCTCCCGCCCCTCGGGTCAAGCCCGAGGGCAGGCTCCTCCCCATTCGAAGCCGGTAGGGCTGTGGTTGCGGAGCTCCTGGCGCGGGTTGAGAGGTTTGCGTTCGCCGTTTCCGTCGATAGCCCAGACGACACATCCCTCCGGGCCCCGGCGGCCGGTGTACACTTTTCTATTGCAAGGACGATCGTCAGTATCGTTGGTCAGCGCGTTCATGGTGCCCCCTTTCATGGATTCAGAATCCCTGCCCGTGGGCCGCTTCGCGACGACGGGGCAAGGGCGACGCGCCCCCGGGCTGCACTCGTGACGGATGGTTGCCTCTAAAGCCCAGGGGCGGGGCCGGGGCAAGGGCGCCGCGGCGGGAGCGCGTGCGCGACGGACCCTTGTGGCGACCGGCGGCGCGTGGCACCCGTCTCGACGACTGTTCTGCCATGCCCTTCTATGGCGGCTTGGCCGAGTGCAGCGCCGATCAGAACCGGTGCAGCAATTCGGCGGCGTTGAGTCTGTCGACCCGTCTGCGCACTGGCACTGGCGCTACGCCCGGCTGGTGCAGCCAGCCGGCTACCCGGTGCCGGTCGGGAATGTCGTCGAGGAACAACGACGGGGTGGCGGGCCCGCGGCGGTAATCGCAATATGAGATGGTGACGCGGCGCATGCCGCGCGTGATGGCGACATAGGCGAGCCGCCGCTCCTCGGCAGCGTCGCCGTAGTCCGGCGGGAACACACCCGCTTCCCAGGCCGGCAGGAAGACGTGCGGGAACTCCAGACCTTTGGCCTTGTGCAGGGTCATCAGCTGCACGCGGCCGGTCTCCTCGTCGTCCGGACCGCCGGTGGAGAGGGCGGCATGATCGAGAAGCTCGCGCGCCGTGTGGAAGCCGCCAGCGAGTTCCACGAGCTCCTGCAGGTTCTCGAGCCGCCCTTCCGTCGTCTCGGCGCGGCTTTCGCGCAACATGCCGCGATAGCCGGTTGCGTCGAGCAGCAATGACAGCTGGTCGGCGAGCGTCGCGTCGCGATCCCGGCCGACATGGCGGATGGCATCGGCAAAAGTCAGCCCCGCGGCGCGGGTCCGGGGTGGCAGCGGAGCCGTCTCCAATGCCAAGAGCAGCGGAACCCGCCGCCAGGCGGCTTCGGCCTCGACGATGTCCATTGCCTTGGCGCCGAAGCCGCGCGCCGGCACATTGATCACCCTCCGGAACGACTCGTCAGCCTGTGCATCGTCCGGCGTTGCCGCGAGTCTGAGCAAAGCGAGGGCGTCCTTAATTTCGGCACGTTGATAGAAGCCGACATCGCCGATCAGCGTGTAGGGGACGCGCGCATGCATCAGCGCCTCCTCGAAGCTGCGCGAGAGCGCGTTGGTGCGGTAGAGGACCGCCATGTCGTCCCACGCGAGGCCTTCAGCGCGGCGGCGGGTGATTTCCGAGACAATGCCGGAAGCCTCGGTATCGGCGTTGCGGAAGCGAACGATCTCGACCGGATCGCCGACCGGTTTGCGCGTGAACAGCGTTTTGCCGAGACGCGCGGGGTCTTGCGCGATGACGGTGTTGGCGGCGCCGAGGATGTGGCCGGTCGACCGGAAGTTCTCCTCGAGGCGGAACACCGCAGCCTTGGGAAACTCGCGTGTGAACCGGCGGATGTAACCGACATCGGCGCCGCGCCAGCCATAGACGCTCTGGTCGTCGTCGCCGACCACGAAGATCTCATCGTGCTGGGCGGCGAGCAGCCGCAACCAGGTGAACTGGGCAAAGTTGACGTCCTGGAACTCGTCAACGAGCACGCAGTCGAACCGTGACACCCAGCGCGTACGGTAGCTGTCGCTGCGCTGCATGGCGCGCGCCGGCCACAGCAGCAGATCCCCGAAATCGGCGGCGTTCGCGTCCCGCAACCGGCGTTGGTAGTCGGCATAGACCCGGGCACTGGCGCGCAGACTGTTTGCATCGACCGGCAGGCCGCTGCGGTTGGCTTGGGCGATCATCGCTTCGACTTGCGCCGGGGCCTCGTCGGGCGTGATCAGGTTGTCTTTGAACTTGGACAGCCGGCTGCACATGAGTTTCAGGGGATCCCGCCCGATCGCCGCGGCGGCCTCACCGCCGGCCAGGTTCAGCGCCTTGAGGGTGCGCCTGACGATCCGGCGGCTGTCATCGGCGTCGAGGATGTCGAAGCCGGGCCGCAGGCCGGCGACCTCCGGTTCGATCCGGAGCTGGCGTGCGGCAAGGCCGTGGAACGTGCCGAGCCAGGATGGCGCGGGTCCGCTGTCGAGCGCCGTCCGGATCCGGCCGCTCATTTCGGTGGCGGCCTTGTTGGTGAAGGTGACGGCGAGAACACGGCCAGGTGCGAGGCCGCCGGCCGCTATGCGGTGCACGACCGCGGCAGTAAGCGTCTTTGTCTTGCCGGTACCGGCGCCGGCGAGCACCAGCACGGGGCCATATTGCGCGGCAGCTTTTGCCTGTTCCGTGGTCAGGCCAGCCATCACCGGCTGCGGTCGCGGCTCAGCGGCGGGGTGCATGACACCACCCCTCCGTGAGGCGACCTTGGCTCAATGCCGTCTGCAATTCGTTCATGCGGGTGAGGAACAGATGCGCCGCCAGATTGGGCGGCCACGGTTCCCAAGGGCGCATGCCTTCAGGGACCGGCAGAGGATCATCCGCAAGCGGCTCGAGCGTGATGCCGAGGCTTTCTCGCATCGCCTGCCGGCTCCAGCCGGCGACGTGGAAGGCCTCGCTGGCGGCGGCGAGCCGGTCGGCGTGTTTGTGCGGGGCGTAGCTCGCCGGTGTCCAGGCAGGAAGCTGGTAGCGGTTATTGACGGCCGCCTGCAGACGCCGAACCAACGCGTCAAAGCCTGGTCCGAGATGCGGCTTGAGGGGGGTGATCGGATCCCATCCGCCGAGCAGTGCCTCCTCGGCGTCGTGCAGCAGCTCGCGCAGCGCTTCCGGCGGCGTCAAGGCGGGACCGGAAGATGCCTGGCGGATCGCGAGCACCGTCAGACTGTGCTGCGCAACGGACAATGGCAGGTCCCAGGCCGAATACCCGGCCCAGCGATAGGTGCGCGACAGACCGACTGCAAGATCGTGGTCGGTCCATGCCTGGGGATCGGGATTGAGAAGATCCAGGCGCCGGCCGGAGGGCAGCAGCACCCAGGCGCGATTGGCAATCATGTCGGCCTCCGTTGCACGAGAACGTCGTTCCAGTCGGTGCCCGCCGGCGGCGCCAGCCGTTCGAACGCGATGCCGGCGGCGGCGGCGAGCTCGGCATGGCATGCGGCGTAGCGCTCGCCGGCACGGTTTGCGTCAGTGGCGCCGGCGAGCAGCGTGTCCGGCCACTGCGCCATCTGGCCAAGCAGGCGCTCGATCGCCTGCACCGTGCCCGGTCCCATGCCGCCGCCGGTCGCGGCATAGAGCGTGTCCGCGCGTATGCCCTCGATCGCCGCCACGCTCAGCGCGTCGATCGGCGCCTCGGTGATTACCAGGCGGCAATATCGTTTTCCGGCACGCGATAGGCGGAACAGGCTTTTCGTTCCGCCCTGGAGCGAGCCTTTGAAGTCGGGCCCGCGGATCTCGACATGCGTGACGGTGTTCCCGTCGTCGCGGTGCGCGAACCAGGCGCTGCCGTAGGGTCCTTCGCGGAGGATGTCTGCCCCATCCGCGGCCTCGAGGACTTTTGCCGGCAGCCGGCGGGCACCGGCGAGATAGTTCCATACCGCTGAGGCGCGCCGCAGCCGAGGCCGCGTCATCCAGCGTGTGGCGATCGGCACTTCGGGCTCAATTTTCGCACGGCCGCTCACGGCCTGCGGGAAGGTGGGTGCGACGCCGACGAACCGTCTCAGCTCCCGGCGCACCTGGCCGAAGTTGAGGTTCGGATCGAGGTATTGCACGAGGTCGAAGATGTCGCCCTTGGCCGTGCTCTGCGGGTCCCACCAGCCGCGGCCATCATGGTTGACGATCAGGACCCCGCCCTCCTCGCGGCGATATTTGAGGGCACGGCGTGTGCTTTCTTTGCGGTCCAGACGCCACGACGGCGACCACCCCTCGAGCAGCGCGGCGCAGTTCACCCCTCTGCGGAACTGCTCGAGCTCCGCATCCTCGGCTTGCATCTGATGGTTCTCCTGTCGGGCCGTGTGCGCGGCTGGCGGGGTTGCCATCCGCTTCACTTCGCCCTCCAGGAATCCGGCGGCCGCGAAGCCGGCGGCGGGGCAAGGGCGCCAAAGGCGGCCGCAAAGCGGCTTCCCTTGCGGCGCCGCCCGGCGCAAGCGGTAGCGCACTCCCCTGCCCTTCCCCTCGTCATCGCCCTGTTGTCCGGGCTTCTTCTGCGAACGGCGCGGACAGAATTCGGCGACTGGCCAGGTCGGGCTGGAAGAGTCCGCCCCAGCGGCCCCCGGACCACGTTCCAGGGGCTGTCTCGGGCTCGACGCGCGGCGGGGTTACCCGTCAAGGCAGCGGCGCGGGTCAAACCCGCGGTCGGCGCTGGCCGCCGCCCTTTGTTCCGGTCAAAGGCGAGCGTCTCAGGGGCAGACTTGCCGGTGCCGAGCCGCGCGCACTTTTATGGGGCTGTGAGACCCTGGATTTCAACCAGCAGTCCCCAAGTGTGGCCAAGGCGGAGCGGGTCTCGGATTCCAGCGAAGAGAGCAGATCGACAGGTTCGATCGGCTCTACGGTTACGTTCTTCCCGTGCCGCTGCACGGAGGCGACGCGACGACATCATTTGGCGAACTCGGGGGCGTCGGCAAACTCTCGCGGGCCGCGGTCATCCGTGCACAATCGTCGGGATCCGTCGTGGTCGCCCTGGGCAAGGGAACCCTCGACCCGCTGGCCGGCGGTGTTCGTCCCAAGGGCCCGCGCGCGGCCCCGAGGGGCCGGTCCTGTGGGTGACGACCTCGCGCTTACTCGAGCACTCCGGTTTCGGACGGTGCGGATAACTCCCCATACCTCGACGAGGTGCGCGCCGAGGGCCTTTCGATTTCGTCACGGCGGCCGCCGTCGACAACGCACGCGACGCGAACCAAGGGGATCGCCGGAAAATGTCGCAATTTGCGAGGTCCACTCCATGCCCGAACATATAGAGAACGCGTCAGTTGCTCGCGGCCCTACCGAATGCGCCGGTGTTCTTCACCTTTCCCGATGACGCCCGATGGAATGCCAAGCGGCGGGCTGTGGAGTGGGCCTTGAAATCGGCGAATACCGCGGCGCGGTGTGGGTACCCTCGGGCGTGTTCCAGCGGCTCTTGCCCAATATCCCCAGCCTCGAGCGCTGCGTTCAAGCGTACCACTTGCAGCGAACACGCTTTGAGAGAGCCACCGAGCGGAAGCTGCGGCGGTGTCAGTTGACAGAGGACGGGAACGTCGAGATCACTGGCCACGATTTGCGTAAGGGCTCTCCCATGGCCTTCCGGAGCGCTCAGATGCGGTACCCGCAGCGGGCGAGACGTTCGGTGTAGCGCTCATTGAGAATACCGGCGCCGTGCGCGAGTCGTGCGAGTTGAGGTCGCCACCGTAATTCACCTCGAGGAGCACAGGCCCGTCGGTGGCGAGCGCGAGATCCCACGATTGCGTGAGGATACCTGGCAGGATCACTGCTGCTGAGGTTATCAGCCGAATGGACGCCCTCGGCGAGGGCTTCGGCGCAAGCCGCCTCGACAGCCGCCAAGCCGTCGGTCAGCACCGCCGACAGCACCTTGACCATTTGGCGGTCGCCATCATCCGAGCCCTGTAGCTTACGCCGCATGCGCTCCAGGCTGGCTGGCAAGAGCCAGTTCTTGAAGGGGGCGCCGTTGCACAATCCGCCGGGCTTCCTGGCGAGCAGCGGCACGTAATGCCAGGGATCGTAGATCGTCTCGCGGCGGCCGAAGCGGCGGCAATGCTCGCCGATAATTGTACCCTCCTGGCGGATCACAATGCGATCGGCATAGGCCTGGATCTCGGCCGGCCGGCCGACGCCACGCGAGGCGACCGAGTACTTGTTGTCTTCGAACCGCACCAAGCAGGTCTTCGAGACCGACGCTTGCGTCGCATGGAACCCGTCGAATGGTCCCGTAATCTGCACGAGCTGCGGCCGCTTCGCCTCGAAAGCCTGCCAGATCGTGCGGTCGGTCAGTTCGGGATGCTTATGCGCTTTGGCGTAGGCGACGCATCGGTCGAGCGACCAGGCGTTCAGCTCCTCGTAGCTCGCCACCCTCCCTGCCCTTGTCCGGTCTGTTTCTCCGAAACGGCGCGGACGAATTCTGAAACGGGCGCCTCAGGAACGGCCGTGAGGCTTGCCCGGCGAACACCGCGAGGCGCCGCCCTCTCGCGGAGGCGGAGGCAAACGCTTGCCTGGCCGGCCGATCCGGCAGTAGCAGAGTGGCATTGGGAGCGTCTAAATACCACGCTCACTGGAGCGGTCGCTCCGTGCCGCGGTCGCCCGCGACGACCACCCGAGTATTGGACACCAAGCAAGGCGTCTTCCTCGCGCAGCGGCGACAAGTGTTCTAGCCTGTAAGACCACTCTTTCTGGAGCCCACGACGAGCATACGAACCGCTACGGCCCTGGGGCGGCGTGACAACTTTGCCAGCGCGAGGTTGTGCCGTAACGCCGCGGGATGTGCCGATGATCCGTCACTCGCCGCATTGCCGTTCGCAAAAATAGCCACCGGCGGATGCGGTTCGCAAAAAAAGAGCCAGCGGCGGATGCCGTTCGCAAAACCGTCGGGCAGGATTGGGTGTATGGCGCATACAGGGTGTACCAGATTCTTCCTGAAGACGCGGGCTGAAATCCTGCTGCGGGCGCACTGAGGTGTACAGCCTGCTCCAGGCGCGACACACGCACGCTCCGAAGATGCTCGTCAAGGACGAGCCATCATGGACAACGGCCGCCTCTGAAATGGCGCGGGACGAAGGCTAGGGGCGGTGTGGCGAGAACCTACCCGCCGACACGAGGAGATTGTGGCAAGAAAGCGCAAAAAATGCCCGAGCAGCTCTTGATCCCACAGGCTGAGGCCTGCCGGCGGCTCGGTATCTCTCGGCCGACCCTTGTTGCCGAGATCGAGGCGGGCCGGCTACGCTATGTTCTGGTAGGCAGGCGTCGAAAATTTAAGCCGAGCGACTTGGAATCTTATATTGAGCGGCAGGGACGCGGATGCGACGGAAGCGAAGTCTGGTCACACAACGCGAAGGCTCACACAACTACTACGAAAATTTCACGGTTAAAGGTCATCGATTTCGACGAAGCCTTGAGACTGACCATCGGGAAACTGCAGAGATCCTAGCCGCCAAGATCCGATCGGATGCCTTACTCGGCAAGCTGACGGGAAACAAACCCGAACATACCCTAACCCAAGCGCTCGGGCGCTATTGGCTCGAGCACGGACAACACCTGCGATCTGCGAGCGATTTAAAGCGCCTCGGCAGGGTGCTTCAGGATGGGCTTGGTAAGAACGTTCTACTCTCCGAAATCACGGCGTCCGATCTGACCACGTACGCGGCGCGGCGCCGGGCCGCATTGTCGAACCGCTCTGTAAATATTGAGCTTGAACATCTCCGAGCAGTCATTGGCCGCGCTCGGAGCTTATGGCGGGTGCACACGCCTGAGCTGGATTGGCAATCGATCCTCCTCGAGGAGGCCGGCGAGCGAGAGCATGTCCTTAGCGAGGAGGAAGAACGTCGCCTTTTTGGGGCACTTCGCCCCGATTTTCATCCGATGGTCCATTTCGCGCTGGTGACCGGGGCGCGGCTCGGAAACGTCATTGGGCTCACGTGGCGACAAGTCGACTGGGATGCCGGCACGATCGTGTTTCGGATAAAGTCAAGGAAGCCCGGGGGTGAGCTCCACTATCTACCGCTCACTCGCGCAGTCGCGGCCATCCTGTCACGCGAGGTTGGCCGCCATCCGATGAGCGTTTTCACCTATGTCTGCGCTCGGAACCGATACGACCCGCGGACCAAGACAATTCAGCGCAAGGGAGAGCGTTATCCGTTCACACAGGATGGCTGGCGGAAGCAATGGAGCCGCGCTCTCGCGGAAGCCAAGATCCAAGATTTCCGATACCATGATTTGCGGCACAGCGCCGGCACCCGGGCCCTGCGCGCGTATCGCAACTTGAAGGCGGTCCAGCGCATGCTTGGACACAATGACATCAAGACCACCTTGCGCTACACCCGCTCGGATGTCGAGGACGTGCGCGCCGCTATGGAGGCCGTCGAGAAGTCACAATCGCGACACACGGTAGGTGAGCGTAAAAGAAAAAAGGAAGGTTAATTAGCAACTTGCGTCCGTCAGGCCACCTGCTCCCAAAGCAGGCGCTCTACCAGGCTGAGCCACGCCCCGCCCCGAGGTTGTGCGGGTTCTAATCGGATCGGGAATACCGCGCAACCTTCGCGTGGCTGGGTCCGCACGGTCGAACCCGTAATGGCTGGGGCTCGCCCAGGCCTATGCGTGGCAGTACTCGGGATCGGCGGCGACAACACCACCCACAGCTGCGTCGCGCTGCAACAGCTCGAACACGCAGCCCACGAGGTCCCGTCGGTGAAACGGCTTGGCGATGAAATCCTCGAGTTCGACATTGTTCCACAAGGGCGCGGGCGCGAACCAGAGGGTGAACAGGCATTTGAACCCGGGTTGCCGCGCTCTCGCCTTCCGTATTGTGGTCATGCCATCGAGCCCAGCAGCCGGATCTCGGCGACAAACAGAGCAAAGGGTTTCGCTTCGATTCGGCGCAAGGCGGCACTTCCATCCCCAACCGCCGTCACCGCGAATCCTTGTTCGGCAAGGATTTGTCCCATCAGGGCCCGCGCTCCCTCGTCGCCGTCTACAATGAGGATCTCACGCTATAGCGGGTTCATTGGCAGTTTCTTACACGCGAAACGAGATGTCAGGGAGACAATTCTTACCTAACGTTGGCGCTTCGGCTATTTGTTTGGTTCGACTTTTGAAGCAGATTTGGTGGGACTGCCCGACAAACCCGTGATGCAGAGACGATGCGCATGGCGCAGACCGCGCGCTTACTAGCTGATTGCGGAGGATCGTGAAGCCTCTTCGCCGATTCGCCCGCGCACACCGTTGATTGCCTCTGCCACTTGTCGACAAGCCGCATAAGCTCGGGATCGCCGCAAAATGACGATACCCGACCACAGCTTCACGCCAATGCAATCGAACGCTTTTGCGACCCGCTACCGAACGCAGAACCGAGAACGAGCGAATGCGAGGATTTCTCTGTTCATCCGAGCCTAGCTCGCGCCTCGGCGACGGCGACAGCCTGGATGGCGGCGGGGTCCTTGCGATCAGGCCCACGGTTTGCCGGGGTGAGACCCAGGGTCGCGCACATCTCGTCCGCAGATATTTTTTCTGCCGCTTTATCGCCTCGATGGCGCGATCGCTCGTGGTCTACACGGGCGCGGACTTGTCCAAAAGGATCGTCGTTCGCCTTGACCTCACAGGCTGGAGGCAACCTTGCCAAAGGTTCCGGTGAGATTGAGGGCGAGACCGGTCGAATTGATGGCCGCCAAGCAAGCGATCACGATCAGTGCCGAGATCAGACCGTATTCGATTGCCGTGACACCAGAAGTGTCCTTGATAAGCCTCTTGAAAAAGATCACCATCGGCAGGCTCCACTCGGGTTCAATCATGCCCAGCGTCCGCTCAAAAGTTTGATCGAACCTTAAGAATTCATCGGATTTTCCGAACCGCCGCATTGCCGCCGGATGCTCGAACAGGGGCACGATCGCGGGAACTCAGTGGCGCAAGAGGCCTCAGCCGTGCACGACGTGGCGGCCGACAATTGATGTGGTCCTGAGCGGCACCGACCGATCGTTGCCTTCCAGCCCGCGAGGATACCCGAGTAACGCGATCGGCTTGAGCGCGGTGACGTCGCAGGGGGGGCGCTTCGCCCTCGGCGGTCTGGGCAGTAGACGATCGGCGACGCCGTCGGAAGCATCGCCCTGATAGCGAAGGATTTGATATTCCTCCACAACCAATGTGCTCTACGCATGGTCTTGCAATGGCCCTCGCATCGCCAACGGCAAGCAGCACGTTCTCCAAAAGATGTGTCACCAACCGGCGACGGAATAGATCGGCGGGAACCCGCCAATTAGGCCGATGACAAGCCGGAGGATTACCGCAACACAGTCAGGGTTCACTGCCGTTTTCGGTGCCTACTAACCGCCCTTCCTCAACGATACTGTAAGACCGGAGAAGCGTGTCTCCTAGACACCTTCTTTGGATTTTGGATCACTATGAAGCGCTTCGCACGATGGCTCGCGCTCGATTCGGCTTGCCTATGATCCGAGCAGTTGCCCGATCCAGCGCCACAGACCTGATTTCGCGCAGTGCGGCCACCCGGCATCCGGCTGGCATGGTTGATGCAGCAATGTCGGTGCCTCGTAGGAGGACGCGATGATCGCTCGTTCCGCTCTGCCCTTCACCCTTCGAAACATTCTCGACCGAGTTGGCCTCGCCTCGGCACAGCAGCGCATCGATCTTACCCGCGCGGTCCTTCTTAGCCGCTGGCAGCGCGTCATTGCGGCGCTCGGAGATTGGTCGGCAGTCTCGAACCTCGCCTGGCGCAGTGAAATTCTGTTGCACGACCGACCCGAGCGGTTCCACTGCTTCTGCCGAGACTGCCGGGAGGTTACCCCGCATGAGGGCTTTGATGAATTCGGCGCCGGTTGGTATGTTCAGATCTGCCGCTGCCGGTGCTGCGGAGAGCAAGGCATGAAGGTTTGGCCTCTCGCCTGGTGGTGAATGCCGCCACGTTTCCCCGGTCGAGCAGCGATGATATGATACCGCGAAGCGCCGCTCAGCTTTGCCTGATTCGCGGCGCGGGCTGCCTTGGCCGTAGCATATTTTTCGCAGGAGTGTTCTCACTCGAGATAGTCGGAGACCGGATTGACAATCAACTCCTACAATCCGAAGGCGGCGCTCTACGACGCCTTTCCGCAGATGAAGGCATTGTCCAGAAAGGCCAACCCGACTATGGAGTGCGTCGAGGGCATCCTAATGGAGCCGTCGAGCGTTTGAACAAGGCGCTCGAATGCGCCGACCCGCCCGGTGCTCCCGTGTTAGATCCAGACGGCAGCTTCACACCCGCGCCGACGTATTTTTTCTCAACCTCGATCGTTCGACTGAACAGCTCTTGGCGAGGGAATGGCCTTGGCGAATGCAACCCATCTTTCTGGATCGCATGGACGCTGGCGTAAGCGTCTCCCCAGGGCGCCCGACACGCTTGTCGTGGGGGTGATCGGTCTTCACAATCTGATCCAGATGAATCGAAGAGAGGGCAGGCGGCAGCGATGACGGGGTCACGTCAATTGCATCTGGGTGCCTTCATGCGCCCGGTCGGGATTCATACCGCATGGTGGCGCTACCCCGGAGCCTACCCCGACGCCAATTTCAATTTGCGGCATCTGATCCGCTTTGCCCAAGCCCTGGAGCGCGGCCGGTTCGACGCCTGGTTCATGGCCGACCATCTCGCCGTGCTCAACATGCCGACGGCTGCGCTGAAGCGGAGCGCTACGGTGACTTCGTTCGATCCGCTGACCTTGCTGCCGGCGCTGGCGATGGTGACCGAGCATCTCGGGTTGATCGCCACCGCCTCGACGACCTTCGAGCCGCCCTACATGATCGCGAGGCGCTTCGCCTCGCTCGACCATATCAGCGGTGGGCGGGCCGGCTGGAACCTGGTCACCACCTCCAACCCCGACGCGGCGCTCAATTTCGGGCTGACCGAGCAAATGGAGCATGGCGAGCGCTACCGCCGCGCCCGCGAGTTCTTCGATGTCGTGACCGGGCTGTGGGACAGCTGGGCCGAGGATGCCTTCATCCGCGATGTCGCGAGCGGCATCTATTTCGATCCCGAGCGAATGCACGTCCTCGACCACCAGGGCGAGTTCCTGTCGGTGCGGGGTCCGCTGAACATCGCTCGCCCAATCCAGGGCTGGCCGGTCATCGTCCAGGCCGGAGCATCCGATGCCGGCCGCCAGCTCGCGGCCGAAACGGCGGAGATGATCTTCGCCAGCGGTGGCAAGCTCGCTGATGCGCAGCGCTACTATGCCGATGTCAGGGGGCGGGCGGAAAAGGTCGGGCGCGACCCCGACCACATCAAGATCCTGCCCGGCTGCCTCGTCGTAGTCGGCGAGACCGCTCGGGAGGCGCGCGAAAAGCGAGCCCTGCTCGACAGCCTCGTGCATCCCGACAGCGGCATCGCCTCGCTGTCGATTGCGCTCGGGCATGACGCGTCGAGTTTCGACCTTGACGGCCCGCTGCCGGATATCCCGGAGAGCAACGCGAGCAAGAGCGGTCGCGAGCGGGTCATCGAACGCGCCCGGCGCCACAATCTGACGGTCCGCCAATTGGCGCAGATTGCCGGCAGCTATGGCGGACTGGCGCTGGTCGGCACCCCGGCAATTATTGCCGACCAGATGGAGGAGTGGCTTTTCAGCGAGGCCTGCGACGGGTTCAACATCATGTTCCCCTATGTGCCGGGCGGCCTCGACGACTTCATCAACCAGGTGGTGCCCGAACTGCAGCGCCGCGACCTCTTCCGCCGCGAATACGAAGGCAAGACGTTGCGCGAGAACCTCGGGCTGCCGCGCCCCGAGAACCGCTTTTTCAAGCCCCTTCCCTGCCCTCGCCCGCGAGCGGGGGAGGGATAGGGTGGGGGTTCAGATCGCTCGTCAGGCATCGTGCGCGACGACGCGGGTCCATAAGCGGCGCGGGTCGCGGTCGGGGTCGTGGACGATGCGACATTCGGCGTCGAGAATCATCGTCGCGCGTTCGGCGGTCGTGTAGGCCGGCCAAGTTGGGACTGCCGGGTTGTCCGGGCTGCCGTTGCGGGCGAAGGCGATCCAACTTGCCGACATGCGCGCCGCCAGTTCGCGGGCGCCCGGCGCGCCGGCGGTCGTGTCGGCCACATCGACATTATCGAATACAAAGGGCAGATCCATCGCGTGGTGCGCTTTCACCCGACCCCCATGGGCCGGGCTCTGCCAGTCGAGCGAGTACATGAAGACCGGGGCGCGGCGCCGCGTGGAGTAGCGCTCGGCCAGCAACACCGCGCGAACCCAGAATTGGAGCCGGTCAATGCCGCGATCAGCCGGTCGGCGGGGCTCGCCTGCGGCATCGCAGCGCTATAGGCGGCGAGCAGTTCGTCGGTTTGCCCACCGGCCACCGCCGCGACGCGCTGGCGCAACTCTTGCTCGGCGAGGGTGCCGTTCCACACCGCGTCGTCGTCGGCGAGGAAAAAGGCACTCTCCTCCCGGGTGCCGCCGATCATCAACGGGATATCGTCCGATAGGGCGGGTGCGTCCGGCTCGGCGGGATGTTGCGGCAGATCGCTGCCATCGACGACGGGACCAAAATCATAGCGGTCGAGCAACGGCCAGCGGCATCGACCAACCGCGCGCGCGACCGGGGCGATCGCCGGCAACAGCCGCTCGGCGGAGAACGCTTGTAGCAGCTCGCATTCATTGCGGCCAACCCCGAGCTCCTTCAGCACGGCTTCGGCGAGCGCATTGGCCCGCTCGCGCGTCGACACGCGGATCGCCGCACCGCTCTGGATGATCGCGCGATGAAACAGCCCGCGCGCCGCCGGCATCGCCAGGAGCACGCTGACTTTGCCGCCGCCTCCCGACTCGCCGAAGATCGTGACGTTACCGGGATCGCCACCGAACGCCTCGATATTGTCGTGCACCCAGCGCAGTGCGGCGACGATGTCGAGCATCCCGGCATTGCCCGAATGTGCCCAGGCGGAGCCGCCGATGTCGGCCAGATGCAGAAATCCGAAAATATTCAGGCGATGATTGACGCTGACGACAACGATATTGCCGCGCCCAGAGAGATTGGCGCCGTCGGTCACCGCCCGGTTGCCCGAGCCGTAGCCGAACGCGCCGCCGTGCAGCCACACCATGACCGGCCGCTTGACCCCGTCGTCGAAACCGGATGTCCACACATTCAGGGTCAGGCAGTCCTCGCCCTCCGATGTAGCGTCCGCCGGCCCGAGCAAGGTTTCGAGCACCGGGCGGCGCTTCGGGCGGTTTGGCAATTGCCACGCGCGGCCGGCGTAAGCGATGGCGTCCCGCACGCCGGCCCAGGGAAGGGGCGGCTGTGGCAGCATGAAGCGGTTGCGCCCCGTAGGAGAAGCGCCATAGGGGGATTCCTTTGAACGAATAGACCCCGGCGCTCGACCAGCCGCGCAGCTTGCCCGCGGCAATCTCGATCGCCGGTGACAAGCCGGCATCCGGGTTGGCGATGTCATTGGCCATTCTCGATCTACCCTTGCGCTACCAATTGGCATTGACTTCAGCATAGCGTGCCACGACCCTTCATCGTAAGGAAAGCAAAGTAAGGAAAGCAAAATCATCGGCTGGGGAGGCGGAAATGCCCTTGCGGACAAGATTGACCGAACTTCTCGCCATCCGGCATCCGGTGCTACTCGCGCCGATGGGCGGTACTGCGGGCGGCAAGCTGGCGGCCGCTGTCAGTGAGGCAGGCGGCCTCGGGCTAATCGGCGGAGGCCGCAGTGATGCCGAATGGTTGGAGCGGGAATTCGCCGCCGCCGGAAACCAGCGTGTAGGTTGCGGTTTTATCACCTGGGGGCTCGCCCAGCAGCCCGAGCTGCTCGACCGTGCACTCACGCACGCACCGGTGGCGATCATGCTCTCTTTTGGGGACGCCTCGCCGTTCATCGCTCGGATCAAATCGGCAGGCATTCCGGTAATTTGCCAGATCCAGTCGCTTGCACAGGCGCGCCAGGTGCTCCAGGAAGGCGCCGACATCATCGTCGCGCAAGGCAGCGAAGCGGGTGGACACGGTGCGGTCCGTGCCACTTTGCCACTGGTCCCGGCGGTGGTGGATGCGGTAGCGGCTTCGCGGCGCGACGTTCCGGTGGTGGCGGCCGGCGGCATCGCGGATGGGCGAGGCCTTGCCGCTGCGTTGATGCTCGGTGCGGCGGGGGTGCTCATGGGCACGCGCTTTCACGTTGCCGAGGAGTCGTTGCTCCCGCGAGCCGCCAAGAACAGGATCGTCAGCGGCTCGGGCGACGACACGCTGCGCACGAAGATCTTCGACATCGCTCTCGGGGGCGAGTGGCCGCAGGAGTATACCGGCCGCGTACTTCCGAACAGCTTCAGCGAAAAGTGGCGGGGCCGGGAGGCGGCGCTCGCCGCGGACTCTGCCGAGCTTGCCCTTTACGCCAAAGCTCGAGCAGCAGACGATTTCGACACCGCCGTCATTCACGCAGGCGAGGGGATCGACTTGATCCACGCCATCGAGCCGGCGCGCGAGATTGTCGCGCGCGTCGTTGGCGAGGCTGAGGCGGCGCTGGCCCGGCGTTTCTCCTGAATGCGTCGGCGCGGCTTTTGTCGGCGGCAGTCGCCGGCTATGCTGGTGCAGAACTCAACCTGGTCAGCAGGGAATCAGCAATATGGCCTTCTACGAATTGCGCCAATACAAGGTTCGCCCCGGCAAGATGGACGAATGGGTCAAGATCATGGAGGAGGAGATCATCCCGTTCCAGATCTCCAAGAGCATGGTCATCTGCGGCAGCTTCCGCGGCGAGACGGACGACTCGGTGTATGTCTGGCTCCGCCGCTTCGAGAGCGAGGCCGAGCGCGAGGCGCTCTACAAGGCGGTGTACGAGAGTGACCACTGGAAGACCAAGATCGCGCCGCGCGTGCCCGACCATCTCGACCGTTCGGCGATGGTGGTGACGCGGATTATCCCAACCGCGAAATCGACGATGCGGTAGCGCTACTCCCAGCGGGCGACTTCGTCAAAGCCAAGGCGCGGCAACCGCGGCCGTAAGGCGCTGCGATCGCCGTAGCCAATATTCAGCAAAAAGCTCGTGCGGTATCGGCGATCATGAAAGAACGCCGCGTCGACCTTGTCAGCGTCGAACCCGGACATCGGTCCACAATCGAGCCCCTGGGCGCGTAAGGCCAAGATGAAATAGCCGCCCTGCAATGCCGAATTGCGCAGACCGGTCTCCTCGGCGAGGGCGGCATTGCTCGTGAATCAGCCGCGCGCGTCGGTGTGCGGATAGAGCCGCGGCAACAATTCGAAGAACTCCCGGTCATAGGCGACGATTACGGTGATCGGCGCGGTCCGCACCTTCTCGTAATTGCCCAACGAGACGCAAGGTAAGAGCCGCTGCTTGGCCGCCTGGCTGCGCACCAGCACGAGGCGCCAGGGCTGGCAATTGCCGCTCGTCGGACCGAGGCAGGCGAGCTCGAATGCCGTCTCGACCAGGGCTTCCGAGACCGGCCGTTCCTGCCAGTGCGAGAAGGTGCGGGCTTCGCGAAAAAGTGCCCCGAGAACTTCGCCTTCGGTCGCGCGTCATGCATTGACGCGGCGGATCAGCTCGGCCCAGCGGTCGAGCACCGGCAAAGTCTTGTCAGCGGGCTCAGGCGGCAAGGTGGTGACCACCCGGGCTACCCCCATGTCGCGATAGCGTTTCAACAGATCGGCGTCCTCGGTGCCGCCGAACAGGGTGATCGGCAGACCGGCGGAGTCGCGGCCGGCTTCCGCCACCATCTGCTTGAACTTCGGCAGGTAGTCGTCGACGTTGCCATAGGGTGCCCGACCGGCAATTGGGACCCAGCCGTCGCCGTAGCGAACAGCACGACGCGCCGCATGCGGATAGGCGCCGCCGACGATGATCGGCGGATGTGGCTTCTGGACCGGCTTTGGCCAGGTCATCATCGGCGGGAAATTGACGAACTCTCCGTGATATTCGGGTTTCGACTGGGTCCAGATCGCCTTCATCGCCTCGATCCGCTCGCGCATCAGCTTGAAGCGGGTCTGGAAGGCGGTGCCGTGGCCCTCGATCTCCTCGCGGTTCCACCCGCCGCCGACGCCGAACAGAAACCGGCCGCCCGAGACCTGGTCGATCGAGGCGACGAGCTTTGCCGTCTGGATCGGGTCGCGCTGCACGACGAGGCACACGCCAGTGGCGAGCTTCAAGGTTTTCGTGACGACCGCCGCAGCACTCAGCACGACGAACGGATCCATGACCTCGTAATAGGGCTTAGGCAGCTCGCCGCCACCAGGAAAGGGCGTCTTTCGCGGCACTGGGATGTGCGAATGCTCCGGCGCCCACATCGACTCGAAGCCGCGCGCCTCAAGCGCCCGGGCGAGCTCCACCGCCGGGGTCGAATAATCGGTATGAAACATCGACACGCCGAAATGCATATCGTCGCTCCTGCTCACGTTGCCGCTGTCGCCTCGAGCTTACCCGCCGGCATCGGCTTCCGAAAGCCCCCTCCCTACCCTGCTCGCGGGCCCGCGGGCAGGGTAGGGAGGGGGCGTTGATCACGGAGCTGCGTTGGCGCCGGCGGAAAAGGCCTCCCACCCGGCGCGCCGCAGCCCGCAAGCCGGGCAGTCGCCGCATCCATAGCCCCAGGGGTGGCGCCACGTGCGCTCGCCGAGATAGCAGCTGTGCGTCTCCTCGCGCACCAACTCGACGAGGGCGTTTCCGCCGAGCCTGCGGGCGAGTTCCCAGGTTGCCGCCTTGTCGCGCCACATCAGCGGCGTGTGGATCGCGAACCGGTGATCCATCCCGAGCGACAAGGTGGCCTGCAACGCCTTGAGCGTGTCGTCGCGGCAATCGGGATAGCCCGAATAGTCGGTTTCGCACATGCCGCCGACGAGATGCCGCGCGCCGCGGCGATAGCCGACCGCAGCGGCAAAGGTGAAGAAGAGCAGATTACGGCCTGGAACAAAGGTGTTCGGCAGCCCGCTTCGGGTAAATGCGATCGCGGTCTCGCCGGTCAGCGCGGTGTCGCTCAGCTGCCCCAGCACGCCGAGATCGATCAAGTGGTCGTCGGCGAGCTTGCGATCCCACCGAGGAAACTCGCGTCGCAATCTGTCGAGTACCGCGGTCCGGCACGCGAGCTCGATACGGTGGCGCTGACCGTAATCGAAACCGATCGTCTCGACCGCGGCAAAGCGCTCGAGCGCCCAGGCGAGGCAGGTCGTCGAATCCTGGCCGCCGGAAAACAGGACGAGCGCCTTGCCGCGGATTATCTCGGTTGGCTCGGGCGCATCCTCGGTCACGCGGACAAGATGGGGCTTTGCATCGGCCGATCAACAAACCTGCGCCGCCCCGGCATCGTGCGCTGCTATAGTCAGACCAAACGCTGTCGGAGGTGCCTCGTGGAAAGAAACGCCAATCCGTATCTCGCCCTCGGGGTGCGGCCGTTCATCAACTGCTGCAGTGTGCGCACGATGCATGGCGGCAGCCTGATGCTGCCGCAAGTGCGCGCCGCGGTGGACGAGGCGTCGCGTTGGTTTGTCAACCTCGACGAGCTGATGGAGGCGGCCGGACGGCGCCTCGCCGAGCTGACCGGGGCCGAGTGGGGCCTCGTCACTTGCGGCAGCGCCGCCGCTGTGGCCCTCGGCACGGCGGCCTGTGTCGCCGGCAACGACCCGGTCAAGATGCTCCGCCTGCCGTTCACCGACGGCATGGCCAACCGGGTCATCATCCCGAAGAGCCAGCGTTTTGCGTATGACCAGGCGGTGCGGATGATCGGCTGCCAGATCATCGAAATCGACACCCGCGAGGACCTCGACCACGCAATCGCCGAGCCGGTGGCGATGGTCGTGCTCCTCGGCAAGCAGGAGCACACAACCCAGGTGCGGCTCGAGGAGATCGCGGCCGTCGTCAAGCCGCGCGCCATTCCGATCATGGTCGATGCCGCTTCCGAGCATCTCGAGCGGCCGAGCCCGTGGCTCGAGCGCGGCGCCGACCTCGTCGTCTACAGCGGCGGCAAGTTCCTGCGCGGCCCGCAGACGAGCGGCTTGCTCCTCGGGTCGAAGCGGCTGGTCGAAGCGGCCTGGCGCAACGCCTCGCCGCACCAGGCCCTGGGCCGGCCGATGAAAGTGTCGAAGGAAGACGTGATCGGCGTTTTGACCGCGCTCGAATACTGGTTCGAGGAACGCGATCAAGGAGCCGAGCGCCAAAAATGGTACGACGATCTGGCGGTCATCGCCGAGCGTGTCGGACGGATGCCGGGCGCCCGTGGCGAGGTCGTCGAGCCGGAAGGTGTGGATCTGGTGCCGCGGCTGCGCGTCTCGTGGGACCGCTGGCATTACCCGCTCGACGGGCTGGCTTTGCGCCAGCACGTGCTCGACGGCGAGCCGCGCATCATGCTCGACGACAATTCGGCGACCGAGGATTCGATCGTCATCGACCCGTTCCAATTGCAGCCCGGCGAGGCCGCACAGGTCGGCGACGCGATCACAGCGGTATTGCGCGACGCGGGCGGGGCGTCACCCGAACCGCAGCATCCGCCGGCGAGCGAAATCGCCGGCAATTGGGAATTGCAGGTCGATTTCCTGCAAGGCTCTCGCGTCCATCGCCTCGAAATCGAGCAGCGCGGCCCCGATCTCGCCGGCCACCAGCGATCGACCCAATTCGAGGGGTCGGTCAGCGGCCGCTTGAGCGGCGACCTGGTCCAGCTTTCCTTCACCTCGCGCTACGAGGGCAGCACGATCTGCTATTTCCTGGACGGCGAGATCCGCGACGGAGCGATGAGCGGGACAGCGGTGCTGGGTGCGGCCAGCGACCAGAACCACGGCATCGTCAACCGCAGCCAGTTCGGCACCGGCCGCTGGCAGGCGAGCCGGGTGGTGTGAGCTTTTCTCCCTGACAGCAGGGAGAAAAATCGATTCGATGCCGCTCGGATCGCCAAGGATCCTCCCCAAATCAAAGGCTTGAGCATCTGCAGCCGCGCGCCGTCAGGGAAGGCTCTGAGGGAAGCAAACCGGCCCTGAGGGAACGAGCAGGGAGAGCGTACCTGATCGGGCATTTTGCTAACTTGACAACATATCGGAAATGCTTTATACAGCTCGAACACGTTGCGATAATCACAGGATAGGCACCCGCATATGGCGGAGGACGAGCACGATTACAAGGTGGGCCCGGGCAAGCCGCCGCTGAACACCCGCTTTAGGAAAGGCCAATCCGGCAACCCCGGCGGCCGCCGCAAAAAGCAGTTGCCGGCATTGCTGGCCGATGCGCTGAACGAAACGGTCTTCGTCACGATCGACGGCGAACGCCGCGAGATCACCAAACGCGAGGCGATCGTCCATCAGCTGGTCAACAAATCCACCACAGCCGATTTGCGCGCGACCAAGATGCTGTTCGACATGATGAAGGACGCCGAGCAGAAGGCCGGCGTCGCTGCTGCGCCGCCCGAGCCGCCTCCGTTCACTCGGGCGGACGAGGAGGTGGTAGAGACATTGGTGGAGCGCATAAGACACCAGATCCTGACCGAGATGGCTCAGAAGGAGCGTGAGAAGGCCGAGTCAAACGGAGACGGCTCCGATGACCGATGACGAGCGGGTGGAGGAGCTTCTCGAATTGAAACGCCGCAACCAGACGCCGATCCCGCTGATCGAAATGTTCGATGCTCTGCTGTCTCTCGACCCGAGACTGACCCCAAAACAGCGGCGCAAGAAATCCTACGAGATCATGGCCGCCGCTTTGGTGCGGATGGAACGCAAGGACGCCTGATTGCCGCGAGCAGCCCCCTCACCCTTCCCTCTCCCCCCTCAGGGGGGAGAGGGTTGAGAAGGGTTGGCGAGGCGTAGCCGAGCATTACCCGAAGCTGGATGAGGGGGTCACTGCCGAGAGGGACCGCGCATCAACGTATCGAGAAGGGCAAACCGGTGTCTCAAGCTATGGACACGGAAAACACAAACGGCGAATCCACGCCGCCGGCAATCACTTCATTTTCTCCGGCTCGCAACGGCGCATCGTCGGTGCGGAAATGACTGCCGACGGGTTCGCCGTTGACGATCGTTCCAAGCGTGCTGCGGAGGTCGCGCACATGATAGCCTCCGCCGCCCTTTTCAATAATGAAGTGATTGCGCGAAAGCCTGAACGGCGCGGCATCATCGAGCATGAGGTCCGGTTGCCGCAGCGGCGGCCGTTCTCCTGGAATCGGGCGCCGGCCAACGACAAACGGCAATTCGCCGAGCCCGAGCGGAGTGTGGAACTGACGCTGCAACCACGGATGCTTGGCCTTGAGGTGCACGCGATCGGTTGACGAGACGGCCGTTTGATCGTCGGCTGGGTCTAAATTCTCGTTCGCTCGGCCGCTTCGTCTTTCGTCTTTGACGATGCGATCGTCGGCCTCGCGCAGCCGCTGACTGAGGCGTTGAATCAACTCGCGAGCGGCCCGCGGCGAGCTGACGATCTGATCGAGGAACTCGGCCGGGTTGAGGAATTCGGCCTCGACCTCGCTGGCGGCTCGAACGGTCGCACTGCGCGGCCGGCTCTCGACGACACCCATTTCCCCGATGAATTGCCCAGCGCCGACCGTGCCGAGAAGGATGAGGTCGCGATCGAGTTCTCGAACAACGTCGACAGTACCGCCGAGTATGCGAAAAACGCCGTCCGATGGATCTCCCTCTCTGAAGAGGATTTCCCCTTCGGCAAAATGCGTGCGGGTCATGAGAGTCCTTAAAATCGGCAACAGAGGTCCCCTGATAAAGACAAACTAGCCTGCTTTGACCCTCTGGCGTGTCGACGGAGCTTGCCCGCGGCACAATCGAAACGGCCGCGCCGGTATGTCAAGGCCGTCGCCGGGCTGCTAGCTGAGGCGATGCGCTGAACGGGCATTGGCGCGGGTGGCAGGCAAGGACGCCTGATCGTGCCCGGAGGCCGGCATAGCCGTGCCGTTTGTGGTACTCTGACCGGCATGCTTATCCGCCCCTGCGATGATCCGATCCTCGAGGACGGGCGGCGATCAACACAACATCTGGCAAAGCCGCTGATCGGATCTTATCTCGGCAAAATGAACGGTCAGGAAATCATCGCCAAGCTGCGGGCGAACGAGACCGCGTTGCGCGCGCGGGGCGTCAGTCACGCAGCCTTGTTTGGCTCGCGAGCGCGTGGCGACAACCGGACGGACAGCGACATCGATATTATGATTGAGGTCGATCCGGCTGCCCGGATCGGCGTCTTTGAATACGTTGCGCTCAAGGATTACATCGCGGAACTTTTCGACGGCCCCGTCGATGTCGTCAGCCGCGACGGCCTCAAGCCCTATGTCCGGCCAGCCGCGGCCACAGACGCGATCTATGCTTTCTGACATTGCGACCTGCGCGCTCCGCGACATGGCGCATCACATTGAGCTTGCGGCGAGCTTCACGGCCGGGCTCGCCTATGAAGCATTCTGCGCAGACGCGCGCACCGTCTACGCCGTGACCCGTTGCCTCGAGATCATTTCCGAAGCATCTCGTCGGTTGCCGGATGACCTTAAGGCCCGGCATCCGGCTATCGCATGGAGGGAGATGGCCGGCGCGGGCAACATCTACCGCCATGCTTACGAAGATGTTGCGCCGTCCTATGTGTGGGTTACGGTTCAGGATCATTTGCCGGCACTGCACGCGGTGATCGAGCAGGAGCTTGCCGGCTCGTAGTTGATATGCGTGGACCGCGATGGGCGGTCGCGGATTGCGGGATAGCGATCTCCCGCCCTTCCGTTTTAGACCCCGTCCCTGATCACCTGTTCCTCACGTCATCATGATCCGATTTGGAAGTTGCTGGCGTGGAGCTCGTTCGGCGGGACCGACAGGAAGTCGATCGACCCGGACGCGCCGAAGCTCAGCAAACTGCCGCCGTGGCCGTCCGTCCCGAGCGCCGCGGCGACCTGGGCGGGGGTCATCCAGAGCTCGGCGCTGGCAAGCGAATCCGCCAGCATCACGACACCCTTCGCGACGTTGAAATTGCCGACGGTTACGGTGCCGCCGAGCGCCCCGATCTCCAGGCTCAGCGCGTCGGTGCTATTGGGCGTGTCGGTGATGCTATCCATTCCGCCATTGACCGACACCGTGTCGTGCTGCCCGTGCAGAATGAGCGACGCCATGCTGCCGCCGAGCGTGAAGGTGTCGTTGCCGGCGCCGGCGGTGACGCTGTCGCCGGCGCCGCTGACCGTGAAGCTATCATTGCCGTTGCCCGCAGTGGCAGTGTCGTTGTTGCCCGTCACCGAGAGTTGGTCATTGCCGCCACCGGCGGTGACGACGTTGCTGTTCCCGGTGATCGATAGACTGTCGTTGCCGCCGCCGACGAAGATCGTGTTGTAATCGCCTGACACGGTCACGTGGTCATTGCCATCGCCGGCGTCGACGATGTTCGCTGAGCCGGTGAGGTTGATGTGGTCGTTGCCGGACAGGCTCGGATCGAGGGTGACATTGACACTGCCGGTGGCGCTCTCATGGAGCTGCAGATCGGTGACCGTGTAGGTGAACGCGTCGGAGCTGCCGCTCGCCGGCGCTGTATACGTCAAATCGCCGTTCTTCAGCGTCACGATACCTCGGGTGGCGATGATGCCGACCGCGGTCAGCTCCAGCGTATCGGCCGGCTCGGCCGGAGTGTCCAGGTTCAGTAGCGCGCTGGTCAGGTCGAGGGTCTGGGAGGGCGCGATGTCGAGCGCGGCGTTGCCGGCGGTGGGCTGCGGCGGGACGGTGATCGTCTGCTGGATGGCGCTGTTGCCAAAGCTGTCTTTCGCGTTGACAGTGATCGCATCCGCTGCGATCGAGGCGTCCGTGTCGGTCAAGGTCCCGAGATCGCTGTTCACCTGGCTCAGCGAGCCGGCGATCATCAAGGTCTTGCCGCCGTTCGATTGGGTACCACCGGTCGCCGCCAACACGCCGTTGGTGTCGGTCAATGTCACGGCGAAGGTCTCGCCGCTGGTCGTCGTGTTGCCGGTCTCGGACACGCTGACCCCGGTGATCGCCGTCGCCTGGTTCGGCTGCACCGTCGCGATCGTCGGCGCGGTGATCGCCGGCACCCCGTTGACGGTCACTACGATCTGCGCTGGCGTAGCGTGCCCGCCGTTGCTGTCGCTGGCGTTGACGGTTATCGAATCCGGCCCCGCCGTCGCATCGGTGTCCGACAATGTCCCGAGTGCGGTGTTGACCCGGCTCAGCGTCCCCCCGATCGTCAATATCTTGCCGCCGTTAGACGGCGTCACTGTCGCCCCGCCCGCAGCGCTCGCCGACAGCACCCCGTTGCTGTCCATCAGCACCACGGTGAAGCTCTCGCCTGATGTCGTCGGCGATTCGGCGATGCTGACCCCGCCGATCCCCCCCGGCTGCCGGACCCCGATCGTCGCCGCCGTCGGCGCATTGATCGACGGCGTGCCCGATTGCGGCGTCACCGTTACCGAGATCGACTGCGGAGTGGCGCTGCTGCCAAAGCTGTCGCCGGCGTTGAGAGTGATCTTGTCAGCTGCGGTCGAGGGATCGGTGTCGGTCAAAGTCGCGAGATCACTATTCACCTGCGCCAACGCGCCGGTGATCGATAGGCTCGTTGTGCCCGAGCCCGACACGCCGGTGCCGGTCGCCGCGAGACGGCCGTCGATGTCGCTCAAGGTTACCGTGAAGGTCTCGCCGGTGGTGTTGCCGGTCTCAGAGAGGCTGATCCCGCTGATCGCTGTCGCCTGGTTCTGCGTTACCGTCGCAGTCGTCGGCGCGCCGATCGCCGGCGGCCCGTTGAGCGAATAATCGATGGTCAGCGTGACGTCGGGTAGCGGCGCCGAGTAGCCGCTGGCGTTGAATTCCTCGGGGGCCAAGGTCAGCGTCTCGCCGTTGGACCCGACACCGCCGGACTCGATTATTGCCGACAGACCCTGATAGACCTGCCCTGCGGGAAGGTCGGAAATCACCCCGTCGCCGATGAAATCGACACCAGATCCGCTGGTGACGGCGAAAACGCCGGCGAGATCGTCGGCTGGTGCCATCGCATTATTGGCGAGCGCGAATTGAATCTGCGGCATGGCGCCGAGCGGGAGCGTCCCGAGGTCGAGCGTGTAGGCATAGCCGTTCTGCGAAAATGTCCCGAGATTTGTCAGGTCTTCGAGGATCGGCAACGCCGGATTGCCGGGTTCGGGCTGGCTGTTGTCAACTACAGTCTCTGCTGTCGCCGCGAAAACCGGGGTGGTGTTCGGAGCGCTGATCTGGACCGCGAGTTTTTCAGAAGGCTCCATGCCCAGCGCATTCGCCGGCAAGTCGATCGTGAACTGGCCGCCCGTCTGTCCGGCCGAAATCGTCACCGTGCCCGAGGGCAACGTCCCACCGAAGGTCGATGAGTCGAAATAGCCGGGGCCGGGCACGGTGACGGTCCAATCGATAGGGGTGTCGCTGTTCGACGCGCTCGTTAGATATACGTCGAAGGTCATCGGCGTCCGCTTGCCAGCTGTTTCGATGACGTTATTAGCGGCGGCATTGACGCCGAGCGCAGCGGCCGGCGGTGTGCTCGGCGTGATCGTCGCCGCGGTTGTTCCGCTCTGCCCACCACTGTCAGCGGTGATAAAGCTCGGATCGCCGGTCGCGATGTAGTCCAGCTCGGCATCGGCGGCGAGGTTCGGATCGGCAACTCCGGCCGCGGCGACGAACGCCGCCGCTTGGTTGACGACGTTCTGTGGCAAATCCGCCAGCGACAGCGCGTCGTGCGGAAAGTTCACGTCGGTGAAAGTACCCGTCGTTTGCCCAGGACCATAATCGAGCAGCGAAGTCGCCTGTGTTATCCGCCAGACATTGGCGTACACGCCGTAAAGCTCTGCGCTGGTCAGCGGCTGCGAGAGCACCGTGCCATCGGCGAGCTGGAAATCGTTCGCCTGGCCTTCGTCCGGTCCGGACAAGCCTTGCACCGAGCCCGGCCCATCGAGCGGGCCGAGCGAGACCGAGAGATTGAAATACGTGCCTTGATCCTTGACGGTCATCGACTCGCCGGCATTCCAGGTGAGCTTCCAGGTGTCCGGTGAAAGCTGGACGAGCTGCCCACCGTTAAGATTGATGACCGTGTTGGTCGAACTCAGCGCCGACGGGCTGCCATCGATCCACACCGGATTCGCACGGTGGAGCCCGAAGGTCGCGCGGTCGGTGCCGACCGCGGCGCCGATCATCGTCATGACGCTGACCCCGGCGCCCGTATACCAGGGCTGCAGCCGTATCTGAACCTGAAATGAACTTCCCGGAGTAGTCGACTGTGTCGTTACGAATTCGCCGGCGGCCTGGAAGTCGTAATGCAATCCGTCATAGGTGTACAAGTGGACGTCGCCGCCTCCACCATGTGTCGGTGTGTGACCGGGGGTCGGGTTCACCGGAACCGGGTGAAACGGTATGCCCGCGGCTTCGTCCACCAACTTCCAATCATACGTACTGACGTCTCCGGCCGCTCCAACATTATGAAGGTAAATAACAGTATTGGCAACATCTTGCGGAGGAGCCTCAGCGATCGCGGTTGCACCTTCAATAGGTACGGTGAGAAATTCCGCAAGAAAACGCATGCCGAAGTGTTCGAAAACCTGTTCAATTGCTCCGTTCAGGATGCGCGCCAACCGCTCCAACAGGGACTCCAGACCCGTTCGGTCAACGAAAACTGTTGGTGAGTTGACCGCATACGCATATAAATTAGCTCCGCTCACTATCCCGATTGGGTCTTGCGAGACAAACCTTCCCGTCGTTGAGTCATAATATCGTGCCCTCATATCGACCAGGCCGTCGGCGCCAGTTGTGATTCCCCAACCGCCGGCGTACTGAAACGGGTTGGCGACACCGCCCGTCGACGCGACCAGAGTTCCGAACGGCGTGTAATCGTAGGTATCGACGAGGCTGCCGCCGGCGCCGCTGAGGCTGGTGACGTCCCCGTTCGCGTCGGTGTTGTAATAATAGGTGCCATTGCTGGTGATTTCCGCTGCAAGGCCATCGCCGTAGTCGTAGGTCGCGGTCACATTTCCGGCAGCGTTGTAGACCTGCGCGATCGCTGACAAGGGTCCGGTTGCCGACGTCGAGATCGCGAGGGGATCGATGATGTAATTGCTGACAACGCCGTTATCGCTCGACGATACCAGGTTGCCGAGGGCATCGTATTGATAGCTAAAGTTGCCATCGGGCCCCCTCTCGGCAATCAACTGATGCTGAGAATTGTACGTATAGGTCGTCGTGACGCCGTTCTGTGTCATGCTGACGAGATTGCCGTCGGCATCGTAATCGTAGGTCGCACCGTTGCTGGATGTGTACTGGTTGAGGCCGTTGGTCGTGTAGTTGTTGACCGCGCCGTTGAAGATCGTTTGGATGCGATTGCCTGCGGCGTCGTATTCGTAGGTGAGGTTCTGATCAGGGATGGAGGGTTGGTCGAGGCGAACACCGCATTAGTGAGCTGCCCCGAGGCGTCATAGGTATAGGTCCAGGTTCCATCTAGCGACGTCGCCGCAATCGGATGGCCATCGGCATTATAGGTATAATTCAGCTGGCTGGTGACGGTCCCGTCCGCCGCCTTGGTCAGGATCTGTGTAACATTCCCGTCGGCGTCGTAGGTATAGCTCGTGGTCTGCCCGTTACCATCAAGCGAGCCGACCAGCTCTCCCAGGGCGTTATAGCTGTATTGGGTGATCAGATTGCCCGACCCGTCCTCGATTTCGGCGAGTTCGCCTGCCGGAGTGTAGCTGTATCGGGTGACCGAGCCATCTGATTCGGTTCGCGTCAGTTCCTGGCCGCCAGCATTGTAGGTGTAGGATTCTACCTGGCTGGCGGGGTTGATCACGCTGGTCAGCTCGCCCGCGGCGGTGTAGGCATAGGTGGTGACGCCGCCATTTGTCGCCTGCGCGGAAATCAATTCGCCCAGCGAATTGTACGTGTAGGCCTGAAAGGTGCCGTCGCTGAAGGTTTCCCGCGTCAACAAACCTTGGGGATTGTACGTATAAGTCGTTGTCTGTCCGCGCGCGTCGGTCGAGCTGATCAGTAGGCCGCTGGGCGAATACTGATAACTGGTCCCGCTTCCGTTGTCATAGGTGATGCCGGTTAGGTCGCCCGCTGAATTATAGCTGTAGTTGGTGGTATTGCCGTCCTGGTCGCTGAAGCTAGTAAGTAGATCCGTTCCGGACCGGTAGGCAGCCGAGACCGTGCCATCATCGGGATCAGTGTAACCGGTAAGATTGCCCGTGGAATCGTAATTAAAAGCGAAGGTCGCGCCGGTTGGCGTCTTCACCCCGGTCAACTCGTTGCTGGAATTGTATTGGTAATGGGTTACGTTCCCGAGCGGGTCTGTGATCTCGGCGAGATTGCCGTTCGTGTCGAAGATCAGTGTAGCCGCGTTCCCGGCCGCATCCATCGCGGTGAGGGTGCCGGCGCTGGGATAACGATACGTCTGCTGGCCCACACCACCGTTACCCGACTGTGAAATCAGGTCGCCCTGGCTGTCATATGCGAAATTCTGCGTTGTCCCGTCCGGATTGGTAATCTGAGTAAGCGCATTTTGGACGAAAGGATTGCCGCTCGAATCGTAGCTGTACGTCGTCACTTCAGCAGGGCCGCTCACGCTGAGCAAGTGATCGCCACTGGCATCATAGGTGTACGTCGTCGTTTGGCCGGAATTATCAGTGGCGCGGGTGATCCGTCCCTGGGCGTTGGGTGTGAAGGTCAGCGACTGGCCGTTGGAACTGGTGACGCCGCTGATGACGCCGTTGCTGCCATAGCTGACATTGATCGTGTTGCCGTTCGAATCGGTGATGTTGCTGATCTGGCCGTTGGGAAGGAAACGCTCCACTGTGCCGTTGATGCCGGTAAGTACGTAGGCGCCAACCGACTTGGTCAGCTTCGACGGATCGCCGGGCTGCGCGGTATAGCTGCCATTCGACTGGAGCGTGAACAGTTCGGTGCCAGAGGGCAAGGTGATATAGACATTGCCCGATGCATCGGTGACGGCGGAGATACCATAGGTGAATGTCCAGCCGTCGCCAAAGGGGCCCGGGTCGTTGCGGTTTAGAAAGCTCGCGCTATAGGTTCGGGTCAACAAGAGATCGAAGCCAGTCCCCGCCGGGGCGAGATCGGTTGTATCGGCGAGGATGATATTCGGCAAAACGCCGCTCGCCTCCTCCAATACCTCGGTCAGCAGTGTGGAAACATCGATCTGCAGCGGGCCGACCAAGGTAGGATTGATCTGGCTTTGTGCTGTGGCAACCGGCAACAATGCGTTGATGAGTCTGGTTGTGGTCGTCCCGACATCGGCCTCGTAACGTTCCCAAATCAGGTTCCAATCGGTGGTGTCGATAAAGGCGGGGCGGAGGGAAGCCTCCAAGGAAGGCCAATCGATGACCTGAACCCCGTTGACCGCAGCGATGCCCTCCAGCCCGCCCAGGGTCAGCGGCTGCACGGTAACGCCGATCGACTGCGAAGTGGCTTGGTTGCCGAGGCTGTCGCTAGCTTCAACCGTGATCGTCTCGGACGCGAAGGTGGGGTCGGTGTCCGTCAGCGTCGTCAGGTCGTTGTCCACTCGACCCAGGGAACCGGTGATCGTCAGTCGGGTCGTCCCCGCCCCTGAGACACCCGGTCCCGTCGCCGAAAGGAGGCCATTGGTGTCGGACAATGTGACCGTAAACGTCTCACCAGAGGTATTCCCGCTCTCCGACAGGCTTATGCCCGAGATCGGCGTTGCCTGGCTCTGGTTGACGGTGGCGGCTGCGGGCGCAGTGACAACCAGCGGACCATTCACGGTCACCGCGATTTGCTTCTGACTGGCCGCATTGCCGAGGCTGTCGCTGGCGTCGAGCGTGATCGTGTCGGACGCGGGCGTGTTTTCGGTGTCCGTCAGTGTCGCGAGGTCGGCGTTCACCTGGCTCACCGAACCGGTGATGGTCAGGCTCGTCGTCCCCGCGCCGGACACGCCGGTTCCGCTCGCCGACAGGTCGCCGTTCGTGCCGACCAAGGTGACGGTAAACCTCTCGCCCGACATGTTGCCCGTCTCCGACAGGCTGACCCCGTGGATCGCCGTCGCCCGGCTCATCGCCACGGCCGCCGAAGCCGGCGCCGCGATCACCGGGGGCCCGTTGACCGTGACCTCGATCTGCTCCGGTGTCGCCGTCACACCGTTGCTGTCGCTGGCGCTGATCGTGATCGTGTCCGACGGGGTGGTCGCGTCGGTGTCGGTCAGGGTCACGAGGTCCGCGTTGACCTGGGTCAGCGCGCCGCTGACCGTCAGGGTCTCGCCGCCGTTCGATGGCGTGCCGCCGGTCGCCGCCAGCACCCCGTGGCCGTCGTTCAAGGTTACGGTGAAGGTCTCCCCTGGCGTGCTCGGCGATTCGCTGATGCCGGTGCCCGCGATCGGGTCGGGCTGCCCGACCCCGACCGTCGCGGTCGGAGGCGCCGTGATCGACAAGGTCGCCGGGTTGTGGGTCAGCTCGATGTCCGTTCCGCCGCTGCCATCGGAGGCGAAGGCGAAGTCGCCGGTCGAGTAGCTGCCGGCGATATTGAGGCTGGCGACAATCGTGGCGCCATTTGTGACCGTCAGCAGACCGCTCGCATAGGAAAGACCCGTCACCGCGGTCTTCAGCAGGTCGATCTTGTCGCCCACGACAAAGCCGTCGACCGTCGGCGCGAACTGCCCGGGTGCGCCCAGCTCCATCGTGCCGGCGGTGCTGGTGAAGGTGATGCTGTGCCCGGCATCGACCGCACCGCCGAGCTCGACGGTGCCGTTGCCACCGATCTCAAAATTACCGGTGCCGCTCGCCGCGGTGATCGCGCTCGTGAATTCGAGTGTGCCGCCGGTCACGTCGATATTTGGTGTGACCAAGTCGGCAAAGTTGCCGACTATGACCGTGCCGGATGTGGTGACATTACCGGTCACCTGTAGAGTAGCAGTGGCGGTCGCCGAGCCGCCGACCATGTCGATATTGCCGGTGTTGCTGAGCCCGCCTGCGCCTTGCACCCTCGCCGTGTCGGCCGCGGTGATGCCGGCGCTGCCGATATCGAAGGTGCCGCTGTTGGTCAGCGTGCCGCCCACCGTCAGGTTGGCCCCGCCGCCGAGGAAGCCAATAACGTCGAGCGCCAGGGAGCCCGTGCCGGTGATGCTCAGATCGTCGCTGACCACCAGGTTGGCGCTCGCGGTCGTCGAGCGGTTGCCCAGCAACTCGATGGTGCCGCTGTTGCTGAGCCCGCCGGCACCTTGCACCGTCACCGTGTCAGCGGCGACGACGTCGGGACCGCCGACGTTGAGGGCGCCGGTGTTAGTCAGGGCCCCGCCGATCGTCAGGGTGGTCCCGCCGCGGCCGTTGAAACCCTCGTCGAGGTACACCACGCCGGTGTTGCTCAGATCGCCGCTCGGGCTGACCGACGCGCCGTTCAGGAGAATGAAGGTCCCGGCGACATCGGTTAAGCCGGTCAGCGCGCTGTTGGTCCCGGTCGCACCGCTGTCGGCGACCCGCGCACTGGTGCCGGCGAGCTCAAGCGTGCCGTCGATCGTGGTGATCTGGCCACTGGCGAACTCAAGCAACGCATCGTTTTCGAGCAAAACCGTTCCGGTCTCCACCCCGGCCGTGCCAAACCCCGCCGCCGCATTGGTGATGTTCAAGCTCGCCAGCGCGCTGGTGCTGCTCTCGATGGTGATCTCGCTGCCGGTGCCATTGCTGAGCCCACCCGCGCCTAGCACGGTCACCGTGTCGGCCGCAGTGACATTGGGGTTGCCGATGTCGAGGTAGCCGCCACTGTTGGTCAGCGCCCCGCCGACCGTCAGGCTGCTGCCCCCGCGGCCGCCAACACCGGCGCCGTCGAGCGCTAGCGAGCCGGTCCCGGTGATGCTCACATTGCCGCTCACGTCGAGGTCGGCGCTTGCCGTCGTCGAGCCGCCGCTCTTCAACGCGATACCGCCACTGTCGCTCAGCCCGCCTTGCACCGTCACCGTGTCGGCCGCAAGAGTGTTGGGGGTGCCGATGTCGAGGGCTCCGCTGTTGGTCAGCGTCCCGCCGATCGTCAGGCTGCTCCCGCCGGTGACGATGCCGGCGGCGCCGACCTCGACCGCGGCGCCGCCGCTGATCGTCAGGTTGCCGCTCGGATTGACCGAGGCGCCGTTCTGTAGAATGAAGTGCCCGACGACGTTGGTCAGCCCGGTCAGCGCACTGTTGGTCGTAGTCGCACCGCTGTCCGCGACCAGGGCGTTCGTACCGACAAGCTCCAACGTGCCGTCGATCGTGGTGATTTGACCGCTGGCGAACTCGAGCAGCGCATCGTTTTCCAGGAAGACCGTCCCGGTCTCCACCCCGGCCGTACCAAAACCGGCCGCCGCATTGGTAACGTCCAAGCTCGCCAGCACGCTGGCGCTGCCCACGATGTTAATAACGCACGTGTTGCCGTTGACCAACCCGCTCGCGCCTTGCACGGTTACTGTGTCGGCCGCAGTGAGGCTGGTGTCGCCGATGTCGAAGGTGCCGCCGGTGTTGTTCAGCGCCCCGCCGACCGTCAGGCTCGTCCCGCCGGCGCCATTAGTAGCCGCGTCAAGTTCAACCGCGCCGGTGATGCCCAGATCGCCGGTTGGGCTTAGCGACGCTCCATTGGCCAGAAACAAGTCCCCAGCGACAGTAGTCAGCCCGGTCAGCGCGCTGTTGCTGGTGCTGTTGATCCCGGCAGAGGCGACAAAGGCCTTCGCGCCGCTGAGCGAGATCTCAGCACCGCTGGCGATGGCCCCGATCTGGCTGGTGCCGGTGAACTGCAACAGCGCGCCGCCCGACAGAGTGGCCGTCCCGGTCCAGCTCGCCGGGGCCGCCGCGCCGACCTCCAACGCCGCCTGTTCTGTGCTGCTGCCGTCGATATTGATCGTGCCGGTGTTGGACAGACCCGCCGCGGTCACCGTGGTCGGGGCGGTTAGAAAGCCATTGCCGATATTAAGGGTGCCGGTGTTGGCAAGCGTGCCGCCGATCGCCAGGCTGCTGCCGCCCCCGCCGGTGGTGTCGATGTCGAGCGAGCCGCTGTTGGTGACGTTACCGGCGACCGATTGCGTCGCTCCGGGGTCGTGGATTTGGAGAACGCTGGTACCGGAGAGCGTGATCGAGTTGACAGTGATCCCCGCGTCGCCGCCCGTGAGTGTGACGGTGCCGCCGCCGATGACGACGTCGTCGGTGGCGCCCGGGTCGCCCGCAGGGCTCCAATCGCCTCCGCTGTTGGCATACCAGTCGGCGTTGGAGCCATTCCAGGTCTTCGTCGTCATACGCCCCTCCCTGTCAATCGCCGATGCCGACGCATCGGAGACCGCCTGCTTACCCTGGTGTCTGCCGCTCGCCCGTTCTTAATTTGCGGGGTAGGGGTGCGGAGCCAAAGCCCAGCCATTGCCGTGTGGTTAAAAAAACTATGTCACCCCGTTTGTCAACGATTTGTAAATCGTTAACGACAAATTGTAACGAAGGTTAAGGTTAGCGTTTTATTTTAGGGGGATGGTCGATCGTCGGCAGCGCTCTACCGGCGTCGTCACGCTCAAGGCGACGGCCGTCCCTCGGAGCGGCGGATTCCTGCTGACCGGTGAGCAGAAGATCCCGCTCCACGAGCGCGACGTTGGAACTCAGCGCTCTTAGATAGCGGCAGGGACCGCACGGAAGCGGCGGGATGTCTCGGCTAGCCGCGAATACACGTAGTCGGCCAGCTCTTCGTTATAGGTGCGGACAGTATAATTCCGCAAAACCGTGACCTCGATCCAGAACGGGTCGTCGTCGATGACGCCGTGTCTGAATGCTAAACGGAAGCACGTCCGGGGCGAAGTGCACGATGCGTTATGTTCTTCTTCGAGATACGCCTTGAGGAACTTCCAGCACAGCTCGAACGAAATCTCAAACCGCTGGATCGCGGAATCGCGAACGATCGGGTCTTTCGGCAGGGCAAGTGCTTCGTCGAGGCGCGTCACCGCTTTCTCGAAATCCGTGCGTAGCGATTGGCGTTTGGTCACAGCGGGATCTGCTGTTCCGCAACCTCGCGAAATCGCTGCGGCACGCGCGCGAAATCGACGACGTCGATCGTATAGAGGGTCGGCGCCTCTTCGAGCTCGTCGTGGATCGCCGCAAGAGCGGCGCGCGGCACCGGGGCCGGGCCTTCTATACCGATGTCGATATCGGAGCGCTCGCCGGCCGAACTGGTCGCGCGCGAGCCGGACAGAAAGACGCGGTAGGCCGGATCGGGCAGGTGCCGCCGTATCACCGAAGCGGCAAATTTGGCGGCGTCCATCGGATTCCGGATCGCTTGCATGCGGTCACCACCTTACCCTCAATGCCGGAACAAGGAGAGCCGCGGCTGGTTCGTGAGCCGCACGCGAGCGGCGCGGCTCGAGCGGCAACCCTCCAGCAGGCTGAAGGCAAATGCACCTGCGCGCAAAACCGTCATTCCGGCCGCAGCCCACGGGTTCGGCCCTTTGCCGGCCCGAGGACAGGCTCCGCGCAGAGCCGGAATCCATCCGTCTTTGAAGCACCTAGATTTCCCGCTTTCGCGGAAATGACGACAAAAGGTGTCGCCACGCGATTTTTTGCAGCGGTCGAGGAGTTTTTTCGCAGCCTGTCGAGATAAGCCGGCGAAGTTACAACGCGCCTCGTGAATCCGTAGCGTCCTCGATATCGAAATAGAGATTAGCCAACGCCTCGCCGACGAGCTCCTTCGTCAGCTGCGGTCGCAGGTTGAAGCATTTGCAGGTCTCGACCACCTGCTCGCAGATAAATTTGGGCTGATAATAGGCAAGCCCGGATTTTGCACTCACGGTCAACCGCTCGACCACGAAGTCGAACACATCATCGACCAATTCCAGACTGTACACATACGCGACGTCTTCAAATATCCGCCGATACTCATCGCGGCTCGGGGCGAAGAGCTTAATTTTGTACGGGATGCGGCGCATAAACGCCGGATCCATCAAATCCGACGGCTGAAGGTTCGTCGAAAACACCAGCAACTCGTCGAACGGCAGCGAAAAGCTCGTCCCGGTGTTGAGTTTCAGGTAATCGATCTGGTTCTCCATCGGCACGATCCAGCGATTGAGCAGTTCATTGGGATCGAACTTCTGGCGCCCGAAATCGTCGACCAATAACATCCCGTTGAGCGCCTTGACGTGCAATGGCGCGTCGTAGAATTTCGTATCCGGATTGTGCTGCAGATCGAGCATTTCGAGGGTCAGCTCGCCGCCGGCGATCGCCACCGGCCGCCCGCATGCGACCCACCGCTCATCAAACCGCTCGCGCTGCAATCCGCCTTTCCCCAACAAGGTTGCCGCGTCCGCCTCCGACACCAAGGGCTTGTGCAGCCCGGCGTCGAATATCTTGATGATCTGACCGGCGACCTCGACGGCGTAAGGGACGTAGACGACGTCCCTGAACAATGTCGCGATACTGGTGGCGAGTGTGGTCTTGCCGTTGCCCGGCGGCCCGAACAGCAGCACGGTGCGCCCGGCATTTATCGCCGGAAGCAGCTTGCGCAGGTAATGCTCCGGAACCACGAGCCCCTCGAAACCCTTGCGGAGGGTATCGGCGTCCAGCATTTCGTTGGCGATTCGCTGACGGCCGATCTGCTCCTGATACGCCACCAGACAAACCGGCGCCGGTCCGAGATATAGATTTTGGTCGAGCGCGTCCTTGGCCGCAGCCCGGCCCTGATCGCTCAATGCATAACGGATCGAAGGCGCGATGCCACCACGGACTGAGCCGAGCGCCTGGAGGAGCCGTTGCTGTGCCGCGTCGTCCAACAATTGCTGGACGACGCCACGCGGCAGCTTCATTCGACCGGCGAGCTCTGAGACCGTCTCGCAAGCCTCGAGGTGCATGAACTTCAGCAATAGATTGAGAAGACTGCGCTGTGGAATGCCGGTCTCGGCGATTGCCGTCGGAATGGGCGGCGTACTGTGGATCACCGACAACAGCTGCTCGGCCGTGAGCAGTCCCAAGGCAATCAGGTTATCCCCCAGCCGTCCGCCTTGCGTCCGCTGGCGTTCCAGTGCCGCATCGATGTCGTCGAGCGTGACCAAGCCGCGACCGACAAGCAATCCACCCAAACTCATGACGATACCTCGATTCGCGCCGCCATCTGTTGCGATCGCGGGAGTATCGCTTGTGCTCCTTAACAAAAACGCAACTCGGTTTCCCGGAAGGTGCGGCGATGCCAGGCCGGCGGCGAGGGAGGGAGAGATCGCCGCCCTGAAAGTGCCTGAGGACGCTCCGCAGCCCGGAAAGGCTACCCGCCAAATCCCGTGGGGTCTCATAGGCGGCGGCGAGAGGCGCTTCTATTTCAGCTTCGGCCTGGAGCCCACAACCGATCTTGTCGTCGCGCTTTTATTAGTGGGACGCCGCCGAGGTACAGCACCTCTTCCGCGCAATAGACGCCGCAGCTTGCCCTGGCGGCCGGTCTGGCTGATCGGGCTCGATCCACCGGCCCCGAGCACCGGACCGCAGTCGATCAGCGCGCTGGCGAACCCGGCGCCGAAATTTAAGGTCGTCGGCCGGCTGCCCGCCATTTACACCGCCCGAAGGCATCCCGCCGCGCGGAGTGCCTCAGATTTAGTTCGAGACCTTCCCATCAGCTGCGAATACCCCGCGACATCGGCGGCGAGAGTCGCGGCGAGACGGCGGGCGGCAGTCATCTTGATCGCCACCTCGCCTGATCCGTCGCTATTAACCGAAAAACCCAGCCAACGCTCCTCTTCTGCCGCGACTGCGCAAACCTCCTCGATCAACTCCCGAGAACGGTGAGGCCCAGGCGATGGCGGCGGCTCGCAAATCCTCATCCAAAGAGGCGAGCGGCAGGCGGTGCCGCTGGGCGAGCTCGAGATAGGCGGCGTCATAGGCGGAGAGAGCAAAGCGCTCGACGAGGCCCATATTGGCGGTCCACGCGCATAATCAGTCTGGCAGCGCCGATTGCGACAATCTTAAAATTACCCAATTCATATCCATAATATGTCCGAAATGGCGCGCATGCGAAGGGATCGCGGCTCGATCAAGCAGGTGCCGATGTACCTTGGCCGGAGAGATGCCACGAGCTTCCGGCCTTTCAACTTAAGGGAGAGATCCCGCTGTAGATTTGCTGCAGGTGCAGCAATCGATCACAGGTGACGCAACTACTCGTTGCAGCTTTTGGTGCCCCGGGGATGCTTGCACAGAACCGGCGTATCGTTAAGACTGTTAACACTCGATGGGAATTCCGGAGGACGGTCATGGCGTTGACCCAGGATCTCGGCAGCTTCGTCGCCGATGTCTCGTTCGCACGGCTGCCCCAGGGGGCGGCCGATGTCGCGCGCACCGGCTTTATCGATTGCATCGCGACGATGATCGCCGGTGCCGGCGATCCGGCGCCGCAGCTGTTGCGCAAGGCGCTGCACCCCGACGGGCGGCGAGGCGAGCTTGTACTTCACCGGCGAGAGGTGTCCCGCACCCGAGGCGGCGTGGATCAACGGCACCGCCGGGCACGCGCTCGATTATGACGATGTGGCCTCATTGCGCGGCCATCCGAGCACCGTGCTCGTCCCGGCGATCTTGGCCGAAGGCGAGACGCTCGGCGCCACAGGGCGCGACATGTTCGCCGCCTATGTCGCCGGCTACGAGACCTGGGCCGAGCTCGCCTGGCGCGATCCCGGCCACCATCACCGCAAGGGTTGGCATCCGACCGGCATTTTCGGTCCGATCGGTGCGGCAGCCGCCTGCGCGTCGCTGCGCCGGCTCGACGCCGATGCCGCGACCCGAGCCCTGGCGCTGGCGGCCTCGCAGAGCAGCGGCATCATGGCCAATTTCGGCACGATGACAAAGCCGTTCCATGCCGGTCGTTCGGCGCATTCGGGGCTGATGTCGGCGCGGCTCGCCGAGCTCGGCTTCACCGCCTCGCAAGATGCCCTCGAGCACCCGCAGGGGTTCCTGAGCGCGGTATCGCCCGAAGGCGAGGTCGACCGCGAGACCCCGCCGCAGGGGCTCGGAACGGAGTGGAAGATCCTCAAATATCGTCTCGGCATCAAAAAATACCCGGCCTGCTACTGCACCCACCGGGCGCTCGACGCGATGCTCGAATTGCTCGCCCGTCATCCGCTGAGGCCCGAAGAAATCGAGCGCATCACCGTCTCGCTGAGCGACACCCATGCGCTGATCCTGCGCAACCACCAGCCGCAGACCGAGCTCGCCGCGAAGTTCAGCATGGAATTCGCGATGGCGGCGGCGGTGATTTCACGACGCGCCGGCCTCGCCGAATACACCGACGGCTTCGTCCGGCGCCCCGAGGTTCAACAGCTGATGCGCCGGGTCGGGGTCGAGACCAACCGGAACTACGATCCCGAGGTTTCGGGGGCCTCGGTCTTTGACCAAGTGCGCGTCGATCTGGTCGGCGGCGGTGTCGTCGAAAGCGAGAAGGTAGCGCGGGCAAGAGGCCATGCCGACCGGCCGCTCCGCGAGGACGAGCTCTTCGAAAAATTCCGCACCTGCCTCGATGCGGGTGGTTCGAAGATCGCGCCCGACGTGTTGTTCGACCGCTTGCGGCATCTGGAGGATCTGTAGGCGCGGGAATTGACCACGGTATGAGAGCATTTGGAGCCGCCTTTCTACTCGCGGCCAGCTTTATCCTTTACGCAGCGGGATCCGCACGCGCGCAGCCGGCGGAGCAGCAGATGACCGTGCTCCATCTCAGCCAGACCGCGGAGCGCAGCGTGCTGCGCGACCTCCTGCGCATCGACCTGCGCGTGGAGGAGACGGGAGCCGATCCTCTGACCATCCAATCCTCCATCAATCGTCGCATGGCGGCAGCACTCGACCGGGCACATCAAGTGCAAGGCGTCCAGGTCGAAACCGGTTCCTACGGGGTCGGCGAGGAGCGGCCACAAAGCGGTCCGTCACGCTGGCGGGGCAGCCAATCGCTGATTTTGCGGAGCAAAGCCGCCGATGCGGCGCTGAAGCTCGCCGGGGCGCTCCAATCCGATGGTCTGTTGATGTCGTCGATGGCCTACGAGGCCTCGCCCGAGATTGTGCGCGGCGCCGAGGAGGATTTGACCGCGGAGGCGCTCGCCGCACTCGACCGACGCGCCGCATCGATCGCCGATCGCATGCATCTCAACGTGCTCCGCTATCGCGATCTGCACGTCGGCAATGCCGAAACCGGGGGCCGCCCGGTACCGCGCTTTGCCGCAGCGGCGATGGCGGCACCGGTCGCCGAGCCCGGTGAAGCGACGATCCGGGTGACGATCGAGGCCGAGCTGCTGCTCGTCGCGCCGCGACCATAAGAGGGGACACGGGTGACGCTCCCGGTCCCGCCGCTGCTCGTCATCTCGGATCGCCATCAGGCGCGGCGGCCACTCGAAGAGGTCGCCGAGGCTGTCTTCGCGGGCGGCTGCCGCTGGTTCAGCCTGCGCGAGAAGGATCTCGCGCCTGAGGAGCGGCGCGCTCTGCTTGCGGCTCTGGTGGCGGCCGGTCGCCGCTTCGGGGCACTGGTGACAGCGCACGAGGACATCGAGGCTGTCGCGGCAACGGGAGCGGACGGGGTACATCTGCCGAGCGGAGGCAGTCCCGTGGCTGCGCACGCGCGGCTGCCCGGCGCGCTGATCGGCGCCTCGGCGCATTCCGCCGACGAGGCTGCGGCGCTGCTACGGGCGGGAGCGGATTACGTCACCCTGAGCCCGGTCTTCGTCACCGCGAGCAAGCCCGGCTATAGTCCGGCGCTCGGCCTCGATGACCTGGCACGGATCGTCGCTCGGGCGCCCGGTCCGATCGTGGCACTCGGCGGCATCACCCTGGAGAACGCGGCGTTGTGCCTAAGCACCGGCGTGCGCGGCCTCGCGGTCATGGGCGAGATCATGCGCGCGGCGGACCCGCAAGCGACCGTCGAATGCATCCTGCGCGTGATGTCCGGTCTTGATGCCGCAATGAACCCCTCTCAATCGCCGTAATCGTCGATAAGGTTAACCGGAACTGAACCGCCCCTTGTCGTTGTTATTCCTCCAAGGAAACGAAGTTCAGGAGGTATAGCGATGAAGAAGATCGTAATCGCAACACTCGCGGCATTTCTCCTCGGTACCGCCGCTATGGCGCAGCCGGCCGAAGGGTGGTGCTGGTCGAACGGCTATGCTTGGCATTGCTGGCATCCCCACGCTTGGTGGTGGCACCATCATCACCATGATTGGGGGCGCTACGGATACGGTTACGGGTGGCGTTATTAAGCCATCCTGAGCGGCGGGCTCAGCGCTGGAGCACTGCTGCTCCGGCGCTGGTCCCGGCGATCTTGCCGAAAACCGAGCCGGCGACGAGGCCGGTGCCGCCCGGGTAATTGAAATAGAACAGCCCGCCGACGAGCTCGCCGGCGGCGTAGAGGCCGGGGATCGGCTTTTGCGCCGTGTCGAGCACGCGCCCGTCGGTATCGATGCGCAAGCCGCCAAAGGTAAATGTGACACCGCAGGTCGTGCAGTAGGCCTCGAAGGGCGGCTTTTCGATGGCCATCGCCCAGTTGGTCTTGGGCGGCGCGATGCCGATGGTGCCGCGGCCGTCCTTGACCGTCGGATTGTACGGAACCTCTGTCTGCACCGCCGCATTGAAGGCGCGCACGGTGTCGAGAAATTGCGGCTTATTGACCGCTGCGTATTCGGCCATCTTGTCGGCCAACTGCTCGATCGTGTCGGCCGTGACCTTTGTCACCTGCCGAATGCGGTATTCGTCGCGCTGCAGATGCACGGTCTGCTGATCGAAGATCTGCCAGGCGAATTGGTGCGGCTGTTCGAGGATCAGGCGGCCGTATTTGGCATAGGTATAGTTGCGGAAATCGGCACCCTCGTCGCAGAAGCGCACCCCGTCGGCATTGACCATGATAGCAAACGGATAGCTGTGCTTCTGGAAGTTGTCGCCGACTGCGAGGTCGCCGAATTCGGGGGCATTGTAGTCCCAGCCGACAGCATGGCAGCCCGACCAGTTGCCGTAAGGCATCGCGCCGATGTCCAAGGCCATCTTGATGCCGGCGCCGGTGTTAAAGCGGGTGCCGCGCACTTTGGCGAGATCCCAGCCGGGGCCGAGATAGCGGGTGCGCATCTCGGCATTGGCCTCGAAGCCGCCGCAGGCGAGGATCACTGCCTTGGCCGGGATCTCCGTTGTTTTGCCCTCGACCTTGGCGATGACGCCGCGCACCCCATTGTCATCGGCGATCAGCTTCTCGCCTTGGGTGTCGTAGGCGATTTGGATCTGTCGCTCCTCGGCAGCCTTGAACAACCCTTCAACGAGCCCCGGCCCGCCGCCCCAGGCTTCGAGTGCCAACCCGCCCCAGAAGACGAACTTGCCCTCGTGCTTGAAGGCCTGTCGGGAGTACATCGGCGCGAAGCGGATGCCTTGGCTGCGCATCCACAACAGGGTTTCCTGGCTCTTGGTGATCAACAGCTCGGCCATGTCGGGATTGCTGCGGTAGTCGGTGAGCCGCCCGAGGTCGTCGTAATATTTGTCGGTTGTGTAGGTGCCGAAATCGCTGGTCGCGAGCTCGGTCTCGCTGAGCTCGCAGAGCTTCAGGAGATCGTCGACGCCGTTATAGACGAAGCGCAATGCCCCGGCGGTATAGCGACTGTTGCCGCCGCGCTCGTCAAAGGGTGCCGCTTCGAGGACAATAACCCTAGACCCCTGCCCGCGGGCGGCGAGTGCCGCGCACATCCCGGCATTGCCGGCGCCGACGACGACGACATCGAACTCGCCCGCGATCATCTCGTTTCCTCCGCTTCAATTCGCTCGTGGAACGAGTAGCTCGGCCCAGGCAGGGGAGGCAAGCGCGACACCATCGCTTCGAGTACCCATCTGCTTAGCGGAAGTGGTTCGAAGACGGGAGGATCACATGGCGAAATCCACGCGAGGGGGCCGGGGCAGGACCGGGAATGGGGAAACGGCAGCGGCGAGCGGTAAGGCAACGGTGGATGCAGGTTCCGCGGTCGCCGCGGGATTGCAGGACATTGCCCAAGCCTGGGTGGACTACGCGCAGCAGGTTATGGATCGCACGACCGAGGCGACCGAATCTCTGCTGAAATGCCGGAACTTTAACGACATGCTCGCCGTCCAAGCCGAGCTAATGCGTGGGCACTTGCAAGCCTTTCTCAACCAGAGCACCACGCTCGCCGAGATCACCAACCGGATGGCGGCGCGCTCGATCGACGCGATCGGCGAAGTGGCAGGGCGAGAGAGGGCCGATAAAAACCGACGGTGAACTTCAGCATCTGTGGCAGAGAACTATCGGCCGTGTCTTTTTCCGATTGGGATCGCGAAGCTCTCGCCGCGGCGGTGCGGCGGCTCGAGCACCCAAGCCTTGTGGGAAGGCTTGCGGCGCTCGCCGGCAAGCCGGTCGGGCTTGTGCAAAGCGCACTGCCGGCAACCGCGTCGACGGCGGTCGCCAAGCTGGCGAAGCACGCCCTCGAGCGTGCCCTCGATGTTGCGTTGTTCAGTCTGCAAAATCGCAGCATCACCGGGGGCCGTAAGCTCCATTCCGGGCTCGCCTGCGCCTCGGGGGCGATCGGCGGTGCTTTCGGTCTCGCCGCGCTCGCGGTCGAGCTGCCGGTTTCGACCACGATCATGCTGCGTGCCATCGCGGCCATCGCGCAAGAGGAGGGGGAAGACCTCGGAGATCCGCGGACGGGGCTTGCGTGCCTTGAAGTGTTCGCATTGGGTGGGCCCGCGGCTAGCGAAACGGGCGCGGAGGCCGACTATTTCGCGGTTCGCGCAATGCTCGCCCGCGGGTTGGTCGAAATTGCCGACTTCGCCATAGACAAGGGCGCGATCGGTGAAAGCGCTCCATTCCTCGTCCGCTTTCTGACGCAGATCGCCTCGCGCTTTGGCGTCGTTGTGTCCGAGAAGGTGGCCGCGCAAGCCGTTGCAGTAGTCGGCGCAGTCGGCGGTGCGGCCGTCAATCTCGCCTTTATCGAGCACTTCCAGGATCTAGCGCGCGGTCATTTCACAGTCCGCAGGCTCGAACGCGTCTACGGCATCGACGCCGTACGTAGCGAATACGACCGAATAAAATCCGACTTGTCGCGGCCACATGACGACTGATGAGAGCCGGGGAGCGATTGCCGATCGATCGCGGTCGCGGCTATGCTGACGCGGTATCGGGGTCGGAGAAGGGCAGCTGTATGATCACGGATGCGGCGGTCGCCGCGCGTGTCGAGAGGGGCGGCGAATTTCAGGCGGTCGGGCTGGTCTCGACAGCACATTTCGTCAGCCATTTCCACTCGCTGGTGCTACCGCCGCTGTTCTTGCTTCTGCGGGAGCGCTGGAACGTCGGATTTGTCGAGCTGGGTCTCGCCTTGACCGTCGGCTCGATCGTCTCCGTCGCGACGCAAATGCCGATGGGCTATCTCGCCGACCGGTTCGGGCCGCGTCGACTGCTGATCGCCGCGCTCTGTCTCGGCGGCTTTGCGATCGCCTCGATCGGTATCGCCGATTCTTACGCGTGGCTGCTCGTGGCGACGGGCCTGCTCGGCATCGCCAATGCCATCTATCACCCGGCTGACTACGGAACCCTCTCGGCGAGGATCGCACCCTCGCATATCGGCCGCGCCTTTTCCGTCCACACCTTTGCCGGCATGCTCGGCAGCGCAATCGCACCAGCCGCGATGCTGGTGCTCGCCACGACCGCCGGAACCCGCTCGGCGCTGGTCATCGCCGGGCTCGTTGGGCCGCTGGTGGCCCTGCCCATCGCCTGGGCACGGATCCTGGAAGCCGAGCCGGCCCGCGGCCGCGCGGACAAACATCACCTTGCGGCAGAAAACGAACAAAGACGCACGGTGTTTAGCTCTGCGATCCTCACTCTGACCGTCTTTTTCGTCCTCCTGAGCCTGTCGAGCAGCGGGATCACCAACTTCTCGGTCGTCGCGCTGACGAGCGCCTACGGCTTGCCTTTCGCGGCGGCGAATCTGGCGCTGAGCGCATACCTGACGGCGAGCGCCTTTGGCGTGTTGGGCGGCGGGTTCGTCGCAGACAGGACGCGCCGTCACGGCCAAGTTGCCGCCGCCGGTTTCGCGCTCAACGCGGTGATCGTCCTGTTGATCGGCACCATCGGGCTCGGACCGATAATGCTTGTCGCGGCGATGGGCACAGCCGGATTTCTGTCGGGCATGATCATGCCCTCTCGCGACATGCTGGTGCGAGCGGCCGCACCGGCCGGGGCCATCGGGCGAGCCTTTGGGATCGTCTCCATCGGTCTCAGCACCGGCGGCATGATCGGGCCGATGCTGTTCGGCTGGATCATGGATCGCGGCGCGCCGCATTGGGTGTTCGGCGCGAGCGTCGTGTTCATGGTGCTGACCGTGGCCTTTGCGCTGATTGGCGAGCGGCGATCGGTCACTCGCCCTCGTCCGTTGGTTTTGCCCATCGGATCCACATCGCGATAAGGCATTTCCGAATTCGCTTCGGAATTGGCGGCTGCCGCCACCGCTCGCCGTTTTTCGAGAAGGCGGGCGACTTGTTATCAAATGGTCACGCAATTATGGTTAAATGAAATCTCTAAAGGGAGGAGTCATCAATGCCGCAGATTGCCGTCATCAACGAGTCAACCGCGATCTCAGATGCGGACGTTCAGACCATGCTGCCCGCCTTCGACCAACAGTGGAACAAAGACCTCGAGCCGATCTGGGGTGTCGATGCGGCGACCTTCACGTTCGTTCCGAAGAATCAGACGCCCGCCGACGGCACTTGGTGGGTGGTGTTTCTGGACGACAGCGACCAGGCTAACGCGCTGGCTTACCATGATTTGACGGATCAGGGTCTTCCGATCTCAAAGGTCTTCGTGAAAACCATTCAAGCCGACAACGCCAGTGTCAGCGTCGGCGCGACTCACGAGATCTGTGAGATGGCGGTGGATCCGTGGCTCAACAGCGCGTATCAGGATCTCCAGGGCGTCTTCTGGGCCGGCGAGGTCTGCGATCCGGTCGAGGACGACCAGTACGGCTATCAGATCGGTGGTATCCTCGTAACGGACTTCGTGACGCCGAATTGGTTCGCGCACCAGCATGCGCAGGGCAACATCGATCTGAAGGGACACGCCAACGCCGCATTCGAAATCCTGACTGGCGGCTACGCGCAGTATTTCGATCCCCAACAAGGGTGGCAGCAGGTCACCGGGTCCCTAACGAGGCACAGCAGGCGGGTGGCCCAGGCGCCGGAGGGCTCACGCGGAGAACGTCGTAGTCGGCAAGGCGCGCCCGGCGGCGGCATGGCCTTTAGCCCGAAGCGGCATCGCAGCCTGGGCGCGGAAGCCCGAAGGGCCCTAAGAGCCCGAATGGCCCCAAGGTAGCCGACGCCGTCTAATCAGAACCACCCGACAGGCGGCGCCAGCCTCACCCACCCAGCCCTTCGGGCCTGGTCTTCACCCTCTCCCACGCCGCGGTAGAGCGTGCGGAGCGCGGCGGGGGTGGGGCGTGTGCCTGGGTAATTTGCCGGCCCCGCAAGCCGGGCACTGTGGCGCCCGTCCGTGCCGAAATTTGCCGTTCGAGCCGGCGCTCGAACGCCCCGTAAGGCCGGCCAGTCCCGGTCGATGACCGAGTAACCAGGCGGAGTCGCGGCTGCGACCCTTATGGGCGCTGTCGAATACCGCTGCCGACCGTGTAGAGCGCGAGCGAGGGCGGCAGCCCTCGTAAACCGCGACCGGACGCTGAGCCGACTCGATCCCTGGCACCGCCACCATCGTCCGAGGTGGATGGAACGGGACAACTTGGCCGTCTTCTCCCTCGCTCCCCTTCATCGCGTCGGCGATGCGAGCCGCTGTGCGATCGGCAACGCCCGGAGCGGATCGTCCGCAAGGTGTGCGTAGACTTCGGCAGTTCGTGCCTGTTTGTGCCCGAGCACCTTGCCCACCATGAAGAGGGTATTTCCATCCGCCGCCGCGAAGGAAGCGAAGGAATGGCGTACGTCATCGAGCCGAAATCCGGGAAGCCCTGCCCGGAGGCGCACCCGTTTCCAACCCTTCGGCAGGCCGGTGTAATGGTCGGCGCCCTAGCCTGATGTTTCGACTCGATCTCGGCATAATCGGTGCAAATCAGAGGCTGCGGGACCACAAGAGCAGTGCGCGCGAAGGCCCCGACCGCGACGTATCATCAGCTCGTGCCTTTGGTGCCGCTTTCAAAAAGCGCCAAGGTCCAACGCATCCTCTGCGTTGAATGACGACACATTGACGACCGCAATGCCAGGCTTCGGCAGTCGGTGCTGCTAAAGGGGGCGTCGAGTGCCTGTCTCGATTGTTGAACAGGGCGGCCGCATCGTCGTCGGCACTCCTTACCACCCAAACTTCCCGGCCCGGGCCCGTCTTCTCGGAGGAGACTGGGATGCCCTGCGGCACGTGTGGATCTTCGACGCCCGCGAAGATGATCGCGTAAGGTCGTTGTGCCGCGAGATCTATGGCACGGACGGGGTTGCTCCGATCCCTGACGCCGAGGAGCGGGGCAGAAATGAGTTCTCCGACGGGGCCGAGTTGCCGCACTATTTTGGCCACCGGCAGCGCCTTCGTGAGCGGATGATCGCCAGTGGCGCCGAAACCTTGCCCGATTACGAATTGCTCGAGGTCATCCTGTTCGCAGCCCGCGCGCGTGGCGATGTAAAGCCAGTGGCCAAGGCCCTTCTGGGACATTTCGGCGGCTTTGCCGAAATGATGAGCGCCGAACCCGAAGCACTGGCCGCGGCCGGGATCAACCTCGCGGGTATCGCCGCGATCAAGGCGGCGCGGGAAGCGGCATTGCGGCTGATGCGCGCGGAATTACAGCAGCGGCCAGTCGTCAACTCCTGGGACAAGCTTATCGATTACTGCAGCGCCCAGGTCGCGCACGGCAAGATCGAGGAGTTCCACATCCTGTTCCTCGATCGCAAGAATGTACTGATCAAGGATGAACGCTAGCAGCGCGGAACCGTCGACCATACGCCGGTCTATCCGCGCGAGGTCGTCAAGCGCGCGCTCGAGCTCGGCGCCTCGGCGCTGATCCTGGTGCACAATCATCCTTCGGGCGATCCGACCCCATCCAAGGCCGACATCGCCGTGACCCAAGATATCAAGAAGGCCGCCGCCCCGCTCGGCGTGGTACTGCACGACCATGTCATTATCGGCCGCAACCGCCACACCAGCCTGCGCGAGCTTGGGGAGATCTAGCAGCCGATGTCGATAAACCATCTATTGACCATCCGACGCCCAAAATGGCCCACGTTGCTTCGACCTGGGGTCCCGCCATGGGCCGGTTTCCTAGCTGGGCTAAATTCTCGGTTGTTGCCGCTGTCGGCCTGCTGAGCCCCGTATTCGCGTTCTTGATGGCGATCGCGGTCGAAATCTCGATCGGCGCCGTAAAGGACGCTGGCGCGCTGCCACTCCTCGCGCTCGCTGTTGCAGTTGCCATCGGTTGCTCCCTGATTCGCAAGGTGCTGCGCGCGTCCGCAGGGCAGCGCTCCGATCGCAACGTAATTCGTCTCTGACTCTGTGGCCGCTCTCCCGTCATTCGAGTTCCCGGCGACGTGGCCGCGACTGACATTTTGTTGACCCTCGCTATGTAGGATTGAGGCCGGCTTGGCGGACGTGATCCGGCCGGGCCAAGCCTGAGCGGGGAGCGGCGCCGAGGATGATCCCCCAACCCGGCGCCGCTCCCTTTATCCGTCCGGCCTTCACACCTCCCGCCGCAGCAGCAAATTGGTTAGACCCGAGACGTCGGTCACCTTACGGAAGTCATGGATGACCGCGAGGCTCGCCTCGACCTCCCGATTGGGAAGGCCCGAGTGCGGCACCAAGGCGCGGTATTTGGCGTCGATATCGGCCCAGGCGAGCCCGAGCATGCCTGCGCCTTTCGGCACGTACACGGTGCTGGTGGAGGTGCGGCCGTCCGTCGTGCGTATGGTGACGGTCGCGCCCTGCCGGTAACGTTCGACGTCGCCGGCGGGCGGAGGACCGACGCGAACCTTTTCGATCAGCCGGTGGATGACCGGATCAGCGATCTTTACCTGTGTCGCGTGGACCCAGGAGAAGCCATGATCGGCCACGCCGGCAAGCCAGGAAATAGGCCGGGCTGTGCGCCATGCCGATCAGGTCCGTCGGATGGCGGGGACCGGCAAGCGCCGCGACACCAGGGCGCGACAGCGTGATGCTTTCGACCTCGCCCGGCGCGATACGGCCGTCTCGCGCCGCATTGGCGGCAGCCTCGGCGAGTGCGTGGTGAGGATGACCGCCCGGTACGAGCTTGATCGCCATGTCGGTGACGATGTCCCAGCTTTCCCCCAGATCGCGCGTCACCATCGCCCCGGCATTGGCGCCTTCGACGCCGCCGTAGACCTCGAAAAATCCGTGATGCGCGTCGAGGATCCTCTCTTCGGTTTGGTATCCGCGCTGCGCCGCGAGCGCAGCCTGGACCCCGAGCATCGCTGCCAGTCCCGCGTGGTATTCGCGAGCCACGCTCGTATTCGCCGCTGCCGCCAGCCCGCCGATCGAGGTCGCCGACAAGGCGATCGCCCGGGCCATCCGTGGCGCGTCGAGGCCGAGCAGCCGCCCGGCGGCGACAGCTCCCGCAAAGATCGCGACGAGACAGCCGTGAAAGCCCCGAGTGCGGAAGCCCGGGGTAATCGCTTCGCCGATGCGCCCTGCGGCTTCGTAGCCGAGGACGATCGCCGCCAGCACGTCCTCGCCCCCGGCGCCGGTGCGCTCGGCGGCGGCGAGCGCGGTGGCGACGAGGGTCGTGCCGGCATGCACGATGTTGCGCAGATCGCTATCGTCAGAGGCCGCGGCGTCGCTCGCGACGGCGTTGACCTGCGCGGCATCGGCCACCGGCAATTTGGGGCCGGGATGGAACCACATCGAGGCGTCTGGTGTCCCGCCGCGCTCCCGGGCGAGATCCCGGATGATCCCGGAGGACTCGAGCCCCGCGCCGAACGCCGCGCTGGCAAGCGTGCTGGCGATCAGCATTGCCGCGTGCTCGACGGCTTGCGGGGGAAGATCGGACGGGGAGGCCCCGGTCAAGAACTCAGCTAGTTCGCGCGCGACAGTCATCGCATCCTCCTTGCTGTTGGGTTCGGTCTGAGCCAGTGGTTGAGTTCAACCTTGCGTCCTGCCAAGCTCGTTCCCGCTCGGCAATCGCCGAGCGCAACGAGACACGGCAAGGAGAACGATTATGGCTATGGCCGTCCAGCACGTGCACCTAAAGGGCGAGGACCCCAAGAAGACCGCGCAGTTCTACATAGACAATCTGGGTGCAAAGCTGATCGCCGAAATCCCGGGGCGCGGCTGCCGGCTCGATCTGCACGGACTGCAGCTCAACATCACCGGGGTAGTCGCCACCCAGAGCCGCAAGCAGCTCTACGGCATCGAGCACATCGCCGTCGACACCGACGACTATGCCGGGACAATGGCCAAGCTCAAGGCCAACGGTGTGCGCATCCTCGAGGAGATGCCGCCCAACAACAACGGCCGCCGCGTCTGCTTCTTGCAGGCCCCCGACGGCGCCCAGGTCGAGATCATCGAAAAGGTCTAACCGCAGGGGCGGGGCGGCCTGCTCCGATAGAGCAGAGGGCGAAGCATGGCGTTGAAGGACAAAATCTCGCTGGGTATGGCCCTACCGCATCGCTCGCCGGAGCCGATCGATATGGCGGCGGTGCGGCGGGTCGCCCAGCGCGCCGAGGCGTTGGGCTTTCGCGACCTCTGGGTCACCGAAAACACCTTGGATCATGTATTCTGCTTTGACCCGGTGGTGGTGCTGACCTATGCCGCGGCGGTCACCACCACCATCCGTCTCGGTGCCTCGGTCGTCGTGATGGCGGTGCACAGCCCGCTGATGATCGCGCATCAATGGGCCTGCCTCGACTATGCGAGCAACGGCCGAGCCATACTCGGCGTCGGGCTCGGCCGCGAGCACCATTATCGCCAATTCGAAGTACCCGAGGAGGGCAGGCTCACCCGCTTCCGCGAGGAATTGGCGGTGATCCGCTCGCTGTGGTCCGAGCAGATGACGACCTTTCACGGCCGCTTCTACAATCTCGACAACGGGCCGATGTCGCCCAAGCCGGTGCAGAGGCCGATGCCGATCTGGATGGGGGTCGGCCATCCGAATGCGGTGCGGCGATCGGCCAAGCTCGCCGATGGATGGATGGGTTCGGGCGGCTCGAGCATTGCCGCCTTTTCCCGATCCGTCCCGATCCTGCGGGAGGCTCTGGAGAAGGCCGGGCGCGATCCAGCGACCTTCCCGACCTCGAAACGTGTCTTCATGGCGGTCGACGAACGCCCGGAAGTCGCCCGTGCCGAGCTCCACCGTTGGTTCACCAAGGTCTACCATAACCCCGAGGGCACCGACGCCTCGGGCATCCACGGCACACCCGAGCAGGTGCGCGAGCGGTTGGAGGAATTGGTTGGGATGGGCGCCAACCATCTCCTTCTCAACCCGGTCTCGCGCTATGCCGAACAGCTCGAAGCGCTGGCCGCGGTCGTCAGTCTCTCATAGGAGTGCGGTCGCATGAGTTCCGGCGAGACTGATTTCGTCAAGCAGCAGGTGGCCGCCCATTGGGGCCGCAGGGCGCCGGGCTTCGACGCGGGCTTTGGCCACAGCATCCACACTCCCGCCGAGCGCGCCGCCTGGGACCGCATCTTCGATCTCGTCCTGCCAGGACACCGCCCGCTCGACGCGCTCGACGCGGGCTGCGGCACTGGGTTTCTGAGCTTTGAGCTGGCGGCGCGCGGTCATCGGGTCACCGGTGTTGACTTCGCCCCGGCGATGCTCGCCGAGGCGCGGCGCAAGGCGGCCGAGCGTGCCGTCTCGGTCCATTTCGAGGAGGCCGATGCCGAGCACTTGCCGTTTCCGGAGGGCAGTTTCGACCTCGCGATCAGCCGTCACGTGCTGTGGACGTTGCCGCATCCCGCGGCGGCGATCGACGAATGGATCCGGGTGCTGCGGCCGGGCGGGCGTCTCGTGGTCGCCGACGGCCAGTTCGACCCCGGGTTCCTGGTCGAGCCGACGCAGAACGCCCGGACCAGCGCCGAATACGCGGCGATCGGCGACCGGCTGCCGTTTCTCGGCGGGCGGCCGCGCGAGGAGATCGAGGCATTGTTCAAGGCGCATGGGCTTATCGGTATCGCCAGCGACCCGGTGCTCGATCTGGTCGAGGCCCAGGCGGAACGGATGGTCGAGGAGGGCCGCGAGCGGCAAACGCGTCAGCGCTATGTCGCGTGGGGCGACGTGCCGCGCTGAACCCCAACGGGAAAATTCCCGCAAAAAAATCTTATTGCCGTGCCCGGTCGGCCAAGGTTGTCGTAGAGAGGCTAGATAAATCAAACATGTAAGATGAGAACATCGCTCATCGCCGGCATCGCAAACCGGGAATTTTCGGCCCGAGAAACCGGGTAAGATTTTGATAACCGGGAAATAACCGGGAACCGGCACGGACCGCTCGGGCGAGGCTCCCGACCTGTCACAGATCATACCTGAGGATCTTGACCCGATGATGGTGAAGCGACCGGCGCGGACGCATGCTTGATGCATGGCGGCGGCCGGTTCGTGTAGGATCGGCACTACCGAGGAGGCGCCATGGAGGCTCGAGGGCAAGCCCGCGTCGAACGTCGCCTCGCCGCGATCCTGGCGGCCGACGTGGCGGGCTACTCGCGGCTGATGGAAGCCGACGAGGAGGGCACCCTCACCGCCTTGCGGGCGATACGGCGCGAACTCGGCGACCCAAAGATCGCCGAGCACCGCGGGCGTATCGTCAAAACCACCGGCGACGGGCTGCTCGTCGAGTTTCAGAGCGTTGTCGATGCCGTGCGTTGTGCGGTCGAGCTGCAACGCGGGATGGCTGAACACAATGCGGCAGTGCCTCAAGACAAGCGCATCGAATTCCGCATCGGCATCCACCAGGGCGACATCATCGCCGATGACGGCGACATTTTTGGCGACGGGGTAAACTTGGCCGCCCGCCTCGAAGGGTTGGCCGAGCCCGGCGGGATCTGCGTCAGCGGGGGGGTGCGCGACGAGATCCGTGACAAGCTCGATGTCGGCTTCGAGGACCTGGGTGAACAACAGGTCAAGAACATCAGCCGGCCGGTGCGGGTGTTCTGCGCGCAGCTCGGCACGCCGAAGGCGGCGGCGGAGATGGCGCCGGTGCTTGCGCTGCCCGACAAGCCGTCACTGGCGGTATTACCGTTCCAGAACATGACCGGCGATGCCGAGCAGGACTATTTCGTCGACGGCATGGTGGAGGAGATCACGACGGCGATCGCGCGCCTGCCGTGGCTCTTTGTCATCGCCTAGCAACTCCGCCTTTACCTACAAGGGCCGTGCCGTCGTCGTGAAGCAGGTGGCGCACGAACTCGGCGTGCGCTATGTGCTCGAAGGCAGCGTGCGCAAAGCCGGCAACCGGGTGCGGATCACCGGGCAATTGATCGACACGACGACCGGCGCTCACATCTGGGCCGACCGCTTCGACGGCGCCCTCGACGACATTTTCGATTTGCAAGATCAGGTCGCGTCCAGTGTCGTCGGCGCGATCGAACCAAAATTGCGCCGATCCGAGATCGAGCGCGCCAGCCGCAAGCCGACCGCAAGCCTCACCGCTTACGACCTCTACCTGCGCGCATTGGCGCAGTCATATCGCTTCACCGATGAGGGCGTTGCCGAGGCGGTCGCCCTTGCCCGGCAGGCGCTGGCGATCGATCCGTCCTACGCGCCGGCCGCGGCTTTGCTCGGCTGGTGTCGCGCCCTGCAGCGGATTCAGGGGTGGGGAGCACTGTCGGATGAGGACATCGGCGAAGCCTGCCGCCTGGCGTGCCAGGCGCTCGAAGCCGAGCGCGATGACGCTGAAGCGATTTCACAGGCTGCCTGGACGCTGTTTTTCCTAGCCGGCGAGGGGGCGATGGCGGCGGCGGCTTTCGACCGCGCCCTGGCGCTCAACCCGAACGCGGCTCACGCCTGGATGCACAGAGGGGGTATCTACGCACAGCGTAACCAGCCAGAGGCGGCGATCGAAGCCCTCGAACGGGCGCGCCGCTTGAGCCCGTTCGATCCGTATACCTTTATCTGCGCCGTTAATATCGCTATGGCCCATCTCGTTGCGCGGCGCTTCGAACTAGCGATCGAATGGGCTGATCGCGCCTTGCATGACCAGCCGCGCATGGTCCCAGCGATGCGGATCAAAGTCGTGGCGTTGGCACATCTCGGCCATCTCGACGAGGCGCGCGCCGAACTCAGTCGAGTGCTTGCCATCTACCCCGAGCAGACCATCGCGGGGTTACGCGAGTACTTTCACTATCTGGCACCGGAATTTCTCGAACTCGTGGTCACCGGCCTGCGCCTGGCGGGTCTGCCGGAATGAGCGGAGAGCGGGTCGACCGTCGGCTCGCGGCGATCCTGGCGGCCGATGTGGCGGGCTACTCGCGGCTGATGGAGGCCGACGAGGAGGGCACCCTCGCGGCATTGCGGGCGATCCGGCGTGAGCTCGGCGATCCGAAAATCGCCGAGCATCGCGGCCGCATCGTCAAAACCACCGGCGACGGCATGCTCGTCGAGTTCGCCAGCGTCGTCGACGCGGTGCGCTGTGCGGTCGAGCTGCAGCGCGAGATGATCGCCCGCAACGCCGCCGCACCGGCGGGGCGCCGCATCGAATTTCGCATGGGCATCAATGTCGGCGACATCATCATCGAGGATGGCGACATCTTTGGCGACGGCGTCAACATCGCAGCCCGGCTCGAAGCGCTGGCCGAGCCGGGCGGGATCTGCCTCAGTGCCGCGGCGCACGAGCAGGTGCGCGACCGTCTCGACCTCGCCTTCGATGATCTCGGCGAGCAGCAGGTCAAGAACATCACAAGACCCGTGCGCACCTATCGTGTCGCTCTCGGCGCACCGTCCCGCGCGGCGCTGCCGGTCGGAGCTCCGCTGCCGCTCCCCGACAAGCCGTCGCTTGCGGTCTTGCCGTTTCAGAACCTGACCGGCGATGCCGAGCAGGAGTATTTCGTCGACGGCATGGTCGAGGAGATCACGACGGCGATCGCGCGGCTGCGGTGGCTCTTCGTGATCGCCCGCAACTCTGCCTTCACCTACAAGGGCAAGGCGGTCGGCGTGAAGCAGGTGGCGCAGGAGTTGGGCGTGCGCTATGTGCTCGAAGGCAGCGTGCGCAAAGCCGGCAACCGGGTGCGCATCACCGGGCAATTGATCGACACGACAACCGGCGCTCACATCTGGGCCGACCACTTCGACGGCGCGCTCGACGACATATTCGAGTTGCAAGATCAGGTCGCGTCCAGCGTCGCCGGCGCGATCGAACCAAAGCTGCGCCAATCCGAGATCGAGCGCGCCAGCCACAAGCCGACCGCGAACCTCACCGCTTACGACCTCTATCTGCGCGCATTGGCGCAATCCTACCGCTACACCGATCAGGGCTTTGCCGAGGCGGTCGTCCTTGCCCGACGGGCGCTGGCGATCGATCCGGCCTACGCCCCGGCCGCGGCTTTGGTCGGCAGGTGTCGGGGGCTGCAGCAGGTTCGGAGATCAGGAGCACTGTCAGATGAGGACATCGGCGAAGCCTGTCGCCTGGCGCGACACGCGCTCGAAGCCGAGCGCGACGACGCCGACACGATTTCGCAGGCCGCCTGGACGCTGTTTTTCTTTGCCGGCGAGGCGGCGATGGCGGCGGCGGCTCTCGATCGCGCCCTGGCGCTCAACCCGAACGCGGCTCACGCCTGGCTGATTAGAGGGAGTATCCACGGGTTGCGCAACCAGCCCGAGGCGGCGATCGAAGCCGTCGAACGGGCGCGCCGCTTGAGCCCGTTCGATCCGCATGCCTTTTTCGGCGCCGTTAATATCGCTATCGCTCATCTCACCGCGGGACGCTTCGAACAAGCGATCGAATGGGCCGACCGCGCCTTGCACGACCAGCCGCGCATGGTCTCAGCGATGCGGGTCAAAGTCGTCGCCAATGCCCATCTCGGCCGGCTCGACGAGACACGCGCCGAACTCAGTCGAATGCTTGCCATCGACCCCAAGCTGACCATCGCCGGCTTTCGCGCCTTCGCTCACTTTCACGCACCGGAAGTTCTCGAACTCTACGTCACCGGCCTGCGCCTGGCCGGCCTCCCGGAGGGAGACGGGGCTTGAGCGGGGCGCGATATTGGCGCCGGCGCGCGGACGACCTGCTCAGATCCCCAGATAGGCTCTCTTCACGCCTTCGTCGCGCAGCAGCTCTTGCGCGTCGCCCTGCATGACGAGGCTGCCTGTTTCCAGCACG
>Ga0306920_100000270_pt1 | contig 60270 bp, 43 predicted proteins | sample flu12Cox44000170_FD_204666 | JGI IMG/M metagenome (GOLD analysis project Ga0306920, IMG submission 204666) | Lab enrichment of tropical soil microbial communities from Luquillo Experimental Forest, Puerto Rico - flux4day.12C.oxic.44.000.170 (v2)... | ecosystem: Environmental > Terrestrial >...
CCTCGCACATCCCGTCGTCGACGACCTGCGAGACCTGCCACCTCGGCACGCTGCCCAACGGCGCGATCCCGGCCGCGGCCACGCGCACCGCGCCCGGCACGCTGTTCGCCACGCCCGCGCCGACGACCACGCAGATCCACACCGGCATCACGAGCGGCTGCTCGAGCTGCCACGACACCAGCTTCGTCTGGATGGGCGTTTCCAACTACCCGATCGCGCCCTCCGTGCTGACCGCCGGCGCCCAGTACACGGGTTTCCAGACGCGTCCCAAGCCCACGGCCAGCACCTACGCCGTCGCCGACGCCGGCCACCCGACCACGGGCGACTGCTCGCTGTGCCACAGCAACACCAACTACTTCACCGCGCTCGACAAGCCCGCCAACCACATCCCGACGTCGTCGACGGCCCAGTGCACCGACTGCCACACCTCGACCGACTTCTCGCTGATGCCCACGTTGGCCGCCATCCACGCCAACGCGCCCAGCACCACGAGCAACTGCGCGCAGTGCCATGGCAGCGCGGCGGCGAGCTTCGCGATCCCCGCGGCGAACTTCAGCATCGTCGGGCTGCCGGCCAACCACCTGCCGACGACGGCCTCGTGCGAGACCTGCCACGTGGGCGCCGGCTCCAGCGTCGCGACGCTGCCCGTGGGCAACGGCGCGAAGTTCTCCGGCTCGCTGATGAGCCACAGCGGCATCACGAGCAACTGCGTCGCGTGCCACGGACCGTCCATCACCGGATCGAGCTTCGTGGGCGTCGGCAAGATCGTGGCCATGCCGGCCACCTCGCCGGTGGGCGCGACCTCGCACATCCCGTCGTCGACCACCTGCGAGACCTGCCACCTGGCCACCGTGCCGAGCGCGCCGGTCGCGGCCGCCGCCACCGCCACCGCGCCCGGCACGCTGTTCGCCACGCCGGCGCCGACCACGGCGCAGATCCACACGGGCGTCTCCAGCGGCTGCTCCAGCTGCCACGACACCAGCTTCGTGTGGATGGGCGTGGCCAACTACCCGATCTCGCCCAGCGTCCTCACCGCCGGCGCCCAGTACACCGGCTTCCAGACGCGGCCCAAGGCCACCGGCAGCACGTACGCCGTGGCCGACCCGACGCACCCGACGACCGGCGACTGCTCGCAATGCCACAGCGGCACGACCTACTTCACGGCGCTCGACAAGCCCGCCAACCACATCCCGACGTCGCCGACCGCGACCTGCAACGCGTGCCACACGTCGAGCGACTTCTCGGTGATGCCCACGCTTGCCAACATCCACGCCAACGCGCCCAGCACCACCGGCAACTGCGCGCAATGCCACGGCAGCGCCGCCGCGAGCTTCGCGATCCCCGCGGCGAACTTCGCCATCGTCGGGCTGCCGTCGACCCACATCCCGACGACCGCCTCGTGCGAGACCTGCCACGTCGGCACGGGCTCCAGCATCGCCAGCCTGCCGGTGGGCAACGGCGCGCGCTTCGCCAATTCGCTGATGAGCCACGCCGGCATCACGAACAACTGCGTCGCGTGCCACGGCCCGTCCATCGGCGGCAGCACGTTCGTCGGGGTCAACAAGATCATCGTGATGCCGGCCACCTCGCCGGTCGGCGCGACCTCGCACATCCCCTCGTCGACGACCTGCGAGACCTGCCACCTGGGCACGGTTCCCGCGGGGTCCGTCGCGGCCACCGCCACGCGCTCGACGCCGGGCAGCCTGTTCGCCACGCCCATCCCCACCACGGCGCAGATCCACACCGGCGTCACGAGCGGCTGCTCCAGTTGCCACGACACCAGCTTCGTGTGGATGGGCATGGGCAGCTACCCGATCGCGCCGACGGTGCTCACCGCCAACGCGCAATACACGGGCTTCCAGACGCGGCCCAAGCCCATCGCCAGCACCTTCGCCGTCGCCGACGCGGCCCACCCGACCGCGGGCGACTGCTCGCAATGCCACTCGGGCACCACGGCCTTCACGGGCATCGACAAGCCGGCCAACCACATCCCGACCTCCGCGACGGCGACCTGCAACGCCTGCCACACGTCGAGCGACTTCTCGGTGATGCCCACGCTGGCCAACATCCACGCCAACGCGCCCAGCACCACGAGCAACTGCGCCCAGTGCCATGGCAGCGCGGCGGCGAGCTTCGCGATCCCCGCGGCGAACTTCAGCATCGTCGGCCTGCCGTCCAACCACCTGCCCACGACGGCTTCCTGCGAGACCTGCCACGTCGGCGCGGGCTCCAGCATCGCGGCGCTTCCTGTGGCCAACGGCGCGAAGTTCTCCGGCTCGCTGATGAGCCACAGCGGCATCACGAGCAACTGCGCCGCCTGCCACGGACCTGGCATCACGGGCACGAGCTTCGTGGGCGTCGCGCAGATCGTCGCGATGCCGCCCACGACGCCGATGGGCCCGAACTCGCACATCCCGTCGTCCACGACCTGCGAGACCTGCCACCTGGCCACGACGCCCAGCGGCCCCATCGCGGCCACGGGCACGCGCACCGCGCCGGGCACGCTGTTCGCGACGCCGGCCCCCACGACGGCACAGATCCACACCGGCGTCACGAGCGGCTGCTCGAGCTGCCACGATTCCAGCTTCGTCTGGATGGGCGTGTCGGCCTACCCGATCTCGCCGACGGTGCTCACCGCGGGCGCGCAGTACACCGGCTTCCAGACCCGGCCGCTGCCCGCCGCCGGCACCTACAGCGTCGCCGATACCTCGCACCCGACCGCGGGCGACTGCTCGCAGTGCCACAGCAGCACGACGTTCTTCTCGGCCCAGGACAAGCCTGCCAACCACATCCCGACCGCCGCCGCGGCGCAGTGCAACGCCTGCCACACGACGTCCGACTACTCGGTCATCCCCACGCTGGCCAACATCCACGCCAACGCGCCCAGCACCACGAGCAACTGCGCGCAATGCCACGGCAGCGCGGCGGCGAGCTTCGCGATCCCATCGGCCAACTTCAGCATCGTCGGCCTGCCGTCCAACCACCTGCCGACGACGGCCTCGTGCGAGACCTGCCACGTCGGCACCGGCTCCAGCGTCGCGACGCTGCCCGTGGGCAACGGTGCGAAGTTCTCCGGCTCGCTGATGAGCCACAACGGCATCACGAACAACTGCGTTGCGTGCCACGGCCCGAGCATCACGGGCAGTTCCTTCGCCGGCGTCGCCAAGATCATCGTCATGCCGGCGACCTCGCCGCCGGGCGCGACCTCGCACATCCCGTCGTCGACCACCTGCGAGACCTGCCACCTGGGCACCGTGCCGTCGGGCAGCGTCGCCGCGACCACCACCCGCTCGACGCCGGGCAGCCTGTTCGCCACGCCCATTCCCACCACCGCGCAGATCCACACCGGCGTCACGAGCGGCTGCTCCAGCTGCCACGACACCAGCTTCGTGTGGATGGGGATGGGCAGCTACCCGATCGCGCCGACGGTGCTCACCGCCAATGCGCAGTACACCGGCTTCCAGACACGGCCCAAGACCACGGCCAGCACCTTCGCCGTCGCCGACGCGGCCCACCCGACCACGGGCGACTGCGCGGACTGCCACAGCGGCACCGCCTTCTTCGTCGGCCAGGCCAAGCCGGCCAACCACATCCCGACCTCGAGCACGGCCGCGTGCAACGCGTGCCACACGTCGACCGACTACTCGGTGCTGCCCACGCTGGCCAACATCCACGCCAACGCGCCCAGCACCACCAGCAACTGCGCGCAATGCCACGGCAGCGCCGCCGCTTCGTTCGCGATTCCCGCGGCCAACTTCAGCATCGTCGGCCTGCCGTCCAACCACCTGCCGACGACGGCCTCGTGCGAGACCTGCCACGTCGGCACCGGTTCCAGCGTGACCGCCCTGCCCGTGCCCAACGGCGCGAAGTTCTCCGGCTCCACGATGAGCCACAGCGGCATCACGAGCAACTGCGTCGCCTGCCACGGGCCGAGCATCACCGGCACGAGCTTCGCCGGCGTCAGCAAGATCGTGGTGATGCCCGCGACGACGCCGGTGGGCGCGACCTCGCACATCCCGTCGTCGACCACCTGCGAGACCTGCCACCTCGGCACCGTGCCCGCCGCCGCGGTCGCGGCCGTGGCCACGAAGTCCGCGCCCGGCACGCTGTTCGCGACGCCCGCGCCGACCACCGCGCAGATCCACACCGGCATCTCCAGCGGCTGCGCGAGCTGCCACGACACCAACTTCGTCTGGATGGGCGTGACGGCCTACCCGATCTCGCCGACGGTGCTGACGGCCAACGGCCAGTACACCGGCTTCCAGACGCGTCCGAAGGCGACGGCGAGCACCTACGCGATCGCCGACCCCGCCCACCCGACGACGGGCGACTGCTCGTCCTGCCACACGAGCACGACCGTGTTCACGGGCGTCGACAAGCCGGCCAACCACATCCCGACGTCGACGACCGCCGCCTGCAACGCGTGCCACACGACGACCGACTACTCGGTGATCCCCACGCTGGCCAACATCCACGCCAACGCGCCCAGCACCACCGGCAACTGCGCGCAATGCCACGGCACGGCGGCGGCGTCGTTCGCGATCCCGGCGGCCAACTTCAGCATCGTCGGCCAGCCCGCCAACCACGTGCCCACGAGCGCGTCGTGCGAGACCTGCCACGTCGGCACGGGCTCCAGCGTGTCGACCCTGCCCGTGCCCAACGGCGCGAAGTTCTCGGGTTCGCTGATGAGCCACACGGGCATCACCAGCAACTGCGTGGCCTGCCACGGCCCGTCGATCACGGGCACGTCGTTCGCGGGCGTCGCCAAGATCATCGTCATGCCGCCGACGACGCCGGTGGGCGCGACCTCGCACATCCCGTCGTCGACGACCTGCGAGACCTGCCACCTCGGCAGCGTGCCGTCGACCAGCGTGGCCGCGACGACGACGCGCTCGACGCCGGGCAGCCTGTTCGCCACGCCCGCGCCGACGACGGCGCAGATCCACACCGGCATCTCCAGCGGCTGCGCCAGCTGCCACGACACCAGCTTCGTGTGGATGGGCGTGACGGCCTACCCGATCTCGCCGACGACGCTCACCGCGGGCGCCCAGTACACCGGCTTCCAGACCCGGCCCAAGCCCACGGCCAGCACCTTCGCGGTCGCGGACGCCGCGCACCCGACCACGGGCGACTGCTCGCAGTGCCACAGCGGCACCACCTTCTTCAGCGCCGTCGACAAGCCGGCCAACCACATCCCGACCTCCGCGACGGCCACGTGCAGCGCCTGCCACACGTCGACCGACTACTCCGTGATCCCGACGCTGGCCAACATCCACGCGAACGCGCCCAGCACGACGTCCAACTGCGCGCAGTGCCACGGCAGCGCGGCGGCGACGTTCGCGATTCCCGCGGCCAACTTCAGCATCGTCGGGCAGCCGTCGAACCACGTGCCGACGACGGTGTCGTGCGAGACCTGCCACGTCGGCGCCGGCTCCAGCGTGCCGACGCTGCCCGTGCCCAACGGCGCGAAGTTCACCGGCTCGCTGATGAACCACAGCGGCATCACGAGCAACTGCGTCTCGTGCCACGGGCCGACGATCACGAACACCTCGTTCATCGGCGTGACCAAGATCATCGTGATGCCCGCGACATCGCCGGTGGGCGCGACCTCGCACATCCCGTCGTCGACCACCTGCGAGACCTGCCACATCGGCGCCGTGCCGTCAGGCTCCATCCCGGCCGCGTCGCCGCGCTCGACGCCGGGCAGCCTGTTCGCCACGCCCGCGCCGACGACGACGCAGATCCACACCGGCATCACGAGCTCGTGCTCCAGCTGCCACGACTCGAACTTCGTGTGGATGGGCATGGCCAACTACCCGATCTCGCCGACCGTCGTGACCGCCAGCGCGCAGTACACCGGCTTCCAGACGCGGCCGCTGGCCACGGCCAGCACGTACGCGGTGGCCGACGCCGCCCACCCGACGACCGGCGACTGCTCGCAGTGCCACGCCGGCACCACGTACTTCACCGGCACCGCCAAGCCCACCGGCCACATCCCGACGCAGCTCGCGTGCACGACCTGCCACGTCGTCTCCGGCGACTTCTCGGTGGCCGGGCTGACCGACAACGCGACCCTGCACACCGGCATCACGGGCTCGTGTATCACCTGCCACGGCCCGGTCGGCGGCGGCGGCACCGGCCCGTTCGCCGGCTGCGCGACGCAGGCCGCATGCTCGTCGCCGCCGCCGGTGACCTACATGCCCAAGGTGCCGCCGCTCGTCGCCGGCGGTTCGCCGACCGCGCCGAATGCCGGCACCCACATTCCGGTGGTCGGCATCGAGTGCTCGCTGTGCCACTCCAATACGGTGTTCACCGGCTTCAACACCGTGCCGGGCGCCACCGGCATGAAGGGCAGCACGCCCGACCACACGGCCGTGGCCGCCCTGACCTGCGAGACTTGCCACGAATACAAGGACGTGTGGTACGGCGTGACGATCAAGACGCCCGGCTCGACCAACCACAACGGCCGCACGCCCGGCGAGGACTGCGTGGGTTCCGGCTGCCACCAAAAGACCTACACCTCGTTCAACACGGCAGCCCGTGTGCGCCCGGTGATCCGTTCCGCACTGATTCCCGGAGCCCTGCCGCGCGTGCTCCCGGGCGATCTTGGCGACGGCGCAACGGCGAGCGGCCAGGCCTTCAACCACCAGGGCGTCTCTCAAGGCCAGTGCGTGACCTGCCACAACGGCCAGCTCGCGACCGGACGGCCCGCCAAGCACCTCATGACCAGCCAGTCGTGCGACGCCTGCCACCGCACGACGGCCTGGGCGCCGGCGCAGTTCACGCACCAGGGACTGGCCCAGGGCCAGTGCCTGACATGCCACAACGGCCTGTCCGCCAGCGGCAAGCCGCCGGGCCACTTCGTGACCACGCGCTCCTGCGACGCCTGCCACCGCACCATCGCGTGGGTGCCGGTGAGCTACTCGCACCTGTCGCCGCTGTACAAGTTCGCGCCGGACAAGACGACGTGCGTGTCCTGCCACGTGACCAACGGCGAGCTGATCCCGCGGCAGCTGCGCGGCGGCCCGCGCCCGCGGCCCGTCCCGCCGGGCGGTTGAGCCATGCCCACGACGCCCTGCCCTCGCACGCACGCGCTGCTGCCCGCCTGGCGCTGGCTCGCGGCCCTGTGGCTGGCCGCCTTCGCCATGGCCGCGCAGGCGCAGACCATCGACGACGTGCAGTTGCTCGCGCAGGGCGACGACATGGTCGCGCGGGTCACCTTCAACGCCACGGTGCGCTTCCTGCAGCAGTCGCCCACCACGCCGGCCACGCTGTACCAGATCGGCTGGGAACTGGTGGCCGCGGACGAGGCGGTCGTCAACCAGTCCACCGACGAATCCCGGCGCATCGCCGCGCAGGGGTCCGTCCCGGAGATCACGCTGACCTACGCCGTCGCCAAGGGCAAGCGCGCGAAGACGCTGACGCTGGAGCTCGGCGCGGCGGCCGCGGTCAGCACGCGCCAGGGGCCGTCCTCGCGCAGCATCGACATCGTCTTCGCCGGCCTGGCCGGCGCGGCACCCGCGGCGCCGGCCGGCGCGACGGCCACCGCGCCGCCGCCCGCGGGGGCCGCGAGCGCCGTCGTCGCGTCGCCCGAAATCGAGGCGCAGGCCGCGCCGCTGCTCGAGCGAGCGCGCGCGGCGCTGGCGGCGCGCCAGAACGAGGACGCGGTCACGGCCCTGAACCAGCTGCTGCTGCTGCCGCCGAACTCCAGCTCGCAGCAGGCGCAGGAGCTCGTGGGCGTGGTGTGGGAACGCCTGGGCAACACCGACCGCGCCCGCACCGAGTACGAGCTGTACCTGCGGCTGTATCCGCAGGGCGAAGGCGCGGACCGCGTGCGCCAGCGCCTGGCCACGCTGACCGGCGAGGCCGTCGCCGCGGCGCCCGCGGGTCAGGCCGCGAGCGGCGCGGAGCCCGCCGCCGCCAAGCCGGCCACCGCGCGCAACCGCTTCAACGGCAACATCGCGCAGTACTACTACGGCGGCAAGGCGCGGACGCAGTCGCTCGTCAACCTGCCGGCGGGCATCGACCAGTCCACGCTGAGCCAGACCACGGAGTCGGCGATCGTCACGAGCGTCGACGTCGGCGCGCGCTTCGAAGGCACCGATTCCGACACCCGCGCCGTGCTGCGCGGCACGAACTCGATCAACCTGAGCTCCGCCTCGCACGCGCAGAGCCTGCTGAGCGCCGCCTACGTCGACTACAAGCGCAACGAGAGCGGCCTGTCGCTGCGCGTGGGCCGGCAGTCGGCGATCAGCGGCGGGCTGCTGGGGCTGTTCGACGGGGCGTCGCTGACGTATCCGGTCAGCCAGGGCTGGAAGTTCGACCTCATGGGCGGCGCGCCGTCCAACCCGCTCGTCAACGCGCCGCAGGAGCGCATGGCCGCCGCGATGGTCGAGGCCGACGGCCTGCTGGACCACTGGGGCGGCGACGCCTACGTGATCGACCAGACGACGCAGGGCATCACGAACCGGCGCGCGCTCGGCGTCGAGGTGCGCTACTCGGGCGACACCTTCTCGACCTACACGCTGCTGGACTACGACCTGCTGTTCCACAAGCTCAACGCGTTCTCGCTGCAGGGCTCGGCGCAGGTTCCCGGGCAGACGACCGTCACGCTGCTGGTCGATTCGCGCAACGCGCCGTCGCTGGATCTCACGAATGCCTTGATCAGCACCGGCGCGACCTCGCTGAAGCAGCTGCTGCAGACGCAGTCGCTGGCGCAGGTACGGGCCGACGCGATCGCGACCACGGCGCGCGCGCGCCAGGCCCTGCTCAGCGCGTCGCGCCCGATCAACCAGAGCTGGCAGCTCGCGGTCGACCTGCGCTACAGCGAGGTCGGCGCGACGCCGGCCGTCGGCAACTTCGAGGCGATGCCGGCCACCGGCGCGCAGTACGGCACCACGCTGCAGCTCACGGGCTCGAACCTGTATTCCAAGCACGACATCAGCAACTTCAACCTCAGCCTGCTGCACGCCCCGACCTTCAAGGGCACGCAGGTCTCGTACGGCAACCTCAGCGCCTTCAGCAACAACGACTTCACGCTCGAGCCGACCCTGACGTACTACCAGCAGCACGACAACATGGACGTCCACCTGCATCGAGCGGGCCTGGGCCTGCGCGGCACCTGGCGGCTGTCGCGGCGCGCGAGCATGCTCGGCGAGGGCGTCTACGAACACACGCACACCGAGGCGCCCCTGAACCATGACACGACGAACTCGATCTTCTTCTACGTCGGCTACCGCTACGACCTGTTCTGAGGCGACGACATGACCAACGACACCAGCACGCTGGTCACCGTGGGCGCGCTGACCGTCGCGATCGCCCTGGCCCTGGCGTCCGCACTGTCGTGGCAGCGGGCGCGCGCCGGGCACAGGCGCAACCTGGCCGCCGACATCGACGGGTCCGTCCAGCTCGCCGACGACCTGCGCCGGCGGCGCATGGCCGGCGAGCTCACGCAGGAGGAATTCGACGTGCGGCAAGGCGCCATCGCCGAGGGCCTGCTGGCGCAGCGCGCGGACGACGCCGCGGCCGCGGCTCCGCCCGGCCGCCGCGCCCGCACCTGGGCGCTGGCGGCCTGCGCCTTGCTCGTCGCGCTCGCCGCCGCCGTGTTCCACGAATGGACGACACGCCCGTCGAGCGTCGCCGAGGCCGGTCGTCCCGCCGCTTCGCCGCCCGCGACCGCCGTCGAGCCGGCGTCCGGCGCGCACGCCCTGAGCGACGCCCAGCTGGAGCACATGGTCGCGCAGTCGCGCCAGCGGGTGCAGGCGGCGCCGCAGGACGCCGCCGCGTGGGCGATGCTCGCCCACTCCTACGACATGCTCGGCAAGTTCGCCGAGTCCAGCAAGGCTTACGCGATGCTCGCGCGGCTGGTACCCAAGGACGCCCAGGTGCTGGCCGACTACGCCGACGCGCTGGCCGTGGCCAATGGCCGCACGCTGGCCGGCGAGCCCACCGTGCTGGTGAACAAGGCCCTCGAGATCGACCCGCGCAACGTCAAGGCGCTGACGCTCGCCGGCTCGGCGGCCTTCGAGCGGCAGGATTTCAGCGAGGCGATCGCGCGCTGGCAGGCTGCCCGCGACCTCGCCAAGGATCCGCGCTTCGCCAGCGAGATCGACGCCAGCCTGGCCACCGCGCGCGCCGCGGCCAAGGGCCAGGCGGTGCCGGCCGCCGCGGCGGCGAGCGCGCGCCCGCTGGCGGCCGCCAGCGCGGTCGTCTCCGGGCGCATCACGCTGGCCGACGACCTGCAGGCCAAGGTGCCTGCCGACGCCACGCTCTTCGTGTTCGCCCGGCCCGTCGACGGCTCGCGCATGCCGGTGGCCATCCTGCGCCGGCACGCGCGCGACCTGCCGCTGGACTTCGCGCTGGACGACTCGATGGCGATGGTGCCCGACGCCCGCCTGTCCAGGGTGGCGCGCGTGATAGTCGGCGCCCGCATCTCGCGCCGCGGCGACGTCGCGCCGCAGGCCGGCGACATGCAGGGCCTGAGCGCGCCGGTGGACGTCGGCACGCGCGGGATCAAGCTGGAGATCAGCGAGGTGCTGCAATGACCGCCGCGCGCGCCGTCGTGGCGGTCGCACTCGTGCTGGCCAGCGCCAGGGCCGGCGCGACGCTCGGCGAGCCCGTGGCGACGGTCGACGCCGACCTCGCGCGGCTGAACGGCGCTCGTCGCGTGGTGCAGGCCCAGGCCGCGCGGTTCCAGGTCCACGTGATCACGCTGGCCGACGGCTCCTCCATCCGCGAATACGTCGCGCCGAGCGGCATCGTCTTCGCCGTGGCCTGGAGCACGCGCCTGAAGCCGCGGCTCGAAACGCTGCTGGGCGCGCAGGCCCCCGCGTACGCCGCCGCGGCGAGCGCGGCGATGGCCGCGCCGGGTGTGCGGCACGGGGTATCCCTGGCCAGCGGCGACCTGGTCGTGCAGGCCAACGCCCACCTCAATGCGCATGTCGGCCTGGCCTGGCTGCGATCGCTGGTGCCGGAAGGGGTGCGCATCGATGAGCTGCGTTGACGCCTTGCGGCGCGGCCTCGCCACGGCCCTGCTCGCGGCGCTGGCCGCGTGCGGCGGCTCGTCCTCGACGACGACGATCACCGGCCCCGGCGTCGGCGGCGGCACCAGCGTCACCGAAGCCCACCAGGACACGCCGACCGGTGACAACACCACGCAGATCGTGATCGACGCCGGCCCCGCGAGCAGCTTTGCGATCGGCGCCGTCAACGTGCCCTACGTGACGGTGACCATCTGCGCGCCGGGATCCGCGGGCCAGTGCGTGGTCGTCGACCACGTCTTCCTCGACACGGGCTCGGTCGGCCTGCGGCTGCTCAAGAGCAAGGTCGCCAACCTGGGGCTGCCGCCCATGGCCGTGCCGGCGAACGCGGCCACCGGCACGCCCGCGGGCGCCGCCCTCGAGTGCTATCCGTTCGTGCTCGGCGCGGTCTGGGGGCCGCTGGCCACCGCCGACCTGCAGATCGCCGGCGAACGCGCGGCCTCGCTGCCCGTGCAGCTGATCGACGACTCGACGTCGCCGGCCCCCGCCGCGCCGGCCGAGTGCGTCGCCGCCTCGAACGGGCAGCTCATGAACTCCGCCGCGACGCTGCAGGCCAACGGCATCCTGGGCGTCGGGATGATCGCCTACGACTGCGGGCTGGCCTGCGCCAACGGCGACTACAGCAGCGGCTACACGCTCTACTACTCGTGCACGGCGACCTGCGTGCCTGCCGCGCTGCCCGCCAACCTGCAGGTGCAGAACCCGGTGACGTATTTCGCCACGGACAACAACGGCACGCTCATCGCCCTTCCCAAGCTGCCGGCGTTCGGGGCGGGCACGGCCACGGGGCGGCTCGTGTTCGGCATCGGCACGCAGACCAACAACCAGATCCCCGCGACCGCCGCGATCATGCACGTCGACGTGAACCCGGCCGACTCGACCTATCTCTACTTCACGACGACGGCCGCGTCGATCCGCTATCCGGACAGCTACATCGACAGCGGCTCCAACGCCTACTTCTTCGACGACGCCAGCGTCGCGCAGGGCTGCCAGAACACCACGGGCGCGGCGTCGAACTGGTACTGTCCGGCCACCGCTCTGCAACGCACGGCCGTCATCTCCGACAACACCGGGGCGAGCGCGTCCGTCGCCTACGAGGTGGTCAACGCCGACGCGCTGTTCGCCACCTCCAGCCTCGGCCTGGACGACCTCGCGGGCTCGATCACCGCGGGCTCGTCGAGCTTCGTCTGGGGCCTGCCGTTCTTCTACGGCCGCACGGTCTACACGTCGATCTGGGGCCAGTCGCTGTCGACCGATGGCCCCTGGAACGCCTTCTAGGGCCTGTCCACGCTACATGCGCGCCCGCCGCCGCAACGCGAAGCCGGCCGCCAGGAGCGCGAGCAGCCACCCCGGCGACGCCGCGCCGCCGCCCGAGCTGCCGCCCGGCGACGGGGAGGACGGCGTCGACGCGGGCGGGGTCGACGACAGCACCGGATCGGCGGTGACGGCCACGCCCGCGCGGGTCGACGCGTAGATCACGCCGTCCCCGGGGCGCAGCCGGCGCACCTCGGTCGACGGCAGGGCCGTCGGTGCCGTGCCGCCATACGGCGTCCACGCGAAGCTCGTGCCGACCGGCGTCACGAAGATGCCCTGGCTGCCGGTGGCCGCGAAGATCGTCGTGCCGTCGCTGTAGAGGCTGGTCACCGCGCCGAACGGATCGGCGATCTGCTGCGCCGCGTCCGCGCTCGTGTTGGCGGACGTCCAGGTCGAACCCGCGGACGCGACCAGCACCAGGTTGCCGTTGGTGGCAGCCATCAGGGTCGTGTCCAGCAGCAGCAGGCTGGTGATGCGCCGGGTGCCCGCCGAGCCGACGCCGAAGGCCTGCCACAGCCCGGTGCCCTGCGCGGCGGCCGCCTCGCTGGTGAAGAAGACGTGGTTGTCGTCGGTCGCGTCGACGGTGCCGGCCAGCACGACGGACGGCGTCACGAGCAGCGAGCGGACGCTGCTGCCGGCCAGGCCCGCGGCCACCGGCGTCGCGCCCGCCGGGTTGCGGCCGAGCGGCACGGCGAAGACGCCGTCGTCCGTGGCCGCGAACAGCGCGTCGGGGCCCAGCTCGAGCGCGCTCACGCGGGTGGCGATCGTGCCGGGGCTGACGGCCACCCAGGTGGCGGCGGCCGGGTCGTAGGCCAGCAGGCCCTGCGAGGTGCCGAGGTACAGGATCTGGTTGGCGGTGTCGGCCAGCATCACGTTCAGCGATTCGCCCATCCCGAGCACGCCGCCGACGCCCGTGGCCGTCCACGTCGCGCCGCCGTCGCCGCTGGCGAACACCTCGGCGTACTGCGTGTCCTGCGCGGCCGCGAACAGGCGCTGGCCGATGACGGCGGTGTCCACGATGCCGGCGTTGTCCAGGCGCTGGCTGGCGGCGCCCGACACCGCCGACGCGGGACCGTTGCTCGCCGTCCAGCCGGCGCCCGCCTGCACGGAGGCGACGGGCGACGTGACCACGCCGAAGCCGGTGCCCACGAACAGCAGCGACGACATCGCGCCGGGCCGCTGGCCGACCGCGAACGCGTCCGCCGATGGACTGGTGCCGACGGCCTGCGTCGACTGGAACGTCGCGCCATCCAGGCTGACGAAGACGCCCTGGTCCGCGCCGAGCAGCGCCTGCGGCTGGCCGCCCGCGGCGACCGGGATCGCGGAGAACGCGTTGCACACGGGGGCCACCATGCCGCCCGCGAGGCTCACCGAAGACCACAAGGCCTGCGCATCGAGCGGATTGCCCGACACCCAGGTCGACCCGCCGCTGCACGCGAGCGCCTCGAGGAATTCGGGACGGAACGACAGCGCGGCCACCGTGCCGCCCGCCAAGGTGGCCATCGGGTCGGCGTCGGTCCAGGCCGGCGCCATCAGGAAGCCCGCGGCGAGCGGCGCCGAATACACGCGGCCGCCGGCACTGGCCAACAGGCTGGCCGATGTCGCGCTGCCCGACGGCGGCACCACCGCCAGGCCGCCGATGCCCAGCCCGGCCGTGGCGGGCGGCAGCGCGACGAAGGTCCAGGCCAGGCCCGTGGCCTGGCTCGCGAGGCTGGTCGCGACGTACACGCCGGGAACCGACACGCCGTCGCCCACGCCGCCGGCCGCGACGAGCCAGCCGGAGCTCGCGTCGTACGACAGCAGCGTGGCGGGCGACGCGGCGCCGGTCGCCGGCAGCGCCGTCCACGTCGGCGCGCCGCCGACGGGCGCGTCGAAGATGCCCGCGCCCGCGGCCGCATAGACGTAGCGCGAGTCGCTCGCCAGGGCGTGGATGTCCAACAGCATCTGCCGCCCGACCGCCGCCGGCGCCAGGCCGGCGTTGGCCGCGCTCCACGTCGCACCGCCGTCGGCACTGAAGAACACGCCGTTGCCCGACGTGCCGGCATAGACCGAGGCCGGCGACGCCGGATCGACCAGCAGTGCGCTGACGCTGCCGCCGGGCGGGCCGATGGCCGTCCAAGCGGCCGGCGTCTGCGCCTGCGCCGCCAGGCAGGCGATCACGATCGCGCACCCCGCCGGCACGGCGCGCAGCGCATCGGGCGAAGCGGAACCTACGGGCGAACAGCGAGGCTTCATGCACGACCTCCGTGGCGATCCACGGCGCGGCGCGACGGGATTCCCGGCATGCGGCGGACGCGCCGCGCGCCGCCGGCCGGACAGCCTCTCGATCATGCATCCAACCGGCCGGTGCTCCAGCCGACGCGGGGTTCGAACAGGGGGCGGGTACGCCCTCTCAGGCGCATCCGCCGGCATACGCGGCATCGCCCTTGCGGGGCCCTTCGCCGCGCCGCTTCAGGTCCGCCAGGATGCGCTGCACGTAGGCCTGGGTCTCGGGATAGGCCGGGATGCGGCAGCCCGCGTCGACGACGGCCTTCTCGCCGGCGTTGTAGGCCGCGAGCACCAGGTCGAGGTGGTTGTCGAACATCGCCATGAGCCAGCGCAGGTAGCCCGCGCCGGCATCGACGTTCTGCTCCGCCGAGAACAGGTCGCGCGCGCCGAAGCGCTGGCCCGTGGCCGGCAGCAGCTGCATCAGGCCGATCGCTCCCTTGGGCGAGACGGCGCGCGGGTCGTAGGCCGACTCCGCGCTGATCACGGCGTTCAGCAGCGCGGGCGACAGCTTGTGGCGATTGGCGGCCGTGTTGACCAGGGACCGGATCTGAGCGGACGGAGCCGTGTTGGGCAACGCCTTGCCAGACACCCGGGCAACCTGCATCGCGGCGGGCTTGTCCGACTGCCCCGATGCCGCCTCCGGGAGCACCGTTCCCACGACGACGGTCGCGACCTCCCGGCTGGGAAAATTCGACAGGACGACGGCGCCCGTGCCAGCCTCGGTACCCGCATAGATCTGGCCCAGGGCCAGGCCAGGCACGAGCAGGCCCAGCATCGCCAGGGCAGACGCCGCGAATCGCGAGGAACGAAATCCGGTCATGACTTCATGCGCCCGTCGCTCGGACATGGCCCGATCATGATCCGAATCGCCGCGCGCGGCGCTGCGGTCAACCCTGCGCAGGGTCCCCAAATCTGGGGAGTCACCCTCGCTCGTCTCGTCCGAGCCCGTCCTCGCCAGCCCGGCCGATGACAACGCATGCGAGGCATCGAGATCCTCATGGCACGAGCCATTCGCCGTCGGCGACGAGTTGCGGCCCCGAGCTCGTGCCGAATCGCACGAGGTAGCCGCCCTTAGACGCGAAGTGCTGGTTCTCGGCGAGCGTCAAGCGCGGGTAGTAGCCGGTCACGATGCGATGTTCCACCATGGACTGCAGTTCTTCGATCAAGTAGGGACCGTAGAACGTATCGACCATGGTGTTCAGCGCCTCGGACACCAAGCCGCATGCCAGGTAAGTATCCGTCTGCATCTGTTCGTCCACGAGCTCGATGCCGCGGATCCTGAACCAGCCGAGGGGATAGTCGACCCGCACGATGCGTTTGTCGGGGAGGTCGAACGGGTACGCCATCCGCGTGCGCAGACGCCAGTCCGGCGGAAGCGGCGAATGCTCGAGGCCGCCCAGCAGGCCCGACATGTACACGAGCGCCGGCGACTGTCCGACATCCCCCAGCGCCTGGAGATCGGCGGGCCGCAGCCACAAGACCAGCGCGTCGGCGCCGGAGGCCCCTCGCACGGCGCTCGATGGATCGTGGTCATCCCGGCTCAATACCGACTGCCGCACATCGAATCCCGCATCCCTGAGTTCATGGGCAAGCGCCTGCGCCGCGACTTCGCCGCTGTCGCCGGCCCGGAAGATCTGGTGAATGGTCTTCAAGCCCGCAGCCGGGGGGGATGAAGTCAGCCGGGCCCCGATCAATCCGGCCTCGAGCAAGGTGCCGCGCGACAGGTAGAGCTCGAAGAAGTCCCCTGGCGCATCCACGGGCACGTCGACATTCGGGAACAGGCACGCAAGGCGCTGATGCTCGCAAAACGCATGCACCGGCCCCCAATCCCGCCCGAGGCCGGAGATGACGGCCAGCACCGGGTCCCGCGCGTAGAAGCGTTCCAACTGGGCACCCCAGCTCGACGCCGGCCCGCTGAGGTCCCAGACGTGCAGGACCCATTGTCGATGAACCATGAACATCGAGCGGCCGTACTGGGTCCGGCCGGAAGCCCGCATCTGGACACTGGGCTTCATCTGGCGGACGTTGCGCTCGGCGAAGTATTTCTCCATCACCTCGAGCATCGCCTGCCTTCGCTGCGGCTCCACATCGGGCGTGATGATCGTGGCGAAGTGCAAGGCACTCGACGTGACGCCGGGAACATGCTCCGGATAGAGCGTGTTCAGATAGGCGATCAGCGACGACATGTCCTTGTCGCCGAGCGCGAATCTCGGCATCAGGCTGCTGAGCGAACGACCGCTGGAGTCCACGCCCTCGCGCAATGCACGGGCCAGCGTCTGCGGGGTGTAGGGTGGGCGGTTGCTGCGCATGCCATCCACGTACGGCAGATTCGCGACCTCGTGGCCGGCATTGGCCTGGAACAGGTAGCGCCCCGCGATGGGCGGGATCTGGTTGGCAGCGGCGCTTCCACCGAGGCCGCTGTTCTGGTGAGTGGAGCCCAACCCGCTGTGCTGGTGACAATTGACGCAGGCCGCGCCCGCGGCGTCGGCGCCCGGGAGCCCGTCCCCGCGCACGGCCTGCAGCGGCGCCCCCGATGACAGGATGCCATGCAGGTAGATGGCCTCCCCTGCATGAACGGACGCTGCGGTCGCCGTGCCGTCCGCGGTCCCTTTGGCCTCGACGGGCGCATGCGCCACGAGCGCCGCCAGGAACGCTGCGAGCAGCCATGCCTGCGTCATCGCCTTCGGACGGTGGAGGCTCACCGCGAGGCCGCCTTGGATTGTGCGGCTCCCCGGCCGCGCGGAGCGACAACGTCATCGAAGTCGCGGTCGTCGATCTCGGGATTCAGGGCGACTCGCTCGATCAACATCCGGTCCGGTCGTCCGCCAACGGCCCCGCTGATCTCGATCACCGAAGGGACGGCCAGTCCCTCGACTTCCCGATACTCTCGAACACGCAAGGACACGGTTCCCTTGGCGCCGCCAGGCCCCGATGTCGTCCGGTCGTAGCGGGCCTCGAGGAACGTCCCGGCATCGATCCAGACGGTCTGGTGCTCGCCCGACGCAAGCCTGACGCCAATGCGATAGGTCGGCCGGCCCTCGAGTTCCTCCGTGCCCTCCCACTCGACCGTGCTGCCCTTGGTCCGGAAGTCGATCAATGGTCCTTCGAGTCCGGGCGCGGAGCGGGCAAATCGGATCTCCTGGGCTGAGAACGGCTTCACGTCGGGACGGCCGTCCTGGTCGAGCTTCATCTTCCAGCCGCTGGTGCCGTTGAAGACGCGCAAGCTGCGCTGACTCGGCTCGTTGATCTCGAACCGTGACTTGCCCGGCTTCTTTTCCTCCAGTCGAAAAGGCAGGTTCGGGACGTTGGCGCGCGGGCTCTCGAGATGCCCCGTCCAGATGATGGTCGCGATCTTGCGCCAGGCCTCGAGTCCGCCGCGCGCCTGCACGCTGCGGTCGGCGATCTGCTCCGCGCTCATGAAGGCGGGCGCCGAGTCGCCCGGCTTGCCGGATCCGGCCTGCGGCGCCGGAAGCGCCAGGCAGGCGCCAGTGGCCAGGGCGACAACGCAGGCCACGGCCGCGACGCGCGGGTAAGTCATGACGAATGCTCCGCTGAATGACGCTCATGGGCGCCGCGAGCGTCACGGCGCCATCCGGATCTCGCCGCTAGGCGCGTGGCTTCGCGAACGTCGCGCTGTCGAACTGAGGATTGACCGCCGCCTTCTCGATCAGGAGCTTGTGGGTGTCGGGAAAGCCGTCGACCGCCGTTTCCAGCACGAACGGGATCATCACGCCCTGCACCGAATGGAAGTCGCGCTGGTAGACGTAGACCGGGTGCATCCTGCCGTCCATGCGCTTGGGAAAGCCTTCGACCTTCACGTCCAGGAACGTCTTGGCGTCGATCCACACATGCTTCACGGGCTCTCCCTTGGGAGTGACCTTCAGCCGGTAGGCCGGTTGAGCGTCGACCAGATCGGAGCCTTCGAGTTCGACCTTCGTTCCCTTGGCGACGTAGTCGATCAGCGGACCGTCGAGATCACCGCGCGAGGCCTCCGTGCGGGCTTCATCCGCGGTGAACGGCTCGATGTCCTTGCGGTTGAGGAACGGGCGGTACTTCCAACCTTGCGTCCCGTCGAACACCTGCACTGCCGTCTTGTCCTGGAACGCGATTTCCAGCCGCATCTGCTTGGGGCGCTTCAAGTCCAGCGTGAAGGGGAGCTGGATCTGCCGTTCCGATTGCGGTTCGGCGTTGGCCGCCGCGACCTGGGCATTCGACCGCTTGCCGCCCGCCTTGACGGACGCGTTGACCATCTTTTCGGCGCGCTCGATGTTGTCGCCTCGACCCGCCTCGATCTTGCCGCTCAACTGCAACGCCTGCACGGACTTCCAGGCTTGCGCACCGCCGCGGGCGGCGATGTGCCGGTCGACGATCTGGGCGACCGTCAGTCGAGGTACAGGAGGCTCCGCCTCCACAGGCTTGGGCTTTGCAGCGGCAACCTTGGTGGCCGTGGGATCGGTGCTCCTTGCCTGGGAAGAGCGGGCAACGGACGTCGGCGCGTCGACTGCCACGGCGGCTTGCATCCAGGACGCCGTCGCGGCGCCGGTCAAGATCATCACGAGAACTTGTCGAGCTGAGAACATGGCTTGAGCCCCCTGCAGGTTGTGCTTCAGTCCACGACGAGATTGCTGGCCCGGAACGGGCCAATCACCACGTCGACCCGATCGCCGCGCGCCACGCGCCGACCCTTGTTCGAGAATGTCATCCAGTAGGATCGGCCGGCCGCCGGCGCGGGCGTCTGACGGAGCTGCCCGACCTGCTCCATCGTGGGCACCACGAGGCTCACGCCAGCCTTGGGGTCGTCCAGACTGGCTTCGTTCTGCTTGGCGTGCAACGGCTCGGCCTTTGCCGGGTCGACCACGCGATAGCTGAAGCGGACCAATTCGCCGGACTCGATCAGCTTGACGCTCATCGTGTCGATTCCCCAGACCGTCGAATAGAAAGTGGCCGCTCGACCGGCAAAGCGACTCGGTGCATAGGGCGAGTGCTTGTGGGTTGCCTGGGACGCCGTCCGCGCCTCGGCGGCAGTCGACTTCGAGCCGGCGCCAGGACTTGCCGCTGCAGGCGTCTGTGCCGCAGCAGGACGCGAGGCCGCAGCGGCAGGATGCTGCGCGTCGTCTGCCCTGGCGGTGCACAGCGCCATCATCGCGATCGGCATCGCGCGCAGGAACAGCAGCGCAAACGACCGGCATGCGTGCGCCCAGGCGGATCCGCTGGTGCTCGATTGCGGGCGATTCGGACCCCTCACTTTGCATCCCCCTCGGTGAGATCCTGCCGCCGCTTGGACTCCTGCAGGTCGAGCCAGTGCCGGAGGTCGGCCTGCGCCGGCGCGAGGTCGCCGCGCGGCACGTCGACCGAGTACTTCTGGCGCTGCTCGTCGGTCAGAAGGGCACGGATCCTCGCCTTGGTCTGATCGTAGACCGCCAGCATCATCCCGTTCAAGTCGCCTTGGGCCGACGAAGTCATGCCTCGCAACTTCGTGATTCTCCGATGTTGATCCACCAGGATCTGCCGGAGACTCGCCTGTTGTTCGGAATCGAGGTCGAGGGCACGCGCCAGGCGACGCACGTTCTCATCGATGCTTTGCGCAATCGTCAGATGTCTGACCGCCCGATGCGGATTCACGTGGGGACTGGCGGCAGCGGATTCGTTCGAGTCGGCCACCGGGTCGGGCACCGAAGGCCGAGGATCTGCTGCGGCGGCCTCGGGTTCGCTCGTGCCCGGAACATCCTCGGCCCAGCCATGCCGCGACACGACGAGAGCGAGCGACGTCAGCGCGATTCCCGCGACACTTCGCGTAGCCCTCCAGCGTCGACTCGGCGTCATGCCATGCTCCCTGCCAGTCCTGCCCATTCATTGTGCCCGTCGACTGGCCGCCACGAAAGACGGTCGGCGCCGGACACCATGCGGATTTCGGTGAATCTTCGAGACAAGGCTCCGTTCGCGCTCGAACATGAGAGACGGTCGTCCAGGGTCGCCGCGGCCGGAGGCAAGGTCAGGAGCGGATAGCACCGCGCGCCATGTCCAGCCGACCCTAGCGCCCGCGCGGCAGGAATTGCTCGCAGGACGCCCTCGCATCCGCTTCACCGACGTTGGCGAGCGATTCCAGCATCTGGTCATGCAGGGTTCGATATTCGTCGCTCTTGCGCAGCTTGGCCAGCGTGTCCTCGCTGGCACCCGGAGCGATCATCCGGACCAGTTCGCGATACCTCTGCGCATCCGCGGGGCTGAGCACGGCGCATCGCTCGAGAATCGCCTCCACCGTGGCAAGCGTCTGGGCCGATGGCGCCGGCTCGTCGGCCCAGGCGAAGCTAGGACAAGCGACCCCAGCCACAAGCCAGAGCAGCAACCTTGGGGCGATCTTGAGCATGCGGGAGGGTCCTCGAAGAAATCGCGGTGCCGCGCGCCGGCGGCATCGCAGTGCAGTGAGCGCTGTCGGGACGCCATGCATCCGGGATGGATGTCCGGCGTCTCCTTCAGCCTAGTTCGCGTTGAAGTTCGCACTCGTCATCGTTGCGGTGGCCATTCCGGTTCCCGTGATCGTCACGTTGGCAGAAGCAGCCGCGGTCGACCCCCCGGGCGCGTATTGCACGTTGACCGTGCAACTGCCGCCCGGATTCACGACGGCCCCGGCGGCGCACGTTCCGCCAGCGACGATCGAGAAGGTGCCGCTTGCCGGGCCGGTGATCTTCGCGATCGTCGGGGCAGCCGTCAGCGTCAACGGCGCGGTCGCGCCTGCCGCGTTGGTGACGGTCATCGTGCCGCTCTTCGTGGTCGTGTTGGCCGTCGTCGTCGTGAGCGCGGGCGTCGGGGCCGATATCGACACCGTCGCCCCCGTCACGGCGAAGTTCACGCTGGCCGATCCCACCGGCGTCGTCACCGTCAGGGTATGGCTCGCGACCGTTGCCGCCCCGGGGACCGCGCAGCTTGCCGTCAGCGTGGTCGGCGAGGTCTGCCCGGCCGGAACGATGGTGCAGGCACCGTTCGCCCCGGACAGCGCCACGCCCGTCGCACCGTCGAGGAAGGTGCCCGTGAAGGTCACCGCCGTCGTGGTGCCGCGAACCCCGCTGGTGGGCGCCACCGAGGTCAGCGTCGGCGGGGCGTCCTTGCCGGTCAGGCTGGCGGTCTGGGTGCCGGCCAGGTCGACGATGGACAACGTGGCGGTCTTGGTGCCGAGGGCCTCCGATGTCTGCGGCTGGAACTGCACGGTGATCACGCACGTCCCACCCGGAGGCAGCGTCGTGTTGCCAACCACTTGCCCGTTGCCGGCCGGTCCGCAGTTCGAGAGCAGCGGACGGATGACGAAGTCAGCCTGGTTCGCGGCATTGACCAGCGTGGCCTGCGCCACATTGGTCAGCGGCACGTTGCCCGTGTTGGTCAGCGTGAAGGCTTGGCCAGGATCCAGCAGGCAGGCAATCTGGCCGAGGCCAGTACCCGGGCAGTTGGCAGCACGCGAAACCGTCCAGGTCGCCGGCGTCAACGACGCGCTGATGATCGGCGCAACCCCCGTGCCGCCGAGCGCCACCGGCGAACCGGCGACAGGCACATCGGCAAAGATGGTCAGCGTCCCCACGACCGGGCCGAGAGCCGCCGGAGCGAACGTCACCAGGATGGTGCAGGTCGCGCCGTTGTTCAACGTGGCACCGCAGGTTCCACCGGTCCGAGAGAAGACCGCGTTCGAGAAGGCGAGCCCGGTCAGGGTCGACGCCACGTTCCCGGTGTTTCTCAGGGTCAGCGTCTGCGACGGGCTCGGGTAGCCCACCGCGGCCGTGAACGTCAGGGGGCCGCCCGTGACGGTCAGCACAGCCAGCGGCGGCTGCGCGCCGACTTCGACCGCGCCGATGTCGTAGGCCGTGCCCGCGGGACGGATGTTGCCGAAGAAGTCATCCTTCGGCGCAGACACGCCGCTCGCGTTGGCAGCACCCTTGTCGATCGCCGACGAACCCGTCCCGGGGACGTAGTTGCCCAGCGGCGTATTCGTGACGTCGGCCGGATTCGTCAGGGCCAGGGGGCCCCAGCGGACGTTGATCCAGTTGTTGCCTTCGTCGACCACGCCCGAGGGATTCAGCGTGAAGGCCGGATTCGGGTAGGCGTTGAACTCGTTGACGCCCGGGGGAACCTCGTAGCCGGCTCCACCCGCTTCCGGTGGCGTACGTGCGCCGTTGCAATACTGGTGCACGAAGAGCGGATCGGCGATCGAGCTGTTGACGCCACCATAGGTCGACGTCGACGCAGCCGAGAACACCGAGTTCGTCGGCGTGAACCCATCCCCCGCGTGCGAAGACGGTGCCGTGTCGCCACGGAAGCCCAGATCCCAGTACGTCGACCCGGCCGGGCAGGCCCCCGTCGCGGACTGGACCGCGGCCTGGGTGCTCGAGCCCATCGGATAGAGCGTCACGACATTCTGCTGGTTCTGGTTGGCCGTCGCAGAGCCCTTGCCTCCGACGCCGATGTAGAACGAACGGTTCTTCCACACGGCATCATTGACGAGCAGCGGGATCGAGTGGTTCGCGCACGAGGCGGCGTTCGCGGTGCCGTGTGCCGGCGGGCACTTGAACGCGTTCGCCGGCAGCGCGCCGATGTTGGCCTTGAGCACGGGGCTGTTGTCGACGCTGACCAGGCCGGCCACCTGCGGGCAGGACTGGCCGCCGTCGGCGCCGCAGGTCACGTTCGTGCCAGGCGCCGCGGAACTCGCCAGCGGGGCGAACAGCGCTTGGAACAGCGTGCCGGACGAAGCCGTCGAATCGTTGGAGGCAATCGTGTTGTTCACGATGTTGACCGCCAGCGCGTCCAGCAGCGACACCCCGCCACCGTCCCAGCCCGCGACGTTGTTGACGATGATGTTGTTGGTCACGTTGACCGAGTTCCAATAGCACCTCGAGGAATTCCCGGTGCCGAAGCCGAGGTCGGCCGAGCAGGCATTCGCCCCGTTCGGGATGTTGAGCACGTCCGTTCCGTTCACGTGCTGGATCCGCAGGCCGCCGCCGCTGCCCGAGTCCGCGGCGTTGCCGAGGATCAGGTTGGCATTGATCTTCAAGTGCGGGCCGGTGCCGTCACTCGGGGTGATCGTTCCCGGGGGCGGCACGCAGTCCTGGTCGGTGGAGACGCCGCAGGTCGTCGGGTCGGCATCGGGGGCGCCCATCACCAGCAGGCCGCCGCCGTTGGTCGTGATGGACGGATTCGTGCTCTGGTTGAAGATGATGGTGTTGTGCTCGATGTCGCCGTTCTTGATGAAGCCGATATGCGAGACGCCGCCGCCGTCACCCGAGCTGAGGTTGCCACAGACCCAGTTGTTCGTGAACTGGTAGTAGTCGGAACCCGTGTTGATGCTCACGCCACCGGCGCCGGCGGGCGACGAGGAGAACAGTTCGTCACCCATCGACGAGTTGTCGATCACCGAGTTGTTGTGGATGTTGACGTGCGTGTTGAAGCAGAACGGCAGGCTCAGGTTCGGCACGAGGCTCGATTCGCACGACGTGGGGTACGTCGTCACGAGCTGGCCGATGCCACCCAGCGCGACTTCCGGATGCTCGCCCGTGCCGATCGTGATGCCGCCCGACATGGTGCCGGTGTTGTTGCTCACGCGGTTGTTGGCGATCTGCAGGTTGTGCGCGTAGGCGTGCACGAAGATGCCGCCGCCGCCTTGCGAACTGTCGCGCAGACCCAGGCCGTCAATGCTCGACGGGTTGCAGTAGAAGTTCGTCGGGTACGGGTTGGTCGAGTTGGTCCTGGAAGTGACGCAGTCGGCTGCCGACAGGAGCGTCGTGTTGGTCGGGAAGCTGGCGCCCGGCGTGCCGGTCGTCGCGCCGAAGGCGTCCTGGATGGAAGTGCCGAACGGGAACTTCAGGCCCTTGCCAACCACCGTGATGGCGGCGCCTTCATACGCACCGAGCAGGCTCGGCTCGATCATCTGCTCGGCCAGGTTGCCGTTCAGGGTCGCGTCCCAGCCCAGCGTCGCCTCGAAGGGCAGGCGGTCCACCACCATCTGCGGGAAGTTCATCCAGGTCGTGCCCGTCTGGTTGTTGGTCGCGTAGTTCAGGCCTTGCGCGCAATCGCGACTGGAGGCGTTCGGATCGGGGCGCCCGTCGGGCGTCAGGCCGAACAGGCAGACGACCTTCTGACGCCACGGATTGAGCAGCAGGCCGGACGGCTGCGTGTTGGCGTCGACGATGGTCGACGCGGCACCGACGCCCTGGAGGCGGATCGGCTTCCACATGACCAGCATCTCGTTGTAGGTGCCCGGCGGCACGATGATCATGTCGCCCGGCTGCGCGGCATCGATGGCGGACTGGATGGTCGCGCCAGCCTGCAGCACGGTCGGAGCCTTGCCGCCGATGGTCACGGTGACCGCGTCGATCGATTGCTTGCCAGCGCCGGTCGTGACGACCAGCTGGCCGCAGGAAGCTTGCGAACCACCGAACTGGGCTTGCTGCTGGATCGTGCAGGCCGGGACGCCCGGAGGCACCGTCACCTGGATGCTGGATTCACTCCAGTTCACGATGGGCGCATTGATGCCCCCGATCGTGACCTTGCCCCTGGTTCCGAAGCCGTAGTGTCGCGTCACCTTCTGCTGGTTGTACGGCGACGTCGTCGTCGACGGACCGGTGTAGCCGTACCAGTCGACGGCCTGATTGCCAAGTGCGTTGATCGTGATGGTCTTCGCAGGCGCGCTGACCCAGGGGCCGGCGACGTCGCCCGTCACGCTCGAAACGGCCGGCGTCGCATCCGGATACTCGCAATCCGGGCGGTTGTAGCTGCCCGAAGCGAAGGCCTGCACCGGCACGACCGGCGTGTCGAAGTAGCCGGTCTGGCCGGGCATGAACGGGAGTTCGTAGCAGAACTGGCTGTAGCCAGGCTGGTACAGCGGGTCGGTCGCCCCGATCAGGCCCGCATCGTTCATGCACATGGTCATCATCGTCGGGGCATAGCCCGTCGGATTGGGCGGGTTGACTTCCCAAGTCGAGTAGTTCAGGCCGTTGTACAGGCCGAACTGGTCGGTGTAGACGCGGTTGACCGCGTTGCCCGACCAATCCTTGACGCCCACGGGCAGATAGGACGGCGCGAACTTCTCGCCGAACTGCGGCGAGAACGGATCGAACTCGGCCGCGAAGTCGTCCAGGATGATGCCCTGGAAGTGCGAGGACACGTGCGTCGAGCTGAACAGGTAGAACTTGGTCAGCACCGACGATTGCTCGTTGAGCGTCACTTCCTTGCGGTCGCAAAGCGGACGCACGGCGCCGGCGAAAGGCGCGACCTCGGCCGACTGCGGGAACAGGCTGATGTAGTCCGGCACCTGGCGCAGTTCGCCCACGCAAGGCCAGAAGCTCTCGTCGCTGCCGGTGTCGCCCTCGTGGCTGGGCAACGCGGGGTTGCGCCCCAGGTTGGTCGTCGCGTTCTGCGGGTTGAGCGGGTTGTATTGGGCCGCGAGTTCCGCCTGGTCCGGCAGGATATAGACAGCGCTTGCCAGGCCTGGAAACTGCACGGCGGCGGGGCCGATGTAGTTGTCACCGATCAGGATGTTCTTGTCCTCTTCCTTGACCAGTTCATAGCCTTGCGGCACGACGACCTCGACGACGTACTTGCCGGGCTTGAGCATCGGCGTGTTGAAGCGGTACGGGTCGTTCTGGTCCGGATTGGGGACGCAGCCCGCCGCCGTGCAGTTCGTGCCCGCCGGCTTGCCGGTCGTCGGATCGAACGACGTCACGCTCGGGAAGCTGTACATCCCATCGTACGGCGCGGGCTGCAGCTGGTTCCAGGTATGCATGCCGTCGTAGCACTTGTACTGGGCGTTGTGCGGGATCGGCGTCGCGCCCGCAGTACCGTGCAGCACGTTGTTGTACCAGTCGAGGTAGTGCGGCTGGTTCTGCAGCGCATAGAAGAAGGGGTCGCTCGAGCCCTGCTGGCCCGGGCAGCTCATGTTCGGAATCTGTGTCTTGCCGTCGGCTCCCAGGTGGAAGCCCTGCGCCCAGTCGTCCCAGCTCGTCGTGTACATGTAGTCGACCAGGGTCAGCGTCGGCGTCACGCCGTCGCTGGCAACGTCTTCCTTGTACAGGTTGACGCGAACGTGCGCGATCAACGGCTCCCAGCTCAGCTGCAGCAGCAGGCGCGGGTCGTCGAACGGGCGCGTCGAGGCGTAGATGACGTGGCCGTGGATCGGGCCGGTCTCGCCATCGGCGAACGGCTTCTTGCCGAATTCCAGGAAGTTGCCCTGCCCGATGTAGCCTTGCCAGCCATACGAACCGAACCAGAACGGCGGGTCGATGCGGCCGGTCGAATTCGGCGTTGCAACGGTGGCTCCGGGCACGCGGTTCAGGCCCGCCAAGATGCCACCTGCGCCAGCCTCGTCGATGCAGTCCGCGTTGACGCAAGGCACCGAGCCCGGGACGATCAGGTCCGCCGGCAGGGGGTACTTCTCGTAGGTGTTCGCCAGGCCGGCAGCGATGCCGGAATTGCCGCAGGGGCTGGCCGCCGGATCGCAAGACGGCGAGCCGTCCGCAGGACCGCCAGCATCGTAGATCACGTGCACGCCCGTCGTCTTGTAGCGCGTGCTGTCGGTCTCGATGGTGTACCAGTTGAACAGCGGGAACACTTCGTTGAAGCCCGCGTTGCCCTGCAGATCGGTGTTGTTGAAGTTCGAGTAGCTGCCGTCGCGGAAACGAACGTTCGTCGCGACCAGGGCCAGGCCGGGCTTGGTGCTGCCGTTGCCGGTGTCGTCGGACACGCCCGTGCCCGACATGTCGATGAACGAGCGCGTGTAGATGTTGGCCTGCCACTGGTGCACGCCGATCTCGCCCATGTCGCAAACGGTCGTGGAACTCGTCGCGGTGACGCAAGTCGAGTTGCCCGTCGCATTCGTCGGGCCCGTCGCGCCCGTGCACAGTCCACCGACGTTGTTGCCGCAGCCGACCGCGACCGGCTGGGTGATGCCATCGATGATCTGGTCGTTCCACTGGTCAAAGGTCGTGACCTTCCAATTGCCGGCCGGAACGCCCTTGAAATCGAAGTTGCCATCGGGATCGCACTTCGAGAAGGCGATTTCCGCACCATCCGGATCGCCCAGGCTGACATAGCACTGGGTGAAGGCCAGGGCGTCGCGGCTGCCGCTGCTGTAGAGGCGGCTGTCCGGCGCGCGGCTCAGTCGCGAGCCGGTGACCTTGCCCTTGACCTCGTACTTGCACTGCAGCCCACCCCCGACCGGCGCGGCGTCGCACATGCCGGACTTGGTGTCGTTGTAGCGGCGGTCATTGATGATCTTCGGGTTGGCGAAGCCGATCGAGACGTGGAAGCCCGCCGGCCCGAATTCCTGGAAGTAGCCCGGCTCGCCGACGCGCATGAACGAGTCGTGGGCCTTCTGGCCATCCAGCGTGTTGGTCTGCACCCATTCCTGGCCCTGCGCGATGCGGCTGGAGCCGGGCAGCGCGGCGATGCCGTAACGACCCGGGTAGAGGTTCTTGACCAGCGCCTGGCCCGCCATCGGCGACAGCGTCTGCCCGTCGCTCTCGTACTTCGGGCAGGTGACGATCATGCCGGTGGCCGTGGACTTGGTCGCGGCAGGTGCCCCGCTCGCGTCCAATTTCGGAGGCAGCGTGCCAGCCGCGATGGCGTCGGCATTCGCGTTGTTGTACGCGATCGCGTCAGCGTACTGCGTGTTGTACGCGCTGTTGGCCGAGGCCAGGCTGGAGACCGGGCAGGCGTCGAGCCCGGTCACCGGATCGATCGTGCCCGCCAGCGCGTTGGACAGCGGCTGGTTGAACATGTCGTAGGTCGGCGTGCCGGTCGCGTCACCGGTACCGCCGGCCTGGTCGTAGATGGTGACCTGGAAATCGCCCAGTCCCGGTTCCTGCGGGGCCAGAACGTCGACACCGCCGCCGGAGCCGTGTTCGCCGTTGAGCGGGTAGTCGTCCTGGTAGACGAACACCGACAACGTCGCCGTCGGCAACGGCGTGGGCATCGTCAGGACGGTCACGTTCGCGAACGCCGGCGCAGCCGCGCCTGGCGCCGGACAAATCGACTTGCTGACCGACTGCGGACCGCAGGCGGCGGCGATCGGCGCGCCGCCCATGCCATGGCCACAGCTGCCCGCCGCCGCACCAGCGGCCGAGCAGTCGGGCGCACCGGTGTAGCCCGCATTGAAGGGGTTGGCGGCGTCACCCGGCAGGACCGAGATGTAGTAACGCTTGCTCGGGTCCAGCGCGACCTGGCTGGGATCCATCGTCGTCTGCTGCGAAGCAGTGGTCCGGCAGGCGCCATTGCCGACGTCGCAAACCGCGGCCTTGCCTTGCAGCGTCTGGCCGCCTTCACAGGAGAGCGTCCCCGTGCATCCCGCCGCCACGACGGGCATGGCGCTGGTATGGAAGTTCGTGCCGTAGTTGATCGGACTCGTGTTCGAGTTGTCGATCGTCGGGCAACCGACCGGCAGAGGATTGCTCGTGCACGCCGGATCGACGTAGAACGTCCGGTCTTCCTCGATGATCCATCGATAGTCGGTGATCGCCGTGGTGTGGTCGAGGCCGTCGAGCACCGTCACCTGCAGGTTGCTTCCCGCCGGGAAGACGAGGCTGGCCTGGGTTGGCGCGCTCGTGCCGCCCAGCGAATTCTTGGCGGTGAACATGAACGTATAAGTGCCCGCGCCGGGTGCCGTGGCGGTGAACCCCCCGTTGGCATCGCCGACGACCTGCAGACCGGTGCTCGGAACGATCGAGTTCGGATCGACGCTGACGGGCAACCCGGCCGCGTCGGTACATCCGGCCAGCACGCCGGGTGTCCTGATCGCGAGCGTGGTCGCGGCGACCGAAGTGAAGGTGCTCGATGTGCAGGTGACGCCGGAGGCGACTTTCGAGGCGCCGAGCGTGACCGTGGCCTGGACGCCCGACGAGCAAACCCCGCTCGACACGGTGCCGTTGGCGCAGTAGGTGAATACGTCGCTCGTGAACGACGCGTTGGCCACGTACGTGAAGGTACCGTCGGCGTTCAGCGACAAGGTGCCATTCGCCGGGGGCGTGAGCACGGTCACGCCCGTGACGCGCACGTCGTTGGCGATGACGCCTTTGGACGGGTCGGAGATCACCAGCGTCTGGCCGGCCACCACCGCGTTGTAGATGTCATCGTTGGCCTGCGCCTTGCCGAAGGCACCGGCGCCGGACGCCGACGGCAGCGCAGCGTTGTTGCTGCCGATGTAGGCCAGCATGCCGCTGTTGCGGCCGGTGGCATTGGCCGACAGGCTCAGCTGGCGGTCATAGATCGCCAGGGCGGGCGCACCGGTCGCCGGCACGTTGATCAGCACGTCGCTGGTCTTGCCCGCAGCCATGAAGACTTCGTTCTGCACGCGGGGGCTGCCGGGCAGCACGTTGCCGTCCTCGGCCACCAGGGTCATGCCGGGTATGGACGGCGCGCCGGTCTTCGCCCCGACGATGGACGGGACGTGCATCTTGAGGCCCGCGTTGACCAGGCGCACCAGCAAGTTGCCTGTGAGCGGCGTCGTCGCGGCGACCTGGTTGACCGTGAACAGCGACGCCTGGGCGTTGGTCGCATCGAACGCACGCCCGTTGAAGAGGAAGTACGTCGGCGTGTAGTTGACGGCGGGCGGGTAGCAGCTGTGGACCGTCGGGTCGCCACAGCCTCCCAGCACGCCGGACCAGACCGTCAGTTCATTGAAGCCGACCGTGCCCACCGCGGCGGCGACGGCGTTGTTCTGGACAGGATCGATTTCGCTCAGGAGGAACGCGATGTCGGCGTCGTAGTTGACAACTGGACGCGTCTTGGTGCTCGGATAGGCGATGCCTCTGGTGGAGTCGGTGACCACCAGGATCCCGTACAAGCCCATCGGCACCTGGATCGACGGGTGGGTACCGGATTCGATCAGGTACGTGCCGGGCAGCAGGGCCGGTCCGTTGGATCCGCAGGCGCCCCAGCAGAGCGTCTGCGCGGCACCGCTGGCGACCTCCGTGCCGAACGACTGGACGCGGTTTCCCTGCGCGGGTGGCTGCGCACTCGACGGCGCCGCGCCGCCCGCGATCGGCCACGTCTGGGCGCGGACGCCGCTGTGGTCCGGACTCGTCGTCGAGGTCGGGGCACCCAGGCCGCCGCCGATCTGGCCGACGATCACCAGCGAGGTCGGAACCGTGTTGTTGGCTGTCGATGGTCCGGTCGGGAACGACAGGTTGTTCGTCAAGGTGATCTGAAGATCCTGTCCGCTCGGAACCGTGATCACGACGGGAGACCAGCCGCCGGCCGCCGCGGGATTGAGCGGCGCGCAGGTCGCGTTGCCCGACGCGGCACCGCAGGTATAGCCCCACATCGGCACGATCGAGCCATCCGACAGCGTCGTCGTGGCTGGCGCCGCGGACAAGGCGACCGACTGGGCCAGCGCCGCGCCGGTTGCGGAGAGCAGTACCGCGACTGCCAACGCCTTGGTGAGCATGGCAGGAATGAGCTTGATGGTTCGCATGTACGCCTCCCTCGTTTACTGGGATTCGTCGATCACGAATTCACGCGAATCGACGAGCATCATCATCAACATCCCACCCGGGAAAATGTTGTTCGTGGTGATCTCGCGCTCGTTGTGGGAGTGCCACATGAACGCATATCCGGCCTCGGTGCTGGGGTTGTTCGCGATCGTCCCCGAGGGCGGCGTCGTGCCGGTGGTGCCGCCGGAGCACTGGACGGTCGTCACGCCGCTGGACGTGCTGGGAGCACAGTTCACGGAACCGAACGTCGCACGCGCCGTCGCGTTCGGGCCCAGATAAGGACTGCCGCCATACCACGCGCCGTTCAGGAAGATGTTCGGGTCAGGCAGGGTCACCGGGCCACCGGCGGGCACGTCGCCAAACGGCGAGGTCTGCATCGGCTTGTTGTGATCCTGGCACCACTCGAAGTAGTTGATCGCGGTCGGTGCGCCGGTGTTGTAGCCATTGGCATCCGGTATGCACGGAAGCTTCGCATTGGCATCGGACGAAGCCGGGTTGTGGCCGTACATGTCCCAATTCAGGCCCCTGCCGGTGAAATAGAACAGGCCATCCATCGCCATGCCTGGCGTCGTCGTCGTCGTGAACATCAGCGGGCCGGCCAAGGTCTTTCCATCAGGGCTCAGCAACAGGTTGCCGTCACGGGCCAGGACGCGCACATGGTTCGCGTGCTCGTGGAACGGATGCTGCCAACGGCCTTGGCCGATGATGCGCAGCAGCGTGATCTCGCCCGGATGCATGTGCGGATTGCCGTTGTACGGCTGATGCGGATACATCGGCGCGTAGTTGGGATCCATGTCGTCGGGCATCGAACGTCCGTTGATCATGAAATACGCCGGGTGGTACGGCTCCGTCGGCACGTTCAGGCTGCAGCCATTCGCGCCCGCGGTGCATCCGGCCTTGGCTGCGACCTGCGCCTGCGCGGCGATGTGGATCGACGGATCCATCTCGGAGAACTGGAACAGGTACTCGCGGTCGTAGCAGGTCGACGAATGGTCGTAGGCGGACGTGGCGAGACGGAAGTCGCTTTCGCCCCAGTTCGCCATGGCCTTCGCGTTCGCTCCGGGGGGCGCCAGGGCGTCCGTGCATTGGGCGCCGTCGACTGGGGCCTTCGGCAGCACGATGATCGCGCCGTACAGCCCCATCTCGACCTGCAGGTCGCCCTGCGTCCCGCTGTAGTACGCGCGCGTGCCGGGTGAACCGGCCTTGAAGGTGTACGTCACCGTGCCGCTCGGCGCGGCTTCCTGCGTCAGGGCACCGGTCACCCCCCCGCTGGACGCCACGTCGAATCCCGGAAAGAGGATCGAGGTCGCTCCGGCTGCTGCGGGAAGATTGTTGGTCAGGTTCACCGTGACCGTGTCGCCTTCAGTCACGATCAGCGTCGGGCCGGGCAACTGCATTGCGTTGCACGTACCCGTGATTGCCGCCGGCGCGAAGCCGGTCGGCGCCGCGCTGCAGCCGTAGCCCCAGGCGTACACGGACTGGCCATCAGGCTGCGTGATGTAAGCCGGCGCGGCCTGAAGGTTGAACGTCGGAGTGCTCGGCACACCCGTGATGCCAGGGGCCGCAGCCTGCGCCGAGGACGCGTCCAGGACGCCCAGCGCCGCAAGGGCGAGGGACAGCAGCCGCTTCATCGAGATCACCTTGATGCTGTTCGTTGCAAGCATGGCTTCCCCCTCAATTTGCTGCGACGACGCGCACTTCGGTCATCTGGCCGCCGAAGTTCTCCGCATCGTTGGACAGGTGGTCCAGGTTGGACGTGTACAGGTAGTAGGTGCCTGTGGGCATCGTCTGCTGGCAACCCTGCGAAGGATCGGTGGCGTCGTTGGGAACGAGGCAACTGTCCAGAATCACGTCGGCGGACTCGCCGCCACCCAGCGTGATCGAATTGGTGAAGTAATCCATGTTGTTGCCGGCCTGGTCACGCAACAGCTTGGCGTTCCAGCCCACCACGTGCATCCGCATGCCAACCGAGGCCAACGTGTGGTATTCGCTCACGTTCAGCTCGGAGATGCGCAGCAGGGCACGCTGCCCGGCCTTCAAGGTCACGACGGAGTTCAGGGGCTGCGAGAAATGGTTCACGCCGTCCGCCGACGGCGTCGACAGCGGGCCGTCCGTCACGGTGTCGGGATAGCTGCGGCCGTTCATCAGGAAATACTTGTCCTTCATGTCGGCGAAGCCCTCGGGATTGAAGGTCATGCCCACGAAGTGGAAGTTGGGGTCGAAGCCATGCAGTTGGAGCGGCATCTCCACGTCGTAGTAGCTCGAACCGTCGCCATCGTTGTAGGCATAGCCGCCCGTACCACCCGTAGAGACCGTTCCTGTCGACGCGACCTTGGCGCTGTTGGCAACGGACGGCAGCGGATTGCTGCAGAGGACATCCGTGCTGCTGCAGGCCGTGCGCAGGTCGCCTTGCTGCGCCTGCAGCGCCGAATAGAGGAGTTGCCCGGGAGGCACGCGGTTCTGGCGCGGCCGCACGTAGAGCTGCCCCACCATGCCCATCTGCAGGTGCTCCGGCGGCGAGATGTGGCAGTGCCAGAAGTAGGTGCCGGCATCCGGCGCCAGGTAGTAGTAGGTGAAGCTCCCGCCGATGTTGATGGCGACGGAGGCGTCCGGCACGCCGTCGAAGAACGACGAGGCGTTCGGGTAGCCATGGAAGTGGACGGTGTGCTGCTCGAACAGGTCGGGCCGCATGATCATGCCGACATTGGTCAGCGTCAGGAAGAACTCGTCGTCCTCATCGATCGCGAGCAAGGGCGCCGGGATGTTGCCGTTCATGACGCCCACGTCCATGATCTGGCGCGGGTCGACGTGGCCGTCGACGACGGGTTGCGCCGACGCGGTGCCGTCAGCCGAGCCCACGACCTCCGGCAGGCCGGTCGCGGTCGACACGAACTGGAACCCGAAGTTCCCCGGCAGGCCGACCGTGTTGCCGACGCCGACCTTCGTGACCGTGTACGTTCCGACGTAGCCGTCCAGATCGTGGCTGGTGGCCAGGGCACTGCCTTGGCCGATGACGATCGCGTCGCCTACCTTGAACGGCACGGCGGCGTTGAGGATGACAGTCACCGTCCTCGTGCCCACGGCACTGGCCGCCAAGGCCGCGTTTTCCTGCGCTGCCAGGGTTGCGCTCTGGCCCTCGAGGATGTCGTAGATGTTGAAGGTGTCGGTGACGTTGTTGTCGACCTGGCCGATCGCGCCGTTGTAGGCGGTCGACGGATACCCGAGGGCCTGCGGATAGCCTGGCACCAGCGCGGTCGGGTCCGGGATCACTCCGTTGAAGACCGACGGGAACTGGGTGCCGGGTTTGCCGTTGGCGATGTCGCTCACGCCGGACAATGGCCCGAACGAGAACATGTAGGTCTGCGTGCCGTCGCCCATCGATGCGTAGCCGTCGCCGCCGCCGATCTGCTGGCACTTGATGGCGCCATTGACGGCTCCCGTCTTTCCCATCGTGTAATCCACGCCGCCGGCAGGAACGTTCGTCAGCGGCGTGTACGCAGGCCCCGTGTACTGCTGCTCGGAATTCGTCTTGGACACGTCAGGGTGCGTCACGGTGCTCGTCGGACATTGCACGCGGAACGACTGCGCCGTGGCCTGCGTCGCGAACACGGACAGGGCTGCGCCGGCGACACAAGACAATCCCAGTGTGCCGACGCGACCCCAGCGAGTCGAATCGACCTGCCGCGGCTGCGATGCGCTGAGGTTCCGGGCTTCCCGGTCCGGTGCACGAAGTCCTCGATCGGAAGAGTTGGCCATCGACATGGAACCTCCAGCTTTGACAACTTGGACAGAGTGGGTCGCGAAAATCGGCGATTTGCTCATTGCGCGGGACTCCCGTGCTGAAGTTCAGCCAGCATCTGCTCGGACGTGGCGAAGCCGTCGAGACGAACCCACTGGCCGTCGCGGGCGGCTCGCACCAGCGTGACGGGGCGGTGGCTCATCTTGTCGCCCGCGTAGGCGCCGAAGGCCCTCTGGACGGCCGCGCTCGAGGCGACCGTGCCGGTGTAGTGGTTCCACTCGGGGCCGGCGCTGAACCGCTGCGCGTACTCGCGCAGCCGGGCCGGCGTGTCCTGCTCGGGATCGATCGAGATGGAGACCAGGTGCACATGGCCTCGGTCCTCGCCGAGCTTGCGCTGCAGGTCGGACAGCGTGGCGCTGGTGAGCGGACAAATGGTCGTGCAGGTGGTGTAGATGAAGCTGAGGACGACGGGGCGGCCGTCGTCGAGTTCGTCCGTCAACAGGACGCTCTTCCCGTCATCGCGCACCAGCGTCACGCGCGGCACACGATAGTCGACGATCGTGCGCGAGATCCCGGAAGCGAGGTAGTGGTGGTGCGCGCTGTGGTCCGCTTCCGTCGCCGCCCGCGACGGCTGTGCCATGAGCGCCGCGAGCAACACGAGCAGGCCGGACATGACGATCACCGGACGCGTCATGGCGCCGACGGCACGCAGCGATGCGACACCCGTCGCCCGCGGCAATCGGCGCAATCCAGTCGAATGACGTGCCCTTTGCATGTCCCTCCTCCTTGTTGCCGGTCGGTGAATCGTTTGCACCCCTTCCGACACCTCGGTTCTACCGACGCGCTACAAGCCGAACCATCGGTCGCGGACGAGATGGAGCTAGGAAACCAGAGCATGGATCTCGGAAAATTCCGAGTCCCGGCGGGGCGGGCGGAACAGCAGCCCCCTGCCCCCAGGACCATGACTTGCTCGCGCGCACTGGTGGCGCGAACCCGAATCCCCCCAACAATGGGGGCGGGTGTCGACGCCGTTCGGCAGGCGCCGAAGGAGGCCCCGGTGAATACCCTGAGTGAAGCCCGGGCGCGCTTTCCGCGCGTCGCGCGCTAGCCAACGCGCGACATTGCTGGTGCAATCCGCACATGAGCAAGCAAGCCGACGCGGACGCCCATCGCGGCCCTGTCGCGACCTGGGGCCGGCGCGCGGGAGACCGCGTGCCGCCGGCCGATCGCGAGCGCCTCGACCGGCTGGCCGAACTGGCGCGCCACGCCGTCGCGACGCGCGAGGAGGAACGACGGCGCCTCGCGGCCGAACTGCATGACGTGGTCGGCACCAACCTCGCGGCGGTCAAGCTCGAGCTGAGCGCGCTGGCGTCCGCGCTGCCTGCCGATGCCGCGGCCCGCATCGACGATGCCCAGAAGCTGCTGGCCGACACCATCGCCGGCATCCGCGACCTGTGCGGCACGCTGCGGCCCGCCACGCTGGAATACGCGGGATTCGCGACGGCCCTGGGCGCACACTGCGCGCGCTTCAGCCATCGCACGGGCATCGAGGTGGAATGCGACCTGTCGCGCTACCAGGCACCCCGCGACAAGTCGACGGAACTGATGCTTCTGCGCGTGGCACAGGAGGCGCTCTGGAACAGTTCCAAGCATGCCGCGGCCCGGCACGTGCGCATCTCGTTCGACCGCATCGGCAGCCGCAGCCGGTTCACGATCCGCGACGACGGCTGCGGTTTCGATCCGGCCACGCTGGGGAGCCCCGGCCGCACGCCCGGACTCGGGATCCTGAACATGCGCGAGCGCGCGTTGTCGGCCGATGCCCTGTTCTCGCTCGATTCGGCGCCGGGACGCGGCACGCTCATCGCCATCGACTTCTGAACCCGTCCCGCGCAGGATTTCAGGGATCGGTGAACTCGGCCGTCTCGCTGTCCGACGCGTCGAACAGAAGGCACTGGATCAGCAGCCCGTCCATCGCGTGACCCAGTCCGCGCCAGGCGTCAGGCGCTCCGTGGGCGAGGCCTTGCAGCAGACGCTCGAGGTCGCGCAGGCAGCGCACCTGGTCGGGCTCCATCTGCACCGCGGTGCGGGCCGAGAGCCCGGTGCCGAAGGTCTCGCGAGCCACCGCGATGATGCTGCGCAGCAGGTCGACGAGCCGGCCCGGATCGGACCTCAGCACGGCCAGCGAACGGAAGCGCTCGGCCAGCACGAGCATGCGCTGGACGCGAGCCGCCGGTGAATCCGACACGAGGTCGGCGCGCAGGCGCGCGCGCCTGCCCGCCGCGACCGGCCGCGGCGCGTCGCGTGGCTCTGGCGGACTCGCGTGGAGATCCGCTGCGCGGCGATGTTGGGACATGTCGTGCGGCTCCGTCGATGGAGGGACGACTCCGGCGCCGCCGTCGCGATCGACATCGTCGACGGCAAGACCGCCCGCGGATGCGCGACTCGCACCGCCCTGGCCATCTTCCCCGGCCCCATGGTATCGGTTCGCGCACCGCCGCGCCAAGCGCCTCCAGCGCAGCGTGGCCGGGCGCGGCGCGCGGCAACCGGTGGGGCGGCTCGAGCGCCCCGACGACGGGCTATGCCGCCACCAGCTGCTCGCGGATTGCATAGCGGATCAGCTCGGTGCGGTTGGCCACGTTCATCTTGCGCAGCACGTTGATCTTGTGCGTGCTCACCGTCTTCTCGCTGAGAGACAGCTCCGAGGCGATCTCCCATCCGCGCTTGCCCGCCACGAGCATCTCGAAGACGCGGTACTCGCGATCGGACAGCCGCGCATGGCGCTGGTCGCCGTGCTGGTTCGTCGCGATGCCCAGCGCGAGACGCTCCGCGACCTCGGGGCACAGGTAGCGGCCGCCCGCCCGCAAGCGGCGGATCGCGCTGATCATCTCGGCCGCCGCGATCTCCTTGGTGGCGTAGCCGTCCGCGCCGGCGCGCAGGGACTGCGTCACGTGCGGCTCCTCGGCATGCATCGTCAGCACGAGCACGCGGAGCTCCGGCCGCAGCGACTTCGCGTGGCTGATCATCTCCGAGCCGCTGCGTCCCGGCATCGACAGGTCGAAGACAGCGACGTCGATCTCCTGTCGCCTCACGACGTCCAGCGCCTCGGCGGCGCTGGCCGCTTCCGCGGTCACCTCCAGGTCCGGTTGATCTGACAACAGCCGACTCAGGCCTTCGCGAAACATTCGATGGTCGTCGGCCAATAGCAAACGAATCATGCTTCCCTCCTGCGTGACTTGACTACATGGTGTCACATCTCGAACACAGCGTATCAATCATTAGACAAAGCGAAAGTAGGCGACGTCCTATCAACGATGGGGATGCAACCCCATACCTCCCCATTTTCGGGGAAGCATCTCACCCCGCTGCGGCCAGCGCTGGCAAGCGCATCGACACGCGAGGGACCACGGCACCCGCGATGCGAGCTTGGTAGTTCTCCGCACCCAAAAGTAGGGATGACACCCCTCCAAATTAAGCAGTCCTTAAGAGCAGGTGCGCAGACTTTGCGCGACAGGAGAGGGCTAACAGGAGGGATCTGGATTGCTGCCGCACCATCATTCCAGCGTGTCGGTCGATGCGTCGCCGCGACCATCACGCGACGTCGCGCGCAACGCGCCGAGGCCTGGCTCGACGCGCGCCGCCCGACCCTCCGGCGCCGGCTTCACGCTGCTGGAGCTGCTGGTGGTGATCGTGATCATCGGCTTGCTCGCGGGCCTCGTGGCGCCACGCTACTTCGATCAGGTGAGCAAGTCCAACACGAAGATCGCGAAGGCGCAGATCGACTCGCTCGAGAAGGCGCTGGACGAATATCGGCTGGACGTCGGCAGCTATCCGACGACCGAGCAGGGGCTCGAGGCGCTGAACACGCGTCCGCAGAACATCGACAAGTGGGCCGGCCCGTACCTGAAGAAGGCCGTTCCGCTGGACCCCTGGGGCGCGAGCTACATCTACAAGTCGCCGGGCGAGCACGGCGAGTACGACCTCCTGTCCTACGGCAAGGACGGCCAGCCCGGCGGTTCGGGCGAGGCCGCCGACGTCACCTCGTGGTGATGCGCAGAGGAAGCGACCGACCATGGCCTCCAGCTTCGAACTCGTGGTGCGCGGCGCGGCGGGCGTGAGCTCGCTGACGCTGGACGCCGTCGACGCGGCGGCGGCGCGCCTGCAGGCGACGAGCCGCGGCCTCGACGTCATCTCGTGCCTGCCGCGCGCAGCGGCAGCGGGACGAAGCCGCGCGGCGCCGGCGATGTCGGCGCGACAGATGGACATCGCGAGCCTGTCGTACGAGCTGTCGTCGCTGATGAGCGCCGGCCTCTCGGTCATGGACAGCCTGCGCACGCTCGCCCGCAAGGAGCGCAACGCCGGCCGCCGCGCCGTGCTCCTGGACGTCGTCGGCGGCATCGACGAGGGCCTGCCCCTGTCCGCGGCGCTCGCGCGCCACGCGGGGCGGTTCCCGCCGCTGCTGGTGGCGACCGTCAGCGCGAGCGAGCAGACGGGCGACCTGGGCATCGCCCTGCGGCGCTACGCGGACCACCAGCAGAGCGTGAAGGCCCTGCGCGACAAGGTCGTCGGCGCCGCCATCTATCCGCTGCTGCTGCTCGCGGTGGGCTTTCTCGTGGTGCTGTTCCTGCTCGGCGTCGTCGTGCCCAAGTTCGCGGTGCTGATCGAGAGCTCGCACGCGCAGCTGCCGTGGACCTCGCAGCTGATGATGTCCTGGGGCCGGCTCGTGGCCGCGCACATCGGCGTGGTGGCCGCGTGCGGGCTGGCGCTGCTGGCCGCCGTCGTCGCGGGCGCGCGCCACGTGATGCGCACGGGCGCGCGCGGGCGCTGGATCGAGTCCATGCCCTTCGTCGGCACGACCATCCGGCAATTCCGCCACGCGCAGCTCTATCGGACGACCGGCATGCTGGTGCAGGGCGGCATCCCGGCGCCGCGCGCGTTCGGCCTGTCGACCAGCCTGCTGGGGGAGGCCGACCAGGAGCGCCTGCGCAAGGCCATCGTGCTGCTGCGCGAGGGCCGCAGCGTCAGCGGCGCGCTCGACGACGCCGGCCTGGCCGACCCCGTGGCCGCCAGCATGCTGACGGTGGCCGAGCGCACGGGCGCGCTGCCCGAGATCCTGGAGCGCATCGCGCAGTTCCACGAGTCGGGCCTGCAGCGCTCGGTCGAACTCACGACGCGGCTGTTCGAGCCCATCCTGATGGTGGGCATCGGCCTGGTGGTCGGCGCCATCATCGTGATGATGTACCTGCCGATCTTCGATCTCGCATCGAGCCTGCAATGAGAACGCGAAGGACGCATCGGCCATGACCACCGCAACGACCACGTCCGACCGGCTCGACGCCGAGCTCGTGCAGCAGGCCATCGCGGCGTGCGCCGCGGGCAGCCGGCCGCAATGGCTCGCCGAGCGGCTCGGCGCCTCCGAGCAGGCCTTGCTGCCGCGCTTCGGCGCCCACTTCAGGCTGCGTGCCCTGGACATGGCCGCGCTGCGCCAGCTGCGCCCGGACTTCGATCTCGTCGCTTTCGCCGACTGCCAGCGCCGCGGCTGCGTCGTCGGGCGCTTCGCGAACGACGACCTCGTGGTCGTCGTCGCCGACCCGACCGATGCGCGCCTGCACCAGTGGTTCGAGGCGCGGACGGCACTGCGCGCGGCGCACCTCGCCATCGCGGTCGCGGCCGACCTGCGCGCCTTCCTGGCCGCGGCCGAGAAGACGATGCGCGCGATGGACGGCGTGCGCCTGCGCACGGAAAGCACGCCGTCCGCGGGCGCGGAGCCGGGCAGCGCGCTGTCGATCTCGATCGCGCAGATCGACGCCACCGAGAGCCCGGTGGTCCGCCTCGTCGACTCCACGCTGTACGACGCGCTGCGCACCGGCGCGAGCGACATCCACCTCGAGACCCAGCCGGGCGGCATGACGATCAAGTACCGCCTGGACGGCGTGCTCGAGGTCGTCAAGCAGGTCGACAGCCTGGAGTTCGCGCATCGCACGATCTCGCGCATCAAGGTGATGTCCGAGCTGGACATCGCGGAGCACCGCGTGCCGCAGGACGGCCGCTTCCAGGTGAACGTGGACGACCGCGAGATCGACTTTCGCGTGTCCATCATGCCCAACCTGTTCGGCGAGGACGCGGTGCTGCGCGTGCTCGACCGCAAGCACCTGACGGGCCAGTTCAAGGCGCTGACGCTGGACACGCTCGGCTTCGCGCCGCGCATCCGCTCGTTCATCCGCGACGCGGCGCAGATGCCCTACGGCCTGCTGCTCGTGACGGGACCGACCGGCAGCGGCAAGACGACCACGCTGTACGCCGCGCTGTCGGAGATCAACACGGGGCTCGACAAGATCGTGACCATCGAGGACCCGATCGAGTACCAGCTCGCGGGCGTGCTGCAGATCCCCGTCAACGAGAAGAAGGGCCTGACGTTCGCGCGCGGCCTGCGCTCGATACTGCGGCACGATCCGGACAAGATCATGGTCGGCGAGATCCGCGACGCCGAGACGGCGCAGATCGCGGTGCAGGCGGCGCTCACCGGCCACCAGGTCTTCACCTCGGTGCACGCCAACAACGTGTTCGACGTGATCGGCCGCTTCGCGAACATGGGCGTCGACAGCTACAGCCTCGTCGCCGCGCTGAACGGCATCGTGGCGCAGCGGCTGCTGCGCATGGCCTGTCCGCACTGCGCCGAGCCCATCACGCCGGAGCCCGAGCTGCTGCGGCGCAGCGGCCTGCAGGATTCGGCGCTCGATGGCGCGACCTTCCGGCGCGGGCCGGGTTGCGCGCACTGCCGGGGCACCGGCTACAAGGGACGCCTCGCGATCGCCGAGACGCTGCCGATGAGCGACATCCTGCGCGAGCAGCTCGTGCAGCGCGCCTCGCTCTCGCACATCCGCCAGACCGCCCGCGAGGGCGGATTCACCAGCCTGCGCGACGCGGCCGTCGCGCTCGCGCGCCAGGGCGAGACCACCCTCGAGGAGATCAATCGTGTCACCCCGGTGGAATAGATCCGTGCGCCTGCATGTGGGCGCCGATGCCGTCAAGGCGACCGCGCGCGTTGGTTGGCCGCGCGCCGTGGCGATCGCCGAGGTCGATCGCGCCGTGGCGACCGACCCGTCTTCCGGCTCGGAACTCGCGGCCCACGCGCAGGCGATCGACGCCGCGCTGGCCGAGCTCGCGTCGAGCGCGTCCAGCGCGGGCGGCCGCCTCGAGGTGGACATCGCGAGTTCGCTGCTCCACATCGACGTCGTCGAAGGCGATTTCGGGGCGCAGGCCGATCGCCAGCTGCACGGCATCGCCGTGGCCTGCGTCTCCGAGATGCTCGGCGACGAGGCCGCGGGCCGCGCCGTGCGCTGGCACCTGCAGCGCGACGAGCGCCACCTGCTGATCGTGGCCCTCGCCGAGGCCTGGATCGACCTGCTGCAGTCCGCCGCGACGACGGCCGGGCTGCGGCTCGCGTCCGTGGAGCCGACCTTCCTCGCGCGCTGGAACGAGTCCGGCAAGGCCATGAAGGCGGGCCATGGCGTGTTCGCGGTCTGCGCATCCGGCGACCTGGCGATCGCGGCCGTCTCGGACGGCGCCATCGCTGCCGTCAGCGTCGGGGCCGGCGTCGACCTGCGCGTCGATCCACCGGGCCCGCGCGTTCAGGACCGCTCCGGCGCGGTCGTGGCCAGCGGCTTCTCGAGCGATTCGCGCGGCATGGCGACCGTCGACGAGCGCGTGGACCGCTTCCTCAGCGCGCGCGGGCAGGATCCCGGGAAGCAATCGGCGTTCATCCTCGTCGCGCCGGAGAGCATGCAGGTCGCGGCGTCGACGCGCTGGTCGGTGATCGCGTCGCGGGAGCTGCGGCCATGAGCGCGCACGCCATCCTTGTTGACTTCGCCCCGGGCGCGCGCCGGGGCCCCCGCGTCGGCGGCGCGCTGCTGGCCGCGGGCGTCGCGCTGCTGGGCCTGGTCCTGTGGCAAGGCGGACGGCTGGTCGCCGAACGCGGGGCGGCGCAGGCGGCGCTGCGCGACATGGTGCCCGACCGCACGCACGCGTCGTCCGCCACGCCGACGAAGGCCGACCCGAAGCAGCTCGCGCTGGCGCGCACGACGCGCCAGGTCGCCTCGACGCTGAACACGCCCTGGGCCGGCCTCCTGGGCTCGCTCGGCTCCACCGCCCGCAAGGATGTCGCGCTGCTCGGCGTGGAGCCCTCGGTCGCCAAGCGGTCCGTGCGCCTGACCGCCGAGGCTCGCGACGAGGCCGAGATGCTGGCCTGGCTGGCGGCGCTGCAGCACGACCCGCGGCTGTCGTCGGTCGTCCTCGTGTCCCACCAGGTGCAGGCACAGGCGCCCGGCACCCCGATCCGGTTCCAGGTGCAGGCGCAATGGGGAGACACGCCATGAGGCAGACCTTCTCGAGGCTCTGGTTCCGGCTCGTGCGCCGCATCGGCCACGCGGGCATCGCGGGCGCGGTCGCCCTGCTGGCCGGCATCGCGCTGGCCGCCTTGCTGCCGCAGCTGCAGCGCGACGTGCGCGCGGCGGCCGCCGCGCGGGCCGCGCACGCGCTCGCCGCGCAGCAGCGCTCGCTGGCGCGCCCGGTCGCGCTGTCGCCGGCCGAGGTCGCGCGCGCCTACGTCGATGGCTTCCCGGCCATGAGCCAGAACGCAGCCGACCTCGTGCAGGTGTTCGCCGTCGCGCGGAACCACCACGTGCAGCTGGCCAAGGGCGAGTACCAGCTCAAGTCCGACCCGGGCGCCGCCTTCGTCGTCTACACGGCGACGTTCCCGATTCACGGCGAGTACGACGCGCTCAAGGGCTTCAGCGCGGACGTGCTCAACGCCCTGCCCCATGTCGCGATGGACGAGCTGCACCTGTCGCGCGACAACGCCGGCAGCACCGCGCTCGACGCCGTCGTGCGCTTCACCTTCTACTACCGGAGCCTGTGATGGCACGGACGTCCACAGGCGTGCGGTTCCTGGTGCTCGGCGGCGCGGGCCTGGCCGCGTTCATCGCGGCCGCCCACCTCGCGGGGCGGGCGCAGGACGACGGCAAGACCGTCGCCCCCACCTCGCGCGGGGAACGGACGGCCGCCTTGCCGGACACCCACGCACCCTCCGTCCATGGCGACATCGCGCCCGCGTCGGCCGCGTCCGCCGCATCGGCGCCGCGCGCGGACCGGGGCGGCGCCATCCCCGGCGATACCGGCCAGCCCTTCGTGTCGACCAGCTGGCTGCCGCCGCCGCCACCGCCGCCCAAGCCGGTCGTCGCCGTGGCCGCGCCGCCGGCGGCGCCCGTCGCCCCGCCGCTGCCGTTCACGTTCGTCGGCCTCGTCGAGAAGGGCACGCCCAAGCCGCAGGCCTTCCTCGCGCGCGGCGACGAGCTGCTGGTGGTGTCGCAGGGCGACTCGCTGGACAACGGCGCCTACCGCATCGACGCGGTCAGCCCGACGCAGATCGTCTTCATCCACGTTCCGACCAACACGAAGCAGATCATCAGTCTGTCAGGAGGAGCCTCGTGAAAACAGCGAGATTGCGAATCGCGAAGCGGCTGCCGCTGCTCTGCGCCGTGGCGGCCCTCGGCGGCTGCGCCGGCTACCAGTACCACACCGACGGGATGAAGCTCGCCGCCGAAGGCAAGGGCGACGCGGCGCTGCCGCTGCTGCGCATGGCGACGCAGGCGGACCCGCTCAACGGCGAATACCGCATCGACCTGCTGCGCGAGACGGCGCAGTACGTCAGCGACCTGCTCGCGCGCGCCGACGACGCGCGCCGCAACGCGCAACCCGAGCTCGCCGCCGACCTCTACAACAAGGTGCTGCGCGTCGAGCCCGCCAACGACCGCGCCCGGCGCGGCCTGGACGCCATCGAGCGCGACGCGCGCAGCACGCGCCTGCTCGCCGACGCCGAGACGCTGCTGCGCGACGAGCGGGTCGAATCCGCGCGCACCAAGGTCGACGCCGTCCTGGCGGGCGACCCGTCCAACGCGACCGCGCGCCGCCTGCAGCTCAAGATCAGCGAGGCGGCCGAACGCGAACGCGAGGCCAAGGCGACGGCGCTCGCCGCGCGCTCGGTGATGAACAAGCCGGTCACTCTGCAGTTCCGCGACGCCAACCTGCGCATGGTCTTCGAGGCGCTCTCGCGCACCACCGGCCTGAACGTGATCCTGGACCGCGACGTGCGCTCGGACCTGAAGACGACGATCTTCGTGAAGGACGCCGCCGTGGAGGACACGGTCGACCTCATCCTGCTGCAGAACCAGCTGGAGAAGCGCACGCTCAACGCCAACACGCTGTTCGTCTACCCCGCCACCGCGGCCAAGCAGAAGGAGTATCAGGACCTGCAGGTGCGCACGTTCCACGTCGCCAACGCGGACGTCAAGTACATGCAGACGCTGCTCAAGGGCGTGCTCAAGATCAAGGAGGTGTCGATGGACGAACGCAGCGACACGCTCGTCATCCGCGACACGCCCGAGGCGATCGCCGTCGCGGCCAAGGTGATCGCGGCGCACGACGTGCCCGATGCCGAGGTCATGCTGGAGATCCAGGTGCTGGAGATCTCGCACGACCGCACGTCCAATCTCGGCATCCAGTTCCCGACCTCGTTCGGCGTGGCCACGCCCGCCGACGCCAACGGCAACCTGACGCTGTCGGACCTGAAGCACCTGCGCGCCGGCAGCCTGCTGGCCAGCCCGAACCCGCTGTCGATCGGGTTCAACTTCCAGCTCAAGGACACCGACGCCAACCTGCTCGCCAGCCCGCGCATCCGGGCGCGCAACAAGGAGAAGGCCAAGATCCTGATCGGCGACCGGGTGCCCATCATCACGAACTCGGTCACGCCGGTGGCCAGCGGCTCGAGCGTCGTCACGGGTTCCGTCTCGTACCAGGACGTCGGCCTCAAGCTCGAGTTCGAGCCCAACATCTACAGCGAGAGCGAGGTCGGCATCAAGATCAACCTCGAGGTCAGCACGATCGCCAAGGAGATCAGCGGCCCCAACGGCTCGCTCGCGTACCAGATCGGCACGCGCAACGCGCAGACCTCGCTGCGGCTGCGCGACGGCGAGACGCAGATCCTCGGCGGCCTCATCCAGGCCAACGAGCAGAACACGGCCGACAAGATCCCCGGCCTCGGGCACCTGCCGGTCGTGGGCCGGCTGTTCGGCAACAACAGCGGCTCGGGCACCAAGTCGGAGATCGTCCTGTCGATCACGCCGCATATCGTGCGGCCGCCGGCAGTGCTCGACGCCTCGGTCAGCGAGGTGTTCTCCGGCACCGAAGGCAGCATCCGGCAGCGCGCGCTGCAGCTCGATCCGGTCGGTGCGGTACGGATGCCTGCGCCCGACCGTCCGACCCCGGTGCCCGCGAGCGGACGCCCGGCACCGACACCGGCCGCGCCACCGGTGCCACCCACGACCGCGGCGCCGCCGGCGCCACAGCCGGCACCCGCCCCGGTGGCCGCACCAGTCGCACCGGCCGATGGCCCGACACCACCGGCCGGTGCGGAGTCCTACATGCGGCGCCTGTTGCCCAGGCTGAATGGGTACCGCAATCCAGCGACCGGCGCTGGGACAGGCCAGGGCACGACCGCTCCGGAGCCGCCTTCGCCGCCGGCATCCGGCGCCACGGAGTCCGGCCAATGACCTCGCGCCGCATCGGTGGCTTCACGCTCATCGAACTGCTCATCACGCTCGCGCTCGTGGGGCTGCTCGCGATGGTGAGCCTGCCGCTCTACGAGGTCACCTCGACGCGGATCAAGGAGGAGCAGTTGCGCGAAGCGTTGCGAGACATCCGCAGCGGGCTGGATGCATACAAGGCCGCTGTCGACACGGGCGTGCTGCCGCGCGAAGCGGGGCAATCGGGCTATCCACCGTCGCTCGACAAGCTGATCGAGCCGCTGGACATGGCCAACCAGTCCGCATCGGGCTTTGGCGCCTCGGACAAGCCGCAACGCCTTGTCATCATGCGGCAGCTGCCGCGCGATCCGTTCTTCGCCGACCCCACCGTTCCCGCCGCCCAGACGTGGCGCACGCGCGGCTACGGCAGCCGAAGCGACGATCCGCAGCCGGGCGAAGATGTCTATGACGTCTCCTCGATGTCCACGCGCACGGGCCTCGACGGCATTCCCTACAGCGCCTGGTGACCCATGACGATCAGATCCCACCACGCATGCGCGGCCGGCTTCCAGGCAAAGGGCTTCACGCTGCTGGAAATGCTCGTGGTCATGACCCTGATCGCGCTGCTGCTGACGATCGGCCTGCCGCGCTACTTCCATGCGCTGGACTACGGGCGCGCGAACGTGCAGAAGCAGAACCTGGCCACGATCCGCGACGCCATCGACAAGTTCCACGGCGACCTGGGGCGCTATCCGGATACCCTGGACGAGCTCGTGACTCGGCGCTACCTGCGCCACGTCCCTGTCGATCCGGTGACCGAGACGGCGAACTGGGTGGTGGTCGCTCCCCAGGACGCGGCAGAAGGCAACGTCTATGACGTCCAGCCACCCCCGGTCGACATGCCGCTCAAGGAGTCCTCGCAATGAGGCGGTGCCGCATTGCCGGACTGACGCGACGCCCGCACGGCGTCGTGCTGCTGGCATTCCTGCTGGCGCTGGCTCTCGCGGGGATCGGTGCGCTGGCGGCCTTCGATGTCTGGAGCGTGACCCGGCAACGGGAGCGCGAACAGCAGTTGCTGTTCGTCGGGCACCAGTACCGCAACGCGATCCGCGCCTACTACTTCGGCGGGCCCGCCGGCGCCGGACGAAGCCTGCCGACCAGCCTCGACGAATTGCTGGACGACGATCGGTTTCCCGTGCCCGTCCACCATCTGCGCCGCCTCTACCCGGACCCGATCACCGGCTCGACCGACTGGGGCCTGTTGATGGTGGGCGACCGCATCATGGGCGTCTACAGCAAGTCGGAAGCGCAGCCCATCAAACAGAAGGGCTTCGCGCTCGTCGACGCATCTTTCGAGGAGAAGACGTCCTACAACGATTGGGTGTTCGCCTTCGTCGCAGGCCGCCGTGCCGCACCGATCGCACCACCCGCCTCCGCGGCGAGAGCAGGGACCACCGCGGCCGATTCCATCCGCACGCCAACCATGAAGAAGACAACATGACTACCCGAATCATCATCGTCGGCGACAACCAGCTGTTCCGCAAGGGCCTGGCGGCACTGCTCGCGACGGACCCGGATCTGGCCGTCATCGGCGACCTCCCGACCGGTCCGCACGTGGCCCAGGCGGCGTCCGACTTCCAGCCGGACGTCGTCCTGATGGACCTGCAGGCCGCCGGGCCGAACGGCCTGGAGACGGGCACGCTGATCAAGCGCCGGCACCCCAACACGCGCATCGTGCTGCTGATGGCGCTCAAGACCGAGGAGCAGGTGCGCAACGCGCTGCGCGCCGGTGCCGACGGCTGCCTGCTGCGGGACGCGTCGGCCGACGAGCTCAAGGCCTGCCTGCGCGCAGTGTCGAGCGGCCGCAAATACCTCAGCGCCGACGTCTCGGCCCTGGTCGTCGACAGCCTCCTGCGGCCCGACGACGGCCAGTCCCGCCATTCGCTGCTGGACGCCCTGACCCCGCGCGAGCGCAGCATCCTCCAACTGGTCGCCGAGGGGCGCACGAATCGCGGCGTGGCCGAGTTCCTGAACGTGAGCCCGAAGACGATCGAGAAGCACCGTTCCAGCCTGATGCACAAGCTCGGACTGCGCAATGCGGCGGAACTGACCCTCGCGGCGGTGGATCTCGGCCTGATCGAGCGCCCGAGCGCCGTCAGCCGGCTGGCGGGCGGAGGGAACGTCCGGTGAGGCGCCCGCGGCCCTGGCGCGTGCCGGCCGGGGCGATCCTAGACCGGCTCCGGGCCCATCTGGTAGCCCAGCCCGCGGACGGTGACGATGATGTTGGGCGCGAGCTTGCGTCGCAGGTAGTGGACGTAGACCTCCACCGCGTTGCTGTTCACCTCGTAGCCCCAGGCGTACAGCGATTCCTCCAGCACGGCGCGGCTGCACACCTGGTGCTTCTTGCGGACGAGCGTCTCGAGGACGGAGAACTCGCACTGCGTCAGCTTCACCTGGCGCCCCGCCAGCACTGCGCTGAGGCGCTGCGGCAGCAGGTGCAGGGAGCCGTGGGTCAGGGCATCGTCGACGCTCTCCGCGGACCGGACGCGTCGCAGGAGCGAGCGGATCCGCGCCGCCAGTTCGTCGAAGTCGAACGGGCGCATCAGGCAGTCGTCCGCGCCCTGGTCCAGCAGGGCCGCCCTGTCGCGCGACGTCTGCGTGCCCGTGAGCAGGATCACCGGCAACGGCGCCTGCTCGCGGCGAACCGACTCCAGCAACGCGTCGCCGGACACGTCGGCCATGGGCAGGCCGACGACCGCGCAGTCGTACTTCTGCGTGGACAACGCGCCGCGCAGATGGCTGCTGGTGCGCACCCAGTCCGTCGCATACCCAACGCGACTCAGCGCCTCGCGCATGTCGTTGCCGCGCTCTTGGTCGCTTTCAGCCAACAGAAGTCGCATGGCCTTCACCTCTCCTCGGCACGCGCTTTTACCGTTTCAAATTTATACAACCACTTCGGTCGTGTAAATGGGAATCGTCCTGAGTTTGTGTTATCCCGTACATGTTTCAGGCTGAAGCAAGCTATCGTCGGCACCCCGGCGCCCAGCGAGTGCACCATGGAGCGCGTGTGGCCCTGCCCTCGGGCGCGGCGCCGCGCCGATACCGCACCGTTCCGACACATTTCCGGAGTCCCGGCATGACGATCTTCCTGCTGGCGTCGGCCGCCCTGCTGCTCACGACCCTGGCCGTCGTCACCTGGCCGCTGCTGCGAGCCCGGGGCGCCGGCCGCAGCCTGCGCCGCGAGGTGGACGTCGCCGGACGGCAGCTGCGCCAGCTCGAGGCGCTGCACGCCGGCGGCGCCCTGACCAACGAACAATTCGCGCAAAGCCGCACCGCGCTGGAACGCCGCCTGGTCGACGCCCTGGCGTCGGCCGGCGAGCGCGGGACCGGCGGCGCCGCGCCGGTGCCGAGATCGCCCCGACTTGCGCTCGCGCTGGCGGCGTTCATGATGGTCGTGACCGTGGGCGGCTACTGGTTCGTGGGCTCGCCGCGCCACCTGGGCGTCGGCCCGGGCCAAGCCGCGACCGACACCGCGGCACAGGGCGCGCCCGAAGACGCATCGACGCCGGCACCGCACGACTTGTCGCGGGCGCAGGTCGAGCAGATGGTGGAGCAGTTGGCGACTCGCCTGCAGACCCACCCCGACGACGCGCAGGGCTGGACGATGCTGGCGCGCTCGCGCGTCGCGCTCGGCCAGCACGACAAGGCGCTCGAGGCCTTCGTGCAGGCGGAGCGCCTGATGCCGGACAACCCGGACCTGCTGGCCGACCATGCCGACGCGCTCGCCATGGCGCACGGCAGGCGCCTGGACGGCGAGCCCCAGGCCCTGCTGCAACGCGCCCTCGCGATCGACCCGCATCATCCGAAGGCGCTCGCCCTGGCCGGCACCGCGGCCTTCGACCGCAAGGACTACAAGAAGGCCGTGCAGCTCTGGGAGACGCTCGCGCAGGTCGAGCCGCCCGACGGCCCCTTCGCGGCGCAGGTGCGCGACGGCATCGCGGAGGCACGCCAGCTCGCGGGCCTTCCGCCGGCGGCCGCGAGCACGCCGGCACCCGCCGCCGGGCCGCAGGGCGCGACGCTCTCCGGCACCGTCACGCTGGCGCCGGAACTGGCCGGACGCGCCTCGCCGGGCGATGTCCTGTTCGTCTTCGCACGCGCCGTCGACGGCCCGCGCATGCCGGTGGCCATCGTGCGAAAGAGCGTGAAGGACCTGCCGCTGGCCTTCACGCTCGACGACAGCATGGCGATGTCGCCCGAGAACAGCCTGTCCAGCGCGAAGCGCGTGATCCTCGGGGCGCGCATCTCGCGCAGCGGCAACGCCGTGCCCCGGGACGGCGACCTGCAGGGCGCGACACCGGCCGTCGAGGTCGGCGCCTCCGGCGTGCGCCTGGAGATCGACCAGGTGGTGGGGAACTAGCACCATGCCGCGACACGCCTGCCATCGGATCGGGGAGCCCCGGCGATGACCTATGCGCTGCTCATCGTCGCCTTCGTGCTGTTTCTCTGGTACCGCCATGCGGCCAAGCGCCGGAAGAAGGAAGCGGCCCATCTGGCCGAGCTGGACGAGGCCGTCGCCAAGGGCATGACCGAGCCGCCCTCGCTGCATCCCGTCATCGACCCGACACGCTGCATCGGCTCCAGCTCCTGCGTGCGCGTCTGCCCGGAGGAGGCGCTGGGCATCATCAACGGCAAGGCGGTGCTGACGAACGCCTCGGCCTGCATCGGACACGGCGCCTGCCTCGCCGCCTGCCCCGTCGACGCCATCAAGCTGGTGTTCGGCACCGAGAAGCGCGGGATCGACATCCCCAACGTCAAGCCCGACTTCGAGACGAACGTGCCCGGCATCTTCATCGCGGGCGAGTTGGGCGGCATGGGCCTGATCCGCAAGGCCGCGGAACAGGGGCGCCAGGCGGTCGAGACGATCCGCAGCCGCAAGGCGTCGGGCGACGCCGAATTCGACGTGGTGATCGTCGGCAGCGGGCCCGCGGGCATCTCGGCGGGGCTGGCGGCGATCCAGCACGGCCTGCGCTACAAGCTCATCGAACAGGAGGATTCGCTGGGCGGGACGGTCTACCACTATCCGCGCAACAAGATTGCCATGACCGCGCCCGTCAAGCTGGCGCTCGTCGGCACGGTGCGCATGGGCGAGATCCAGAAGGAGGTCCTCCTGGAGTTCTGGCATGGCGTCGTCGAGAAGACCGGACTGCAGATCTCGCTGCGCCAACGCATGGACAACATCGTCGTGCGGCCGGACGGCACGTTCGCCGTGCACACCAACGCGGGCGTCTACACGACGCGCTCGGTGCTGCTGGCCATCGGCCGGCGCGGCTCGCCGCGCAAGCTCGACGTCCCCGGGGAGGACTCGCCCAAGGTCGTCTACCGGCTGGTCGACGCGGAGCAGTACGCCGGCCAGTCGGTGATCGTGGTCGGCGGGGGCGACAGCGCGCTGGAGGCGGCGATCGCGCTGTCGGAGCAGCCCGGCACGACCGTCATCCTGTCCTATCGCAGCAAGGCGTTCGGGCGCGTCAAGGCGAAGAACCGCGAGCGTCTCGAGGCGCAGCAGCAGGCGGGCCGCATCGAGGTGCTGCTCGAGTCGCGCGTGCTGTCCATCGAGCACGACACCGTGGCGCTCGAGCACGGCGGCCAGGTCCGCAAGCTGCACAACGACGCGATGATCATCTGCGCCGGCGGCGTGCTGCCCACCGCGCTGCTGCAGACCATCGGGATCCTGTTCGAGACCAAGTTCGGTTCTCGTTGATCCGCCGCCGCGCGCACGTCACGGGACGCGGGCGCCGGCCGATTCTTCGGGAAGCGCCCCACGCTCGCAGAGGAGGTCACCCACTGGCGCGGACACCTGCCCGACCGGAGAATTTCCCGGTCAGGGCAGAGGTGAGCGATGCAGTGGATCCAGTTCGACACCGAGGTGACGCGACTCGTCGAAGCCGCGCAGCGTGAATACTCGGACGAACTGAAGTGCGCCGGCTTGAGCCAGCCGATCGAAGGCTGGGTGGAGCGCAATGCCCCCCGCGGCAAGCGCGAATGGAACGTGACCGCGGGTTTCGTCCAGTACCTCGCCGAACGCGCGGTGCCGTTCGCCGTGCTCTGACGGCGAGCCGCTGGACGAAGACCCGTGCGAGGAGTTCCCCGCTGCACGGATCATTCACGCTGACGTCGCCAGCTCGGCCGCCGCGGATCCCGGGAGAAGCGCTATGCCACCAGCCTGGGATGCGGCGCCTCGAGCTGGGGCCAGGTCTCCTGGAGCACGCGAGCCAGAATGCGTCCCTCCAGTTCCGCAAAGGCGGCCGCGCCGTGCGCGCGCGGGCGCGCGAGCGGGATCGGCTCGTCCAGCGTGGCGCGGCCATCCTCGACCAGGAGCACCCGGTCAGCCAGCGCCACGGCCTCGGCCACGTCGTGCGTGACCAGGACGGCCGTGAAGCGCAGCTCCCGCCACACCGATTCGATGAGACGCTGCATCTCGATGCGCGTCAGCGCGTCCAGGGCGCCGAGCGGCTCGTCCAGCAGCAGAAGCCGTGGCCGGTGCACCAACGCGCGGGCCAGCGCCACGCGTTGTCGCTGTCCGCCCGAGAGCACCGAGGGCCAGTCGTTCGCGCGGTCGGCCAGGCCCACGTGCGCGAGCGCGTCACGCGCGCGGGCGGGCGCATCCGCGGCGTCCAGGCCCAGTTGAACGTTCTGGATCACCGTGCGCCACGGCAGCAGGCGCGGCTCCTGGAACATCATGCGCACGTCGTCGCGTCGTGCGGCGGCGGGCGCCCCGCCCAGCAGCAGCTGGCCCGAGGTAGGCGACTCCAGGCCCGCGAGCAGGCGCAGCAGCGTGCTCTTGCCGCAGCCGCTGCGGCCCACGATGGCGACGAACTCGCCGGGCGCGACGCCGATGCCGATGCCGTCCAGCACCGTGCGCGCGCCGAACTGCTTGCGCAAGCCTTCGAGGCGCAGCGCGAGGCCGGCGGCGGGCGGTGCGGTCCAGTCACGTTGCATGGGAGTGTCTCCAGGGAGGTCAGGCGGGGATTCCGAGGTAGGCCGGGTTCCAGCGCAGGAAGCGGCGCTCGAGGCCGCGGGCCACGAGATCCGCCAGCTTGCCGAGCAGCGCGTACAGCAGCACGCCCACCAGCACGACGTCGGTCTGCAGGAACTCGCGCGCGTTCATGGTCATGTAGCCGATGCCCGATTGCGCGGAGATCGTCTCGGCGACGATCAGCAGCACCCACATCAGGCCGAGCGAGAAGCGCAGGCCGACCAGGATGGACGGCAGCGCGCCCGGCAGGATCACCTCGCGGTACAGCGGCCAGCCCTGCAGGCCGTAGCTGCGCGCCATCTCGATCAGGCCGGCGTCGACCGCGCGGATGCCGTGGTAGGTATTGAGGTAGATCGGGAAGAACACGCCGATCGCCACGAGGAACAGCTTGGCCGCCTCGTCGATGCCGAACCACAGGATCACGAGCGGGATGAGCGCCAGCGCGGGGACGTTGCGGATCATCTGCAGCGTGGTGTCCAGCAAGGTCTCGGCGCTGCGGAAGGTGCCGGTCAGCAGGCCCAGCACCAGGCCGAGGCCGCCGCCGATCGCCAGGCCGCCCAGCGCGCGCCCGGTGCTGATCGCGACGTCGTGCAGCAGCGAGCCCGAGGCCAGCAGGCTCCAGAACGCGGTGGCCACCGCCAGCGGCTCGGGCAGGATGCGCACCGACAGCCAGCCGCTGCGCGACGACGCCTCCCACGCCAGCAGGATGGCCAGCGGGACGATCCACGGCGCGATCGCGCGCCAGGTGAGGGACGGTGCGCGCATCGCGGGCCTCAGCTGGCGGCCCGGACCAGGGCGGCCTTCGGGCGGATGTCGTTCGCGACGATCTCGCCGAACGGGCCAGTCAGCGTCGGCTGGACCAGCTTCTGGCGCGTGGCCAGCGGCAGCAGCGGGAACACCAGCTCGGCGAAGCGATAGGCCTCTTCCAGGTGCGGGTAGCCCGAGAGGATGAAGTAGTCCATGCCCAGATCGGCGTACTCCTGGATACGGGCCGCGACCTGCTCCGGATTGCCGACGAGCGCCGTGCCCGCGCCGCCCCGCACGAGGCCGACGCCGGCCCACAGGTTGGGCGCGACCTCCAGCCCCGCGCGCGGGTTGGCCTTGTCGAACTTGCCGCCGTGCAGCGCGGCCATGCGACGCTGGCCGACCGAGTCCATCGCGGCGAACTTCTTCTGCGCGGCCGCGACGATGTCGTCGTCCAGGTGCGAGATCAGCTTGCCCGCGGCGGCCCAGGCCTCCTCCTCGGTCTCGCGCACGATGACGTGCAGGCGGATGCCGAACTCCAGCTTGCGGCCCAGGCGTTCGGCGCGGCCGCCCACGTCGCGCACCTTCTCGGCGACGGCGGCGGGCGGCTCGCCCCAGGTCAGGTAGGTGTCGCACTGCGACGCCGCCAGATCGTGCGCGGGGCCCGACGAGCCGCCGAAGAACAGCGGCGGATACGGCTGCGTGACGGGCGGGTAGATCACCTTGGCGCCCTGGACCTTCAGGTGCTTGCCGTCGAAGTCGATGGCCTCGTTCGTGTGGCTGGCCCGCAGCACGCCGCGCCAGATCGACACGAACTCCGTCGACAGCTCGTAGCGTTCCTCGTGGCTCAGGTGCAGGCCGTCGCCGGCGAGCTCGTCGGGATCGCCGCCCGTCACGAGGTTGACCAGCACGCGGCCGCCCGACAGGCGGTCCAGGGTGGCGGCCATGCGCGCCGTCTGCACCGGCTGGATGATGCCCGGGCGCAGCGCGACGAGGAACTTCAGCCGCTTCGTGACGTCGACCAGGCTGGCCGCGACCATCCACGAGTCCTCGCAGGAGCGGCCCGTGGGCAGCAGCACGCCTTCGTAGCCGAGCGTGTCGGCGGCCACGGCCACCTGCTTGAAATAGTCGAGGTCGGTCTGCCGCGCGCCCTGGGAGGTGCCGAGGTAGCGCGAGTCGCCGTGCGTGGGGATGAACCAGAGGATCTTCATGACGAGGTTCTTTCGGACGGAGGTTCAGGCGAAGGACGCGCCGGGCTGCCACACGGCGTCGGCGACCTTCAGCGGCCTGGGGATGAGGCCGACGCGGCTGAACGCGTCGGCGACGCGTTGCTGGTCGGCGATGTCGGACGGTTTGAGCACCGTCACCGGCCCGGAGGTGCGCCGCTGCAGGAAGCGGATCGTCCCGGCCAGCGGCACGCCGGTGGCTTCGGACAGGAACTTCGCGGTCTGCGGCAGGTTCGCCTTGCCCAGCGCGTCGGCCTGCGACAGCGCGGCGAACAGGCCCTTGACGATAGTCGGCTGGCGCGTGAGCTCGCGCGAGCCGAGATAGAAGCTGTTGTTGCTGGACAGCCCCTGGCCCGTCGCGAGCACGCGGGCGCGACCGTCGATCTCGGCGGCGGCGTAGTACGGGTCCCAGATGCCCCAGGCGTCGAGCGCGCCCTTCTCGAACGCGGCGCGCGCGTCGGACGGCGCCAGGTACAGCGGCGTGATGTCCGACCACTGCAGACCCCCCTTGTCCAGCGCGCGCAGCACGAGGTAGTGAGCGCTGGAACCTTTCTGGAAGCCGATGCGCTTGCCCCTGAGGTCGGCGAGCGCGCGGATCGGCGAATCGGCCGGCACCAGGATGGCCGAGCTCGCGGGCTTGGGCGGTTCGAGGCCGACATACCAGATGTCCTTGCCGGCCGCCTGCGCGAACACGGGGGGCGTGTCGCCGGTGAAGCCGAAGTCGAGGCTGCCCACGGCCAGGGCCTCCAGGATCTGCGGACCGGCCGGGAACTCGACCCACTTCACCGCGACGCCGGGAAGCGTCGCATCGAGCAACCTGCGCTCGCGCGCGACCATCAGGTTGACCGAGGACTTCTGGTAGCCGATGCGCAGCTCCGACGTCGCCGCGAAGGTGCGCGTGGCCGGCAGTCCCGCGCTGCCAGCGGCCAGCAGCGCGATCGCCTGGCGGCGGTCGAGGCGTGTCTTCACGTCGTGCCTCACTTGCCCGCGATTGTCGCGGCGCCGCTGGTCGGCAGCGCATCCGCGATGCGCACGGCCTTGGGGATCAGCTTCAGGTCGAAGAACGTGTCGGCGATCTTCTGCTGCTGCTCGGCCACGGCGGGGGTGAGGGGCGCGACGCCATAGCGGTAGCGCTTCAGGCTGGTCTCCACCACGGCGACGTCCAGACCCTGCAGCGGGGCGATCAACGCCGCGGCGCGCGGCACGTCGGCCTGCACGAAGCGCGCAGCGTCATCCGTGTTGGCGAACAGCGCGCGGATCACCTGCGGGTTCGCCTGCGCGAAGTCGGTCTGCGCCAGGTAGAAGCTGAAGCTGTTGACCAGGCCGGTGCCGTCCGCGAGCTGGCGGGCGCCGAGCTGGTGCTCCGCGGCGGCCAGGAACGGATCCCAGATGACCCAGGCGTCGACCGCACCCTTCTCGAACGCGGCGCGCGCATCGGCGGGCGGCAGGAAGACGGGCGTGACGTCCGAATACTTCAGGCCGTTCTTCTCCAGCAGCTTGACGAGCAGGTAGTGCACGTTGGAGCCCTTGTTCAGCGCGATGCGCTTGCCCTTGAGCTCGGCCACCGACTTCAGCGGCGAGCCCTTGGGCACGACGAGGGCCTCGGTCGCCGGCGCGGCCGGGTCGTTGCCCACATAGACGAAGCGTGCTCCGGCGGCCTGCGCGAAGATGGGCGGCGCCTCGCCGACGTAGCCGACGTCGACGGCGCCCACGTTCAGGCCTTCGAGCAGCTGCGGCCCGGCCGGGAACTCGACCCACTTGACCGCGACGCCCTGCGGCGCCAGCCGTTTCTCCAGCGTGCCCTGCGCCTTCTGCAGCACCAGCAGGCTGGCCGACTTCTGGAAGCCGATGCGCAGTTCCCTGGCGGGTTCGGCCTGCGACGAAGTGGGGGCCGACGCGAGGCCGAGGGCGGTCGCCGCGAGCACGACAAAGGCGGCCGCGCGGCCGAACCAGGCGCGGCGGGCGCGCCCTGGGGCGATGAGCGAGAGAACAGTCATGGGAGATCCTCCGTAAGTTGTCGTTCGAGATGGGCGACGGGTCAGGCCACGAGTGCGACGGGCCGCGGCGCGTCGCCGGCGCGGGCACGCAATGCGACCGGCGCATCCGCGAGCGCGCGCTCGACGCGCCGGACGATGTCGTCATCCGCGACGTGGCCGTGGATCGCGTGCGGCGCGAACTGCGCATCGACCGCGTAGACAGAGTCCAGGATGTGGCGCGCGCCGAGTGCCGCGAGCACGGGCTTGAGCGCGTAGTCGAGCGCCAGCAGATGGGCCGCGCTGCCGCCGGTGCCCAGCGCCAGCACCGACTTGCCGCGCAACGCGTCCTGCGGCAGCAGGTCGAGGAAGGACTTGAGCAGGCCGCTGAACGACGCCTTGTAGATCGGCGTGGCGATCACCACCACGCGCGCCGCGGCGACCTGCTCGCGCGCCCGGCGGATCGCCGGGTCGTCGAACTCGGCGCGCACCAGCGCCGCCGGCGGCAGGTCGCGCAGCACGATCTCGGAACGCGCGACACCGTCGTCGAGGCAGCTCAGCACATGGCGGAGCAAGGCGGTGGATCGAGACAGGGCGGAAGGACTGCCGGCAAGGGCGACGACGGACATGGCGACGTGTTGTGGATTGGACAGCCCCTCGACGTTAGGGTGACATCGCCTGCACGAAAACGAACACAAATGGCTATCGATATCCGTGCGGCGCCTTTGTCGATATCGGCGCAAACTTATGCGCCGCCGAAAGCCGTCTTCTCGCGACACCGCGTGGGCGAGGCGCTTCTGTCGCATATCGAAGAACGACCGCGATGTTCCTTGGGGATCGCCACCGCGCTCGATAGGCAGGGGCGTCGCGCCGTCGCGGGCGGCCAGGCGCGGCCCGCGTGCTCAGTGCCGCTCGTGCGCGCGCAACCGCCGCTCCAGCCCGCGCAATGCGAGCGACAACGCCAGCGTCATCACGAGGTAGACCAGCGCGACGACGTTGTAGGTCTCGAAGAACGTGAAGGAGCCGCTCGCGTAGACCTTGGCCATCTGCGTGATGTCGCCCACGCCCAGCACGGAGACCAGCGCCGAGTCCTTGACCATCGAGACGAAGTCGTTGCCAAGCGCCGGCAGGATGGTGCGCAGTCCCAGCGGGAACGTGACGTGGCCAAACACCTGCCACGGCGTCATCCCGAGGCTGCGCGCCGCGTCGAGCTGGCCGCGTGGCACCGCCTGCAAGCCGGCGCGGAACACCTCCGCGATGAAGGCGCTGTAGCTCACGGTCAATGCCAGGATGGCGCGCCACATCAGGCTGAAGTCGCGCGCCTCGAAGACCGGCGACCCATCGCCCGGGTGCGCGCGCGCGAGGATCGCGTCGACGCCCTGCACGATCAGCGGCGCGGCCACGAAAGCGACGTAGAACAGCAGCACCAGCACCGGCACGCCGCGGATGACCTCGCAATAGAAGCGCGCGGCCTGGCGCGTGGCGAGGTTCGTGGACAGGAGCCCCAGCGCGACGACGAGCCCCAACAGCGTCGCCGCCGCGAAGGCGACCAGCGAGACGAAGACGGTCACGCCGACGCCTTCGCTGACGACGCCCGCGATCTGGCGATAGAGGTCGTCCGACAGCGCCTTGGCGACCAGCCACGCCGCCAGGCCGCCGATGGCGACCAGCCACCAGGGCACGTGGTTGACGAAGGCGCGGAGTCGGCGTTGCGGCATGGGCATGCGAAGGGTCGGACAGCGGTCCCGCATTGTCGTCGCACCGCCCGGCGATGCCCGCAGCGCAAATGCAAAGGCGCCGATCGGCATCAACGGAGCGTTCTACCATGGGCGTCTCGCCGTCACGTTCTGATCCTCGCCCATGACCGACTCCCGTTCCGTTTCCCGTCGCCACCTGCTGGCCGCTGCGGCGGCCAGCGTGCTCGCGCCCCCGCTGGCGCGCGCGCAGGCATTGCCGGACCTCGGCGGCCGCAAGGTGCTGGCCGTCACCGAGAACGCCTTCCCGCCGCTGAACATGCTCGATCCCAAGACGGGCCGCGGCGTAGGCTGGGAGTACGACTGCTTCAACGAGATCGCGCGCCGCCTGCACCTCACCGTGGAATGGCACCTGAGCAGCTGGGACGCCATGATCGAGTCGGTGCGCAACGGCCAGTTCGACGTCGGCATGGACGGGATCGGCATCGACGACAAGCGCAAGTCGCAGGTGGACTTCTCCGCGCCCTACATGCATTCCCAGATGCTGATGATGGTGCGCGCCGACGAGGCGCGTTTCCACGATCCCGCGACGTTCCGCGCCAACCCCAAGCTGCTCGCCGGCGCCCAACCCGGCACCACCGGCTTCTACGCCACCGCGCGCGAGTTGCTGGGCGTGCCGTCCACGAGCCCGCGCATCAAGCTATTCGATACCTTCGGCGCCAGCATGCAGGCGCTGCGCGGCGGCGACGTCGACGTGGTGCTGTCGGACCCGACCGGCGCCGCCGCGACTCTGGCGCGCTCGCCCAAGATGTTCAAGATCGTCGGCGCGCCCTTGCCGGGCGAGGACTACGGTTTCATCCTACGCAAGGGATCGCCGTTGAAGGCCCCGATCGATGCGGCGCTGGCATCGATGGCGCGCGACGGCACGTTGGCGCAATTGAACAAGCGGTGGCTTCCCGAGGTGCCGGGGTCGAGCAGTCGACAATAGCTGGCGACCAGAAGTGGAATCCGTGTCCATGCTCATCCCTCGGCATGAAATGCGGATTTGGTCTTTGGGAGCACCCGCACCGGTCGACTTGCGGCTACGCCAGAATCGAGTCCAGAAAGACCAACGGCCTGACGTTTCCGCCAAGCCGTTGATTCTTCTTCTTAATTTTGGTGGGCCCTGAGTGACTCGAACACTCGACCTACGGATTAAGAG
>Ga0306920_100000272_pt1 | contig 59928 bp, 56 predicted proteins | sample flu12Cox44000170_FD_204666 | JGI IMG/M metagenome (GOLD analysis project Ga0306920, IMG submission 204666) | Lab enrichment of tropical soil microbial communities from Luquillo Experimental Forest, Puerto Rico - flux4day.12C.oxic.44.000.170 (v2)... | ecosystem: Environmental > Terrestrial >...
AAAGCGTGCAGGGGCTTCAGCGGCTGCAGCACAAAAAGCGGCGGATCGAGACCCATGATGAACCAGCGGATCACCGCCGGCGCCGAGCACGATCAGCGGCGCCGGGCCGATGCGGCGCACGACGGCGGCCGAATAGGCAAACAGCCCGACCTCGGCCGCGATCGAGATCGCCCACAGCGTACCGGACCAGGCGGTCGAGAGGCCAAGCGCGCGCCAATGCAGGGTGCCGAAGCCTGGGCCAGACCAGCGGCCAGCAGGAGCAGCAGGAAGCCGGAAGACGATGGTCCAGGCCAGCATCGGCCAAAAGCCGCGCGCTTGCGCCAGCGCCACGAGGCCCGCGAGCCCGGCCCACGACAAGCCGATGAGGAACCGGCGATGATCGCCGGCGCGGTCGGCGGCAAAGGCGATGATGGGGGTCACTCCCACGCGCACGATGAGTGGCGTCGCCATGATGCCGGCAATTTCGCTGGCGCTGAGACCCGCCCAGTCCAGCCACACAGGCCCAGTCCAGCCACAGGCAAGTAGGGCAGGTTGGTGCCGATGATGACCGAGAGCGCCGCAAACAGCAGCGACACGCGGGCGGCAAAGGAGCGCCGCTCGCGCTCGGCCTCCGTCTCGCTCACGCCGCGCGCCGCTCTTGGATGATCTCGGCGAACAGGGCAGGATCGACATTGCCACCCGACAGCACCGCGGCCACCGTCTTGCCCTGCAGCTCGATCTTGCCAGCAAGGATGGCGGCGAGCGACACCGCGCCACCCGGCTCGACGACAAGCTTCAGCTCTTCGAAGGCGTAGCGCACGGCGACCTTGGCCTCATCGTCAGTCACCGTCAGGCCACCGGCGAGATTGCGCCTTGCCACCGCAAACGTCAGCTCGCCCGGCGTCGCCGCCAGCAGGGCGTCGCAGATGGAGCCCGACAGCGCCGCATTTCTCTGGTGTGCACCGCTCTCGAGCGAGCGCGCCAAATCATCGAAGCCGGCCGGCTCCACGGAGTAGATCAGGGTCGACGGGCTCTTCTCCTTGACGGCGATGGAAACCCCGCTGATGAGCCCTCCACCCGACGCACCAACGAGCACCACCTCGGGCACCACGCCGATCGCCTCGGCCTGCTCCATCATCTCAAGGCCCGCCGTGCCCTGGCCGGCAATGACATCTGGATCGTCGAATGGATGCACCAGCGCGGCGCGCCGGCTGGCACACAGCTCGCGCGCAATGGCATCGCGGTCCTCCTTGACGCGGTCATAGGCCACGACCTCGGCACCAAAGGCGCGCGTGCGCTCGATTTTCAAGCGCGGCGCGTCGGCGGGCATGACGATCGCCGACTTGAGCCCCAACAGTGACGCCGCCGCGGCCACGCCCTGCGCATGGTTGCCGGACGAGCAGGCCACCACGCCCCCGGGGAAAGCCGCCTTGTCCACTTGTGCCACCTTGTTGTAGGCGCCGCGGAACTTGAAGGCGCCGACCCGCTGCAAGTTCTCGGCCTTGAGCAGCACGCGCCCGCAAACCCGCGCATTGAGCGCCGGGTGCTCGATCAGCGGCGTGCGACACGCCAGTGACCCGAGCCGGCGGCGGGCGGTCAACAGATCGGCGAAGGTGGGAAGCTGCGTGGCCATGGGAGACCTCTGAACACTGTCATGCCGTGCCCGGCATCCACAAGCGCCACGCGACGGCGCCTGTCAAGCAACGCGGTGTTCCTCGACGCGAACGAGATAGCCGAAATGGAAGGCGGCGACGCGAGCGGGCGCCGATGCCGATAGGGCGAAGCAGGAAAAGCTCCTGCGCGTCCTATCCCGGCGCGTCGGCATCGACAGCGTCGATGGGCGGGTTGCTCTATCGGCGCGTGAGGCGCCGCAATCACATTGATGATCGTTCGTCGCTGCTTCATGCTGAACGGGCTGAAACGGGCTGAAACGGCCGAAAGGGCTGAGAGGGTACAGAGGATATCGCCATGCTGTTCATGGTCATCGAGCGCTTCAAGAACAAGGATCCCAAACCCATCGGCGAGCGGTTCAAGCGCACGGGGCGCATGCTGCCCGAGGACGTCACGTATCAGGCAAGTTGGATCGATCCCATCCAAGCGCGCTGCTTCCAGGTCATGGAGGCCCCTAGCAGCGAGCAGCTAGAGCCGTGGGTCGCCCGCTGGGCCGATCTCGCTGATTTCGAAATCGTGCCGGTGCTCACATCGCAAGAGTACTGGGCGCTACCGGACGGGCAAAAAAACCGGCCCGGCTAGGCCGGACCGGTTTTCCTCGGAGCTGAGCCCCGCGTCCCTGGAACGCGCGGGCTTCGCTCTCCCCCGTCAGAGCCGGGCGCGGTGCGAACCCGCGCTGGTGCCAGTCAGCGTCAGGGCATCGCATAGGGCCGGCTCGTCCCCCTCACAGCGCCATGGTCACAAATCATCATCATGGGATCAATGGGTTGAGGACGATCATCCGCGCAGCGTGTCCAAAACGCCACAGACGAGAAGGGGATGCCGCCGTCGGCCACCCCTCGGTACCGCCGTCTGAAAGCGCCACAGCGCCAGAGCGCACAACCCCCAGCCTACGCTGCGGGCAGACCTCACGCCGGCGGCGCCGTCTTGCGGATTTGGAACAAGGGGTCGACAGGTCCCCGGCCGTGGCCGACGCGCAGCCCACTGCCCGCCTCTAAGGCCTGCCACACGAAGGCCTTCGCCCGCCCGACGGCCTCGCGCAGCTCCACGCCGCCCGCCAGCAAGGCGACGAGAGCGGCGGACAGCGTGCACCCGGTGCCGTGCGTGTTGCGCGCGTCGAGCTTTGGGCGCACGAAGCGCTCGACACCCGCCGCGTCGCACAGAATATCGACGGCCTCTTTGCCGCTCCCATGCCCACCCTTGAGCAGCACAGCCCCGCACCCGAGCCGCAGCAGCGCCTTCGCCTGCGCGACCGCCTCAACCTCGCTCTCGGCCTCCCTGGCACCGAGCAGGCGGGCTGCCTCGGGCAGGTTTGGCGTGATCAGGAACGCCATGGGGAACAGCTGGCGCTTCAAGGCGTCAACCGCATCCGGCTCAAGCAGCACGTGGCCGCTGCTCGCCACCATCACCGGATCGACCACGATCGGCCGGGCCTGATCGACGCGCAACCGATCGGCCACGGCGCGAACGATCGCCGCATTGGCCAGCATCCCCGTCTTGATGGCGCCAACCTGCAGATCGCAGAGCACCGCCTCCATCTGCGCCACCACAAAAGCCGCCGCCACCGGCTCGATGGCCGCCACGCCCTGAGTGTTCTGCGCCGTGAGCGCGGTGAGCACCGAAGCGCCGTAGACGCCAAAGGCTGAAAACGTCTTGAGGTCCGCCTGGATACCGGCACCACCGGAGCTATCGGAGCCGGCAATGGTGAGCGCGATCGGCGTGCGCGCAGCCCCGGGTGCAGCCGTCATTTCGCACCCTCCTTGAGGATCTCCGTTTGCAGCCGTTCGGGCGTAACGGCCTCCTCGATGCGCGTCAGCAATGGCACGTTGTCGATGAGCCACTGACCGAACCAGTTGAGCGATCCCGTCAGCATGAGCACGCCCGTCAGCACCAGCAGCACGCCCATCACCATTTCGACATGCCGCAGATGCTGGCGGAAGCGCTGCAGGAACGCGATGAATGGCCCGATCGCGGCGGCAGCGAGGACGAACGGCACGCCGAGCCCCAGCGAGTAGACGAGCAGCAGGCGGACGCCGGCGCCGAGGCTGCCCTCGTTGGCGGCCAGCGTTAGCACGGTTGCCAGCACCGGACCGATGCATGGCGTCCAACCAAAGGCGAAGGCCAAACCCATCACAAAGGCGCCCAACAGGCTCGCCCCTTCGATGCGGGCCTGAAAGCGCGCCTGGCGGTAAAGCAGCGGCACGCGCAACACCCCGAGGAAGTGCAAGCCGAAGAGGATGATCACGGTCCCGGCGACTATCGCCAGCTCCCCCTTGTGCGCCTGCACCCACTGGCCGAGCACCGACGCGCCGGCACCCAGCGCCACAAACACGGCGGTGAAGCCCAGGACGAAGAAAAGGGACGCAAGCACCACGCGCCGCCCCAGGTGGTCGGCTATCCCGGCCTCGTCGGTCATCTGCTCGATCGTCGCGCCGCTGAGATAGCCAAGGTAGGGCGGCACCAGCGGCAGCACACAGGGCGACAAGAAGCTCACCAACCCCGCCAGCGCCACGCCGAGATGAATATAGACCTGGGTGAGCATTTGCGCCTCGACGTCATTCCGGGCCTTGGCCCGGATCACCCGGCGCGCACGATCTTGACCGATTTGCGCGGCTGCGGCGAGAGCACCTGACGGCCCTTGAGGTAGGAGCCTACGACATCCCAGATTGCTGGGCCCTCGGTGCCTTCGTTGACCGAGGCCCAGCCTGCCACGACGTACGCCTTCTCGCCCTCGATTGGCGCGCCAGACCCGAGCAGATGCAGGTTGTCAATGCGCGAGCCCATGGCGCTATCGACATTGATGGTGTAGCCCATGCCGCCGACCCGCACCATGTCACCGCCTTGCTGATAGTAGGGATCGGAATTGAACAGGTTATCGGCCACCTCCTCGAGGATCTGCTTGATCCTCTCGCCTTTCATCGCCGCGCGGTAGGCAGCCGGATAGGTGATGGCAGTTGCGTTGTAGACGTCCTCCCAAGTCACCGCCTGGCCGGGGATCAGCGTGCCGCCCCAGCGGAAGCCCGGCGACAGCGCGATCTCGGCATCGCGCTCCGTCAGCAGGGCGTCACAGATGAGGTCGTCCAGCGTGCCGCCGAAGGTGCCGCGGCGATAGAGCAAACCCTCGGTGCGGGCGAGCTCGGTGCCCAGCATGGCCTCGTCGGACTCGCGCAAGCCGGCGATCAGCGCGGCCACTTCGGGATCGGGGGTGACAGCGTCAGCCAGCACCGGGATCAGCCCATAAGACACCTCGCGCACGCGCCCGCCATCCACCTCCACGTCGAGCCGAGAGAGAAACTTGCCATGCGACCCGGAGGCAACAAGCAGCGTGCTGCCCACGCGCGTGGGCTGGGGCAGCGCATCGTGGGTGTGGGCGCTGAGGATGATGTCGATGCCCTCGACCCGGGAGGCCAGCTTAACATCCACGTCGAAGCCGTTGTGGGAGAGGAGTAACACGACCTGGGCGCCCTGGCGGCGCGCTTCGCCCACGCTTCGTCGCACCTCGGCCTCACGGATGCCGAACGACCAGTTCGGAACCATCCAGCGCGGGTTGGCGATGGGCGTGTAGGGAAAGGCCTGCCCGATCACCGCCACGGCGACGCCGCCGCGCTCAAAAAGGTGCATGGCGTTGAAAACCGGCTCCGCGAACTCGGCATCGCGCACATTGCCCGCGAGGAAGGCCACCGCCGATGCGCCCGGACGATCCGCCTCGCCGAAGAGCTCCACCACCCGGTCGGCACCCAATGTGAACTCCCAGTGGCCGGTGGTCGCCTCGACGCCCAGTGCCTCCAGCAGGTTGACCATGTCCGAGCCCCTGGTCGCCAGCGCGGTAAACGAGCCCTGCAAGGCATCGCCCCCGTCGAGCAGCAGCACGCGCTCCGCCCCACGCTCGGCGCGGATTGCCTTGATGAGGGCTGCCATGCGGTCCATACCGCCGACGCGGCCGTAGGTTCTGGCCAATGCCTCGTACTCGTCGGAACTCAGCATGTACGCCTCGGCCGAGGCTTCGGGGATCCGGAAGGCGTTGAGCAGCTCCATGCCGGTAATGTGGGGAAGCCTGCCGCGGGCCTCGCCTACGCCGAGGTTGAGCGACGGCTCGCGGTAGTAGAGCGGCTTCAGCTGCGCATGCGTGTCCGCCATGTGCAGGATCGTGAGCTGGCCCTTGGGCGAGAACCGCAACAGGTCCTCCTGCCGGATCGCGCTTTGGGCGGCGGCGCGGCGCAAACCTCCGCCCGCACCCAGACCCGTGATAGCAGCCGTGGCGGCGGCAACCTGCAGAAAGCTTCGGCGTGTGATCATGTCTCGCCCATCTTAGCGTACACCACACGGCACCTGCAGCGGGACTTCCCGCCCAAGCCAACGCTCGCGAATCTGGAGACTACTGGTTAACGGGGCTTTCCGGTGACATCACGAATGCCACCAGATCCTTAATCTGCTCCACCGTGAGGAACCGGCTCGACCCCAGGCGCGGCATGTTCGCGCACGCAATGACGGCCTGCGGGTTGTAGATCCGTTCGTACACGGCCTTGGCCTCCGCCGAAGCAAACTTGCGGTCCTTGCCGTACGCGCGCAGGCTCGGCCCCAGCGTGCCATAGCTCAGCTCCTCGGCGTCGAGCTGGTGGCAGGCATAGCAGTTGCCGCCATTGTCCGCGCGGGGTGGAACGTCGGTGAAGCGTCCGCCGTAGCCGCTCTGGGCCAAGGCTTGGCCCTTCCGCCAATCGCCCATCAGGTTGCCGTCCGCGGGATAGACAATGGAGGCCTTCTCGCGTGCCAAGATGGCATCGGCCGCGGCCTTGGGTGGAGCATTGCGATATTGGCTGCAGGCCTTTTGCGTCTCGTCCTGGATGAGCCGGCCCCGCCACTCGGGGGCCGCGGTGGTCCAGCTCGCCTCGACCGCCCGATCGAGCAATGCCGCGCCCTCATCCCGCGGGATGAGCAGATACACGCCGATGGCAACCATCGCGATGGCTCCGCCTAGGAGGGCACGTTTCATCGCTTGATCGCCGGCGCGGTGATGTCGCCGCCCCTGGCCTGATTGACGAGGTAGATGGTGAGCGCAATCGTCACGTCGGAGCCGTAGTCAACAAGCGGCAGGCGCATCTGCCAGTAGCAATCGGCGATGCGGTGCTGCGTGGTCATGACGGTGCCCTGGGAGACGCGATAGGCGGGCCACTCGCCGACGACGGCGCGCGCTTCCTCGGGCTTGCTCAGATAAGGCAGGGCCTGCAGACGGATCCGCTTTCCCGTGTCCCCATGGCAGGTGGCACAGGCGAAGTCCATGGGCCCCTGACGCCGGAAAAACAGCGCCTCGCCCAGTGCCAGCGCCTCCCTCTCCTTGGGGTGCTCAAGATGCGGCGCAAACTTCGCTCCGTTCGACTTCAACGCCACATAGGTTGCGAGCGCCTCGAGCTCGGTGCCGGTTTGATTGGCCCCCGAATAGGGCCGCTCGAGGATGTCAGCCCTGGCGAAGCCCTGCAGCGTCTGCATGCACCACACCAGCCGCGCTTCGAGGTCCAACACCCGATCCGCGTCCTTGAAGTAGCGCGGCAGCTCGGCAAATGCGCCCTCCACTTTGCCTGGCCCCTTGCCGAGGTCGCACCGCTCCAGCGACGCCTTGTTGGGTCCGCGGACCTGCTTCCACAGCGCCTCGCCGCGGTCGGCTTCGAGCAGCCCCGGATTCGACCACGGGTCTGCCGTCAGCATCTGGCGGTATTTCTCGAGTTCCTTCTCAGTGTCATCGCTGGCCGCCACCGGCACAGCGGCGAGCACCAGCAGCAGGAGGGCAACAATCGTTGGCCGAGCGGGCATCGGTCTCCCAGGGTTGCGCGCGCATAGGTGCGAGTTTGCCAGCGGCTGTCATTTTGGATCGCGGACTGGAAAATGCAATTCCCCGCCCAGCGGCTCAGGACGGAGCCCCGCTCAGCGCGGAAATACCCGGCAACTCCCGGCCCTCCAGCCATTCCAAGAATGCGCCGCCGGCAGTCGAGACGTAGCTGAACAAGTTGGTCACACCCGCGGCATTGAGCGCGGCCACGGTATCGCCACCGCCGGCGACGGAGACGAGCTTGCCGGACTTGGTCAAGCTCGCAACCTGGTGCGCGAGCGCGAACGTGCCCTCGCCGAAGGGAGCGATCTCGAAGGCGCCGAGCGGACCGTTCCACAAGAGCGTCCGGCAGCGACCGATGATCTCAGCATAGCGGGCGACTGTCTTGGGCCCCACGTCGAGGATCATGAGATCCGAGGGCGTCGCGAGCGTGAGGACCACCTGAGAAGGCGCTCCAGCCGCCAGCTTGGGAGCGACGACAAAATCGTGCGGCAGGATCACCTCGCAGTGCCGCTCCTTGGCGGCGTGCATGATCTGGAGCGCGGTGCGCGCATGCCCCGGCTCCGCCAGCGATTTGCCGATCTCCACGCCCTCCGCAAGAAAGAACGTGTTGGCCATGGCGCCGCCGATGATCAGCCTATCGACCTTGGTCACCAGGTGCGTGAGCACCTGGATCTTGGTCGATACCTTGGCGCCGCCGATGATAGCCGCCGTCGGGCGCTCGGGCTTCTCCAGCACGCGCACCAGCGCGTTGACTTCCTCCATCAGCAGCGGCCCGGCATAGGCGGGCAAGAGATGCGCGATGGCGTCGGTGGAGGCGTGCGCGCGATGGGAGGCCGAGAAGGCGTCGTTGACGTAGAGGTCGCCGAGCTCGGCCAGCCGTTTGGCGAAGTCGGCGTCGTTCTTCTCCTCTCCCTTATGGAAGCGCAAATTCTCGAGCACGGCGATGCGCCCGGGCAGCAGGGCGGCGACGGTGCGCTCAGCTGGACCGCCAACGCAGTCCTCAGCGAAGGCCACGGGGTGGGACAGAAGTTCGCCCAGCTTGTCGGCCACCGGCTTTAGACTGAACTGGGGATCGGGGCCCGCCTTGGGTCGGCCGAAATGCGAGATGACGACGAGGCGCGCACCGCGCTTGGCCAGGTCCCGCAGGCCGGGGACGAGCCGCTCGAGCCGTGTCGCATCGGTGACCTTGCCGTCCTTCACGGGCACGTTGAGGTCGGCGCGGACAATGACCCGCTTGCCCTTGACGTCGAGCCCGGCGGTGGTCTTGAGCCTGTCGAGATGCATTGCGCTCAGCTCGTCAGTTTTCGTGCCGCCTCAGCGATCCTGACCGGCGTGATGCCGAAATGCTCGTAGAGCTCGGCGGCCGGAGCGGAGGCACCGAAGTCCTCCATGCCGATGAAGAGGCCCTCGTCTCCGAGCCATCGCTCCCAGCCGAGCTTGACGGCGGCCTCGACGGCGATGCGCGGCGCCGTGCCCAGCACGCCCTGGCGATAGCCAACGGGCTGCGCGGAGAAGAGTTCCCAGCACGGCATCGACACCACCGCCGCCGCGCAACCGTCCCGAGCGAGGATCGCGCGCGCCTCCGCTGCGAGAGCAACCTCCGAGCCGGTGGCAAGAATGGTGACCGCGCGGTTGCCGCCCGGCGCCTCCTCCAACACGTAGGCGCCCTTGGCGCACTGGTTCTCCGCTCCGCCCTTGCGCAGCGCCGGCACCCCCTGCCGCGTGAGCGCGAGGATCGAAGGCGTGCGTGCTGCCGCCAGGGCCAGCTCCCAGCACTCCGCCGTCTCGATGGGGTCTGCGGGACGAAACACGTTGAGGTTGGGAATGGCGCGCAGCGCCGCCAAATGCTCGACCGGCTGATGTGTGGGGCCATCCTCGCCGAGGCCGATGGAGTCGTGCGTCATCACATAGATCACGCGTTGCCCCATCAGCGCGCAAAGGCGGATCGCCGGGCGACAATAGTCGCTGAACGCCAGGAACGTGCCACCGTAAGGGACGATACCGCCGTGCAAGGCAAGCCCGTTCATGGCGGCGGCCATGGCATGCTCGCGCACACCGTAGTGGATGTAGTTGCCGGCATAGGCGCCGGGCGCCACGGCGACATGATGCTTGGTGCGCGTGCCATTGGAGCCGGTGAGGTCGGCTGAACCGCCGATCAAACCCGGCAGCGCGGGTACCAGGCGCTCCAGCACCCGCTGTGAGGCTACTCGCGTGGCGATCTTGGCCGACGACGCAGCGAACTGGGCCTTGGTCTCGCCGATGGCGGCAGCGATAGCCTTGCCCGCCGACGCATCGATCGGATCGCCGAGCAATGCCCGCTTGCCAGGGTCGAGCCGGGCGAAGCGCTGCTCCCACGCCTTGCGCGTCTGCGCCCCCCGCGCGCCCGCGACCCGCCAGGCCGCGAGCACGCCAGGCGGCACCTCGAATGCGGCGTGCGCCCAGCCCAGCGCCTCGCGTGCCCCCTTGATCTCATCGGCGCCAAGCGGCTCGCCGTGGGTCGAGGCTTTGCCCTGCTTGGTGGGCGCACCGTAACCGATCACGGTTTTGCAGGCGATCAGAGTAGGCCGATCGGACCGGCGCGCCCACTCGATGCCGCCCGCGATCGCTTGCGGGTCGTGGCCGTCGATGCGTTGCGCTGCCCAGCCGGACGCCTGGAACCGTCTGACGTGATCCTCTGAGGTCGCAAGCCAAGTCGGCCCGTCGATGGAGATCTGGTTGTCATCGAATAGCACGATCAACTTGTTGAGCTTGAGGTGTCCGGCGAGCGAGATCGCCTCCTGGCTGATGCCCTCCATCAGGCAGCCGTCACCAGCCAGCACATACGTGAAGTGATCGACGATCTGGTCGCCGAGGCGCGCGTTGACGAGGCGCTCGGCCAGCGCCATGCCCACGGCATTGGCAAGACCCTGGCCCAAGGGACCCGTGGTGGTCTCAATGCCGGGAGCATGGCCGTGCTCGGGGTGGCCTGCCGTCTTGGAGCCGAGCCGGCGGAAGCTCGCGATCTCTTCCATCGTCATGCCCGCATAACCGGTCAAGTGCAGGAGCGCATAGAGCAACATCGAGCCGTGCCCGGCGGAGAGCACGAAGCGGTCCCGATCGGGCCAGTCGGGAGCCGAGGCGTCGAACTTTAGAAAGCGGACGAACAGCACCGTTGCGACATCGGCCATCCCCATTGGCATGCCGGGATGGCCGGACTTGGCTTTCTCCACCGCATCCATGGCAAGCGCCCTAATGGCATTCGCCATATCCTTGTGCGCCACAGCGCCGTCTTCGCTCGCTTTCACCGCCAAGTTCCCCATGCCCTCCCCGCCATTCCCGCCATGAGCCGCCCCTTGCGAGCGAGCATTAGCGGCCCCCACCGCCGGCGTCCACCGCGGAGCTCACCCTGTTGGCAACTTCTGCTTTCGACCGAGCGGACGATCGGCAGACGAAGTTGGCAGCCTCTTCCCTTGCGGCCCGAGCCCGAACAGGACCCAACCTGTGGACGGGACAATGAGGCCGGGTGCGCGGGACCCGGGGCGTGTCCCAACATCTCCCAGCCGGCCCGCGGTCTGGCCGAGACGCAGCAACAGCGCTCGAGGCAGGTTGCGCGTCGATCGCACCACCCTTCAGCGATGGCTCGCGAAGGGTCGGTAGCGGGTCCAGTCAAAGGTACCCTGGTCGCGCTCCACCACCGCCTGCTTCCACCCCTGCTCGGCTGCGCGGCGCTTGAAGTTGAGCCCTTCGCGCGTGTGGCGGGTGATGCCGTCGAACAGCGTGGCGATCATCTGCGTCCTGTGCAGACCCATGTTGGCGAGTGCCTGGTTGACCATCAGCGTCTGGTTCATCAGCTGGTTCTGCGGCATCGAAGCGACCCGGTCGGCGGGCGCTCCGCCTCCTCATCGAGCCGGTCGGCGGGCACCGCCTTGAGCACCAACCGCAGCTTCTCCGCCTCCCGGCCATCGATCTTGTCGCCCGTGAACAGCATTCGCTTGGCCTTCTCTGGCCCCAGGCGATAGAGCCACATCGCCGTCGTCGGGCAACCCGCGCACCGGCGTGGGCATGTCCTGGGTGCAGCGGTTGGCACCGGCGCTTTGCGCGTAGTGCATTAGATCGTAGCCGGCGCCGACCGGCGCCCGCCAGCACGATGACGTGCACGCCCTCGTCCGTCCCGGCGCGCTCCACCGCCGCGGCCAGTTCGCGCGGCACATCGTCATCGACGGCGTTGAGAACCTGAGGGCGGTTGAGGATGATGCGCGCGATGCGGCCATCGCGCTCATAAAACCTTGGACATGCTCGGAATGACCTCTGTCAAGAGCGCCGTCCACGCCGCAGCAAGTCGGCCGATGACACGCGGCGCAAAGCTGCGATCCGGCACCATGGATGAACGCCATGAAGCCCGGCGCCGCTAGAGGCGTCCCCAGGGCGCTCGAACATTGGACGAGAACCGCCGCTACGAGCACATGCCGCCGCGAGCGACACGCTCCCTCGTGCGCCCAAACCCTATGGCGATCTGCCGACCGTTCAGTTGCTCGCGCGCGGCTCGCGGGCCTCATCCATGCGCGATTGGATCACCTGCATGGTATCGTCGGCCAGCGACTTGCCGAGCTTGCTCATTTGCTCAAACTCGGACTGGTACTGCGAGCAGGCGTTCTGGAAAAACTCGGCATACACCCCGTACATATCCTGCACGGTCTTGCACGCCGCCAGCTGCTCAGGCATGGCGAAGTCTTCCTTGAGGCGCCGGTTGAGGAAGGCGACCCAGTTCTTGTTCCAGGTGGCAATGCCGTCGTAGACTTTGCCGTTCATCTGCGCCATCGCCTGCAGGGCTGCTCGGTTCAGCTCCATGAAGGCCTCGAAGCCAAATGGGAACATCAGGGGGGGCGAGGCTATATCGGCCCGCCCGTTCGTAGACTTGTCAGGCATGCACTCGATCCTCCGCTGCTGAAGCGCCCCCATGAGCAACTCTACGACGGCGAGATACAAGCGTCAGACTTTTTCAAATCAAAATTGCCGCATTGGCCCCTGCCACGTTGCAGCCTGTGGATAACCGGCCGGCGTGAGCGGCGGGGGCGCCTGCGTCGGAGCTCATGGGCTATCGGGAGCGAGCAACCCGGCTCTCCACGAAGCGGCCGAGGAGCGCGTGCCACCTCCACCGCCCGCGTGATCTTGGCCGGATTGTGCGACCCGCGCGACCCCGGCCGCGGCACCCTGCCGTCCACATATTGGTCCAACAGCGGCGCCACATCCGCCTCGGCGAATGAGCCGCACGAGATCGCCGGCTGACCGGCCCAACCCCCGCGCACCGGGAAGGATCGGCGCGAGCAGCGCCATGATGTAGTTCCAGCCGAACTGCTGGAGCCAAGCGCGGTCGCGCCCGATCTTCGTACCGGGCACCACGCTCGAGTTGAAGGCAACCACGCTGGTGGCGGGCAACGCGCGCGCGATGGCGAACGTGCATGAGGTTGAGCAGCTTGGAGGCGCAGTAGCGCGCCTCCCCCCGGGCGACGAGGCTGGCAATGTGCGCCTGCGATCGCGCGGGATCGGCCAGTTCCAGCGGGTCCTGCCGCGTCGCGCGGCCGATCCCCATCAGGCAGAATGCATCCCGATCGTGCACTTCGCTCGACGTCGTCACGATGCCTCCCCCAGGTCGCATGAGCCGCTTGAGGCGCTCCACGATCAGGAAATGGGCGAGGCAGTTCACCGCGAAGCTGAGCTCCAGACCATCGGCCGACATTTGGTCGCCGCCGACGGTCTGGATGCCGGCATTGAGCGCCAGGGCGTCGATCCGGCAGCCCCCGAGCAGTCTTGCGACCTCCTCGCAGGCTTGGCCGACAGAGCCAAGGTTCGCCAGATCGGCATCGACGATGGCCAGTCGCTCGCCGGCGCCTGGCAAAGCCTTGAGCTCATCCACGCGCGGCGAGGACCCTGCCAGCAAGATGACGGTCCAATCCACGCGCTCGCGCAGCAGCATCGCAATGGCGCGGCGGCCAATGCCGCTCGTCCCCCCGTCATCACCAACCATTTCCGGGCGCGTGCGCCACGGTGCCGGGCGGCGAGGTGGCTGCGCATCAGGCAATCATGCATGTTTCACGAGCGTGCACATCGATGCACCCGGTGGTTGAGGGGATGGCTACGCGGGCCGACGGCCGGAGAGGAAGGCGTCGAGCTCCGGTCTTGTCGGAAGGCCGGCGCGCGAACCCAAGCGCGTGCACTTGAGCGCCGCCACGGCGGCAGCGGCGCGCGCGCAATCCGCTGTGGGCCGTCCTTCGGCGAGCATCAGAGCGAAGGCCCCATGAAAGGCGTCGCCGGCGCCGGTGGTATCTGTCACACTGACGGCGAACGCCGGCACGTGGCCGCCGCCATCGCGCTCGCGCCAGAGATACCCCTCCCGCCCCTGCGTCACCCCGGCGTGCCTCGGTCCCAGCGCAAGCACGTGCCCGAGCCGCTCCGCATCGGAGTCGCCCGGGGCGAACTCGCGCAGCGCCGGCCCGCAAAAGATGGCATAGTCGGTGAGCTTGAGAATCCCGCCAAGCGCCTCGCGGGCGCCGAGATCCCCATCGAGAATCGTCGCCACCTTTTCCTTGCGCGCACGACCGAACACGGCGCGCACACCCTCGAGCCAGCGCACGTCGCCCAGCACCGCGTCGGCTTCTTTGATGCGCTCGAGCGGCAGCCAGCTCGTGCCGGACGGCATACCAGCATCGCGCTGGCCAACGATCAGTCGCTCGCCCTTGTCGTCGACGATGATGGCCGAGGTGGAGGAGCGCGCCCCATCGAAGCCCTGCACGTAGCGGACGTCCACCCGCTCCGCCTTCAAGCCGGAGCGAATCGCGCTTCCCGCCGTGTCGTCGCCCGTCCGGCTCCACAATTCCGCCTTCCCACCGAGCCGGGCGATGGCAACGGCAGCGTTAGCCGCCATCCCGCCGCCGGCCTCGACGTGCTCAATCGCACGCACCTTGGCCGGCTCCGGCGGAAACGCCTCAATCCGGTAAATGCGGTCAAGCGCGGCATGTCCTACGCAAATGATGCGCTTCGCCGATGGCATTCCAGTCCGGGCCTGCAGGTGCTGATGTTCCGCTCACGCCGACCGCCGCGGCGGCGACGATAGCGCGCGACAGCGCTGCGCGCAAAGGCGATACTCCCAGCATGTCCGCGGGGCGCAAAGGCGTTGCAGCCCGGGGATGATCCAATGGCCGAGAACCCACGTAACTTTTGCGCGATCACGCGGCATTCAGCTATGCTTTGTCGTTCGTTCACCACGCGGGCCGGCGCACGCATCCGGCCGGGGCGATTGGAGCCATGGCCGATCTGTTGCGTCGCGTCGCGGAGCGGGCGGACACGACGGCTTTCCGCGAGCTTTATCAAACGTATGGACCGCGGGTGAAAGCCTACATGATGCGGCTGGGGGCCGATGCTGGAACGGCGGAGGACCTGGCCCACGAGACGCTAATTAACGTCTGGCGCAGCGCCGCGCATTATACGGCCGACAAGGGCGGTGCGGCGACCTGGATCTTCGCCATCGCCCGCAACTTGCGCATCGATCGCTTGCGTCGCGAGGTGCCGTGGCAGGAGCTGCCTCAGGAGTTGCGCGACGGCGTATGCGGCGACCTGCGCCCCGACGAAGCCCTGGTGGAGAAGGAGCGGCAAGCGCGCGTGCGCGCCGCGCTGTCGAGCCTGCCTCCCGAACAGCGTGAGGTGGTGACGCTCTCCTATCTCGAAGGCCGGTCGCACGGCGAGATCGCCAAGCGACTGGGAGTGCCTTTGGGCACCGTGAAGTCGCGCATGCGCATCGCCTACCAGAAGATCCGTGCCGGGCTCGAGGACCTGCGATGAGCATTACGCATCACCTCGATGACGCAACGTTGATGAGCTTCGCGGCTGGTGCGCTGCCCGCAGCACTTTCGGCAGTGGCGGCCTCCCACGCGGCCATGTGCGCGCGCTGCCGCCGCGAGGTCGCCACGCTCGAGCGCGTCGGCGGCGCGCTGCTCGCCGCGCTCGCCCCCGCGATGCTGGACCGCGCCGAGCCGTCGGCGCCGGCCGCCCCGGTCTTGCCCGCAAGGCAGGAGCACCACGAGGCAGGCCAATCTGTGGAGCTGCCAAAGCCGCTGGCACGCCTCCTCTACGGCGACCTCGATGCCGTACGATGGCGCCGGCTCGGGCTTGGGGTGTGGCATCACCGGCTCCCGGTGGAGGGCAGTGGGGGGCTTTGGCTCTTGAAGGTGGCCCCCGGGGGGGTCCTGCCGCAGCATGGCCATTCTGGCGCCGAGCTCACCCTCGTCCTTCGGGGATCCTTCCATGACGCCACCGGCCGGTATCGCATCGGCGACGTGGCCGATCTCGACGAGACCATCGAGCACCAGCCCGTCGCCGATCCTGGCCCCGACTGCATTTGCCTGGTGGCGAGCGAAGCGCCCGCCCGCTTCCGCGGGCTCATCGCGCGTCTCATGCAGCCGATGCACGGGCTTTGAGGGTGTTTGCCGCATGTCCGCACCCTGGCGTACCGCCTGGATCACGGGAGCCAGTTCCGGCATCGGCCGGGCTGTGGCTGTAGCCCTGGCGCAGCGGGGCGTGAAGGTCGCCGCGTCGGCGCGATCGGGGGACAAGCTGGCCGAGATCGCGCGCCATTATCCGGGCATTGCGCCCCTGCCCCTCGATGTCACCGCGGCGGTGGCCATGGCGGATGCCTCGCGTGGCATCACCAGCACGCTCGGGCCCATCGACCTTGCCGTGTTCAGCGCCGGGATCTGGGAGGCGATGTCGGCGCGCAACTTCTCCGCCACCAAGGCCGCCCACTCCATGGCGGTGAATTACCAGGGCATCGTCAACGGTATCGAGGCGGTTTTGCCGACCATGCTTGCCCGCGGCGAGGGCCATATCGCCCTGGTGGCCTCCATTGCTGGCTATCGGGGCCTGGGGCCGACGGCTGCCTATGGACCCACCAAGGCCGCCGTCATCAATCTAGCGGAGACCTTGAAGCACAACCTCGCCCCCCGCGGCATCAAGGTTAGCGTGATCAACCCCGGCTACGTCGACACGCCGATGACGCGCGGCAACACGTTCCCGATGCCTTATATGGTATCGCCGGAGGATGCCGCTCGCCGGATCGTGCGCGGCCTGGAGAAGGGCAAGTTCGAGATCGCCTTTCCTTGGCAGCTGGTGACGCTCATGAAGCTCGCCCGCCTGATGCCCAATTGGCTCTTTTTTTGGTACGCGCGCACCGTGCTGGTGCCGCCGCGCAAGGAGACGTGAGCTCCCAGGCGCCGACAGAGGCGGGTTTCCCCGCTCACAGCTCTCCAGCCAACGGGCTGATCCGCGTGGCCATCCGGCCACCCTCCGGCTGGGGTCTTTCGTTACATTTCGGGCGACGATTCGGATTGCGTCGGCAGTTCGACGACGGAGAAGAGCATATGCGCGCGCTATGGCTCGGGGCGGCAATGGTCGCGATTGGGCTTGTCCCTTGGGTCGACCCGGCGCAAGCCGATGGGGCTCCGCGCGGCTACCCGCCAGGGTACACGCCCGTCGACGCCCCGGCCATCACCTACGATTGGACCGGCATCTACTTCGGCGGTCAGCTGGGCTGGGACAACTCCAGGACTAGATGGCCCAACGATTTAACTTTCGAAAGGGTCGAGCAGAGCACGACCGGCTTCGTCGGTGGAGCGCACGCCGGCCTGCAGAAGCAGTGGAGCTGGATCGTCGTCGGAGCGGAGGTGAGCTACCTTTGGATGGATCAGTCAGGATCGGTCGGGTCTGCAACCTTCCCCGGCGTGACGCTGGCAAGCACCGTCCGCAACCTAACCCTCGTCACGGGCAAGTTCGGCTGGGCGTGGGAGAACCTTCTCGCCACATTCAGGGCCGGCTGGGCCACGGGGGAGGTGGACTTCCGCATCACATCCCCGGGCACCCCGCCCACCGCCTCCTCGGGACAGGATGGCGGTTGGACCGCCGGCGCATCCATGGAATACGCCCTGTGGGACCACGTCATCCTCGGCGCCGAATACGACTTTGTACAGTTCAATTCTGACCGCACGCTACCGCCGGGGGCGGGAGCCCTCGTCCCGATCCATGTCCATGCCGCGGTCGTCGAGCAGGCCCTGACCGCGCGGCTCACCTTCAAGTTCGGCGGCGGCGCTGTTGCGGTCAAGTAGCCGCAATTTCAGCATGGGCTGTCGTCGGATGCGCCAAAGTCGCCACAATGGCCGGACCTAATTTGCCAGCGTGCGCGCTTTCTGCCAACTCTGACGCTTGGACCGCGGTAGATTTGCGCGCCGATTTTGGAGAGGCTCTCGGATGGTGAGACGAACCGGCGGCGCGATGTCGACCGTCTTCGCAGCCCAGGTGGCCCTGGCGCTGGTCGGGCAGGCGCCGGCCTGGGCGCAGTCGATTGAGACCCCTGCGGGTGCCGGCGGAACACCGCCCACGGTCGCACCCCAGCCCGCGGGCGCAATCGAGCCCGCTCCGCCGACGATTGCGACCGCGCCGCAGCCCAGTTCACCGCCGTCCCAACCCGCCCCGCCTGCGCTCACCGCCCCAGAGCCGCCCGCGTCCGCGACACAGTCAGCGCCCTCTTCACCGGCCAGATCACCGGCAAGTGCGCCCGCCTCTGCGGCAACGGCCGTGCCGCCTGGGTCGGCCGCCGGCGGAACACCGCCCACGGTTGCACCCCAGCCCGCGGGCGCAATCGAGCCCGCTCCCTCGACGATTGCGATCGCGCCGCAGCCCAGTTCACCGCCGTCCCAACCCGCCCCGCCGGCGCCCGCCGCCCCAGAGCCGCCGGCGCCCGCGACGCAGCCAGCGCCCTCCTCAGCGGCCAGCGGCTCTGCGGCAACTGCACCGCCTGCAACCCTACCGCCCGCGTCGGCCCCCCCCGCCGCCGCGGAGGTGCCGCCCCCCGCGCCGCCGGTCGATCCGGTGCTCGCTGCGGTGCGCCGCCAGCTGGCCGAGCCCCCCAAGGGCAACGTCGACCGTGGCGACCGCGCCGCCCTCACCGCGTTCTACGGCGAGCGCAACGAGCCGCCGCTCTGGGTGTCTGGGGGCACATTTACCGCCAAAGCCAACCACCTGATGGCGGAAATCCGCAGGGCCGACGACTGGGGACTGTCGGCGTCCGCCTTCGAACTTCCGCATCTGGCGTCCGGCACGACGGCTGCCGATGCGCTGGCTGGGGCCGAGGTCAAGCTCGGTCTCGCCGCACTCAAGTATGCCCGCCACGCGCGCGGCGGCCGGCTCGATCCCGCGCTCATCAGCAGGGATATTGACGTGAAGCTCAGCTTCCGCGATCCGAAGGCGCTACTGCAATCCCTGGCGGCCAGCGACACGCCCGGCAACGTGCTGCGCGACCTCAATCCCAAGCACGAGCAGTTTCAGAAGCTGCGCCAGGCCCTGCTGAAGTCGCGCAGCGGCCAGACAACCTACGAGCCGGCGAGGGTCGAAGCCCGCGGCGTGCGGCTGCCCGATGGGCCTCCCCTCTTCCTCGGCAGCGAGCATCCTCAGGTGGCTCTGCTGCGTCAGCGGCTGGGGCTGCCGTTGGTGCGGGGTGCGGAGAGCATCTTCGATCTCGAGGTGCAGGCGGCGCTAAAAGCGTTCCAGCAGCAAAACGGCATACAACCGACCGGCATCCTGACCCCGAGAACGCGGTCCGCGCTCAACAGCATCGTCAAGCCTGAGAGGCCGACCGTGCCGCCAAGCAACGACGGGCAGCGCATCATCGTCAACATGGAGCGCTGGCGCTGGCTGCCGGAGCACCTGGGCGACGTGCATGTGGAGGACAATCTGCCGGAGTTCATGACCCGTGTCGTCAAGAAGGGACACATCATCCACTCGGCCAAGATCGTCGTCGGCAAGGTCGACACGCCCACGGCCGTGTTTTCGGCAAATATGCGCTTCGTCGTCTTCCACCCAGAGTGGAACGTGCCCGACTCCATCAAGTTGAAGGAGCTGGCACCATACCTGTCCGGTGGCGTCGGGGGCGGCTTCCTCTTCTTCGGCGGCGGGGGGGACACGTCCATCCTCGACCGCCAGCGGTTGCGCGTCGTCTACAACGGCCACATGGTCAATCCCTCGTCCGTCGACTGGGGCCAAGTGGACATCCGCCGCTTTCAATTTGTCCAATCGCCGGGACCGCACAACGTGCTGGGCGTGGTGAAGTTCATGTTCCCAAACAAGCACGACATCTATATGCACGACACGCCGCAGCGCGAGCTCTTCGAGCAGTCGCGGCGTACATTTAGCCACGGCTGCATGCGCGTACAGAACCCGGAACGGTTGGCCGAACTGATCCTTGCGGAGGACAAGGGCTGGTCGGTCGAGCAGGTCCGCGGGCTCCTGGACCAGGGCTATAACAACGAGGTGCAGCTCACCCACGAGATCCCGGTGCACGTGACGTACTTCACCGCCGTCGCCGGCGAAGGCGGGCAGGTGAACTACTACCCCGACATTTACGGCTACGACAGCCGCATGGCGGCCGCCCTGGGCGGCAGACCGTTGCCGCCAGAAGTCGTGGCCATCAGCGATGAGCCGCGCCGCACCCGGCCGCAAAGGCAGTCAGACTTCTTCTCGGGGTTGTTCGGGAACTGATCGGAGCTTTAGGCACGGCCCTCTACCCCATCGCTACCGGGATCGCGGCTGGGGTCGATGCGCCTGCAGGCACGTGGTGCGCCGCGAGCGGGATGCGATCTTTGGGGGGTAAAGGCTCATTTGCGCGAGCGGTGCAAGCACTGCCGTTTCCATGGCCACATTGTACAGGTGGGTCGGGACATCGTCCGCTAAGACCAAAATGGGCGTATGGCCGGCGCGCACGAAGTCGCGCGTTACGTTGGAGACGAAGTCGGCACTGACGCGGTACCGCTTGCTCAGGAAGGCATCGACCATCCTCATGCTAATGGCGCCGGCGGCCGCTTGCAGATGAAGGGGCCGCCGATGCAAAAGCCCATCGGCAGAAACTTGTCGATCCTCAGGTGATCCATGAGGCCGATATGGTCATCAGCGTATGCGTCCCAGGGTCGCTCCTTCTCCAGCGGCCCGAAGGACCGGCCGCCGTTGGTGTTAACTTCTCCATGGCGTGAAGGGCGAGCTCTCTGAGAAGGAGATCGTCGAATTCAGTCCGCCGCCAGCACTGAGACGGTACCTCCTGCGTCGATGTGGGCTTCGCATTCGATCTCGCCCGTCAAGCAAGCCCGAGGTTATCGATCATCCGGCGCAGCCCTTCGACCGAACGTCGTGTGGTGGCGAGCGGCTCGGACGGCGCATGCGTCTCGATGGTCAAGGTCAAGGGAGCCTTGTGCGTGGGCAGTGTTGCCGCGAGCAGGGTCGCGATCGGGAGGTCTCCCTCGCCAAGGGCTACGCAGCGCTGCGCCGCATTGGCGTAATCCTTCAGATGCAGAATGTCCGTGAAGGGCAGCAGTCGCGCCAGGTCGGCGGCCGCCGGCGGCATACCCTTGCGAAATGCGTTGGCGATATCGGGCAACGCCCTGAGCCGCGGGTGCCGGTACGCCGTCATGAGCGTTTCGAGTTCCGCGAAGCCCGCGATGTTGCACACGCCCTCATTCTCGACGTGCAACTTCATGTCGAACTTCTCCGCCAGGATCAAGAGAGCGTCGATCGGCTCACGCAAATCCTCCGTGCGGTAGCCGTCGTAGGCAAGGTAGCTGAAGATGCGCAGGTTGCGCGCGCCGACCACCTCCGCGGCTTTGAAGGCCTGCGCGTAGATCTCGCCCGGCGTCCGCTCGCCGAGCTCGAACCCGAATTGGTCGCCCTCGGCGCGAGCCACCTTCCCGGGCGGGCTCCACTTCAAGAGCGGTGTGCAAATGCACGATACCGAGAGGCCTGCGGCCCGCACGCGCCGCGCCGCACCGACGAGCTCGCCGCGCGATAGCCCCAGCACGTTGCGACCGTCGATGACGCGCAGATCGATCGTGCCGATCCCCTCCGCTCGGGCGAAGGCGAGCCCCTCGTCGAGCGAGGGCGATACCTCGTCGGTGATGAAGCAAAGTGTCAGGTCCGAACGGCGCATCGGGCTACTCCGGACGGGGCTAGAACCGCCACACTCAAACGCGGGTCACGCCAACAATCAAGGGTTGCGGCCCTGGCGAGTGAAGCCACCGAGGCGTTTGGCTCGCGGTGTAGCGGGTAGGTCCTTTGGCTCACGGCGCGCGCGATGGCGTGCACCCGTCGCGGTCGGCTGCTAGATTGGGCATGGGACCACAGGAGGAATGCCCATGATCTACGAACTGCGAACCTACACCCTGAAGCAAGGCAGCCTACCCGACGTGGTGAAGGCGGCTAGCACGGTGTCGCGCTCCATCCGTGGCGATGAGTACGGCAAGCTCGAAGGATATTGGACGACCGAGATCGGGCCGCTCAACCAGGTCATCCACCTGTGGAGCTATCGCGATCTCAACGAGCGGTCTCGGCTCAGAGCCGAGCTCGCCAAGAACCCGCGTTGGAATAGCGAGTACGTGCCGCTCATCCGCCCCCACTTGATGCGCCAGGACATCCGCCTCCTCAACGCCGTGCGCGATCCCGTGGCGCCAGCGCAGACGCCCAATGTCTACGAGCTGCGCTGCTATCGCGCCCGCCCCGGCGGCGCCAAGCAGTGGCTCGACCTGTTCACCGGTGCGCTCCCCGCGCGCGAGAAATATTCGCGGATCGTGGGACTATGGGCGACGGAGGCCGGCCAGCCCAACGAGGTCTGCCACATCTGGGCCTACGCCGATCTCAACGCGCGCGCGACCGCCCGCGCGGCCACCGCAAAGGACCCCGCCTGGCAGGAGTTCCTCAAGAGCAGTACCGGCCTGCTCGACGAGATGCACTCGGCGATCCTGCTGCCGGCGCCGCACTCGCCGCTGAAATAGGCGACATCGCACAAGGTTGGGTCGGCGGATGCTCGACCCAATCTCTGCGGCGAGCCTAGACCGCGTCTTTGAGGTCCTTGGCGGCGCGGAAGGCGACCTTCTTGCTCGCCTTGATCTTGATCGGCTCGCCAGTCGCGGGGTTGCGCCCCATCCGTGCCGGGCGCTTGCGCACTTGCAGGATGCCGAGCCCGCCGATGCGGATGCGCGCGCCGCGCTTGAGGTGCTTGGTGACGGTCGTCACCATGTCCTCGAGCATGGACATGACCTGCTTCTTCGGCAGCTCGTGCGACTCTGAGAGCGTCTCGGCAAGGTGGCGCAGCGTGACGGTTTCGGTCTTCGCTGTCGTAGTCGTGGAGGCGGCATTGGAGGCCATGAGCGTGTCCCTCTCATGTGTGAGAAAGCAGCGACTAGCATAGATCGGAGCCCGAGAATACCAGCGTTTTCGCCTGATCTGCACAACTTTCCGCTGGCGTGGGGCGGCAAAACGTGATGGGGACCCGACCCCGGTGTGGCCCCGCCGGCGCTGACCGGCCTGGCCGTCGGCGCGCCGCAAGGTTCCCCCAGCAGGGCCTTAACCGTGCCACCCGCCCCGGCACCCCGCGACCATCCGCCCCCGGATGGCCATGGGTGCGTCCACCCCTTCCAGGGCACCCCAGGTCCCGCTAAGGCCTGTTCGCTTCGGATCAGCCGCTGCCATTGCGCTTGCTAGCCGTCCCTTGGCGAACTCCTCGGTATCGCCACATCGCCCGCGCGGGGATGCCATGACGATGGCAAGCGTGGGCGTCCTCCCGGCGCTGGCGCAAGAGCGCCGGCCCCGGCCCACTGAGACGCCGGCCACTGAGACTGAGGCCGCGCGAAATCGGGCGCCAGTCCCCAACCGACGATCATGCACCTGACGGGAGATGCAGTCGATCGAAGCATCGCTTGTGGCAGGGCAGGCTTTTAGTCCGGTTCGATCGCGTCACCATGAGCCGCGGATGAATCCCGCTCTCAAGACCGCGCCGGCTTGAGAGCGTGCGATGGACCTTGACGACCCTCCCGGCCTATGCGTGAGGGTCAGTGCGGATGCGCGCGTTCGTCGAGGGGTAGCGAGGAGAGCGGCACACACCCTCGGCGCAAGAGCTCCAAGGATTGACGGATGCCTTGATCGCCACACGGAGTTTTCACCGGTGATTGACCGCCCGCCAAGAGCAATTGGCCGCGCTAACGAGACCCGCAGCCTGCGGCTGGCGCGATGGGGCTCACGGCGGATAAGCTAGGGCGAGCTCCTTTGAGCCCGTCCGAACCCCAGGATTTGCCATGCCCGCGAACCCCCAAGCTGCAGCCGCAAAGGCCGCCACCGCACGATCCCCTTCCGCAAAGGCACCTGCCGCCAAACGCTCGGCGACCCGCCGGACGTTAGCCACGACCACCGGCCACTGCCAGTGCCGGGCCATCGAATACCAATTCACCGGCGAGCCCAAATGGGTGATGCACTGCCATTGCGAGAGCTGCCGGCGGGCCGTGTCGTCGGCGGTGGCCACCTACATCGGCGTCAGGTTGGAACAGTTCAGCTATCTCAAAGGGGAGCCCGCCATCTACGAGTCTTCCCCCGGCGTCAAACGCTACTTTTGCGCCAATTGCGGCTCACCCATGGCTTACGCCGGCGCACGCTGGCCGGGCGAGGTCCACCTCTTTCACGGCACCCTGGCCGACCCGGAACAATGGCCGCCGACGGCTCACGCGCATGTCACCGAACAGGTGCAATGGTTCGAGATCAGCGATCATCTGCCCCGCTACGCCGCGACCTCGGGCAAGGGCGCCAAGCCGGTGCGCAGCGGGCCGAAGCGCTGATGGGAAGGGAGCAGCCTTGTGCTCCATCGCGTTCGCAGGTGCGCGCCGAAACGCATGTGGCAACTGACGCGTCCAACCATCGGGAGGGTGCGATGCTCTTCAGGCTCCAGCTCGGTCTCCTGCTGATGGCCATCTTGCCAGCGGCGGTCTTCGCGCATCATGGCTGGGGCAGCTATGATGCTGCCAAGCCCCTTACGGTGACCGGACCGATCGAGACCACCAAGTACGAGAACCCACACGCAACGATCACCGTCAAAGCCGCGGACAAGACGTGGACGGTGACGCTGGCCCCAGTCTCGCGCATGCAGAGCCGCGGCGCCACGCCCGAGTTCGTCGCCGTCGGCAAGACGGTCACCGCCTACGGCTATCCCTCGACGGTCGAGAAGGACGAGATGCGCGCCGAGCGCATCACTGTCGATGGCAAGACCGTCGAGATGCGGTAATGCTCAACGATGCGCCCCACGTCCTTATCGCCCTCGAGCAGTCGGGACTGGCGGCAGCGATCCGGCAATCGGTGTGGGCCTACCCCGCCGCCAATGTTGGCCACATCGTGGCGCTGACAGTGTTTGCGGGCTCCGTCGCCATTATGGACGCGCGCCTTCTTGGTGCATTCGCGGCGGCACCGCCGGCCGATGTGGTCCGGCCGGCCCGCCGGATGGCGAAGCTGGGGCTGCTGCTGATGCTGATCACCGGCTCCGCGCTGTTCACGGCCGAGGCGAGCCACGTTGGCACCAACCCGGTGTTCCAGGCCAAGGTCGCGCTGATCGCTCTGGGCCTCATCAATGCATTTTGCGCGAGACGTGCACTGGGTGGCGCGCTTGACAGCATGCCGGCGTTCGAGCCGCTGCCCCCACGCATTCGGCTGTCGGCTTTGCTTTCCTTGGGGATCTGGATCTTCGTTGCAGCGTGCGGCCGGCTCATCGCCTACTTCTGACGGCGCAAGCATCCGCATGCTATAAGGCCGCATGAGCGATTCAGCGAAGCCCAATGCAACCGTCAGCGTCGGCGGCGTGACGTTCGCCAACGATCGGCCGCTCGCCGTTTTCGCCGGCCCGTGCCAGATGGAAAGCCGCGCGCATGCGCTCGAGATGGCGACGGCGCTGAAGGAAATCGCCGACCGGCTGGGGCTTGGCCTCGTCTACAAGACGTCCTTCGACAAGGCAAACCGCACGAGCCTGCGAGCCAAACGTGGGGTCGGCCTCGACGCGGCGCTCGCCGTGTTCGCCGACATCCGCGAGCGGCTCGGGCTACCCGTCGTGACGGACGTGCACGAGGCCCAGCAATGCGCGCGCGTGGCGGAGGTGGTGGACGTCCTGCAGATCCCCGCCTTCCTGTGCCGGCAGACCGACCTCCTCGTTGCAGCGGCCAAAACGGGCCGCGCCGTGAAGGTGAAGAAGGGCCAGTTCCTGGCGCCCTGGGACATGGCCAATGTCGTCGCCAAGATCACCGGCAGCGGCAACGCCAACGTGCTCGTCACTGAACGGGGCGCCACCTTCGGCTACAACACCCTGGTCGTTGACATGCGCTCGCTGCCGATCATGGCCGAGCTTGGCTGTCCAGTGATCTTCGATGCAACGCATGCGGTGCAGCAGCCCGGCGGGCAGGGCGCCGCCTCGGGCGGCGACCGCCGCTTCGTGCCCGTACTGGCGCGCGCGGCGGTGGCGGTGGGCGTGGCCGGCATCTTCATCGAGACCCACCAAGACCCGGACCAGGCCCCCTCCGACGGCCCCAACATGGTGCCGCTCAAAGAATTCGAGGGCCTGATGCGCAACTTGATGGCGATCGATCGGGTGACCAAGCCCCGGCGATAGCCGACGGCTCAGCACCCGATGCGATGTGCTGACGATCGAGCGCTTAGGATAAAAGGCCGCCTATCCCGCACCCGGCACGTTGCGGTCGAACCCTACGTAGACCTCGAACTCGGCGGGCCGCGAGCCTTCTGGCACGTTGAAACTGATGGTGCGAACGAATGAGAAGTAGCCGATGGGCTTCTCCCCGGCCACGTCGACATCCACCTTCACCTTGTCGGACACCACCTTTTCGCGCCTGGCGTCGGTCACGAACACGTTAAGCGGCAGCGTCACGCGGCCGGTCCGACCTTTGGGCCCCAACAGAACACGACCCGAGAAGCCGTATTTGACGGTGATGCGGCCAGGCTCGATCTGGCATTCGCGCGCGGTCTTGGTGATTTCGCCGCGGTGCATGACCGCGAGCCCATCCCCCACCTTGCCCGGCTCGTAGATGGTCACGTAGCCTTCGCGCGACCATACTTGAAAGCGCGGGCAGCCGTGCGCCACGTCGAGACCGAGACTGCTGGTCGTACCGGCATCGGTCTTGGCCGCGGCCAGCAGCTGATCCTCGCTGACGGTGCCAACCTCGGTCTTGGCCTTCTCGCCGCCGCCAAACCAACCACCACCAATGCCCGACGTCAGCGACGACATGCTGCAGCCCGCGAGCGCACCCGCCAGGGCGCACGCGCCCATGTAGACTCCAATCCTACCTGCCGATTGCGTCACGACGCCCTTGTCCGAACACTTGCCCGGCCTCTTGCGGACCTTTATTCCCTACGCCATCGGGCCCTATCGGCACCAATTGGCCATTGTCCGGCGAATCGAGTCTAGCATTCGTCACGCCTGACGGCCAACACAAGCCCCGCGGCCCATCGCGAACACCGGAGCGCCAACCCACTCCATGGCTCATTCCACCCCAAGCGCTCCACCCCTCAAGGTCCTGCTGGCGGCTCCCCGCGGCTTCTGCGCCGGCGTCGACCGGGCGATCAAAATTGTCGAGCTGGCGCTGCAGAAGTTCGGCGCACCGGTCTACGTGCGCCACGAGATCGTCCACAACCGCCACGTCGTGGACACACTCAAGGGCAAAGGCGCCATTTTTGTGGAAGGGCTCGACGAGATCCCCGAAACCGATGCCCCTGTGATCTTCTCGGCGCACGGGGTGCCGCGGTCGGTACCCGCCGCCGCCAGGGCTCGGCGCCTCTTCTACCTCGACGCTACCTGCCCGCTCGTCTCCAAAGTGCACGCGGAAGCGCGGGCCCATCATGAGAGCGGCCTCGAAATCCTCCTCATCGGCCACGCCGGCCATCCTGAGGTGATCGGCACTCTGGGCCAGCTACCGCCGGGCGCAGCGACCCTGATCGAAACGATCGAGGATGCCCAGCGGTTCAACCCACGCCACCCGCAACGGCTCGCCTACATCACCCAGACCACCCTTTCGATCGACGATACCGCCGCCATTGTCGCCATCCTGAAGTCGCGCTTTCCCGGCATCGTCGGGCCCAGGAAGGAGGACATTTGCTATGCCACCACCAACCGCCAGGAGGCCGTGAAGGCCATCGCCGGGCGCTGCGACAGGCTGATCGTGGTCGGTGCTCCCAACAGCTCGAACTCGTTGCGGCTGGTGGAAGTGGCCGAGCGCGCGGGCTGTCCGCAGGCGCTGCTCGTGCAGCACGCGGCCGACATCCCATGGCATCAGCTTGAGGGTATCTCCACCCTCGGCATTACGGCCGGTGCTTCCGCGCCAGAGTTGCTCGTCACCGAGATCATCGACGCCTTAGGCTCCCGCTTCGACGTCGCAGTGGAAAACGTGATCACGCGGCAGGAGCGCATCGCCTTCAACGTGCCGCGCGAGCTGCGCGAGGCAGACACCGCCTGACGGACCTCTCATCCCGGGCCAACGCATGGCGGTCTATACCCAAGTCCCCGACGACGAGCTCACAAGCTTCATCGCCAGCTACAACGTCGGGGCTTTGCGCTCCTACAAGGGCATCGCTGAAGGCGTCGAGAACACCAACTATCTTGTGCATACCGAAAAGGGCCCCTACTTGCTGACCCTCTACGAGAAGCGGGTAGCCGCGCAAGACTTGCCCTTCTTCCTCGGCCTGATGGAGCATCTGGCGAAAGCTGGCATCAACTGCCCGACGCCTGTGCACGACGCCCAGGGCCGCGTGCTGCGCACGCTCGCCGGCAAACCGGCTGCGCTCGTCACCTTCCTGGAGGGCGTCTGGATACGGCGGCCGCAACCGCGCCATTGTGGTGCGTTGGGTCAGGCCATGGCCGCGCTGCATCTGGCAGGGCGAAGCTTTGCTCACAGTCGCGCCAATGCGCTGGGTGTCGCCGATTGGCGGCCCCTGTTCCAGCGCTTCAGGTCGCGGGCCGATGCCATTGCGCCGGGGCTTGCGGCCATCATCGAAGAGGAGCTCGATCAGCTGGAGGCAAACTGGCCGGCCAAGCTGCCGCAGGGCATCATCCACGCCGATCTCTTCCCTGACAACGCCTTCTTTCTCGGCGACCAGCTCTCCGGGCTGATCGATTTCTATTTTGCCTGCAGGGATGCGTTGGCCTACGACGTCGCCATTGCCCTCAACGCCTGGTGCTTTGAGAGCGACCACGCTTTCAACATGACCAAGGGCCAAGCCCTGCTCAAAGGCTACCAGAGTGTGCGCGCACTTGAGCCCACGGAGCGTCAGGCCCTACCGCTGTTGGCACGCGGCGCAGCACTGCGTTTTTTGCTCACGCGCGCCTATGACTGGCTGCACACCGATGCCGACGCTCTGGTCAACCGCAAGGACCCGCAGGAGTATCTGCGCCGTCTCAAATTCCACCGCAGCGTTCCCTCGGCCAGCGAGTACGGCTTGGAGGGCACGCCATGACGGCGACCAAACCGCAGGTGACGATCTATACCGACGGCGCCTGCTCCGGAAACCCGGGCCCTGGCGGCTGGGGTGCGGTCTTGATCTCTGGCCCGCACCGCAAGGAAATCCGCGGCGGCGAGGCGGACACGACCAACAACCGCATGGAGCTGACAGCCGCTATCGCCGCGCTCGACGCCTTGAAGAGGCCTTCGCGCGTGGACGTGCACAGCGACTCCGAATACCTGCGCAACGGCATCAGCGTGTGGATTGACGGCTGGAAGCGCAACGGGTGGCGTACCTCAGCAAAGCAACCTGTGAAGAACGCGGAGCTGTGGCTGAAGCTCGACGCCGCACGGCAGCGCCATGAGGTGCGCTGGCATTGGGTGCGCGGCCACGCTGGCCACCGGGAGAACGAACGCGCCGATGAACTGGCGCGGCAGGGAATGCGGCCGTTCTTGCAAGCAAGGAGGTAGCCGGTGGCCAGCAGGCATTGCTCGCAATCCCTGCCGCCTTGTGCCTACTCTCCCCCGCTCAGGCAAGCCAACAAAGAGCACGATGGCCGGCCCCAGGATCACGACGAACTGCAATCGGCAAGAAGAGGACGATCATCGCCACGGGTGCGCTTGGGCGGCAATGCGGTGGGCGCGCTCCGGGCCTCGGCCATGCACATGTTCCCGCGCGCCACTCGACGGCGGCCATGCCGGCTGGCCGTCCTAGCGCGTCGAAGCTTTCGCAATCCGCTCAACACCGACGTCATGAAGGCCGGCAGCTACATTTGCTCCGTACGCGCAAAACCCGCTGCAGATGGTCTTCCGCAAGCCGCAATCCCGGCTGCCAGCGACCATCCTGAAGCTCCGGGTCGTGCACCTGCCCTCGCTCCCCCGACGCTTGCACCCACACCACCAACGCCGCCGCGCCCCAAAGGTCGCCGACGCGCACGGCCTGTCTGGCCCCGCTCCCCTGATGCAGCGCACGTTAAAGCCGCAGGCGACGGGTCACGGGGTGCTTTGTCCGCGGCCTGCACAATGTGGCGGCGAGGATCGGTTGTATTTGCCGAACCTGTCCATTTCCACCTATGCTAGCGGGAGCACTCAGGGAACGGGCACGCACCCCAGTATCGCCATGGGACGCCGGTCGACGCACACGCCGCAGCAGCTGCGCGAGCTCATTCTCGATGCGGCGCAGGACATAATCCAGGCCCAGGGACTGGCCGGGCTATCCGCCCGCGAGATCGCGCGTCGCATCGAGTACTCACCGGGTACCATCTACAATATGTTCGAGAATCTCGATGACGTGGTGCTGCACGTGGAGTCCCGCGTGCTCGAGGCACTGGACAAGCGCCTCTCGGCGCTGCTGCAGGATGGCAACCCCGCCGGTCGGGTGGCCCGCTTGGCGCAGACCTACCTGGCCTTCACCCATGAGAACCCGCGCCTCTGGAACCTGCTTTTCGAGCATCACATGCCCGCGGGTGCCGATCTTCCGCCCTGGTATCAGCAAAAGCTCGAGGGTCTGATGGGGCGCGTGGAGGAGGCGCTGGCCCCGCTCTTCCCTCCAGGCCGGGAAACCGACCGCCAGCGCGCCGCCCGCGTGCTGTGGGCGGGTGTGCACGGCATCACGTCGCTCTCCACCGCCGACAAGCTGTCGGTGGTGACAAGCGAGTCGGCGAGCCGCCTGATCGACGACCTGGTTGCCACCTACCTCGCCGGCCTCGCATGTGCGTCCGGTGCGGCCCCCACGCCAACCGACAAGACCTGGGAATCCGGCCCATCCATGAAGGCATAGGCTGCCTTACGCCAGCAAATGCCCGATGGCGTTGGCGTAGAAGGCGAGCAGCGCCGTCTCGTTGGGATTGGACCGGTAGACGCCGCCCCGCGCTGTCACGAGGTGGCGCAACAGCAGCATGCGCAGCCCCACATCCACGGCATACTCCTGATCGTGACGGGGTATGTGCACGTGCGCCCCCGCCGCCTTAAGGCGGCCCATAAGGGCGAACACCGCACCCTTGAGTTCCAGGCTGGAGAGCCCATGGATGCCGCTGGCCAGCAGCGCGCTTGCCACCAGCGACACCGGTAGTGCTGGCACCACGTGGCCCACCTCGCGCAACAAGCGCTGCCCAAGTCGCTCGATCTCGGCGAACCTCTGCTGCTCGGGCAGAAGGCGCAAGTCGGCGCCGCGCTCGGCCAAATAGGTCCGCAGCGACAGCGGTCGGCCAAAGCTCACGCACGCATAGCCGTAGCGGTACCACCTTCCCCTGACCCGCAGCCATAGCCCCTTGATGACCCACGTGCTGAACACGAGCGGATTGAGGTGAAACCGCGGCCGGTGGCGGTCAGCGGTATTCGCCGCGCCGGTCAGTAATCGATCCTCCAGCACGCGGTCATAGTTGAGGCCGACCGGTACGAACACGATATCTCGCGCGGCAGCAGGATCGAAGCCCGACACCATGTAGCTGAGCAGTCCCAGCTTTGGCGGCCTGAGCTTGCCATCGCGCGTGAGCCCACCCTCGAGGAATACCGCCTGCGTCACGCCCGAGGCCGTCGCCATGTGCACATAGCGTGCCAGCACCTTGCGGTAGAGCGGATTGGAGCTGTCGCGGCGCACGAAGTAGCCGCCCATCGCACGGATCAGCCACTGCAGCATCCACACCCGCGCCCATTCGCCCACCGCGTAGCTCAAGGCAGAGCTCTGCGACACCAGGTACGTGACGAGCACGTAGTCCATGTTGGAGCGGTGATTGATGACGAACACCACTGAGGCATCGGGCGGAATGCTATAGAGCTCGGTCTCCTCGAACACGCCGATGCGCACGCGATAGAGCGCGTTTGACAACCACTTGGCGAGCGCCGCGCCGACGTGGAAGTAGGCATAGGCCGAGAAGGCCGGCACGATCTCCTTCGCGTAGCGCCGGGCCCGCGCATGCGTGACGCTCTTGGGTTCCTCCCGGGCTTTGGCTTCGTTGTCGACGGCTTTGAGCACCTCGGGATCAAACATCAGCTGCTCGATCAGCTGGCGTCGGCGGGCAAGCTTGAAGGGCGGTATGGTGAGCTTGAGCCGGCGGTTGAGCTCGTCGATGGCTCGGTTTACGCGCCGCCGCAGCCACCAGCGCAGCACCGGCGCGAACAGCCGATCGATCAGGGCGACGGCGGCAAGCACGGCAAGGAAAACGACCAGCCATAGCGGCACTGTCACCGACGTCGCCACCTGGCCGCGCCTCCCGAGAAGGACCTCACCCGCTGGCAGTAGGCCATAAGAGGCGCAAAGCGCAACGCCGTCAGTCCCGCCGGGACAATAACCGCAGGGTAGGATCCCTGGCCATCGCCGCGCGCGATGCGCCACACCAGTGCGTTCGCACGAATCTTACTTTGGATACCGCCAATAGACGCCCTCGCCGCCCGTGATGCGCTCAAGCAGGGGCAGCCGGATCTCAGGCGGACGCGTCCCGGTGCGCAAAACCAATTCGATGTCCTTGAGCAGTCCCGTCTTCTCGGCGTAGCTCGAATGGTTCAAGGAGAAATACTCCGTGGAGAGTGCCGAAACATCGATCGTGTCGACGCCGCTGACGACGATGGGCCCGAGCCCGGTCGGCACGTCGCCGGCTCGCGGCACGCCGCCGGCAAAACGGCGCGAAATACCGAGCGCGACGTCATTGGACGAGGCGTACATGGTGATGCCCTGACCGATGCCCCTAATCTGAGTGGCCAGAAACTCGAAGCCATCGCGATCGACGTCGGGCGCGGCCAGGATGATCTGATTGATGCGGGCCACTTCGGGATTGTTGCGATCAAGATTGCGCAGGACCTGCAACAGCAGCTGGTTGCCCATGCTGTGGGCGATGATGCTGACGCTCTTCGCCCCCGTTTCATTCAACACCATCTCCAGGAACTGCTTCAGATAGGGCTCCGCCTGCTGCGCGCTCTCGCGGTCATAAGGATAGCCCGAGATGCCGGCGCCCGACGGCCAGCTGTAGAGGAAGGGGGCGCCATCGTAATTGAGGTCGTAGGCGATCTGCGCGGTGCGAAAGAGCGCGTCGTCGAAGGCATTGTTATAGCCGTGGACGAAGATGAGGGCCTGATTCTCGAAGTTCTTGGAGAGGCGCAAGCGATCGCGGATCAGCGCCAGGAGGTCGTCCTTGGAAAACGTCTTGAGCTCTTGAATGGTAAAGTGCCTCTTCGGGTCCTCGTCCTGCTGGTAGAGAACCACGCTCGTGTAGGGTATGCGGATCGTCCATGGCCGCTCGACATTGGGCACCTGGTGCGCCTTTGGAACCGTAATCAGGGCCCTGCCCAATTCGATTCGATGCCCCCGCTTCGGACCGTAGCCGATGCGATTGGCCCGATCGAGATGGCTGCGATCGGTCCCGAAGAAGACCGGCACTACGGCCCAATCGCTTGCCGGCTCAGCGCCTGCGCTCGCAGGCGGCGCTGGCATGGGTGCCGCGGACCTCGTCGTGGGGCGCGTGGCTCCCTCACCCGCAGCGCCACCCGTGGCGTCCTCTTTGCTTGCGCTCGCGCCGGGTGGGGGCGGCGGTGGTGCGGGCGACGCCACGGCCGGAGACGGCGGTGTCGGTGACGCCGAGGGAAGCGAGGTGGTGGGCGCCGAAGGGGGTGGGGACGCGGGCGCCGAGGAGGGCGGCGCCGCGGCCCGTCGCATGGCAAATGTCTCCTTCTTAGCCTCTGAGCCAGTTGGCGGAGGCGATGGCGCCGCCGTCCTGGGTGCCGGCGCAACCGCGCGAGGCGTCGGGGCGGACACCACCGGGGGAGGCGACCTCACGCCGGGAGCGGGTTTGGGCGCGGACGGTGGCGCGATGTCCCTGGCCAAAGCCGGCCGTTTGTAGCCGACATCGGTATTCGGCGCAGCGTGCGCCATACCGAAGGCTCTGAAGAGCCGGCACTGGCTTGTACTTGCACGGCCAACGCCGCCTCGCACATGCTCAAGCGCCCTGCACTGGCGATCGGCCAGGCAGCGCTGCTCGCATTGCTCGTAGCTGAGCCCTCTTAGGCTGGCATATGCGCTGCCAGTCAGTCTCCGATTGGCGACCTTGTCGATCCGCTCTCCGGTACCGCTCTGGGCCGCCAAATCGCCGGCTCCCGCCCACGAGAGCATCGCCACCGCGGCCAGCGTGAGTGGAGATTTGCGCATATGCCCCCAGCACCTTGGCTTTGCAAAAAATTCAATTGGTGGGTCAGATTACCCTTGTGACTATGACCGCAAATTGGGGCGTGGCAATGAGCGTTTTACCGACCGAGCAACAGCGCGGGGAAAGCGCCGCCGAGGGGAAAGTTCCCAGTCATCGCCGCTCTTTGCGCAGCGATCTGAGTAACGGCGCTGCTCGGCCGCTTCCCCTCAAAAGGCAGCTCTCGGGTTCAATCGGGCCGCGGCCGGCGGGGCTCGCGTACCGCACTTTTCCATCGGCAAGGCGGTCGTGAGCCAGCCGTCCTTGGTCACGCTCACCACGTACCGGCGGCAGCCCGGTGCTGCTCCAGGCACGAAGCGCACCCGAAAAAGTGCCTGCTCTGGCTTGCGCTGGCGCGGCCAGACGAACACGGCGTTGTCTGGCGTCTCGGCGATGGCAGTCTGGATGGCGATACCGGCATTGCGGTAGTCGGTGGGCGACAGCCGCTCAAGCAGCACGCGCGATAGTTCGGGGTGGAGGCCGACGGCCTCTGCACGCCTCTGGTAGGGGTCGGCGGGATCGACGATCGGCGGCGGCAACGGGGCGCCAGGCGCTGCCTCGACGCCTGCAGCCGCGGCCGGAGGAACGGTTGTCACCATCGGGCGTGGCGGCACATCGAGAAGGGCGGCAGTGGGGTTTTGAGCCAGCGATTGCGGTGCAGGGGACACCGTCTCGGGGCCGATCAGTTGTCTCGCTGCCGGCCTCGTAGAGAGCGCCGCTGATGCCGCGGGCTCCACCCGTTCGGGCATGCGCCACTCCAGCGAAGACCAGGCGGCCCCGATGTGGGTCCGCAGCCATTTCGGCAGCGCGTCCTGCTGATCCACCAGCACCCAGCCGCTGCCGAGTACGATCAGGATGATGATGCCGCGCAGCACCGCCTTGCCGTGACCACGCCCAAGTGGTGGACCGACCCTCTCGCCTGGCAGGAGCTCGTCGTATTGGTAATCTTCATCGGCATAGCGCCGTGCGGGAGCTATCATGTCCGACCCTCATGTTTGCGCCGCTTGCCAGCATCGGGTCCCCGCAGTTGCATAGGCGTCCGCAAATTCCTGGCAAAATAAGGGCAGACCCGAGAAAAGGTCGCATTATCGGCGCCTCGTCAACGAAGCTCAGCACGTGATCATCCGCGACATCATCCGCGACATCATGGGCGACATCATGTGCGACCGGCGCCTCGAGTGGCACACCCAGCACCGCCGATGATAATGCCAGTCGGCCTGTAAGCCGGGTTCTGTCTGGAGTCGCCTCCGCGACGGCCATTCCTCTGGGGCGCAGATTGCTCAGCGCCTCGAGCAACCAACCCGGGCGGCGGCGAGGATCGCGCTGGGCGGGCGGTTTTGCCGACACGCCCGTGCCGCCCCTATTCGGTCTTGCTCCCGGTGGGGTTTGCCGTGCCGCTTCCGTTGCCGGACGCGCGGTGCGCTCTTACCGCACCGTTTCACCCTTGCCTTGCGGGTTGCCCCGCGCGGGCGGTTTCATTTCTGTGGCACTTTCCTTGGGGTCACCCCCGGCGGCCGTTAGCCGCCACCGTTGATCCTTGGAGCCCGGACTTTCCTCCGCCGGGATTGAGCCGCAAAGCCCTAATCCCCGGCCGCGGCCGTCCGGCCGACTGGCACCTGGAATAAGGGGGGTGAACAAACGAAGGTCAAGAGGTGGCAAGGGCCTTCGGGAGAGAGGGAGACCTCGCCCCAGACGGCCGTGGCCGCAGCGTCCGCCAACCGCGGCCGAAAAATGGCGCCCCCGGAGCGCTGCGGCCTGGTTGCTTGCCATTGGACGATGGTTCGAGATGCCCCTCGAACCATCAAACCGCCTCGCCGCCAACGGCCACCGCCTGCAACCTGCAGTCGAGCTCGCCCTGATCGACAGCACGATCACAGCGTCCCTGGCTGCAAACCATGACAGCACCCGGCGCGCCACCCGAGCGATGCAGCTCCCGGCCCGCCGGTGCGGGTGCCGAGCATGCCCGACGCGTTCATGAGGACGCGGAACACCCTGCGCTAGCGGTGCTTGGCGAGCCAGCCCAGCATGATGCGGTTGAAGGTATCGGGGTGTTCGACGTTGGGGAAATGCCGCGCGTCGGCGATCTCCTCATAGCGCGCGCCGGGGATCAGCTCGGCGATCTTCTTGTTGCCGGCGGGCGGAGTGCCTTCGTCCTTGGCGCCGCACACGACGAGCGTGGGCACCTTCAGCGTGGGAAGCTTGCCCGTAAAGTCGAAGTCGAGGATGGCCGCAGCGCAGCCCAGATACCCTGCCGGCGTGGTGCCGGCGATGGTGGCATGGATCTGGCTCCAGCGCGCGCCATTGCGCGGCCTGAAGGCATCGGTGAACCAGCGCTCCATGGTGGAATCAGCGAGGGGAGAGAGCGAGTTCGCCTTCTTCACGGCCTCGATGCGCGGCGCCCAAGCGGCTTGCGCGCCCGCCATCGTTTGCGGCGAGGTATCGCACAGCATGGCCGAGACGAGCCGCTGTGGATGCGTGATGGCAAAGGCCTGGCCGATCATGCCTCCAATCGAGAGGCCAATGAACTGCACCTTCCCAATCTGGAGAAAATCGAGTGCGGCGGCAACGTCGTCGGCGAGCTGCGCCATGGTGTAGCCGCCGGAGACCGGATCGCTGCCGCCGTGGCCGCGCATGTCGAGCCTGAGCACGCGGTAGCCGGCGGCGAGCAGCGGCGGCAGCTGCTCCGCCCACATGCCGCCGTCGGATGCCAGCGAATGCGTGATGCATACCACCTGGCCGTTCTGCGGTCCTTCGAGGGTGTAATAGAGCCGACGCGCTGCGAGATTGATGAGCATTTCCTTTTTCTCCTTGCACTGCATTGCCACGCTTCGTGGCCGAGCATAGCCAGGCCGTCGGCGCTCGCCAATCGCGTGTCTAACACCGCGTCCGTGCATCGGCTCTGCGGCCGGTTCACCAAATAGATGCCACACGCGATCGCGCCAATGCGGCGGCGAGACTTTTATCGCTGCCGCGAGAAGCGCCAGGATATCCCCGCACCCCGCCCTGGCGCTCTCAGCCCTCCACCCATGGCCGCGGTCAGTCCGCCCAGCGCCGCCGTGAGGCGCGCGACCTTGCCAATCGTCAAGCGGTCGCCCCGGAGTTTGATAGTGCCAACGCCACCACCAACGGCGCCAAGCAGAGGAGTACAACGCTTTGCGAGGCGCTGGCGGGCGTGAGGCCCAGATCCATCAACGCGAACCGGAGGCGACCGCCGGCACCGAGCCGGCCCACAACGCGCCGTCGCGTTCAAACAGGGGTTGGGGGGCACGTGGGCCCAAGCCCGTGGGCCCAAACACGTGAGCCCGAACACGTGAGCCCGGGCAAGCACGAGCAAGCCTGCCGCCCCCGAGACCCCGCCTGCAGGATCGGCAAGACGCCAGCGCTGGCAACCTTGATCGCCACCTCCTTCGCGCCCCAGCCGGCGCAGCAGCGTATACTCCCCACCGGCACGGCGCGCCTATTGCGCCGGCCAGCCGCGCGCCGGGGCGATGGGCTGATGGTCATCGGCTAGCCGTGCGCCCACCGAGGGCGGCGCACAGCCGCTCGAGCGTGGTGATGGTCGACCGGTCGATGCGCCCGTCGACCCGCTCCGGACGGAAATGCCGCTGGAAGGCCCTGACCACGAAGTCGGTCCTCGGATCCAAACCGCCCGTCACCTCGATCCCGTAGCCGTAATCTGCCAGGCGCGTTTGCACGGCGGCAACCAGCGGTCCGGCCGCATCGCGCGCAATGCCGGCATCGGCCCAGTTCACGGGCGTCGGCGCGACCCAGTGGCCGATGCCGGCCGCCGCCATCCGCGCCCAGGGGAACTTCTCACCCGGATCGATCTTGCGCGTGGGCGCAACGTCGGAGTGGGCCAGCACGCGCTCAGGCCGGATGCCGTGCCGGCTGATGATGTCCCGGCACAGCGCCTGGAGCACGCGCAGCTGCGGCTCCGTGAAGTCCGGATAGCCCAACTCGTGGCCGGCATTCTGCACCTCGATGCCGATGGAGACCGAATTGATGTCGGTTTCGCCGGCCCACACTGCGAGCCCCGCATGCCAGGCGCGCCTGTCTTCGCTGACGAGCTGCGTAACGAAGCCGGCCTCGTCGAGGACATAATGCGCCGAAACTTTGCTCTCGGCTCGACACAGCCAATCGATGGCCTTGCCCGCGCTTTCCACCCCCGTGTAATGCAGCACGAGCATGGTTGGCACGCCCGCTCCCCACCTCGCCTCGAAGTTGGGCGAGGAACGGAATTCGCCCACGAGCGCGCTGTCCGGCTTGCCGCTCAAAGGCCGCGTTCCCTGGCGATCGTATCGTAGGCGACATTGATCGCCGCGAGCTTGCGCGTTGACAGCTCCAGGAACTCAGCCGGCACGCCATTGGCCATGAGGCGGTCGGGATGGTTGTCGCGCACGAGCTTGCGGTACTGGGCCTTGATTTCTGCATCGGTCGCATCGGGACTGAGGCGCAGCACATCATAGGGGCTGGAATTGTCGGTGACGAAGCGGGCGCGAAAGAAGCGGAACTCGCTATCTGAGAAGCCGAACTGCTCAGCGACAGCCTTCAAGAATTCGTCTTCCTTGGGATGCAGCACCCCGTCGGCGGCCGCCACGTGCATCAAACCCTCAAGCACGTGCTGCAGCAACTTGCGATCGTCCTTGAAGAGCGCCGCAATTTGGTCGGCGTAGGTCTCATAACCGGCCACGTCCTGCTTGGCCAGGTCGAACACGCGCTCCACATTGCCCGCCTGCTCGGGTGCGAAGCGAAAGACTTCGGTGAAGGCATCGTGCTCCAACGGCGAGACGATGCCGTCAGCCTTGGCCATCTTGGCGCTGAGGGCGATTACCGCAATGGTGAAGGCCACGTCCTTGTGTGGCTCGCTACCGTGGCGGTGCAGGCCCAGCACGCCCGCAAGACCGTCCAGCAGACCACCGCCTGCGTCGCTGACGGCCGTCGCCAGACCGGAGATCCTCTGCCACACCGTCATGGGCGCGCGCTATCGTTTTTCCAATTCGCCTGCGGCGGCGATTGCGCCGCGGCGATCCGATGGCTAATCCCGAGTTGGCTGCGATTGTCAAGGGAACACCCATGCAAGTAGAGGCAACTGACGAGGTGTTGATCCGTCGCGAAGGCAGGGCGGGGCGCGTCACCATGAACCGCCCGCTGGCACTCAACGCGCTGACGCTCGGCATGGTTCGCCGGATTTGGCCAGCACTGCTGGCGTGGCGGAGGGACCCCGCCGTCGAGCTCGTCGTCCTCGACGGGACCGGCGACCGGGCACTGTGCGCCGGCGGCGACGTGCGCGCCCTCTATGACAGCCGGGAGGATGGCTCAACTCTGGCGCGCAGCTTCTGGCGTGAGGAATATCGGCTCAACGCCCTCATCGGCCGTTATCCCAAACCGTTCGTCGCCATCCAGGACGGCATCGTCATGGGTGGAGGCATCGGCCTCTCGGGCCACGCACGCCACCGCATTGTCACCGAGCGCTCCCGGCTCGCCATGCCTGAGACGGGCATCGGCTTGATCCCGGACGTGGGCGGCACGTGGCTGCTGGCGCACGCGCCGGCCGCGCTCGGCATCTATCTCGCCTTGACCGGGGAAGCCATGCGCGCCGCCGACGCCATCTTCGCGCGCTTCGCCGATGTGTTCGTTCCGTCGGCCAAGCTCGGCCACCTGGTCGACAGGCTGGTCGATCCCAAGGGTGGGCTGGTCGGCGATACCATCGGGGCGGTAGCTTTAGACGCGGGGCCATCGATGCTGGCCGGGCGGCGCGCCGCCATCGACCAGGCCTTCGGCGCTGACACGGTCGAAGCCATGCTGGGCGCGCTGTCAGCGACCCCCGGCGAGTGGGCGCAACAGACGGCCGCCACGCTGGCGCAGAAATCGCCCAAATCCCTAAAGCTCACCCTCGCCGCCATCCGCAACGCGCGGGAGCTAAGCTCGCTCGAGGACGCCCTCAATGTGGAATTCCGACTGTGCGTGCGCCTGTTCGAAGATGGCGAGTTCATCGAGGGCGTGCGCGCGCTCATCGTCGACAAGGACCGCCAACCGAAATGGTCACCAGCGCGGCTTCGGGATGTACCGCTGGAGCTGATCGGCGCCTACCTGGCGCCATTGCCCCCCGACGAGGAGCTAGGGCTCAAGCCATCGGATCGGTGATGCGCAAAAACCATCCTCCTCAGGATCGCTTCGGCCCGGTATGCCGTGCGGAGTGACGTTTCTCGAGCTCTCCAGTCGCGCCTGCGACCGGTCGGCCGGAAGACTTGCGATTGACTGCTGCGCGCCCGCGAATAGCACCGTCTGCCATGCGCAGATCAGCGACGAGTGTACGGGGTAGACCTCTACAGGGATCCCGATTGCATGCTCAACGCCGGGCGCATAGCATCGTCCGACTGCGAAGGACGGCCCAAGGTCGCCTCTCCTTCCTTCAACCAATGCTGCCAGGGAGATCGGGCAATGGCGACTTACAACATCCTCATGATGGGCGCATCTTACGGATCCCTGCTCGCCTCCAAGATTCTGTTCGGCGGCCATAAGATCCACCTCGTCTGTCTCCCTGCCGAGGCCGAGTTGATCAACGCGGAAGGCTTCCGCGTGCGTCTACCCGTCAGGGGCCGCAAGGAGCCGGTGGTGCTCGATTCCCGCAAGCTGCCGGGTAAGGTCACCGCCGGCGGCGTCACCGGCGTCAATCCCAAGGACTACGATCTCGTCGGCCTTGCCATGCAGGAACCGCAATACCGCTCGCCTGGCGTGCGCGAGTTGCTCGACGCGGTAGCCAAGTCGCGCGTGCCCTGCATGTCAATCATGAATATGCCGCCGCTGCCCTACATCAAGCGCATCCCCGAGCTCGATTACGAGGCGCTGAAGCCCGCCTACACCGAGCCCGGCGTTTGGGACAGCTTCGATCCCAACATGATCACCCTCAACAGCCCCGATCCGCAGGCCGTCCGACCGCCCGAGGAAAAGGTCAACGTACTGATGGTCACCTTGCCCACCAACTTCAAGGTGGCGAAGTTCACCGACGAGAAGCCCACCGCCATCCTGCGGCAGCTGGAGAGGGATATCGACGCCGTGCGGTTTGATGCGGGCGACGGCAAGATCGAGTTGCCGGTAAAGCTGCGGGTGCATGAATCCATCTTCGTTCCGCTCGCCAAGTGGGCCATGTTGCTCGCCGGCAACTACCGTTGCGTGACGCGGGACGGCATGCGCACGGCCCAGGAGGCGGTCAACTCTGACATCGCCACCTCGCGCTCGGTCTACAACTTCGTTAACGAGCTGTGCATGAAGCTCGGCGCCTCTGCGCGCGACCTCGTGCCCTTTGAGTAATACGCCGCCGCCGCTCAGAGCCTGGTACGTCCCGCCTCGGCGGCGCGCGCTCTCAACAACGGCGTCCCCTACATCGAGCGCGCCGACAAGCTCGTGCAGCTCATCGCCCGCCAGAAGGGTGTGAGCCATCCCGTGATAGACGCCACAGTGGCCCTGGTCGATGAGCGGCTGGCGGCAAACCGGAAGAAGGCGGGAGCATGACCATACCCCGCGCAGGCGGACGCAACTGGTGCCGTAAAAGCCGGCCTGCGCGGGGATGACGCCGGCCGAAGCGGCCGACGGCATATGAGCAGGGGACGCGCAGCAATGACCCTCAAGATCGACGGAACGCTGCTGTTAGCCGGTGCGGGCAACATGGGAAGCGCCCTGCTAGCGGGCTGGCTCCAGGAGGGTCTCGCGCCGGCGCAGATCATCGTGCAGGACCCCGGGCCACCGCCGCGCGCCAGCGAGCTGTTGGCTAAGCACGGCCTCGTGGCACGGGCCGCGATCACCTCGCTGTCCGAACCGCCAGCGGTCATCGTGACGGCCGTCAAGCCGCAGGTGATGGACGAGGTGCTTCCTCGCCTGGCAAAGCTCGCCGGCAAGGCCACGGTGGTGCTTTCCATTGCCGCTGGCCGCACCATCGCCGGCTTCGAGAAGCATCTGCCCAAGGGCACCGCGGTCGTGCGCTCGATGCCGAACACGCCGGCCGCCATCGGGCGCGGCATCACCGTGGGCGTACCCAATGCGCACGTGACGCCCGCGCAGCGGGCCGCCTGCGATGCGCTGTTGCGCGCCGTCGGCGAGGTGGCTTGGGTCGACGATGAGGGCCTGATCGATGCGGTAACGGCGGTGTCCGGCTCGGGCCCAGCCTATGTATTTTACTTGGTGGAATGTCTGGCCGACGCCGCGGTCAAGGCGGGGCTCGCGCCGGCGCTGGCGCAGCAGCTCGCGCGCGCCACAGTCGCGGGCTCGGGCGAGCTGCTGCGCCGTTCCGATCTCGGCGCCGATGTGCTGCGCCAGAACGTCACCTCGCCGGGCGGCACCACCTATGCGGCGCTGCAGGTGCTGATGGCAGAAAAGGGCGGGCTGCCCGACCTCATGCGCGAGGCCGTTGCGGCCGCCACCCGCCGCTCGCGTGAGCTGGCGAAGTAGCGCCGCGTCATTGCGGCGCTTGTGCCCGAGATCCATCGAACGGCTGGGTTCGAGGCCCGCGCATCGTTGCATCCCCGTGACCAGCACCGGAGTGCCAAGGTTGCAACCCTGGCAGCCCGCAAAACTGCTAGACCAATCGCTTGCCGGCGGCGAAGGGCGCGAGCGCTTGGACGAAGAACTTGTGTGACGGCGTGGGCACGCCGGTCTGCGCGCCGAGCCGCACGACGGCACCGGAAAGGCCGTCGAGCTCAATCGGTTTGCCAGCGACGATGTCGTGCGCCATGGACGCCATCATGTGCTTGGGCAGCCCGTCGATCAGCTGCATGATTTTGCCCGTATCGGCAGGCTCGAGCCCCGTCTTCAAGGCAATGCCTACGGCCACCACCTCCTCTACCAAGTTTATCAGCAGCGGGCGCGACTGCGGATTATCGCGCATAATGCTGATGGGGCCGCGCGCCAGCGCGGTAACAGCTGCGTTCGGAGCCAGCATGGCGAACTTCATCCAAAGCTCGCGCCCAATGTTGGGAGAAAGCACGGCCTCGAAACCGGCGCCCTTGCACGCCTCGTGGAACGCCGCGGTGCGCAGACTGGGTTTGTTGTTGCTCTCGGCAAACTCGAGGCGTGCGAAAGTGCCGGTCTGCTTGATGACGCCGGGTTCGAAGATGTGGGAGAGGATGCGACCCACTCCGGGAACGACACTGGCCCCGACGATGCGGCCGACGCGTTCGGCACTGTCGATCCCATTCTGAAAGGTGAAAATGGTGGCGCCCTTGGCCACCAGCGGCTGTAAGCTTTCCGCCGCGCGCTCCGTATCGCCCAACTTGACAGCGAACAAGATGGCTTCGGCGTCCGCAATGTCGCGCGCGTCGGCCACCACCCGCACCGGATTGAGGTGCAGGTTGCCGAGCTCGCTGTCGAGGCGCAGGCCGTTCCTGCGCATTGCCTGCAGATGCGCCCCGCGTGCGACGAATGTCACGTCATTGCCGGCCGCCGCCAGCCGCGCGCCGAAGTAGCCGCCGACCCCGCCCGATCCCATCACCGTGATCTTCATTGACGTCTCCTCACGGCGTGATCACGACGCGACCGACGATCTTGCCGGCGCGCAGATCGTCGAGCGAGGCGCTGGCACGGGCAAGCGGGCGCAGTTCGACCGGGATCGGTGCCACCTTGCCGGCTTTGACGAGGTCCAGCATCTCGCGCGCTTCGGCGGGCGAGCCCACGTAGCTGCCCATGATGGTGAGCGCACGCAGCGGGAACATGGGGACCGGCAGACTGAAGCTGCCGCCGAACAAACCAACGACGATCGCTGCACCGCCCTTGGCCACCGCCCCCTGCGCAAAGGCGAGCGACTTATCAGAACCAGCGAAGTCCACCGCCGCCCCAACACCGCCCCCAGAGGCCTTGACGATCGACTTGCGCGCACCGGCATCGGCGGGGTCGAAGGCCTCAGCGGCACCGAGCTTGAGGGCGGCCTCGCGCTTGGCGTTATCGATATCGGCAACGAACACCGGCTTATCGATCAGCGCGCGGGCGAACTGCAGCCCCATCAAGCCGACGCCGCCCAGGCCGACGATCAGCAGCGGCCCGACGCGCAGATGGGCCATGGCCTTCTTGATAGCGCCGTAGCCGGTGAGGCCGGAGCACATGAGAGCCCCGGCGATCTCCGGTGCAATCCCCTCCACGTCGAGCAGGTAGCGGCTGTGCGGCACCATCACATGCGTGGCATAGCCGCCGTCGACGGTGATTCCCAGCGCCCGCGGTGCGTTGCACAAGTGCTCATCGCCGCGCGCGCACAGCCCGCAGTTGCCGCAGCCGATCCAGGGGTAGGCAGCGTAGAACTTGCCGGGGGCGGCGCCCTTCGCGTCGGGCCCCGCCGCCTCGACGGTGCCGGCGATCTCATGGCCCAACGTGAAGGGCAACGGTCGGTTGCCACGCACGTCGAGCTTCTGCCCGCCACCCAGATCGAAGTAGCCGTCCTGCAGGTGGATGTCGGAGTGGCACACGCCGCAGTGCGAGACCCGCAGGAGCACCTCGCTGCCCCGCGGCTCGGGGGTCGGCGCCTCGGTGGCCGCAAGGGATTTGCCATAGTCGACGAGCGATTGGCATTGCATGGGGGAAGCCTCCTGGCACATTCACTCCGCAGGAGCCACAACCTAGCAGATGTGGCCTGAACGACACGAGGGGCCGCCCGCGTGGCCTCAACGCCTGCTACCCACCCGGCTCCCACGGTGTCATGGAGGGCCCGACGAGGCTTGACCAAAGAGCAAAGCTCACGCGCACGGCCGCCCACGGGGACTGCGCTCATTGCCCCTCCCCAGCGTCACAACGCCCGATACCCTGCCGCACCAGCAGGGCTTGCCCGGTCTCCCAGGCCAGAGGACTAGCGCCCCACAAACTTCGGCAGCCGGCGCTCGTTGGTGGCACTGACACCTTCCTTGAAGTCTTCCGTCCGGCGCAGCCGCGTCTGCTTCTCGAGCTCGATGTCAGTGGCGGCTCGCACGCGCTCGGCGAGACCCGCGCGCAGCGTCGCCCGTGTCTCCACGACGCCCAGCGGAGCGGCGAGTGCGATCTCGGCGGCGAGCTTCTGCGCGGCGGAGCGTACCTCGGCCTGCGGCACCAGCTCGTCGGCGAGGCCCATGCGGTAGGCCTCGTCGCCGGGGACGCGCCGGCTGGTGTAGAACATCAGCGCAGCCTTCGACGGGCCGATCAGCGCAGGCAGGGTGTGCGTGAGGCCGAAGCCGGGGTGGAAGCCGAGCCGCGTGAAGTTGGCCGAGAAACGCGCCTCGCGACACGTGACACGCAAGTCGGGCACCAGCGCCAGCCCGAGCCCGCCGCCGACAGCCGCGCCGTGGATGGCACCCACCATGGGCTTCGCCGTGCGGAACAGGCGCACCGCCTCAATGTAGAGATGGCCTGCTTGTCCGGCCTCTGATTTCTTGACCAGCACGTTCTGCACATCGGCACCGTCGCCCAGCTTGGCCCCGGCGCAAAACGCGGTGCCCTGCGCCGCCAGCACGATGGCGCGGCACTTATCTTCCTTGTCAAGCACCTCGCAGGCGTCAGCAATCTGGCGGATGAGATCGATGTCGAAGAAGTTGTGCGGCGGGCGGCGAATTTCGATGGTCGCCACCATGTCCTTGTCGAGATCAACGCCGATGTCCTTGAACGGGCCCATGTTCTTCGCCTCCGTGTCGCTGCGCCCTACTCGCCCTCTGGGGAGGACATAAGGTCAACATTTGAATTTGCGGCCGTGGACCATGACCGCGGGTCGTCGGCCGCGCAAGTCAATTGCCCGAACGGGTGAGGGGGGACTGAGCGGCATCTGAAGACCCCCACACCCGCCCTTGGGACACCCTCTGGAAGTGGAGAGCAACCACAAGCGGACCAAGCGAACTGCCCTATCTGAGCCCCAGCCCCCGGGCGATGATGCCGCGCAGGATCTCCGTGGTGCCGCCTTGGATGGTGAGTTTGGGCGCGATCATGGTGGCGTAGTTGAGCCGCTCCTCGAAGGTGGCGCGGTTGGCGGATTCTGGCGCCACGAACGCTGCAAGGTCGCGTGCCTTGTGCGGCAGCTTCTGCTCCCAAATCGTGCCTACGTCCTTGACGATGGCGGCCTCTACGACGGGTTCCTTGCCGGCGTGCAGCATGCCTGCCACCGACACCGACATGCGCCGCAGCGCGTGCACCTGCGCCACCAGCCGGCCGATGCCTTCGGCGCAGCGCGTGTCGGGCCTCTCGCCCAGGACGCGCACCAGCTCGGTCAGAACGTAGAAGGTCTCCAGGAACCGCTCCGGCCCGCTTCTTTCAAAGGCGAGCTCGGAGGTGGCCTGCTTCCAGGCCCCATCCACTTCGCCGAGCACGTGGTCATCGGGCATGAAGGCGTCCTCGAACACCACCTCGTTGAAGTCGTGGGCGCCGGTCATCTGGTAGACCGGGTTGATGCTGATGCCTGGGGTCTTCATGTCGACCATGAATTGCGTCAGCCCGTGCCGGCGGTTTTCCTTGGAGGGCGGCGCGGTACGGAAGAGGCCGATCAGATAGTGGGCCTGATGGGCGTTGCTGGTCCAGATCTTGGTGCCGTTGACGAGCCAGCCACCCTTGGTCTTCGTCGCCTTGGTCCGGGCGGCGAACAAGTCGGAGCCAGAGTTGGGCTCGCTCATGCCAATGGCAAAGCACACCTCGCCCCTACAGATGCGCGGCAGGATGTCGGTCTTGATGCGCTCGCTGCCGTACTTGAGGATCATCGGCCCGCTCTGCCGGTCGGCCACGAAGTGCAGTCGCACGGGCGCGTTGGCCACGCGGAACTCCTCGGTGACAACGTAGCGCTCAAGGAAGCTGCGCTCGTGCCCGCCGTACTTCTTGGGCCACGTCATGCCGATCCAGCCCTTGGCGCCAATCTTGCGGCTGAAGTCCGCGCTGTAGGCCCCATCGATGCCGCCGCCGTGCGGATCGAGGGTGCCGGCCTCCATCTCCTTGGCGATGAAGGCGCGCACCTCCTTGCGCAGCGCCACGCACTCGGAGGGCAGGCGGATGGCGTCAAACGTCAGCTCTGTTGCCATGGGAGCCCTCCTCAGCGCGCCGCGAGCATCGGCCACAGGCCGTCGGCGCCTTGAGCGGCGACCAGATTGCCGAGCTTGACCGCCCAAGCGCTCTCGTTGCCGAAGTCGTCGCGCCACGCCCACAGCCGGCGCGTGAAGCGATGCAGCGTGTGTTCCTGCGTGAAGCCGATGGCGCCCAGCACTTGGTGGGCAATGGCTGCTCCTTCGGCCGCTGCCTCCCCAACGCGGATCTTGGCCGCGGCAGTCTCGAGGAAGACCGGCTCGTCGAAGGTGGAAGCATGCGCGATCGCATCGGCCGCGGAACCGGCGGCCGCAACCGCAGCCGCCGTCTCGCCGGCAAGCCGCGCCAGGTTGTGCTGCACGGCCTGGAATTTGCCGATCGGCCGCTCAAATGCGACGCGCTCGTTGGCATAGCTGACCGCCAAATCGAGGATGGCCTCCAGTGCGCCCGCCATCTGCATGGCGCGCGCGGCGGCGCCCATCAGCAGCAGCCCCTGCCGATCAAGGCCGGCCGGGGCATCCTTGACAACCAAGGGCCGCGCCGCGTTGAAGCTCACCGTGTTCAGGGGATCACCGCCGATGCTGCTGCCGTCGCTGATGTGGACCTCGGATGCATCGACGAGCCCGACGGCCTCACCGCCTCCCTGTCGACCCGCCAGCACGGCCACGTGCTTGGCACCCCTCGCAAAGGGGATGGAGCGCAGGATGCCGCTCAAAGTGCCGTTGCCTGACAATGTCAACCTTTCGCTCTCACGCGCCGGTGCACAGGTCATGGCGCCCCTGGGTGAGGCGATGTCCGCCTTGGCGAGCAGCCATCCTGCGAGCAGCGTCTCGGCCAAGGGCAGCGCCGTGGCGCAACGGCCCGCCTCCCGCAGCACGGCGAAGCCGTCGGCCAGCTCTGCGCCCGCTCCCCCTAGAGCTTCGGGCACCCAGGCGAGCGTGAGGCCAGCCTCCTCCAATGCCGCCCAAGCGGGCGCCTTCCAGGCGTCGTCTTTGGCCCGATTGACGCTCTGGGGGTCGGCCACATTGTCCAGGATCCGCTTGGCGGCCTCTGCGACGAGATGCTCACTCTGCATGGACCCGTTCCCTGCCCAATCTTGCGCGCATTTGAGCACGATCCAGGCTCGCCGCGCCATCCCTTCCGCAGCTGGGGGCGGAGAGCTGCCAAGCTTTGGGTGGATCGCTTGACGACATCAACCTAGATCAACGTAGGATTTGCACCACCTGTCGAGGGCGCCGGAGGGAAGAGCCCCCGTTCGGCCGATCCCGACCGGGCCGCGGAGAACACCATGCACGAACCATTGCCGCCCGACCGGAAAGAGGAGCGCATCGTTCTTGTGCTACAGGGCGGCGGAGCGCTCGGCGCCTATCAGGCCGGCGCCTACGAGGCCCTCGCCGAGGCCGGGCAGGCGCCCGACTGGGTTGCCGGCATATCGATCGGTGCCATCAATGCAGCCATCATCGCCGGCAATACGGCCGACAGCCGGGTCGCGCGCCTGCGCGCCTTTTGGGAGCGGGTGTCCTCGCAGGTGCAGGCGGCACCCCTAATCGACGGCACGGATCCGCGCGAGCTCTTCAACTACATGAGCGCAGCCTATGTCTCCACGCTGGGCGTCCCCGGCTTTTTTGAACCCCGCTTCCCACCCGCCCCGTTGATGCCGCGCGGCTCACCGGCAGCGCTGAGCATCTACGATTCCGCACCCCTGAAGGAAACCCTCAAGGAGTTGGTCGATTTCGACGTCATCAACCGCCGCGCGGTGCGGCTCAGCGTCGGCGCCGTCAACATCCGCAGCGGCAACTTCACCTATTTCGACTCCCAGGATATGCCCATCGGGCCCGAACACATTATGGCCTCCGGTGCCCTGCCGCCAGGCTTGCCGCCGGTGATTATCGAAGGCGAGGCCTACTGGGACGGCGGCCTCGTCTCCAACACGCCGCTGCAATACGTGCTCGACTACACGGGCGAGCAGAGCGAAAAGTGCATCTTCCAGGTAGACCTATTCAGCGCTCGCGGCGCCATGCCGGAAACGCTGTTTGACGTGGCTCAGCGCGAGAAGGAGATCCGCTACTCGAGCCGCACTCGCCTTGCCACCGACAGTTACGAGCAGCGCCAGACCATGCGCCGGGCGGTCCGCAAGCTGTTGGAGAGGCTCCCCCCCGAGCTCTGCGACAACCCGGAGGCGCGACTTCTATCGGAGTGGTGCGATGGCGCTGCCGCTGTTACCATCGTGCACCTCATCCATCGCCGTGCCGCCTACGAGACGCACGCGCAGGACTATGAGTTCTCGCGGCTCTCGGTGGAAGAGCACTGGCAAGCAGGTCGCGACGACGTACGGCGCACGCTGCGGCATCCCAAGTGGAAACGGCGCGAACGGTCCAAGGACGGAGTGCAGGTGCTCGATCTTGCCGTCGACTGAGCCTGGGTGGCATGCTCACCTTCCCGGTAGCTGGGACCAAGATCGCATGCGAACCCTCTTGAGTTGGAGCACGGGCAAGGATTCGGCCTGGTCGCTGCTGGTCTTGCGCCAGCGGCGCGACGTTGAGGTGGTCGGGCTGGTGACGACCATCAATTCCGCCTTCGATCGCGTCGCCATGCACGGGGTGCGTCGGGCACTCGCCGAGGCGCAAGCCGAAGCGGTGGGCCTGCCGCTCAATGTCCTCAAGATCCCCTATCCCTGCCCCAACGACGAATACGAGCGCATCATGGGGGCGTTCGTGCAGCAGCAGGCGGCCGCAGGCGTTGAGGCCATGGCCTTTGGCGACCTGTTCCTCGAGGATATCCGCCGCTACCGCGAGGCCAAATTCGCCGGCACGGGCATCACGCCGCTGTTTCCACTCTGGGGGATGGAGACGGGAAAGCTGGCGCGCGAGATGATCGAAGGCAGGCTCGAGGCGTACGTTACGTGTGTCGATCCCAAGCTGTTGCCTGCACGCCTCGTCGGCCGGCGCTTTGATGCTGAGCTGTTGGACGAGCTGCCTCCAGGCGTCGACCCTTGTGCAGAGAACGGCGAGTTCCACACCTTTGCCTGCGCCGGGCCGATGTTCCGCTCCCCTATCGCGGTAGAGACGGGAAAAGTCATCACCCGCGACGGCTTCGTATTTTGCGACCTGGTGCCCTCGATTGTCATGCCTGCAAAGGCGGCAACCGCCGCTACGGTCGAAGCGGGGGAGGAAACTTGCGTGAGCCATCGCGCACATGACCGGCGCGTGGTCAGCCTGATCGCCAGCGCCACCGAGATCGTGTGTGCGCTGGGATGCCGCGACCGGCTGATTGGCCGCAGTCACGAATGCGACTACCCGCCGGATGTGTTGCAGCTACCGGCGCTGACGGCCCCGAAATTCAAGGTCGAGGGCACGAGCGGCGACATCGACGAGCGCGTGCGTGCCATCGTCCGTGACGGCCTCTCCGTCTACCGCGTCGACGGCGAAGCCTTGAAGGCGCTGGAGCCTGAGGTCATCGTCACGCAGGACCATTGCGAGGTGTGCGCCGTGAGCCTCGCTGACGTTAAGGCTGCCACCTGCGCTTGGACCGGCCGGCCCGCTGAGATCGTCTCGCTCAAGCCCTGTTCGCTCGCCGACGTCTACCGCGACATCGCGTGCGTGGCGCGGGCGCTTGACGTGCCGGAAGCCGGCGACCGCCTGATCGCTACGATGCAAGCTCGGCTCGCTGCCGTGCGCAAACAGGTCGCGGGCCGCTCTAGGCCACGCGTCGCTTTCATCGAATGGGTTGATCCGCTGATGGCCGGCGGCAACTGGATGCCGGAGCTGATGGATATTGCCGGCGGCCACAACCTGTTCGGCGAGGCCGGCATCCATTCGGACTGGATGCAATGGGACGAGCTGTTGGCCGCCAATCCCGAAGTCATCGTGGTGGCGCCGTGCGGGTTTGGCCTGGCCCGTTGCCTTGAGGAACTATCGCTGCTTGCAGCCAAACCGGGCTGGTCCAAAATTGCAGCAGTTGAGAACGAACGCATCTACTTCGCCGACGGCAACGCCTATTTTAACCGCCCCGGCCCGAGGCTCGCCGAGAGCACCGAGCTGTTGGCGGAGTTACTGCATCCGGAGGTCGCGGGGCAGAGCCACGAGGGTAGGGCGTGGCTGAGGCGCCCTTCTCCCCTTTCCCGTCCATCGGTTGGAGGAGGGGTGGGGTGAGGGCCAGCCATATTCTTGGAGCAAGGGTTGCGCGCCAGGGCTCTTAACAACGGGAGAGGGACCTACGCCGCATCTGCGCCGTAGTACAGCATGGACACGTGCTCGGCCTCGGCAAAGAACAGCCAGCGCTCGATGACAAGGCCCACGGCCATCGTCAGCATGGCCAGCAAGGCGCCCACAATAACGAGTGAGCCCGCCTGTGAGATCAGCAGGAACACAGTCGGGAGGCCGAAGGCCAACCCAAGCGCCGCCTTGCGCAGCATCTGCGCATGCTTGCGCGCCACGCGGTAGCCCATCTCGCGCATGACGAAGTTGGGTTGGGTGTGCGGCGGATCGAGCACACGCACCTTGCCAAGGTGGCCGAGACCCGTCGCAGCCTCGATCGTGTAGGCGCGCAGCTCGCCATCGATACGCAGCCAGTATCCCCACTTGAGCGCCGTGCCGACCACGAGGAGAAGTATTGCAAGCCAGGCGGACCACGGCGAGGCTTCGCCCAAGACCGCAAGCAGCGCCCGCAGCAGCACAGCACCGCTGGCAAGCCCCAGCACCACATAGATGGGCGCGGTCAGCGCCTGGTGCCACTGCCGGATCGTGCGCAGGGAGGCGTAGATCATACCCGTCGAGTAAAGCGTGACGACGGCGCAAACGGCCGCCAACGCCGCTGCAACTGCGAACACGCCGTCCACGCTTTCAAGCAACACCCACCCGCAACCCAGCACCCCAGCCGGCACGACGGTGGCGACCGTCAACAACCCCTCACGCGACAGCCAGGAGGTGCGCCACTGTGAGAATGCGCGCCAGGCACGCTCGGGGCGGCCAAGATGCATCGTGGAGGAAAGCAGGCCGCCGGCAACGAGGACGAACGAGCTGGCAAGCCCCGCGAACCCTAGCCAACGCTCCGCGGGTATGGCCCCCATCAAACTGAGGAGCGCGAGCCAGGCAAGCAGTCCGAGACCCGCGCCCGACGCGGTCGTGAACAGGATCACCGAATAGGCGGGGTGCATGGGCCGCGCGCTCAAGATCCGGGGTTGGCGACGGGAACGTGTGGCCACCTCGATACGTCTTCTCCGGCGGGCTGGCCAGGACGTCAAGACGCGCCCGCCATGGCATCTCGCCTCAGCCGCAGGCACGGGGGAGCGGCGGCGTCTGCTCGTTCAGACCGCCAGCGCCGCCGTGTCCACGAGCGCACGCAGGGCGGGGTCGATTGACGGGCTTTCTGTCTTCAGGAACAGGAGCAGCGCGCGCTCATTGGGCGTCATCTTGCCGTCTCCCCGGCCAATCCGCTCGGCAAGCCAGGCAGCTTCCGCCACTTTCACGGCTTCATGCGTGACAATCTCCACCTTTTGCCGTGTCAGGCGGGCAATGGCGCGCTCTTCCGTGGTCTGCTGGCGGTAGTCGGCAAAAAAACCCTTAAGACCCGACCCTATGCCGCTGAGAATCGCGTCGAGGGAGAAAACCCCACGCCGGTCGAGCCAAGCCTCGCGGGCGAGCGCGACCTCGCGCGGGGGCGCAGCGTAGCCCGACGCCGCCATTGCGCAGTTCGCGATCGCCTTGACGAACAGGTCGGTCCAGGCCGGGTGGTTGTCGCATCCGGCCGTGGTCTCGTCGATCTCGAACAGCACCTCGGCTTCCGCCCGTGTCACGGCGATGCAGCCGTCGCTGGCGGCGGCGTAGAGAATGCGACGCAGCAGATCGACGTCGGCTTCCGAGACGATGCAGGCCTCGAACTTGCCGGATCGCAGGGGCCCCGTGCCGCTGCGCGCGGCGTGCTTGACCTGCTCGAGCGCGAAGCGCACGAGGCTCTGCGGCGCCCAACGGGACTTGTCGAGCACATTGATGAGCAGCTCGAGTTCGGTCTTGCTGTCGATCCGACCGTGCCGACCAATGCGCTCGATCAGCCACTGCGCGTTCTCGGCCGTGAGATAGCCCTGGGGCTCGGCTTGCTCGACAAGATAATCAGTAATGGTCTCCACAAAGCAGTCAGCCCAAGCCGGGTCCTGCACGGGACAGGCATCGTTGAGGGCAAAAATGGCGTCGGCCTCCTCGGCCGTGATGATGCCGTCGTCGTAATAATTGCGCCGCAGCTTAAGGACGTCAGCATCCTTGATGCTGCCGCGCGCCTTGATCTCCGCGACCGAAACCGCGTTCAACACTGCCATAGCCAGCCCTCGGCCAATCCCAGTCGAGGCTAAGGGCTCATGGTTACTATCCCCCTAAAGGGGAGTATCTTGCATGGCACCCCGGCGCTGTCTGCGGGTCAGCGCCACACGCTGGAAGAATGAGCTGGAACCATACCAAGCTCTTCGACCGGGTTCGCCCGTATCCCCCGAGCGAGAGCTTCACCCGCATCGACGAGGCGGCGCTCCACTGAAAGAGGCTCGGGCATCGACGCCTGACGCTGGGCGATGCAAACCCGGCACGCTGGGCGCGCCCACCGATCTGGCCCCATCACCTTGCGTGAAGCGCGCCCCCGCAGCAGCTCATTGGATGCCGATCGAAGGAGACCAAACGCTTCCCCTTGAGGCGCAACAGCGCCCATGCGGGCGCCCTCCCGGGGCGGCAGAGCGACTGCAACGCACCGCAACAGGTGCGAGCGACCACGCGCAACGCCGTCATCATCGCCTGCTTTCCAGCAGCATTGCTCCCGCGCGATCGATCCCGGCGTCCAATCCATCCCCCACGCTCCCTTGGCGAGCTCCGTTGCACGGAGGTTCGCGCGAGAGGGAGCACACAATGAGCGGGAGGACCCAGAACGCTTCTTTACCCCACGTAGTGCCGGTACCAGAGGCTCGCCGAGGGCAAGCGCTGGAGGAGAAGCGTTTGTCAGCAAGCAGGTTTGGCGTTTATCGCCTCGGCGCGCCGTCATCAACTTGTTGTTGTTGGGCCGCCCAGCCGGGAGGAACCTCTCAAGACCGGCGCCTCTTTGCGGTGCAGGAAACGCCGCTATAGTGCGATGCCTGGCCAAGTCTGGGGACAGCTCCAGCCGTCGACTGTCAAGTGCTATGAAAGCTGTCCTGATCAACACGACCTTTCAGCTTGGCCATCACGGCTGCACGCTCGTGGACCTCCAGCTCGACCTTCTCACCGCCGCGGCGGGCCTCGACATCTGCGCCAAGCTGCCCCTGCACTCCGACTGGCAGAAACTCGCGCCAGCCGAATTCGATGTCGTTCTTGTCAACGGAGAGGGTGCGCTGCACCATAACAGCAAGGCCGCCAGGCGGTTGGCCGAGGTGCCGCTGTGGGCGCGCGAGCGCGGCCGACCCGCCTTCCTTATCAATTCCGTTTACGAGGCTAACGGTCCCGAGATCGCTGCGGGCGTCGCCCGCTTCGATGCCGTCTTCGCGCGCGACGAGCTCAGCCGCGGGGCGCTAACCGAGGCACGTATCGCAGCCACGGTCGTGCCGGATCTCGCGCTCACTTGGGAGCCGACCGTGACACGCGGGACCGGCCGTCTGGTCGTCGTCACCGACTCAACCGTGCATGACACCAACGCACGCCTGCACCGCCTGGCGCTCGCAACCGGCGCGCGCTATTTGCCACTGATGGCCCGCCCGCCGCATCCGGCCATCAAACCTCATGCCGACGCCTCGCGCTGGTGGCGGTACGTCGCCAAGCGGCTCGCGGCCCAAGTGGCCCCGCCCGGCCTGTGGCGCGACCGCTGGCGCCGCCTCATTCCGGGATTTGACGACTATATCGCCTGGCTAGCGGAAAACGCAGGACTGGTCGTTTCGGGACGGTTTCACGGCGTGTGCATTGCCCTTGATCTCGGGATTCCGGTGCTTGGCGTTTCGTCCAACACCTGGAAGATCGAAGCCGTGCTGGCCGGTGCCGGTCTGACGAACCGGCTGGTCTCCGACCTGGAGGAGCTGCAGCAGCGGCTGCTGACAGAGAGCATAGAGCCTTATCTCTACAGCGCCGCCGAACTTGAGCGCATCGCCGCGTACCGCAGGGAGGCACTCACCAGTGCCCACGCCATGTTCCGGTCGATCTGCGAGAAGAGCGCGGGCCCCTCACACTAGACATCGGCCGACATCTGCGAGGGGCCATCTCACAGGACAGGTGGTCAGCCTGACCGACGCGGTGAGATGCCGGCCGGCAGGTGTGAGCGCCAAGCTGCGCGCCCCTTGCGCATGATGCCAACTGCATTCCCCTATAGCGGTATGTTATCGTGCTTCTTCCACGGGTTCTCAACCGTCTTGTTGCGCAGCATGTTGAGAGCGCGGCAGATGCGTCGGCGCGTGTTGTGGGGCAAGATCACCTCATCGATGTAGCCGCGTTCGGCAGCGGTGAACGGATTGGCGAAGCGGTCCTGGTATTCCTTGATGCGCAGGGCGATTTTCGCCGGATCGCCAAGGTCTGCCCGGTAGAGGATCTCGACCGCCCCCTTGGGTCCCATGACCGCGATCTCAGCCGTCGGCCAAGCGTAATTCACATCGCCGCGGATGTGCTTGGAGCTCATCACGTCGTAGGCGCCGCCGTAGGCCTTGCGCGTGATCACCGTCACCTTTGGCACCGTCGCCTCCGAGAACGCGAACAGCAACTTGGCGCCGTGCTTGATAAGGCCGCCGTACTCCTGCGCCGTGCCCGGCAGGAACCCCGGCACATCGACGAAAGTGATGATGGGGATGTCAAAGCAGTCACAGAAGCGCACGAAGCGAGCAGCCTTCCGCGACGCATCCGAGTCGAGCACACCTGCGAGCACCATCGGCTGGTTCGCCACGATGCCGATTGTGCGCCCCTCCATGCGCGCAAAACCCGTGACGATGTTGCGCGCAAATGCTTCCTGGATCTCGAAGAAGTCGCCCTCGTCCACCACCTTCAGGATCAATTCCTTGACGTCATAGGGCTTGTTTGGGTGGTCGGGGACCAAGGTATCGAGCGACGGCTCGGCCCGCTCCGCGGCATCCTTGGTCGGCAGCTCGGGCACGCCGGACCGATTGTTTGCGGGCAGAAAATCCATCAGCCGCCGCATCTGCAGCAGCGTCTCGACGTCGTTCTCGTAGGCGCGATCGGCGATTGAAGACTTGGTGGTGTGCACGCGCGCGCCCCCAAGCTCCTCCGCCGTCACCGTTTCATTGGTCACGGTCTTTACCACGTCGGGACCGGTCACGAACATGTAGCTCGTGTCTTTGACCATGAAAATGAAGTCGGTCATGGCAGGGGAGTATACATCGCCCCCGGCGCATGGCCCCATGATCACGGAGATCTGCGGGATGACGCCGGATGCCAGCACATTTCGCAAAAACACTTCACCGTAGCCGCCAAGGGCGGCGACCCCTTCCTGGATGCGCGCCCCGCCGGCGTCGAAGAGGCCGATGATGGGCGCCCGATTCTGCAGCGCCATGTCCTGGATCTTGGTAATCTTGCGGGCGTGCGCCTCCGACAGCGAGCCGCCAAACACGGTGAAGTCCTTGGCAAAGACGTAGACAACTCGGCCGTTGATGGTTCCCCATCCGGTGACGACGCCGTCACCTGGGATTTTCGTCTTCTCCATGCCGAAGTCGGCGCATCGGTGCTCCACGTACATGTCGAACTCCTCGAAGGAGTTGTCGTCCATGAGCAGGCCGATGCGCTCCCTCGCCGTGAGCTTGCCGCGGTTGTGCTGGGCGTCGATGCGCGCCTGGCCGCCACCCAGCCGCGCTTCCGCGCGCCGCCGCTCCAGTTCCTGCAGAACTTCCTTCATGTGAGCTGCCCCGTATTCGCTGCGCCGGCCCAACCCGCATAGCATGCCGCCTCGCCCAACAGCCATGGGATGCCGCCAAAAAGGCACAAACGGGCGAAAAACGTTGTGCTCGCGTTGGTGGCGGAACGCATGGTAAATTAGCCTTCCAATGCAATGAGGTGGCGATTCTCGCCGCCGTCGCTAACATCCTGCCGCGGGCGCTGCATCGGTGCATGAGCGGCGCAATTTGTGCCGGTGCTGTCGAGCGTTAGATCGAGGCTTAGATCGAGGCAAGGAGGGTTCAGTTTGCACGACTGGTTCTTCAGGCATGGCGGGGGCCGCAAGCGGGTCATCGACTGGCTTGGCATTGATGCCTGGATCGATTCCTCGCTCGCGCAGACCTGGCAATCCCTCCAGGAACGCTGGAATGCCTTCTCGAGCTTCTTTGCCCGTTTCCGCCTCTCCGGATGGAAGCGTCTCCTCAACGAGGCGATCGCCGAGAGCCTGACGCTGGGCGTCGGCGGCTTCGCGGTACTGTATGTGCTCGCCATCCCGGCATTCAACGACTTCGACGAGAACCGCATCAATACCGGGAAATTCGCGGTCAAGTTCCTGGACCGCAACGGCACCGAGATCGGCCAGCGTGGCATCTTGCACAACGACGCAGTGCCGCTCGAGGAGATCCCCGATCACCTGATCAAGGCGACGCTCGCCACCGAGGACCGGCGCTTCTTTGAACACTTCGGCGTCGATTTCATCGGCACGGCGCGCGCGTTGGTGGAGAACGCGCGCGCCAACGAGGTGGTGCAGGGCGGATCAACGCTCACTCAGCAGCTCGCCAAGAACTTATTTCTGTCCTCGGAACGGTCCATTCAGCGCAAGATCAAGGAGGTGTTTCTCGCCTTCTTGCTTGAATCGCGCTTCACCAAGCGCCAGATCCTGAAGCTCTATCTGGATCGTGCATATCTAGGCGGCGGTGCGTTCGGCGTGGAGGCCGCAGCCCAGTTCTACTTCGGCAAGTCGGTGCGCGAGGTCAATTTGGCTGAAGCGGCACTGATGGCGGGCCTCTTCAAGGCGCCATCCAAGTTCGCTCCCCACATTAACCTGCCAGCGTCGCGGGCGCGCACCAACGACGTGCTTACCAACCTGGTGGAAGCCGGCTACATGAGCGCCGGCCAGGTACAGGTTGCGCGGCTCAATCCGGCTAAGATCATCGAGACACGACCCACCAACAGCCCCGACTGGTTCCTCGATTGGGCCTTCGAGGAGGCGCAGCGGTTGGGCGAAGGACGCGGCCACTACGTGCTCACGGCACGCACTACCGTCGACCTCGCGATGCAGCAGGCCGCCCAGGAGGCGATGAACAACACGCTGCGCCACAGCGGGTACAGCCGCAGGCGCGGCTACACCGGCGCACTGGTTTCCATGGAGCCAGACGGCGCCGTCCGCGCCATGGTCGGTGGCCTCGACTATGAGGATAACCAGTTCAACCGCGCCGCCCATGCGCGCCGCCAACCGGGCTCTTCTTTTAAGCTCTATGTCTATACCACGGGCTTTGAGAACGGCATGAATCCGCGTTCCATGGTGCGCGATTACGGCGGTCAGTGCGGGAACTGGGCGCCCAGGAACTATGCTGGCGGCAGCTCGGGCCGCTCGCTGGCTGCCATTGACGCCTTCCGCATGTCCCTCAACGTGCCCGCCGTCAATGTGTCGCTGCAGATCGGACGCGAGAAGGTCGTGGAGATGACCCAGCGCTTGGGCGTGGTCGGGGTCAAGAAGACCTGCTCTATGGCGCTCGGCGACACCGGCATCACGCCCCTGCAGCACACGGGTGCTTTTGCCCACTTCGCCAATGGCGGCAAGTCGGTCAGGCCCTACGCCATCCTCGAGATGTACAATTCCAGGGGCGAGCTGATCTACAGCCACGACCGCGACGAGCCGCCGCCGGTCCAGGTCGTCGGCCGCAAGGTGGTCGAAGACATGAACCAGATGATGCTGGCGGTGGTGACAAACGGCACAGCGCAGAAGGCGGCCCTCGATTTCGCCACGGTGGTGGGCAAAACCGGCACCAGCACCGCTTATCGCGATGCCTGGTTCGTCGGCTTCACGGGCGCGCTCGTGACGGGCGTGTGGGTCGGCTACGATGACTTCCGCCCCATGCCTGGCATCACCGGCGGCAGTTTACCCACACAGGCCTGGCACAGCTACATGTCGGTGGCGCTCAGGAACTACCGCTCCATTCCGCCAATCATCGGGGTTGGCCTGCATCCAAACCAAGTGGCCGAGCAGCAGCGCCTGATCGATCTTAAGCGCACCGATCCGGGATTGGCGCAGGCACAAGTGAGCCAGGCCGCGCAGAAGACGAACAGCATCATGCCCGACCAGACGCGGGTTGCCCTGAAGAAGGTGGCGGACAGCATGCGCCAAGCCGCCGGGCTGCAGCCGACGCGTGCCAACACAACGCCGGCAGTCGCGCCCGCTCCCAGCGGCGCAGCCGCACCCAAGCCGCAAGCGCCTGAGCCAAAGGCAAAGTCGCCGACGGCGGCACCGCAGCGGCGGGCCGAGGTGCCGGCCGTTGGCGAGCGGCCACGGCCCTGAGTTCGGCCGACGAGGGGTTTCAACCTGAGCTTCATTGGCAACATCCTGGTCAACGTCGCCGTCTTTGTGCTGCTCGCCGTCGGCGGCGGTTTGGGGTCCGCGTGGTACATGATCGAGGCGGGATCGCGCCTATCGACGCGAAGTTCTGGCCCATGGACGACTTGGAGCGCGGCCGGCCGTCCGGACGCCGATCCCTACACGCGCGCGCACACGGCACGAAACGGGCTCCTGCCGCTCGCCTCGACGCTGGAGATTACCTATCAGGCCAAGGCCGATAGCCGGGGCGGACGACTGCATTCCGGCTGCGAGTACACCATTGTCATGGAAAACCTCGGCGCGACCTGGTGGAGCCTTGCCGCCTTCGACGGCCAGGGCGGGCTGATCCAGAACGCCGCGGAACGGTATGCCTTCAACAGCGACAACGTCATGCGCGAGCCGGACGGCCGGGCGATCATCACGCTGGCGCGCGATGCGCGGCCGGGCAACTGGCTGCCGATCGGCGGCAGCAGGGTCAACCTTCTCCTCATCGTGCAGGATCCGGCCTGGGCGGCGG